>Ga0268264_10004432_pt1 | contig 11977 bp, 11 predicted proteins | sample KBSSwiS32_FD_190357 | JGI IMG/M metagenome (GOLD analysis project Ga0268264, IMG submission 190357) | Switchgrass rhizosphere microbial communities from Kellogg Biological Station, Michigan, USA - KBS Switchgrass S3-2 (SPAdes) (version 2) | ecosystem: Host-associated > Plants > Roots >... | reverse complement strand
ACAAGTGCCTATGAAGAAGATGGCGTTGGCCCTGTGCGCCGCCATGGCTGTGCTGTTCACTTCCTGTGGCAACCTGAGCGATGTCCGGAACGACCCTCGCAGCAGCGGCGAGCCATTGGCGACTTGCTCTGAGACCCTCGAGTCATCGAGTTGCAGCCGGGATCTGGTGGGCTACGGTTGCTTCATCAGCTGCACGCGCTCCACGTCCAATGAGGAGATCGCCATCTACCTCTGGGATTACTCGGCGTGTATCCCGGAAGGGACGACGTGCACCCCCAGCGGTGAGCTGCCGGTTTGCAACCCGACCAGCCTGGGAACGGTCGAGACGGGCGAGTGCCTCTGATTGTCCGCGGGGAAGGGGAGCGGAAGCCTTCGCCGTCAATGCGCGGACGCGTCGAGCGGCAACGCATCGCACGCATCGCCAAACCCATCTCCGTCCACATCTGACTGAACGTTGCCATCCATGCCGCGGACCGGGTTGAAGACGTCCGGACAATCGTCGGCGGCGTCGGCGACGCCGTCTCCGTCGCGGTCGGCGGCGGTGATCCCGTCCGGGTACGTGTCGCGGTAGGGCGTGCAGGTGGGCTCACCCGCGGGCGCGGTGTCGCGGCAGAAGAACAGCGGGTAGCTCGACGAGGCCGCCGCGAGCGCCCCGGCCATGGAGGCTGGCCCATCCATGCACACCTCGCGCGCGTTCCCGCACACGTCCAGCGCCGCGCACCCATCCTGCAAGGCGCGCACGAGGCCGGCGTCTCCGTAGAGGGGCCTGCCTCCTCGCAGCACCAGCCGCACGTCCTCGACGCCCGCCTCGATCACGGCCCGGTGATCGGCCCGCGCGGCCCCGTCGAACACGGTGACGTCCGCCACCTTGCCAACCTCGAGCGCCCCGAGCTGGTCGTCGAAGCCCGCGGCGGCCGCGGCGTTGCCGGTCACCATCTGCCAGAGCTCGGCGTCGCTCAGCGCAGAGCGGAGGTAGGCCCGGTTGAACGCGTCCGCGCAGGCCAGCTCGCGGAGCAGGTTCATCGACCCGGAGGGGAGCCAGTCCGTGCCCAGCGCGATGGTCACGCCCGCGCGGCGATACACGGTGATCGGGGCCGTGTCGCCGTACAGGCTCAGGTTCGACCGCGGTGACCAGACCAGCTTCGCGCCCGCTCGGCGGATGGCCTCGACGTCGCGCGCATTGACCGCCACGCCGTGGACGACGGCGGTGCGCGCGGCGATCACCTCCTGGAGACAGCCCAGCTCGTTCTCCGCCGCCGGACCGGTGCCCTCCGCGACGTGCGGAAGGAACGCGCCTCCGGCAAAGGCCGCCTGCGGCGTCACCACGTTCGGGTACGCGCAGCCGGAGGTGAGGAGCTCCCCCGCCGCGTCTCCCAGCGGGAACGTGTTGAAGTTGACCGCCGGGCCGCGGAGCCCCTCCAGCGCCTCTGCCTCGTTCGACGCCAGGTTCCGCAGCAGTCCCCGCACGCCCCCCGAGCCGACCACGGACGTGGCGCCGCCCAGCAGCAGTCGAAGCTCGGCGGCGGCGATCAGCTCCGGGCTGGAGGTGCTCGCGGTTGCGGGCAAGGCCGTGGCTCCCCCGGCGCCGACACGCCATTCGTGCCGGTGCTGGTACCGGAGCAGCGCGTGGTCCTGGGGCGGTCCCGTGTTGAAGCTCGTGTGATCGTGGCCATTGATGAGCCCCGGCGAGATCACGGCATTCGCGATCGCCAGGTGCGCGGCCTCCTGGTACCCGGGCACGGCGGCACAGCTCGCGGCGGCGCACGCGATGGTGCCGGTCTCGTTGACCATCAGCTCGCCGGTGATGGGTCCGTCCCGGAGCAGCAGCCGCCCGGCCAGCACCACCGGCCTCACCGGGGGCCGACACGCGGACGCGAGCAACGCGGACGCCGCGAGCGACAAGGGCACGACCAGGGCTCTGGGCTGCATGGGCCTTCATTATGGCGCCAGTCGCCCGCCCGGCGGCGCTGGAGAGCACCTGCTCGTGCAGCGACACCGGCCGCTCTCGGCGGTGGCGTACCGCTGGCGAGGCGGATGTCAGAAAAGAATTCCGCGCCGCGAACTCCCCCCTGCGAAGGGGGAAAGCACGTGAAGACATTGAAGATCGCGGTCCTGGTGGGGCTGCCGCTGGCGCTGGCGTGCATGACGCAGCAGAACAACGGCACCACCTACGCCGGGGGCGTGGTGGGAGCGTCGTTCAGCATGAACGGGTACTCCACCGCCGCCGGCACCACCATCCACGTCCAGGTCCTGAGCGCGCCGACGGCGGACGCGACGGTGGCGGCCAACTGGACCACCCTGGCGACCACCACCAGCAGCGCCAGCGCCACCAACGTCAACGGGGACAACCTCTATTACTGGTCGGCGAACGTGGTGCCGGTGCCGTCCGCCGCCCGCGCGGCCCGCTGGCCCGACGGCGGCCTGGTGAAGCTCCGGGCCATCGCCGAGCCCAGCCCCGGCTCCACCTACAACCTCTTGACCTTCGACGCGGAGTCCTGGACCACCTGCAGCATCGACGAGTACTTCGCCGGCACGCCGGGCCAGACCATCGGCACGCGGTGCCAGGGGCTGGGCCGAAACCTCGTGTCGCTGGTGTCCACCCTGGACAACCCGGCCGATGACCTGACCTCGTCGCAGTCCGGCGGGTTCCTGGGGCTGAAGGGGAGCAGCAGCGGCACCACGGTGAACTACTACAGCGCGTGGGGCGCGCCTTCGACCCTGGCCGACTTCAAGACCAAGTACAACTACCCGGGCTTGGGCGAGGTGACCGCGACCTACTACAACGACACCGACCTCGGCATCGGGCGGGAGATGCACTGCTGGAAGTTCTCGCGGCTCGCGTCGCTGTTCGGAACGGCCTGCTACGTCACCAACTACAGCGACACCGCAGGGGCGGCGAAGTTCGGGAACAACAGCGTCAGCGCCACCATGGCCAACGCCACCGCCCACACCGGCGCGTTCGCGACCGTGGCGATGGTGACGGAGCACGCGCTGCTCGGCGCGCCCGGCGCGGTGAACTTCGTCGTCTTCGACGACAGCGGGAGCCGGGTGGCCCGGGCGCAGCTCGACAACGCCAACGTCAACCGGACCGTCCCCAACAACTGCCTCACCTGCCACGGCGTCGACTCGTATTACGACACCACCACGTACACCATCAGCGGCCGCGCCGCGTTCCTCCCGTTCGACCTGGCCGGGTTCAAGTACTCCACCGCCGCGGGCTACACCCGGAGCTCGCAGGAGGAGGCGTTCCGGCAGCTCAACAAGATGGTGCGCGACACCACCCCGCCGGCCGCCGTCACCGACCTCATCGACGGCTCGTACCCGGCGGGCGTCACCACCGTGGGCGCGACGTTCGACGACGACTACGTGCCGCCCGCGTGGAAGGTGGGGTCGCCCGCGCAGGACTATCCGACCCTCTACAAGGGCGTGGTGAAGGGGTACTGCCGGACGTGCCACATCTCCGCCGGCCCCTCGCGCGACTTCGCCGAGGCCTCCGACTTCGACACCCTCAAGACGGGCATCATGGACCGCGCCTGCGGCACCAACGCCGTCACCTTTGGCTACTTCATGCCCCAGGCCGAGCACCCGTACCGGAAGTTCTGGTCCAGCGGCGCCCGCGCGTACCTCAACGCCTGGGGCGGGGACGTGGCCGGCAACGGCTGCAAGCCCTGAGGTGCCATCGGCCGGGCGCGGGGGCCCGCGAGAGCGGCGCGGCGTTGGCCGATAAGGCCGCCTCAGCCCAGGAGCAGGCGGAGGATGCGGTCCGCGGCTTGCGGCACGGCCGCCGCGACCTCGGGCGAGAGGCCCGCGCGGTAACGGCCGGGGGCGTGGATGGTGACCGCCACCACGCGCACGCGCGAGGCCGCGCCGTCCGGCGACAGGGCCCGGGCCAGCGCGATGGCCCGCGCGGCGCCCAGGCCGTGCGAGGAGGCCGGCTGGGGCGCCTGGCTCGACAGCTCCGCGGGGGAGAGCTCCAGCACCGCGCCCGCGGGCGAGCCGAGGACGGCGTCCACCAGCACCACGCGCGTCTCTCCTGAGGATTCGAGCAGGGAGACGAGGTCCATGGGGTCGGCGAGGCGGACGAGGCGGGTCCCCGCCGGGACGGGGCGCCGCTGGAGCTCGTCCAGGACGGCGAGGCCCACGCCGTCGTCTCCAGCCGCCTCCTGGCCGATCCCGACGACGCGCGCGCTCATTCCCGCTCCACCTGGAGCTTCAGGAAGTGCGTCGCGCAGGAGATGCACGGGTCGTGGTTGCGGACGGCCTGCTCGGCGCGGTGGGTGGCCTCGCGGTGCGGGAGCCGGACGAGCTGGCCGGCGAGCTGCAGGAGGTCCTCCTCGATCGCCAGCTGGTTCTGCGAGGTCGGCGGGACGATCTTCGCGTCGAGGATGGTCCCCTGCTCGTCGATGGAGTAGCGGTGATACAGCAAGCCCCGCGGCGCCTCGGTGGCGCCGAAGCCGGTCGCGGCGCGCGGCGCGGCCTCGAGGAAGGGCTGGGCGGGCGGAACGTAGCCCCCGATGATCCGGATGGCCTCCTCGAAGGCGTGCGCCATCTCCACCAGCCGCACCAGGATGCTCCGGAACGGGTTCCGGCACGGCGCGGTCAGCCCGGCGCCCGCGGCCAGCCGCTGAATCTGAAGCGAGAGGCGGTCGGCGTTCAGGTTGAAGCGCGCGAGCGGCCCGCACAGGTACGCGCCCCGCCCGCGGACGCGCGAGCGCAGCGCGTTCGAGTAGGACACCTGCTCCTCCTCGAAGTGGGCGTCGTAGTCGCGCACGTCGATGTCCAGCCCCCGGGAGGAGACCACCCGGCCCTCGTTGAAGGGGTACTCGCGTTCGTGGCGGAGGGCGACGCACTCGTAGTCGCGCTCCAGCGCCGGAAAGTCGAACCGGGACGCCCACTCCAGGCTCTCGGCGCAGGCCCCCAGCCCCCAGCGCAGCTCGGGCAGCAGCGTCTCCAACTCCTGCTTCGCCGGCGCCCGGTAGAAGCCGCCGACGCGGACGTTGATGGGGTGGATCTCCCGGCCGCCCAGCAGCGCCACGATGGCGTTGCCGGCCTTCTTCATCCGCAGGCCCTTCTTGACCCAGTCGCCGTGGTCCTTCGCCATGGCGACGGCGTCGGGGTAGCCCAGGAAGTCCGGCGCATGGAGGAGGAAGACGTGCAGCCCGTGGCTCTCGATCCACTCGCCCGCGTAGAGGAGCCGCCGCAGCTCCCGGAGCGCCCCCTGGGGGCGGAGGCCCAGCGCGTCCTCCAGCGCGTGGCAGGCGCTCATCTGGTAGGCGACGGGGCAGATGCCGCAGATGCGCGAGGTGATGTCCGGCGCCTCCCGGTGCGCGCGCCCGCGCAGGAGCGCCTCGAAGAAGCGGGGCGGTTCGAAGATGCTCAGCCGCACCTCGGTGGCCTGCTCCCCCTGGAGCTTGATGGTGAGCGAGCCTTCACCCTCCACGCGCGCCAGATAGTCGACCTGGATGGTCCGCGTCCGCGTCCGCCCTGGCCCGCGCTCACTCATGCTTCTTGCTCTCCTCGCGGAAGGCCGGGGCGTTGGCGTTGAAGGTCCGGAACACCCGCACCAGGTCGATCTCCGGGACCCCGGCGGCCTGGAAAGCACGGGCGAGAGACGCGGTGTTCGGCGCCTCCATGGGCCCGAAACAGCCGTAGCACCCCCGATGGTAGGTGGGGCACAGGGCCCCGCAGCCGGCGTGCGTCACCGGGCCCAGGCACGGCGTGCCCGTCACCATCACGCACACGTTGCCGCGCAGCTTGCACTCCACGCAGACGCTGTGCGAGGCGACGCGCGGCTTGCGCCCGGCCAGGAACGCGCTCACGACCTCCAGCAGCTGGACCTTGTTGGGAGGGCACCCGCGCAGCTCGAAATCGACGGGGACGTGGTCGGCGACGCCGGTGGAGCGCTCCAGCGTCTTGACGTACTCGGGCCTCGCGTAGACCAGCGCGGCCATCTCCTTCACGTCCTGGAAGTTGCGCAGCGCCTGGATGCCGCCCGTGGTGGCGCACGCGCCCAGGATGACCAGGCGCCGGGAGCGCCGCCGCACCTCGCGGATCCGCTCCAGGTCGTCCGGCGTGGTGATGGAGCCGTCCACCAGCGATAGGTCGAACGGGCCCGCCGACTCCCGGCTGGTCGCCTCGCGGAAGTAGGCGATGTCCACCGCCCCGGCGAGGGCCAGCAGCTCGTCCTCCAGGTCCAGGAGCGAGAGCTGGCAGCCGTCGCAGGAAGCGAATTTCCAGACCGCCAGCGTGGGTCGCCGCGCGCGCCGCTTCGGCATTTCAGACCTCCCGCCGCCAGAAGAGGGAACGGATGCGGTCGTACCGGAGCACGGGACCATCCTTGCAGATGAAGCTCGGGCCGTACTGGCAGTGGCCGCAGAAGCCGACCGCGCACTTCATGTTCCGCTCCATGGAGAGGTGGATGCGGTCGTCGGGGAACCCGCGCCGGCCCAGCTCGCGCACGCAGAAGCGCATCATCACCTCCGGGCCGCAGACGAAGGCCACCGCGCCTCCGGCGGACAGGTCCACGGCGTCCAGGAGCGCCGGCGCCACGCCCACCCGGCCCTTCCAGCCGGCCGGGGCCCGGTCCACCGTGACCAGGACGGTGAGGTCCTTCCGCGCCTGCCAGCGCTCCAGCTCGCGCCGGAAGAGCAGGTCCTCCGGAGTGCGCGCCCCCACCAGCAGGAAGACGCGGCGGTAGTCGGACCTCCGCGCGAGCGCGTGGTAGACGACCGGCCGCAGCGGAGCGAGCCCCACGCCGCCGGCGACGATGACCAGGTCCTGGCCGGCGGCCTCGCCCGTGGGCCAGGGCGTCCCGAACGGGCCGCGCACGCCCACCACGCCGCCTCGCTTGAGGCGGCAGATCGCTTCGGTGACGGCGCCCACGGCGCGGACGGTGTGCACGGCGGTGCTCGGGCTGGCGGGGTCGCCGCTCATCGAGATCGCGGCCTCCCCCACGCCGAAGGCATAGAGCATGTTGAACTGGCCGGGCTGGAACGGCCGGCGAGACGCGGCGTCCAGGGTCAGGGTGACGGTGTCGTGAGACTCGCGGCGGGTGGAGAGCACGCGAGAAGGCTCCGGAGTCATGGGGCCCGGAGGCGAGCCCGGCGCCGGTGCCGGCGTCACGCCTCGCCCCGGTAGACGTCCAGCCGCTGCAACCGGGCGCGTTCCAGGCGCTGGTAGAGCTGCTGGATGACGTGCTGGGAGACGGCGAAGCCCAGCGCCGCGTCCGCGTCCAGCAGCGCCTTCAGCGCCCCGGCGTCCAGCACCAGCGCCTCCGTCGGTTCGACCGCCCGGGCGTCCAGCGTCCAGCGGCCGCCGGGGAAGAGCCAGGACAGGCCCAGCAGGTCGCCCCCGGACAGGTTCTCCATCTGGAGGGTCCCCCGCCCGGGCACGTGCTGCTCCAGGGCCACGCGCCCGGAGACGATCAGGTAGAGGGCGTCCGCCGCGCCGCCCTCGCGGAAGATGACGGCGCCCTCGGGGAAGCGCGTCAGGCGCGCGCAGGGGACCAACCGCTGCGCCAGGTCGTCGGAGAGGCCGCGGGCGAAGGGGTGGCGCCGGAGCAGATCGGCCTCGTTCACGACGAGGGCTCCCCGGGCTCTTCGCCCTGCGCTCCGTCGGTGGCGCGGATGGCGGCGACCTCCTCGGTGATGTCGATCCCGACCGGGCACCAGGTGATGCAGCGCCCGCAGCCCACGCAGCCGGAGACGCCGAACTGGTCGATCCAGCTCGCCACCTTGTGGGTGAGCCACTGGCGGTAGCGCGACCGGATGGAGGCGCGCACGCTGCCGCCGTGGAGATGGGAGTGGTCGAGCGTGAAGCAGGAGTCCCAGCGGCGCCACCGCTCGGCGGTCTCGCCCGACAGGTCGCTGACGTCCTCCACGGTCGCGCAGAAACAGGTCGGGCAGGCGAGGGTGCAGTTCGTGCAACCCAGGCAGCGCTCCGCGACGTCGTCCCAGCGCGGGTGCTCCTGGTTCCGGTACAGCAACTCCTTGATGTCCGAGGTGTCCAGGCGGCGGTCCATGGAGCGCGCGGTCCGCTCGACGGCGGCGTCCGCGGCCGCGGCGTCGGCCTCCCCGGAGGGCGTGGCCCCGGCGCGCCCGGCGAGCTCCGCGCCGCGCTCGGTGCCGATCTCGACGACGAAGCGGTGCGGGTCCAGAAGCTCCGTCAGGGCGAGGTCGAATCCGAAGGTCGCCCGCGGCCCGGTCTTCATCGAGACGCAGAAGCAGGTGCCGCCCGCCTGGCCGCAGTGGACCGCCACCACGAACACGTCCTTCCGCCGGGCGGCGTAGTCCGGGTCGACGTAGGTCCCCTTGAGGAAGGTCCGGTCCTGGACCTCGATGGCGTGGAGGTCGCACGAGCGCGCGCCGATCAGCGCCAGGCGGGGCGGCGGGGCCGCGTCCTCCTCGACGGTGAAGCCCTCCTCCGAACGGGTCGCCTTCCACAGCCTCAGCTGCGGCGTGAAGAAGAGCTGCTTCCAGGACTGCGGACCTACCGAGTACCCGAAGAGGGCGCCGTCGGGCCTCCGCGCCAGCCGGTAGGCGCCCGCCACCTGGACCTCGGTCCATCCCGCGGGCAAGGACTCGACGCCGGAGAGCTCCGCGTGGACGATGGCGCCGTCGCGGACCGTGGGACCGATCAGCCGGTACCCGTCCTGCAGCAGGAGCTGCAGGAGCCGCCCCAGCCCGTCCAGGGACAGCAGCGCGCGGTCTCGTGGCTCGAGGGAGGGCATCGCCACTACGTATCGGATCGGCCGCGAGCCGGGTCAAGCCTTCTGCAGGCGCACCATCGCGGGGTGCACGGAGCCCGGGGCCTGCGCGCCGCGGGCGGCCTCCAGCGGTACTTCGTGGAGGAGCAGCTGCGAGCACCCGTCACCGGGAGGTTCCGATGGTCGCCGTGAAGTCCGGCTTCCCGGCGCGCGCCACCAGGTCCTTGACCGGGACGGTGCGCGCCACCGACCGGAACATGTCCGCGTAGCGCGGGTAGCCCACCGGCTTGCGCTCGTCCTGGTCGATCAGCGCGCGCACCTCTGACGGAGAGAGCCCGCCCGGAGAAGACGTGGGGAACTGGCCGGCACAGGCCAGCGCCAGCCCTTCGAAGAACCAGCGTGGCCCCATGCCCTCGGAGGAGCCGGTGGCGGAGATGGCCACCAGCTCGTGAGCGCGGTGCGCCAGCTCGTGGGCGGCGAGCCGCCGGTACTCGCCTTCGCTCCAGAGCTCCTGTGGATACATTCGCTGGAAGGTGGCCGCATACGCTTCACGACCGACCAACAGGAGCGCCTCCCCGTCCACGGTGCCGCTGAAGCTGTCCGGGACCTGGCTCTCCGGCACGCCGGCGCGCGCGGCGACGGCGCGCCTTGCCTCCGCCGTGTCGCCGAGCACCACGACTTCCTTCACCACAGGCCCCGCGGGAAGCTGGAGGCCCTGCTCCGAGAACCAGCCGGTCACCGCTCCCAGGGCCCAGGCGACGTCCGCCTCGTACTGCGCCCGCTGCGACTCGAGCGCTGCCGGCAGGACCAGGCGAGGAGCGGTCGATCCGGATCGGCTCGACGGTGTGGTGGGGGCACATCCCATGGACGTCATCGCGACGGGCAGGGCCAGGGTGATGGCTGCACAGCGTGCTCGGAAGGTCGTCATGTGGATACGACCATGCCGAGGAGGAGGCAGGCCCCGACCGCGGCACCGGCGAGCGTGCCCAGGGCCACGCCGATGATGCGCGACCACCTCACGGCGCTCCAACGTAGCAGAGTGGGCCCCGCGCGGCCCGTTCCGGACGAGCCGTGCGCGGGCGCCTCCGCCAAGAGGTACTCACCACCCCGGCGGCCGTGCCCGGGGGGCGCCCGCACAGATAGATCGAGCCGCCGACCGTCGTGAGCCGTAGGCTTCCGGCCGGCAACGCGCCAGGAGGAAACGATGTCGTTCGAGCGGAAGACCGTGGTCGTCGTGGGCGCCACCGGGGTCGTTGGATCGGGAGTCGTGCGCAAATACCTGGATGCCGGCGCAACCGTGGTCGGCGTCTCCCGGCAGCAGGACCATCTCGCGAAGCTGAAGGAGACCATCAAGATCCGCCCCGGCGAGCCCTTCCGGGAGGCGATCGGCGAATTCAAGGACGAGGCATCGGCGGCCGCGGCGGGGGCGGCCATCAAGGAGCGGGCCGGCGCGCCGATCGATCACGTCGTGTCGGTGCAAGGCTTCGTCGCCTTCGCCAAGGCGCCGACGGAGACTCCAATATCGGATCTGCGCCATGCGCTCGACGACGGGCTCTTCAACAACTTCCTCGCCGCCAAGGCGCTGCTCCCGGACCTGAAGGGGCGGGAGGGTTCCACCTTCACGCTCGTGAGCGGCGGCCTCGCCCATATCCCGCCCCCCAATCCCTCGCTCTGGCTCGGCACCGTGAAGAACGCTTCGCTCAACGCGCTGACCTACGCGCTCGCGGCCGAGACGGCGAACGACAAGGTGCGCACCAACACCATCTGCATTCACTTCGGCGTCGCGCCGGTCGGCGGACAGAAGAACCAGTTCGGCATGGACGCCGAGGGCGACACCCTCCGCCTCGCCCCGGCGTTCCTCGGCCTCGCCCGGGGCGCCCAGAAGGGCCAGCTCCTGTGCTTGAACACCTGGGCCGACGCCGAGGCGCTCGCCAGGTGACCCTCCGAGTTCGTGGTGGTGGAGCAGCTCACCTTCGACAAGTCCGGGTAGACCGCGAAGGGCGAGGACTTTCCCGTCGAGGCGCTCTGTAATGACCCGCGCTGGCTGGACAACGAGGGCGCCACGTTCCGAGTACGCGTGCGACGGTCCTCGACTCTCTCACCCCGCAGGTGCAGGGCCGGTGTGCCGCGGAGCCGGCGCCGGCGGCAAGCGGAAATAGGGCAGGTGCCGCAGCGGCACGAACCCCAGCGCCTCGGCGAGCCGGTGTGAGGCCGTGTTATCAAGGCGGCAGGCCCAGACCGGCTCGAGACCGCGTGCCAGGCAGTGATCGATCAACGCGACGCAGGCGAGGGTGGCCAGGCCGCGCCCCCGGTACCCACGGGACCTACGAGGGCAGCATCTGCACCAGGGAGATTTTCGGAACTGGCGGTGATACTGGAGACTTCCCTGCCGCTCAAGACCGCCTCCGGCGCCGTCGAGGACCCTGGCTCCCATGACGGCTTCCTGCCGCACTGAAGGGGGACGTCACGTGCCGTTCACCATTACGACCATCACGCTGCCGTGCGGTTCGCCCTGCGTGCGTGTGGAGTCCATTGGTGTGGTCAGCAAGGAGGACGCTGCCCAGATGTTCGCGGTGATCGGCGAGGGCGGGACCATGTTCGGGGTGCCAATGCTCATCCAGACCGAGCGGCAGAAATCGCTCTCGCCAGAGGGGAGGAGCCTCTTCAGCAAGGGCTTCGACTCCCCGGACAAGCAGGCCTGGTGCGGCGTGGTGGTGATCAACCCGCTGCTCCGGGTAACCATCAACTTCATGGTCCGCATGAACGGGAACCGCAAAGTGAAGATGTTTGCCGGCGAGGCCGAGGCGACCCGCTGGCTGGACGAGCGGGTCCGCGAGGATCGAGTGAAGTCGTCCTCGCCAACCACGACTTGAAGCCGTGGCGGGAAAAACCGCGGAGCTGTCTCAGAATCCAGGTGCGGGGGTGGTCCGAAAAACTGCATCAGCCAGTGCATCAGCTCCGCCTGAGGTACCAAATCGCGAAGGGCCCCGCCCCGGTAACCTCCCGGAACGAGGCCCTTCTCACTGAGCGGCGGACAAAGGTTCGAACCGGCGACCCCGAGCTTGGGAAGGTCATGCGGGGTGCCCTGGTTCCGCCAACTTGGCGGATCTGCTGGGTGCAGGACGCGCATGACGCGCGCGGGAGAGCAGGACGCGCGGACGATCTGCATCGGGAGCGCATCAGCGGCGGTCCTGATGCAGTAGTTTCGAGCCGATGAGGACTATCGCCGCTCGAATCCTTGCCTCAGTCCTCGCCGCGCTCCTCGGCGCCTCG
>Ga0268264_10004430_pt1 | contig 11981 bp, 9 predicted proteins | sample KBSSwiS32_FD_190357 | JGI IMG/M metagenome (GOLD analysis project Ga0268264, IMG submission 190357) | Switchgrass rhizosphere microbial communities from Kellogg Biological Station, Michigan, USA - KBS Switchgrass S3-2 (SPAdes) (version 2) | ecosystem: Host-associated > Plants > Roots >... | reverse complement strand
GGCCGTCCAGCCGATGACGCAGGCCACTCCGACGCTCAAGCTCGCGACCGCACTGCGCACGTGGAGGGGATGGGCGGTGGTCCCGAGGCTCGCCGCGGCGAGCAGCAGCAGCGGTGTCAGGGCCGAGACCTCGGGCCGCCCAACGAACGCGCGGAGGTCGATCTCGCGGCCGTAGAGGCGAAAGGCGAGGCCGACCAAAGAGGCGAGCGCGAGCAGCTCGCCGATCAGCAACTTTGGGGTGCGAAACGAATCTTGAAGGCCGGGGACGACCAACAGCGGCACGACATAGATCAGCGCCCACATCGCGACGATCGCAAACAGCGACGCGGTCGAGGCGGAAGGGGGGGCGGGCTTCATCGCGGCGGATGGTATCTCAGCCCCGATCATCGTCGCGCCGGGCGAGATGGCGGGCGCTCGCCGCGGCGCGGGCGGCGCGGCGCAACAGATCGAAAGGCCGGAACAGGCGGCGACCGAGCCGCCCCCAGCGGCTCGCCGGACGGCCGTAGATCGCGTCGAGCTGAGCCGCGGAGGGCCAGAGCGCGGCGGCCAGGGCGGCGATCTTCCGGCCGGCCGGATGCCTTTCGCTCGGTCGCGGCGCCAGCAGCGAGAGCTTGAGCGCGTTGGCGTAGCCCGGATCGAGGCGACCGGCGAGGGCGTGGCGGAGCAGCCGGGACGAAGGGCCGTCGCCGTCGGCCTGCGCGGTACCGGCGGCCAGCTCGGCGCAGAGATCGACCAAGGCGGCGATCTCCGCGGCCGGGAGATCCTCGGCGAGCCAGGGGGCGATGCGCGCGGCGTGCTCCCTTCGGCCAGGCCCGCCCCAGCCGAGATCGATCAAATCGGCGAACGTCCGCAGGGCGGGATAGGCGGCCGGCTCGAACCCGTGCTGGCCGAGCCCGTGAACCGCGGCGTGCGCGGCGAGCACCTCGGGTTTGGGGACGACGACCGTGCCGGGAAGCGCCGGGCAGGGCGCGGTCCATCCGGATTCGAGCAGCGCGTCGAGCGTCGCCGAACGCCGGTCGCCGGGGCCGTGCAGCCGGACGCCGAGGATCATCCGATGCACTTCGACCGCGCCGAACCGGGGATGGACCTGGGGGGCCAACTGGTGCTCGTAGCCCGGGCTGTCGCAGATCGCGAACCCCGCGGCGGCGAGGGCGTCCCGCAGCTCCACTTCCCGACCGCCGGGCGCGAGGACGTCGATGTCGGCCGCGCCCCGGCTTCCGGGGACGAGCGCGCCGGACAGCTCGAGCGCCGCGTACTTGAGAAAGCCGATCGGAATCCGCGCCTCGGCCGCGACCGAGGCGATCGCCCGCACCGCCGCTTCGAGGCGAAGATTGCCCGCCGCGGTCGCCCGCCGTTCGGCCTGCAACGCTTCGGCCGCGTCGTCGCCCAGCTCCGCCGCGAGCAGGGCGCGGTCGGCGCGGGCGGCGATCCGCGCCGCGAGCTCGAATCGGCGCGCGAGCTCGACCGCCCTTGGCGTCTCCGCGGGTTTTTCCGTCGACCCCGGTGCGAGGCTCGGGCCGAAGGCGCGGGCGAGCAGCCAGGCAAGATCCGGGAGAATCTCGGGCGCGAGCCGCGGCGGCGAAAAACGAATCTCCCGGCTCATGTCGTCTCCGCGCGACGACGGCGAACGACGACCCATCCGAACAGGAGCGCGCCGCCCAGGTTCGCCGCCGCGTCGGCGAGCGAGGGGGTGCGTTCGGCGCCGAGTCCTTGGAGTCCTTCGAGGATCGCACCGTACGCCGCCGCGAACAGGACGGCGGTGCCGACCGGACGAGCCCAGCCGGGAAGCCGCTCGAACGATCGGAGCCAGATTCCGGTGAGAGCGAAGAACAAGCCGGCGTGGATCAGCTTGTCCAACTGGCTCGACAGCGCTTCGGCCAACCGATCCGCCAGCCATCCGGGCGGGCCGGCGGGAACCGGCAAGAGCAACAAGACGCCCACCGCCACGCCGGCAAGCACCGAGGCCCCATGAGCTGAGGCGGAGCTGGAGGGGAGCGACATCTTCGGTACTATAGCGACCAAGCCCATGAGCCCTTCGGCCTCCGCTTCGAGCTCGCTTTCGCCGGCCGCCCCGCCCGGTCGCCTGCTGCTTCTCCGCGCGACGCTCGCCCTCTTGGGACTTGGGCTGGCCGCTGCGGCGATGGTCGAGGCTACGGCCTGGCGCGCGGAGCAGGAACGGCTGAGCGCTTTTCTCGCGGCCTCCGCGCCGCTGGTGCTGCCGGATCGCCTATCGGCTGAAATCGAGCGCGAGAGCGACCCGGCGCGAGCCCGTCTGCGCGCGGCGCGCGGAGTGTTCGCCGCCGAGCTCTCGCGCCGACCGCCGGACCTCCCCCCCGGCTCGCCGGCCGCGGTGGCCGATGCCGCCATGAGCGCGCGCCGATTGGCCGCCGCGGCGGGGCTCGCCGCGGAATCGTTCGCCGAGCGGCCGGCGGCCTGGGAGGCGCCTTTGGTGATCGGCGGCGCCACCTATCTCGGCCGTCTGCGCACCGAGGACGAACGGCTGATCCGCGCTTACCGCGAGTGGGAGGAGCCCCTCCTGGCCGCACGTTCGCTCGCGCCGGGCCGGTTCGAGCCGGAGATCGTGCTCGCCCACGCCTATGCCCGGCTCTGGCCGGTGCTCTCGCCGGAAAAGCGGCGCGTGGCGCTCGGGCTGATCCGGCGCGGGCTCGCCGATCGCTACGCCCGGCAGGATCTGCTGCCCGCCTGGCTCGCGGTGGCGGAGGATCGCCGGCTGGCGTTTTCCGCCATCCCCGACGATCCGGAAGCGTGGGCCGCGGCGCGCCAGATCTATGGCCAGAAGCGCGATTGGCCGGCGATCCGCGACGCGCGGGTGCGGTTTCGCCGGGCCGAGGGCTCGCGGCTCGCCGCGATTCTCGATCAGGCGCGCCGCGAGGTTCATCGGGGCAACGTGGACGGCGGGCGCGAGCTCTATCTGGCGCTGATCGCCCGCGCGGGCGAAGCGGACGACGGAGAGCCGCTGCTCACCTTGGCGGTCGACGAGTGCCCAGCGGGGCGGGCCGACGCCGCGACCGCGACGAGCCTGGCCGCGGCGCTCGGCTGGATTCTCGACCGTTGTCGCTTCGCCACCTGCCCGCTCGGGCCGGCGGCGCTCTCCCGCCTGGCGCGCCTGACCGGCGAGGCCGATCCGGTGGCCGCGGCGCTCGCCGCGCACCTCGCGGGCGATCTCGATCTCGCCCGGAGCTTCGAGAGTCAGACGGGCCAGGCGTTCGGCGAGATGCGGGCCCTGCTCGAACGCCGGACGCCCGAGAGCCTCGCCCTCCTGGCGGCCGATGCCTGGCCGGAGTCCGGCTGGACGGTCCTAGGAGGAAGGGAGCGCCGGGAGCTGGTCGCTTCCCGCAGCGCCCCGGGCGTCGAGATCGCGGTTCTCGGAACAAACACCGAGAGCGCGATCGTCGAGGTCCGCGCGGACGGCGGATTCGTCGGGACGTTCGTCGCCACCGCCGGAACGCCGCTCGCCCTGCCGGTCGCCATCTCCCCCGGGCTCCACCTGCTGGAGATCACGGCGATCAACGGCGGTCCCGTCCGTTCGGGCGCCGTACGCCTCCTGGCCCCGCCGGCTTGAGGCCGCGGCGCCGACCAGCACCGCCAGGGCGAACGCGTTGGCCGGCAGGGTCAGGCTGAAGTCCACCAGCTCGTGGAGCCCGGCGGCTGCCAAAGCCCCGAGGGCGCCGAGGGCGGCCGCCCGGTCCTCCGAACGCCGCCCATGGCGCAGGACGCGGGCGAGGCGCAGGAGCAACGCACAAAGGCCGACCAGGCCCAACGTCAGGCCGGCAATTCCTGCCGTGGCGAGCAGCTCCAAGGGGTCGTTGTGCGCGTGTCGCCAGGTGCCGGCGAGATCCGCCGGCTGTACCAACGGGAACGCCTCGCGAAACGAGCCGAGTCCGGTGCCGAACAGAGGAAAGCGCCGGATCAGGCCGAGGGTGGCGTGCCACGCGTCGACCCGCACGGACCAGCCGACGTCGCGCGACAGGCCCATGAGCCGGCCAAAACCCTCTTGGCGGCCGATCAAAGCTACCACCGCGAGGCCGGCCACGGCGACCGCCAGTCCGGCCCCGAGCCAACGCCTTCTTTTCTCGCCCGCGGCGAGCAGGACGCCTTGGGCGACCACCGCCACGAGCCCGGCGATCATTCCGGCGCGCGAACCGGAAAACGCCAGGCCGGCGAACAGCAGAAGCCAGACGATGATCGGCGGCGCGACCCGCAGCAGGCGGCGCTCCAATTGGGTTTCCTCGCGCGCACGCCGAAACGACCACCAGCCCCAGGCGAAGACCACCGGCAGGGCCAGGCCGAGAAAGAACGCCAGGTGGTTGGGGTTGACGAAAGTTCCGCGCAGCCGTTCGTTGGTGCTTGGAATCTTCCGGCTCCAGATCTCGTTCGACCGGGCGAACCATCGCCGGGCGCCGTACAGCACCTGGAAGAGAGCCGAGGCGATCAGGGCGGCGGCGAGCGCCCGGCGGCGGCGGCGATCCCGACCGGCGACGCCGGCGACCACCAGGGCCGCTGCGACCGCGGCGAACGAGAGCGCCGCCGAGAGCGATTCGCCGGGCGCGAGCGACAGCGCGATCGAGCTTCCGGGCGGGCTGCCCAGAAGCTCGCGCGCGGCATCGAACAGGCGAACGTGGCCCGGAGAAACGATTCCCGCGAGGAAACGAGGGCAGGGGAGGGCCTGGAGCAGACCGAGCAGGGCGACCCCGGCGAGCGCCCCGGCCGGCCACTTCGAGCCGCGCAGGGCGCCGGGCGCTTCGCCGCTCGCGAGCGCCAGGGCGAAGAGCACGAAGATCGCGACTTCGAGCAGCGCCTCGCTCCACGAGGTGACGCTGCCGAAGGGCAGCGGCGCCCAAAGCAGGAGAATCGAGACCGCACCGGCCACCAGCCATTCCGCTTGGCGTATCATCGCGCGACCGTTCCCCGAACGCCCGGGCGGCTGCACCGCCGGAGATCCATCCGGGGTCGGAGGTCTTTGTGCAAAATCCCCTAGCCTCGTTCCGCCGGAAGGCCGGCCGCCCGCTCGCGTTTCTCTTCTTTGTCGGAGCGGCGTCGATCGCGGCTCCTGCATTGGCGCAATTTGACGAGTATAGACCGCCCGGCGGCCTGATCGAGCCGCCCGCCGATCGCAAGGGGGCTCTCGACAAAGCGGCGGACGAAGCCCGATGGCACCTCGGTCGGGTCCGAGTGGCCCCCTGGTGGGAGCTGCGGGACATCGAATACATCGATAACGCGTTCGGCGCGCCCGGCGCGAAGAACGGGGATATCACCGCGACGGTGGGGGCCGGGCTGCGGGCGTATTTCCATACCGGACCCAAAATCTACTGGGCCGTGCGGGCGCTGCCCGAGTACGTCTGGTGGCAGAAATCAACCGAGCGGCGGCGGCTCGGAGGTCGCTACGGCATCGGCGCCTTCGCCTTCTGGAACCGCTTGACCGTCGAGGCGACCGGAGAGCGGACGCAGGAACAGGCGTTTCTCTCCCCCGAGGTCGCGGCGCTCGCCCGGGCGGAGTCCTCCCGCGGCTCGCTCGGGCTCGCCCTCAGAGTCACCGATCGGATTTCTCTGTTCGGCGGGTTCGAGAAGATCGCCTTGCGCAGCTCGGTTTCGCTCTCGGCGGGGGAGGCCCCGTTCGACCAATTCGACCGCGACGAGACTCTTCTGCGCGGCGGCGCGCGCTATCGACTGCCGCGCGGATTTTCGATCGGCCTCGGCGTCGAACGCGCGGTGGTCGATTTCGTCGTGGATCCAGGTCGACCGGATCGATCGAGCTCCGGCACCTCGCCTTTCCTGGAGCTGCGGCAGCAGAACGAAGACCACTTTTTCGACCTCGAAGTGGCCTCCCGATCCGCGGATCCGCGCCCCGGGTCGAGCTTCGTTCCGTTCGACTCGGCGACCGCGAAGCTGGCGGCGGGGTGGAAGACCGGCCATCGCCTGACCAGCTCGGTGTACGGCAGCCGGGGCATCGTCTACACCCTCGCCGCCGGCTATTCCTACCTCCAGGACGACCGGGTGGGTGCGGCGCTGGGGTTCGAGATCAGCTCCCGAACCAGCGCGCGCGCCTTCGTCGAGGTGGGCCGGAACGATTATCGGGTCGCGATCCCCGGGACGCCGGAGCGGCGGGACGACCTCCGCGCCTACGGCGCATCGCTCAGCTTGGCGACCGGGAGATCCTCCTCGGTCGGCCTCCGCTTCAGCCGCCAGGAGATCAATTCCGATCTGCCCGGTTTCGATCGTTCGGTGACCGCGATCGGCGCTGGAATTACGTTTCGCGGCGGAAACGAGGGCTGGTAGTAGAATGAGGCGTCATCTTGCAACGCCCTTTCCAGCGTAGAAAGGCTTCAGGCATAGAATTTGAATTGTTTTTCAGGTTCGCGGCGCAAATGCGACAAGAACACCACGTCATGCGAAAGTTGATCCTGCTGCTCGTCCTGTGCCTCGGTTTCGGCGGGGCGTTCGCGCATGCGCAGTCCAAGAACCCCGGCTACCGCATCGGTCCGAAGGATCAGCTGAGGATTCAGGTCTTCGAGGTGCCGGAGCTCAACGTCGATCGGCGGGTGAGCGAAAACGGCATGATCAACCTGCCGCTGATCGGCGACGTGCCCGCGGCCGGTCTGACGGAAGAGGAGCTGGCGGCCCGTTTGAAAGCGCTGCTGGAAGTGAAATACGTGCAACGCGCCTCGACCGCGGTCGAGGTGACGGAGTTTCGTTCGAAACCGATCTCGGTGATCGGAGCGGTCAAGACCCCCGGCAACCTCGCGTTTTCCGGCCGCTGGACGCTGATCGAAGCGCTCACCGCCGCGGGCGGCCTGGCCGAGAACCACGGCAACCGGATCTACGTCCTGCGCAAGGCGGAAAACGGCCTGTCGGATCAAGTGGCGATCGATGTCGTCGACCTGCTCGTGCGCGCCGATCCGCGGGTCAACATCCCGATCCTGGCGAGCGACCTGATCAACGTTCCGACCGCCGTCGAAGTGACCATCTATTGCCTGGGCGAGGTCGCGCGCCCGGGCGCCCTGGAGTTCAAGAGCACCGATCGGATCACCCTGCTCGCCGCGATCGCCCGGGCCGGCGGCCTGACCGATCGCGCGGCGAACCGGCTGACGATCAAGCGCACGGCCGGCGGCGGCGCGCGCGAGATCGTCGCGGATTACAAGCGAATCCTTTCCGGCAAGGATCAGGACGTCGCGTTGGTCGAAGGGGATGTCCTGGTGGTGAAGGAGTCCTTCTTTTGAAAAACCTGGCGTTCAAAGATCCGGCGCTCGAGCTGGTCTCCGAGCCGGCGGAATCCGAATTCGACATCGGCGAATACGTCGGCATGCTGCGCCGTCATTGGCGGTTGATCGCGGCCTGCTCGATCACCGCGCTGGTGCTCGGCGTGGCGCACTACCTGATCACTCCGAAGGAATACATGGCGACCGCCACCGTTCAGATCGAACGGAAAAGCGCGGCGCCGGTCCTCTCGGACCAGAACACCTGGGACAATTACTGGAACATCGAGTTCTATCCCACCCAGTACGAGCTGCTGCGCAGCCGCGGTCTCGCCGAACGGGTGGTGCGCAACCTCGATCTCACCCGTAGCCGGAACGGCGAACGGGCGGCGGTCGAGCCGGCGAAAGCCCCCGGCGCTCCGGCGAGCGCGGCGGACGACGCGGCGGCCTTGGGCGGCGCCGCTCAAGGGTTGCTCGGCGGCCTGTCGGTCGAGCCGATCCGCAATACCTCGCTGGTCCGGATCGGCTATCGGTCGAAAGATCCGGCGTACGCCGCGCGGGTCGCCAACGCCTTCGCGGAGGCCTATATCGACCTCGGGATCGAGGATCGTTACACCTCGGCCGGCAAGGCGTCCTCGTTCCTGTCGTCGCAGATCGAGACCCTCAAATCGGAAATTCAGGAGAAAGAAAACGAGCTCCAGCGCTTCAGCCGGACCAGCGACATCGTCGGCGGCGTCGACCCGGCTTCGAACGACGTCCTGAAACGGCTCGAAACGCTGAACAACGACTACCTGGGAGCGAAAAGGGTTCGGATCGAGAAAGAGGCGCGCTACCACGAGCTGCAGATCGCGGGGAAGGAATCGGTGGCCGACAGCCTGTCCGGCGGGGTGGTCTCCGAGCTGCGCTCGAACCAGCTCAAGATGGAGCGCGACTACGAGACCAAGCTCAAGACCTACAAGCCCGACTGGCCGGCGATGGTGTCGCTCAAAGCGGACATCGAAAAGGGGCAGCAGCACCTCAAGGCGCTGATCGAGGAGATGGGGGCGCGGGCGCGAACCGATGCCTTCGCCGAATACCAGACCGCGTTGCGCCAGGAGCAGACCCTGTCCGCCGAGGTCGACCGCAGCAAGGGCGAGGCGATCAATCAGAGCTCGGCGGCGGTCGAGTACACCAACCTCAAGGTGGAGATCGAGACCCGCCGCCAGATGTTCGACGAGCTGCTCAAGAAGCAGTCGGAGACCGAGGTCTCGGCGCGGCTCCAGGGGACGCGCGACTCGAACATCCGGATCATCGATTCGGCTCTTACGCCCGGCGGTCCGTTCCGTCCCTCGCTGCGCCAGGACGTCACCTACGGCCTCATGCTCGGCCTGCTGCTCGGGGTCGGCATCGCGTTCCTGATCGAGTTCCTCGACCGGACGATCAAATCGCCGGAGGAGATCGAGCGGCGGTTGAAGCTGCCGACGCTCGCCGTGGTGCCCGACATTTCCGAGACCGGTCGGGCCTACGGTTACGGCGCCGAGACGGCGAAAGCAACGCGCGCGCCCTTGTCCGGCAAGCCGCCCGCCGATCGCGCCAGAACCGGGGATCGCGAGCAGATCGAGCTGGTGCCGCACGACCGGCCGCGCTCGCCGATCTCCGAGGTCTACCGCTCGCTGCGCACTTCGCTTCTCCTGTCGACCGCCGAAGAGCTGAAGGTGATCGCCGTCACCTCGGCTACGGCGGGCGAGGGCAAGACCGCGACGGCTTCGAACCTCGGGGTGGTCCTGGCGCAGCTCGGCCGGCGCGTCCTGATCGTCGACGCCGACCTGCGCAAGCCGCGCATGCATCAGGTGTTCAAGGTTTCCAATCGCAGTGGCCTGGTCAATCAGCTCACGGGGGTCGTCGAGCCCGACGCGGTGTTCGTCGAAACCGGCGTGCCGAACCTGTGGCTGATCCCTTCGGGTCCGATCCCGCCCAACCCCTCCGAGCTGCTCTCTTCGGACCGGATGCGCGAGTGGTTGAACGCCATGCGCGCCCGCTTCGACTACGTGATCATCGACACCCCCCCGTCGCTCGCGGTGACCGACGCGACGATCGTCGGCGCGCTGTCCGATGGGCTCGTGCTCACCTTCCGCGCCGGCAAGGTGACGCGCGAGGACGCCAGGGATTGCGCCGAGCGCCTGCGCATGGCGGAGCTGCGAATCCTCGGCGTGGTGCTCAACCGGCATCGTTCCGAGGCGGCCCGCTACGGCCGCAAGACCCGGTATTACGAATCGTACGGCGGCTATGAGAAGGAGGCCCAGGCGGTCTGACGCCGGGGCTCGGATGATCGATCTACACAGTCACTTCCTGCCCGGCATCGACGACGGCGCCGAGAATTTCGCCGAGGCGGTCGCCATGTGCCGCCACGCGGCGCTCGACGGCTGCACCGGATTGGTCGCCACACCGCACCAACGCCGCGGCAGTTGGTGGAACGACGACCTCGAGCTGCTCGACGCGTTGCGCGAACGGATCGAGCGCGAAGTGGGACCTGAGATCGCGCTCTATCCCGGCGGCGAAATTCACGTCGACCGGCGGTTCCTCGACGATTTTCTCGCCGCCCCCGGCGAAGCCTGCGGCGTGTTGCCGCTCGCCCGGTCGGGCTGGCTGCTGCTCGAGCTCGACGTCGATGCCCTGCCGCGCGACGCCTACGAATTGATCCACGAGCTTGCGGTCTCCGGCTGGCGGCCGATCCTCGCGCACCCCGAGCTGATTCCGTGGCTCGCCGACGAGCCCGATCTGGTGGCCCGCCTGGTGGGGTTGGGCGCCACGGTCCAGGTCACCGCGATGAGCGTCACCGGCGAGTTCGGGCGGCGGGCGCAGAGCGACGTCCATCAGCTGCTCGACAGCGGCCTGGTCCATTTCGTCGCCAGCGATTGCCACGGGATGTCGCGGCGGATGCCCGGACTTTCCCGCGCTCGCCGGCTGATCGAGGCGCGCTACGGCGACGAGCTCGCCGAACGGATCTTCGACCAGAACCCGCTCGCCGTGATCGCCGACCAGGCGCTTGACGGCCTCTCCCCGGCCGGCCGGATCGATACCGGGGTACGCCGGGAGACGCGATGAGCGTTCGGCTCCGGCTTTTCCGCTCGGTGCTCGCCGGGCTCGGCCTCTCGGTGCTCGGAGCGTTCGGCGTCGTCGCTCTTGCCGCCCGGCCCGCGGCGGCCGCGATCGATCCGTTTTACCTCAGCCTCTATTCGGACGGCGTCCAATCCTACGACCGCGGCGACTATCCGACCGCCGCCCGCTGGTTGCAGCTCGCCTGCTTCGGCCTGCTCGACGAGCCGAAATCGCTCGGAGGATGCCTGGCGCGGCTCGCCGCGGCTCAGGGGCAGAGCGGCGACGGCGACGGCTTCCGCGAAAGCTTCCGGCGCTTGACCGAGGTCGAGGCCGGCTTTTCGGGCTACACCCAGGCCGACCTGCCGGTCGCGGTGCGCAGCGCCTTCGAAGCCCAAGCGGCGGCGCGGGTTCCCGAAGAATTGCTCGTCGCCTCGCCGGCTTTCGCCCGGCTGCGCAGCCAAAAGGATGCGGCGAAGGTCGAGGCTTTGCCGCCCAAAGCGCGCCGCGAGGAGCTGCAGAAGCGGCTCGCGGCCGATCCGAAGAACCCCACCTGGCGAATTCTTCTCGGCCGGCTGGAGGTGACGGAGGGCAAGCCGGCGCTCGCCTTGGCCGCCGCCCAGGGCGCCTTGGCGCTCGCTCCCGGCGAGCCCCGTGCGATCTGTCTGCGCGGTCTCGCCCAAGCTCGGCTCGGGGCCTGCGCCGAAGCGCTGGCCGACCTTTCCGGCTGCGCCGAAACGATCCAGTTCGCGACCCCGGCGGCGGCCCGCCTTGGCTGCCTGGTCGACCGCAAGAGCTGGGCCGAAGCGCGCGCCTTCGTCGCCGGTCTGCCGCAGGCGCTGCTCGACGACCGCGATCTCTCCCGCTTGGTGCGCCAACTGCCGCAAGACGACGGAGCGGCTCCGCCCAGCGCGCCGTCGACCGCCGCGAGTCCGCCGGCCGCGAAGCCCCAATCCCCGGAACCGCCGCCGCCGGTTCCCCCGGGTCGGCCCGCCACCCTCGAGCCGACCGCGAAAGAACGCGAGAACTTCGGCAAGGTCCGCGGATTTCTCGGTCCCGAGGCGCCGAACCGCGAGCTGAAACGCGCGCGCGAGCTGGTCAAACCGATCGCTGACGCCCACCCCGATTGGCGCGACGCCCAGCTGCTGATGGCCGAAGCGGCCTATCGAAACTCCCGCTGGGCGGAGGCCGCGAGCTATTTTCGCCGGGCGGGCGATCCGGGAGACGACCACCCCGAGCTGCTCTTCTATTTCGCCGTTTCGCTGTTCGAATCGGGAGATCGCCAGAGCGCCGCGACGATCCTCAAGCGGTCGCTGCCCAATTTGCAGCCCTCCCCGTTCATCGACGAGTACACCCGAAAGATCTTGCGCGAGGAAGGTTCGTGAACTACCCCGTTTCGCCCGCGCTTGACGCCGGTTTCGAAACGGCGCTAACGTCTAGTCACTCTCGAGTTTGGAGATCGGCCCCATGAAAACGATCAGCACCTTCGCCATTCTCTTCGCGCTCGCCGCGGCGGCTCGAGCCCAAGTGCCGATGATTTCGGTCGATCCGACCGCCTGTCTGCCGGCCGAGGACAACGGCGTGATCACCGCGAAGGTGGCGCCCGAGGTCGGCGGTTCGCTGGTCCGGCTCTATTTTCGCTGGAAGGATCGCGGCGACAACTACTTCGTGCCGATGGTCGGCAAGGGCGGC
>Ga0268264_10004420_pt1 | contig 11989 bp, 6 predicted proteins | sample KBSSwiS32_FD_190357 | JGI IMG/M metagenome (GOLD analysis project Ga0268264, IMG submission 190357) | Switchgrass rhizosphere microbial communities from Kellogg Biological Station, Michigan, USA - KBS Switchgrass S3-2 (SPAdes) (version 2) | ecosystem: Host-associated > Plants > Roots >... | reverse complement strand
CGAAAATCGCCATGGGGATTTACAAAGTTTCTCAACAATCACCACCTCATATTTTTTATAGCCATATAGATCATATTAAAACAGCAGCCCTAATCGCTATGGCTGATAGCTCGCTTCAATTGAATCTTGGATCGCCTATGTTACTCGACTTAGCTAATAACTTGTGCCAATCTGCATTCGGCAAAAATGATTTCATTGCTTCCATTGAACAGGCTTATGCTAAGGCAGAGGTACTTGTAAGAATAAACGCCTAAAATTAGTTGAAATGGAAAATAAAATTAGTAATAACGATACTCAGACTGACCTCTTTAGTATGCTTGACAAAGAGATTGAGCGAAACGGGGGCGAATGGAGCCAGGATCCTGATTGTATAGGGGCAGATGGAATGACTATGTTTGACATGCCTAATAGTGAAGATAACTTAATTACCGTTCTTTTGCCGAAAAAGAATATACGAAATATCGGAGCCCATTCCCTCGTGGAAATTCGTAGCAGAAGCCGGGAAAATGGAGGTGATGGTAGAATATATCGTGGTATTGTAGTGGCTGGCCCTTTTCATGAACCGGATGGGATAAGAGCCGATGCGGCAATGATGGTTTCCACAACGATTCATGGCGCGATATTCATGCCTAACTTTCATGGTAAAGTGCAGGTGGAACTGATTGGAGAAATAATTGAAGAAACCCTAGTTCCTCCAAGATTCCGCCCGCTGCCCAATAGCCCGGTCTTCGTTCTTGGCAAGGAAGAAACAGCAGAAGCATTGAAGGTGAAGGCTGACCCAGGTATTACATTAGGCATGGCGATTGGACATGAAGATATTGAAGTTCAGATTCCTTCGAACAAAAAGACGGTTCTTCCCCGCCATATAGGTATACTCGGCACGACTGGCGGTGGTAAATCTACTACAGTCTCCGGCCTGATGGCGCAATTTCAACAAAAGGGAGTAGCTACCATTGTTATCGATACGGAGGGGGAATACACAAATGTCGATAAACCTACCGAAGACCCACATATGCAAAAGCTGCTTTCTAGGAGGGGCATTCCAGCTGCAGGGATTAAGAATGTAATAGTCTATCATCTAGTAGGGCGAGAAACAAGGGCAGAAAAAACAACACCTACAAAGCCCTTTACTTTAACTTTTTCTTCCTTATCCCCTTATGCCGCGGCAGATATATTGGGATTGACGGAAGCCCAATTTAGTCGGTTCTTTAAGACATACGATGCAGCTAAGCTGATACTCAAAGACTGTGGTGTTTATCCCCAGAAAGGTCAAGAACAACAGGCATTGGAAATCAATGAATTCGACTCGGGATGGCCTCATATGACAATCTCCCTGCTTATTGATGTTGCAAGTATGATATTGGCGAGAATCACAAATACTCACGTCGAACCATATAACGGATTCCTTAAGACAAATCGCACCAAAGTGCAGATTAGGATTGACGCAGTTCATACCGACAACGAGCCAAGTTGGCTAGCTCTCTTGTCAAAACTATGGCAGCTGCATCGTACAAAGGTTTTCGACAACCAAGGTGCAAACTCGATCCCTTTTAAGGAACTAATTAAACCTAGTAGTTTGTCTATAATTGATTTGAGTGATACAGACTCGACCATGATCAACAATATTGTAATAGCCAACCTATTGCGTGAAATACAATTGGTTCAGGAAGCTGCATATGAATCAGCGCTTAAACAAAAAGACAGCCCTACTGCGGTATCCATAATCATAGAAGAGGCGCATGAATTCCTATCGAGAGATAAGATTGAAAAAATGTCCAATCTTTTTGAACAGGTGGCCAGGATTGCACGTAGAGGACGGAAGAGATGGCTTGGTTTAATATTTGTCACACAACTCCCGCAGCATTTGCCGGATGAGGTACTCGGCTTAATAAACAGTTTTATCCTACACAAAATAAATGATGCCAACGTTGTAAATAGATTGAAACGTTCCATTGGAGGGGTTGATAACAGTTTATGGAACAAACTACCCAATCTCGCTCCAGGTCAGGCAATTATATCAACACCAAGCATAGCAAGGTCCCTTTTAGTGGCAATTGACCCAACACCTTGTAAATTATTAATGGTGGACTGAAATCCATCTTATCAAAATTCAACCTGATTCATTGACCAACGAGGGGAATCTATATAGGAAATTGAGGCGCTTGTCCATGGAGCAGGGGCAATCATACAATAATTTTATCTTTATTACTCAAAACCCCCAATAATGCCTATGCCTTTTTTTAGAAAATGGTGTCAGGACGAACAGGAAGTCAATACTAATAAAGCCCTATGGAAGCTTTCCGAATTACCTGGCGCGAGGGAAAAAGTATCGAAGGCGCTTGTTAAAACTGCACGCTCCCATTATGATGACCTGGGACGCATAGCCGACGACATGAAACGCAATGGATTTAAGCAAGCCGGTAAAGTATTGGAAGCACGGTTACCCAAGACAAAAAAAGCAAGATCAGGTGATTTGGGCGAGATACTGGCAACAGAGTTCGTACAGGAATACCTGGATTATCTCGTACCCGTGCGGCGGCTACGGTACAAGGATGGCCGCGAAATGGCACTACGAGGAGATGATTTTATCGGCATCAGCAAGAATCCTAAAAATGACTTACGGCTCATCAAAGGGGAATCCAAAAGCCGAGTGACACTTACATCGACAACCTTACAGGAAGCGCGCAATGCGCTTAACAAGAATCACGGACGGTGCACACCGGCCTCCTTATATTTTGTTGCTGATAGGCTGATGGATGGCGGGGGGGAAGAAGATGTTATTGGCAAGATCCTCAGAGCGGAAGTGGGAGCCAAAAGCCTGCCACCCGATAAGATAACCCACGTGCTATTCACCTTGTCAGGAAATATGCCACTCGCTAACCTGGAGGCAGATCTCAGGACATGCGGCCGAAAGAGACCTCAAATCCTGGTAAATCTTCATATTCCTGACCACCAGGAGTTTATTAAGCAAACTTTCAAGAAAATCATAGACCTTGGAAACAGTTAATGAACTGACAGCATTCCTCGAACCGCTCTTACAAGACGGTTTCTGGAACAGACTTACAGAGCGAGGTGAAGCCTGGTCAACCATGCGTTCCCACGGGCAGTTGCCGGAGTATGCGAGCAACATGGGCGCGACCATTGATGGAGACCTGGAAGCATATGGTTTCGCGGTGTTGAGAGCGGCTTTATCGCTTTACGAGAAAAGCGCTCAGCACGGAACGTTGGCTCAACGTGCGTTTGAAAAAGCAGGCCAAGCGTTTGAGTTTCTGGTGATCAATGCTGATCCGGAAACAGTTGAGCTGGATTTTTTCAATGTTATTGGAGCCGCGTCTTACCATCTGGGAGGTTATTCTGCTATTGCTTATTCCATATTGAACAAACCGGCACAACGGCATAACTATACGCCGGGTGAGCAGGCGCTGGTCTGGCTCATATTAAGAAATCTTGACGCCTTACGTCGGCATGTGCGCGAATATGTTAGTAATTCGTCTACCAGTGATACTTCAATAGCTGAAGCTCTGGCCGACGAAAGCCTTTCGCTGGATGATGCAGTAAGCACAATTGTCAATGTTAGTATCTGTCGCGGATTAGCGTATTTCGATTTCGCCCTGGAAACCGGTCGGGAAAGTTTATTTGATGTAGCCACCAATATTCTGAGAAACGCTTTGACGTTAGCCGGAGACTATGGGAATGTACCTTTATGGTGGGTTACAAGGATTTGCCTCAACCTGATTGATGACCTCTGGCGACATTCCCTTCATCGCGTTATACCGATAACACCTCCAACAGGCGTAACAGCGGATTATTGGGAAACACGCGAGCTCTTTATTACTACTCTGTATGGCCGCAAGATCGCAGAGGTTGAATTGTGGCCTTCCCAATTGGAAGCCGCGAGACGGTCCATTGATTTGCAGGACGACTTGGTGGTGGCTCTTCCTACCAGTGCAGGGAAAACCCGTATCGCAGAACTAGCAACAATGGCTACATTAACTACCGGAAAAAGGGTCGTGATTGTCACACCGCTCCGTGCTCTATCGGCCCAAACAGAAAGGTCATTTCGCCAGACTTTTACGCCACTGGGCTATACAGTTTCCTCGTTGTACGGGGCTAGCGGAGCATCGGATTTTGACCAGAATGCATTACGCAGTCGCAATGTTGTTATAGCAACACCAGAAAAGCTGGATTTTGCGATCAGAAATGACGCCTCATTACTCGATGATGTTGGATTAATTATACTTGACGAGGGCCATATGATAGGTGACGGAGAAAGGGAAATCAGGTACGAAGTGCTGGTACAGGGCTTACTGAAGCGACAGGATGCTAATACACGACGAATCGTTTGTCTGTCTGCGATATTGCCGGATGGTCCAAACCTGGATGATTTTACTTCTTGGTTGCGGGGGGATGAGCCTGGCAGAGCAGTGAAGTCTAAATGGAGACCTACCCGCCAGCGGTTTGGCACGATAAAGCAGGTGGGCGGTTCCGTCCGGCTCAATTTTGACTACCGCAGGAATGAACCCTATATTAACCGATTTCTACCCAACGCTCCTGGCGGCAAAGGGAGGGAACTTGCCCTTTTTAGCGCATGGGAATTCGCAAAACAAGATAAAAAGACTCTGATCTTTATTACTCAGGCGAACTGGGTAGAAGGGTATGGCACAGCTGCAGTAAAATTGGTTGAAAATGGGGAACTTCCTCCCCTCATTGAGGATCCTTCCAAAATCTCGAGGGCACTCGAGATTGGTCGGGAGTGGCTCGGTTCAGAGCATCCTGCGGTAAAAGCGCTGGAGATTGGAATTGGAATCCACCACGGCAAATTACCAAATCCCTTTTTACGTGAAGTTGAAATGTTGCTTTCTACTGGTGTTATCAAAGTAACAGCAGCATCACCGACTCTGTCACAAGGATTAAACATTAATGCCGCCGTTTTACTTATGCCCTACCTCGTTAGAAATGGGAAAGTTATCAGCGGAGTCGAATTCGCGAATGTAGTAGGTCGAGCAGGCAGAGCTTTTGTAGACGTAGAAGGACTTGTACTGCACGTAATCAAAGAGGAACCTGAAAAGAGAGAACGTCAATGGCGGGAACTTGTGGATACCTCCCGTGAACATATGCTGACCAGCGGTTTGGTCCTGGTATTAAATGAAGCTATAGCTAAACTGAGCAGCCATGGCATGCTATCCCAAGAGGACGCTTACGAATATTTAGCAAACCAACAAGAAGCTTGGTCGCCCAATGAAGCCGATGAAACTGAAAAACAGTCAATGGAAAGTGTGCTGGATAAACTAGATAATATCGTGTTGGGGTTGATAAAAGCGCTGGATGTAGAGATCGACAAGCTTCCGGTAATGCTTGAGGAAGCCTTACAGGGATCCCTGTGGAAAAGGCAAATAGAACGGTCTGACCACTCTTTAAAGCAAATGCATTTACGTTTGCTCGAGGCCAGAGCGAAGCTCATCTGGACTGTAACGACGCCGACTGTCAGGAAAGGCTATTTTGCCATGGGCCTTGGGCTGAATAGCGGTCAAGCAATTGATGCGATTGCCCCTGAGCTCGAGCACTTGTTAGACGGAGCTGACCACGCAGCCTCTATAGGAGATGCTAATGCGCTGGCCAGAAATCTAATGGGGCTTGCAGATAAATTATTTACCATTAGTCCGTTTGCGCCTGAAAAGCTCGATCCCGAATGGGAAACGCTGCTGGAGCAGTGGGTCACAGGGACAGAAATCGAAGATATCGGCGCTTCCAATATGCCATTTATCGAAGAAGCATTTTGCTACCGGCTAGTCTGGGCACTTGAGGCAGTCCGTGTTAGGCGGCTTTCGGCAGGCTGGGAGCCAGTGTCTCAAACAGGCGCAGCTTCTGCTGCTATTGAAAACGGATTGCCTGACGTGCAAATGTCGATGTTGATCCGGGCAGGTCTCCCCTCTCGGAAAGCAGCCATCATCGCTGTTAGGGAGGGAGAAGCGAATTTTAATAGCCATGCAGAGATGCAGGCTTGGCTTTCCAGCGTCCGGATTGAAAAGTTGTCATCAAAAATTGATTGGCCAACCCCAGAAACCGCTGCTATTTGGAAGGATTTTAAGCAAGGTGCTCTGAACCAGTCAATTCCACGATGGAATAAACAGACGGCTGTACAGCCGCTTGTTTCAGAAAATCGCAATGAAGTACCTGCAGGCATTTACCGTGTAGAAGTTGATAAAGAGGGAAAAACATGGTTGATGACACCAGATTTTCAACGGGTTGCGCGCTTTACAAATAACTTAGTACAAAGCCAGCAAGGAATCCTACACGCAGAAATTGTCGATAACGATATCAGGCCTGTGGTGAAAAGATATGGACCCGGCAGATGGAGCTGGAAATAATAGGAGATTTTCTCCACCTTTACAATTGAACAAGTATGCAAATGTAATTTGTAACCGACAGAGGCATGGTATATTGCTTATATAAGAAATTTAAAATTAGCACCGTATGAACTCAACCATTTTTTCACGTCAACAACTCTATGATTTAGTATGGTCTAATTCTTTGCTGGCAATTTCGAAGAAATATAATATTTCAGATGTCGGATTACGGAAGGCTTGCATAAGAATGAACATACCATTACCTGATGCAGGTCATTGGAATAAAGTAAAGGCCGGACAGAAAGTTAAAATTAAGCCTTTGCCTCAGTCTCACACTGGTGACCAGGAGATTCGCCTATCATTAAGAACTGAAGGACATGAGACCTCTAATGGTGGTTTGTCTTCTCAAGTGAGCCTGCAGAAAGAGATAGATACTTCTGTTGACTTAAATGTAAAGGGAACACTACTTAACCCTGACTCATTAGTTGTCAAAGCGGAAAAAGGTCTTTCCGGTTGGGTAAAACAAAAGTATTACAGGCCCGGAGATTTACTTTATGCTGGTGCTGGAAATTTGAACATAAGGGTTTCTCCCCAACTTTTAAATCGTGCATTATGTCTCATGGATGTATTTATAAAGGCCATGAGACAACGAGGACATGATTTTAGTGTTGAAGAAAGAGAAAGCTATCTTCTCATCGCCGGAGAAAAAATGGCAATGGCATTAAGGGAAACACAGTCGAAGTCAATAAATCGCTTGGGTTCCGCAGAGTTCCAGCCTAAGGCTATCTTGGTGCTAGAATTCAAAAGGTATAACGCTTCTGCGTCTTGTACAGATGGAAAAGTATTGATAGAACAACAATTAAGTAAACTTATAGCAAAATTGGAATTATTAGGTGAGCGTTTTAAAGTAGAGCGAGCAGAACATAAGAAATGGCAAGATGAGTACCAAGAAAAGCAGCGCGTTGAAAAAGAGATTTCTGATCGAAAAAAATTAGAATTAAGTTCACTAAAGCGGATGTTAAAAGATTCGCACCGGTGGAAGAAAGCACAACTGCTTCGTGAATTTATCAACCAGATAGAACAAAAAGCAATATCGGAGGGGTTGCTAACTGAAGACATTGTTCAATGGGTTCAATGGGCAACGCAAAAAGCAGATTGGCTTGATCCTCTTTTAAACGGACCAGATGAATGGCTTGCCGGAATAGACCCGAACGCTCTATTTGTTCAAGACAATCCTAATAGCTTGTCCACTGGCTATAATCAGGGTTATAGCCAAGAATCTGCAAGCAAAAGCAGTTGGCCATTAGTGCCGTGGTATTTAAAAAAGTAATAATATAAAAAAATAAATATAGGGAATACCCAAGACACAGATAGCAGGTGAAAACACCTTAATTTAAGGTAGGAGCTTCATGATTCAATTTGTGAAGTGAAACCCTTGAGAAAGTGATTGATTTTCAATAAATCTTTGATAAAAATGTTCAAAAAGTGTCCCCTCCAGTCCGCAATTTCGAACTGATGTCCCCGCCTTTCAGGCGGGGCATTTTTGTTTCGGAGCGTCGCGGAGCTTGCTCCGGCGTAAGCGCAGAAACAAAAATGAGAGAGAGCGTAGCGAACGGGCATCCATTTGATCAGGCCTCCCCTTAAGGGATCACCGTGTCACACGGAGTGTGCCGGTAATCCCGCCCTCTCCGCAAACTAAAACATATCAGTGCCCGGATAAAGGCCGGGCACTTTTTATGATCCGACCGCGAGATGAGCTAGTTCAATTGAGCGGGAGGGAAGCTACAACCTAAATAATTCATCCATTACCAAGCTATTCTGTACCAATCCAAGGGAATATTCATTTTTCGTAATTCCAAAAGTTGTGACCATGGTAAGAAATAACGTTTTGGTCGTTTTAGTAGCTTCCCGAAAGGTATCTATTTTATCCTGGAGCTCTGCATGATATTTTTTATCAATGGAGAAAGGTTTTGTAGAGAATTTCATTTCGCAGAGATTGATAACGTTGTCCTTTCTATCGATTACGAGATCAATTTGCCTTTTGTTGCCTCCACCTGTGTTAATCCACGAAGAACTGCTGGTCTGAACACCGCTGATTCCGAGTGCCTCTTTTATTTGGGGCAAGTGCGCCAGGCATACCTGCTCAAATGCATAACCACTCCAGGCTTTTTGCTGCGGCGTATCCAATCCATTAATCCAATAGTTCTCGTTCAAAGGGTGATTTGCCCGAATGAATTTAATATAGAACAACGAATAAAAATCACTTAATTGATAGAGGCTGCTTTTTTCCTTTTTCCCGAACGATAGATATTTACGAATAAAACCACTTTCTTCTAATTCTCTTAGTACCCTTGTTGTACTTCCCGCATTTGAGAGTTTGGTCATGTCAATGATCTCCTTGTATGTAAGGCCTTTGGCCTTTTTGCTTAAAGCTTCGATGATAGCGAGATGTTTCTCTGCTTTATTGAACAATGAAGTATAGAGATCATCGAACTCTTCCGATAGTATGCCTTCTGGTTGAAAACACATTCTGTTGATATTCTGCACGGCGCTCATTCCTACATCCACGTGATCGAGATAAAATGGTATGCCCCCCATAACCATATACAATTGTATAATCTGGTACCTGCTGAATACGCCAGACCGATGTTGGAAGAATGCTTCGCATTCGACCAATGAAAAGGGTTCAAGCCGTATCCGCTGAGTAACTCTATTATGCAAACCACCTTTATTATGAATGAGGGTGTTGATCATCCAGGATGCTGCGGAGCCACAAACAATCAGTATAACATCTTTCCTCGCGCTGGCAAAAGAATTCCAAAAATAATCGAGGGCAGGGATAAACCCGGATTGCGCAGTATCGAGCCAGGGTAGTTCGTCAAGAAAAATTACCTTTTTCGGGCTTTTGTTCTTTAATATCAATTCTTCCAATTGTGCAAAAGCAGTAAACCAGCTTTCCACTGGAGTAGTTAAGCTATCGGGCCAATATTTACGCATTGCCCTGGAAAAATTGGACAACTGTTGATGCAGATTTATGTTCGGTACGCCTGTAAGATAGAATGCAAAATCGTTTTGAAAAGATTCCCTTATCAAAAAGGTTTTACCTACCCTTCTTCTTCCATAAACAGCTACGAATTCAGATTTATCAGATGTCTTGACTTTATCAAGAATGCTCAACTCTTTCTTTCTTCCTATAAGCGCTTGCATAGCATCAATTTGGCGCTAAAGGTACCTAATTATTTATTTTGCGCCAAATTGATAGCCAACTTGGCGTCAAGTCGAGATTTAACCTATTTAACGCCAAATTGCCTTAATCCTGCGCCAAGCGTTAAAATCGACGATAGTCAACTAGAAAGTTGTTGATTTTCAATAGGTCGTCGGCCAAAAAGCTGTTCGAAACTTGTCCCCAACGCCCCGCAAGATCAAATGGATGTCCCCGCCTTTCAGGCGGGGCATTGTTTTTTCGGAGCGTTGTGGAGCTTGCTCCGGCGTAAGCGCAGAAACAAAAATGAGAGAGAGCGTAGCGAACGGGCATCCATTTGATCTGGCCTCCCCCATTTGGATCACCGTGTCACACGGAGTGTGCCGGTAATCCCGCCCTCTCCGCAGAGATTGACTTTTATTGTTCGAAATTTAGTTCTCTGTTTTCAACGAAAAAACCAAGTTGGTGATAGTCACTTGCTTTAGGGTTCGAATCCTATGTTAGACAAGATTTGATCCACCATCTCTCCTAGTTCATCCTCTAAAAGACCTGACCTGTTGGAAAGCCAGATCATGCCAATCCTTTTACCAGGCACTACTGCGCAGTAAGTACGGAATCCCAGGGCGCCGCCGCTTTTCCAGATACGGGTGCCGTTAATGGTATTTCGTGAGATCTGCCAGCCGAGGCCCAGCGCAATATCGCTGTTTGCAAAGGTCTGCATGTGGGAGAACTGGATCGCAGGCAGGGCTTCATCGATATTCGCCGCTACATAATTCAACATATCATGACTGTCGGAAAGAATAGCCCCAGCGCCGCCGAACATGTTCCAGTTTCCATGTGGCATGGTCATGCCATCAGCGCTATAGCCTTTGGTATAGCTGGTCGTGTCACTAACCGCGAGCTCTGTCTGCGTAGAAGGCATGTCCAGTGGCCCGGCGATGTATTTTTTCAGCAATTGTTGGTATGTCAGCCTATAAACCTTTTCCAGGATAATACCCAGCAGTTTCATGCCCGCGTTGGAGTAACTATAGTTAACCCCCGGTAGTGTATCGATTTTTACCGAGCGCAGATCTGCGAAGAATTTATCATTTGCGTAATGATCATACATTTTCATCACAGCAAACTCATTTTTAAAGCTATCCAGGTTTGGCAGCTCCGCTGGGAGCCCGGAAGTGTGGTTAGCCAGATTAACGATCTTTAAAGGATGTCCCTGGTATTGCAGGTTCGGAAAATCGCCTGGCATAAATTTTCGGATATCATCGTCCAGCGAAATCTTATGATCCAGCACCGCTTGTGCCAGCAAAATGCCGGTAAAGGTTTTAGCGATTGAAGCCAGTTCAAATATCGTCCGGGAAGTGGGCAGTTGCGTTTGGCCTTTCCCAACTGTGCCGTAATTGTAAACATGTTTGTGGCCATTATTGACCACACCGATTGACAGGCCTACTAAATGATGAGTTAGCATAAAGTCGACTGTGCTATAGTGGACGGCGGAATCCAGGTGTGTTTTAAGCGGATTATCATTTGGAATGCGAGCAGAATCCACTTTAAATAATGGCAAATGATACGTTGTAAAGTCAAATCCCTCGAAACCGCCCGCGGTAGATATGGTCAATTTAAAGCTAAGCATCTTTTTAGCCCCGTCCCACATGAAATATTGCGTTTTTCCGGAGTCTACATTTAAAAAGCTGCCATTGATGCGCCCGCTTTGTTCCTTCATATAACCCAGCCATCCGGCAATACCATCCGGTTGGTTTTTTGATTTCCAGGCAGAAGAACCAAGTTCATAAAAGCCCTTAAAGTCATCCCGGTTGTAACAGGCAACCAATGAATCCTGAAGGGCGGATTGCGCGTGCAGGGTGGTATATAGGAGAAGGCCTGATAAAGCCATAATTAAACTTCTCATGAAAGCAAAAATAAGCCCACTGAGATCGTTAAAATAGAACGAGATTAGCCGGCAGAAAACAACTGGTATTTAGCCGGTAGAAAACTTGTCATCTGTTTAAAGGTACGGATAAAATGGCTCTGATCGGCAAATCCACAAAGGTAAGTTATCTCGGAAAGCGAATAGTTACCCTGGTTGATCAATGCCAGCGTTTTTTCAATCTTCATCTTACGGAGGTATTGCCCTAGTGTGCAACCAAAATACTTATGGAAATATTTGGATATCGTAACTGGGTGAACACCTGAGACCGTTGAAAGAAACTCCAGGCTGGGGTTATCTGCCCAAAACTCTTCCAGCATTTGACGGATGCGCCGGATCCATACAGGTTGTTCCGGAGAAAGCTTTTCAGCATAGGAAGTAAACTCAAGGAGCAGCATCCGTATCGATACATCAGAACCTGCGTCCGCAGCGAGCAGTTCCTGCTGCATTTTTAATAAGAGGAATTTACCGTCGGGGTTTTTGATTAACGCCTGGCCAAGCATTTGTTCATTGATCTCG
>Ga0268264_10004417_pt1 | contig 11994 bp, 13 predicted proteins | sample KBSSwiS32_FD_190357 | JGI IMG/M metagenome (GOLD analysis project Ga0268264, IMG submission 190357) | Switchgrass rhizosphere microbial communities from Kellogg Biological Station, Michigan, USA - KBS Switchgrass S3-2 (SPAdes) (version 2) | ecosystem: Host-associated > Plants > Roots >... | reverse complement strand
GAAGGACGCCCTCAACTGATCCCGCGACGCGGCGCGGGTGCTTAGCTCAGCTGGTAGAGCGGCGCCCTTACAAGGCGTAGGTCGGGGGTTCGAACCCCTCAGCACCCACCACCCTGCCGCCAGGCCAGACGGCGCGCTCGGCTAGAATTCCTCCTCGTTTCCACGCAGACGAAAGGCGAACCGCGGTTCGCCTTTCTCGCATCTACCCGCGATGTTCGATTTCTTCCGCCGACACACGCGCGCGCTGCAGTTCGTCCTGTTCCTGCTCGTCTTCCCGTCGTTCGTCTTCTTCGGGATCCAGGGCTACAGCCGCTTTGTCGGCAACGACCAGCAGGTCGTCGCGCACGTCGCCGGCCAGCCGGTCTCGCAGGCCGAGCTCGAGGCCGCGCTGCGCGAACGCGTCGAGCGGGCACGCCGGCAGATGCCGTCGCTCGACCCGAAGCTGTTCGAGACTCCCGAGATGCGTCGGCTGGCGCTCGACGGCGTCATCCGCGACCGCGTCACGATGGCGGCCGCCGACAGGATGAACCTGCGCGCCACCGACGATCGCCTCGAGCGCTTCTTCAAGAGCGACCCGGAGTTCGCGTCGTTCCGCAATCCCGACGGCAGCATCAACCGCGACGTGCTGACGGCGATCGGCATGTCGTCGGAGGCGTTCGCCGAGCGGCTCCGCCAGGACCTCAGCCGCCGCCAGGTGTTCGAGCCGATCGGCGGCTCGGCGATCGCGCCGGCGGCCTCGGCCTCGGCTGCGCTCGAGGCGATGTACCAGCAGCGCGAGATCCAGGTTGAGCGCTTCGACGCCAAGGATCAGCTCGCGAAGGCGGCGCCGACCGACGCCGAGGTCGAGGCCTACTACAAGGACCCGGCGAACGCGGCGCAGTTCCAGGCGCCCGAGTCAGCGCAGGTCGAGTACGTCGTGCTCGACCTCGACGCCGTCAAGAAGGGCATCGCGGTCTCCGAGGACGACCTGCACAGGTACTACGCCGAGAACGAGAAGCGCTACACCGCGCCCGAGGAGCGTCGCGCGAGCCACATCCTCGTCAAGGCGGACAAGGACGCGCCGAAGGCCGAGCGCGAGAAGGCCCGCGCCAAGGCCGAGACGCTGCTCGCCGAGGTGCGGAAGAACCCGCAATCGTTCGCCGAGCTGGCGCGCAAGAACTCGGACGACGAAGGCTCGGCGGCCAAGGGCGGCGACCTCGACTTCTTCGGCCGCGGCCAGATGGTCAAGCCCTTCGAGGACGCTGCGTTCGCGCTCAAGGCCGGCGAGACGAGCGGCATCGTCGAGAGCGACTTCGGCTACCACATCATCCAGGTGACCGGCGCGCGCGGCGGCGAGAAGAAGAGCTTCGAGTCGGTCCGCGCGGCGATCGAGAACGAGGTCCGCAACCAGCTGGTGCAGAAGCGCTTCGCCGATGCCGCGGTCGAGTTCGGCGACATCGTCTACGAGCAGCCCGACAGCCTCAAGCCCGCGGCCGACAAGTGGAAGCTCGAGATCCGCAGCGCGCAGCACGTCACCCGCGCGTCGTCGCCGGCGGCGAGCGGCGCGCTCGCCAACCCACGCTTCCTCGACGCACTCTTTTCGACCGACTCGACGCGCGACAAGAAGAACACGAAGGCGATCGACATCGGCGCCAACCAGCTCGCCGCCGGCCGCGTCGTGCAGTACTCGCCGGCACACCTCCTGCCGCTCGCCGACGTCAAGGAACGGGTCCGCCAGCAACTCGCCGCGCGGCGCGCCGGCGAGCTCGCCGCCAAGCTCGGCCAGGAGCGTCTCGCCAAGCTGCAGGGCAATCCGGGCGAGGCGTTCCAGGGCACGCCGGTGACCGTCTCGCGCGCGCAGCCGCGCGATCTGCCGCGTCCGCTGCTCGACGCCGTCCTGAAGGCGCCGGTCGCGAAGCTGCCGGCGTTCGTCGGCGTCCCGCTCGGCGACCAGGGCTATGCCGTCGCCAAGATCCTGAAGACCGCGGGCCGCGATCCCGTCGTCGCCGATCCGGCCAAGGCGATGGGTCAGTATGCGCAGGTGTGGGCCGAGGCCGAGGCGCAGGCGTACTTCGCCGCGCTCAAGTCGCGCTTCAAGGTGAGCGTCAACGACGCCGCGCTCGCGCGCGAAGCTGCCGCGAGCGAGCCGCGCTGAACATCGCGACGCAGCCGCGCTGAATTTCGCAGCGCAGCCGCGCTGAAGGTCGCAGGCAGGCGCGCTGAAGGTCGCAGCGCAGGCGCGCTGCGCGAAGCGGCCCGCCGAGGGTGCGCTCGTATAATCGATCGCTTCGGCGGTGGCTGTAGCTCAGTTGGTAGAGTCCGGGATTGTGATTCCCGTTGTCGTGGGTTCGAGTCCCATCAGCCACCCCACGCAGCACCCCGCTCCGCGGCCTCTCCCGAGGCGCGACGCGATCCTCAGCCGCCGGCGAGCAGCCCCGCGCTGACCGCGGCGACGGTCAGGACGAGCGCGAGCCCGAACAGCCGACCCCATCCCGCCGACCCGTCGTCGGAGTCGGCGGCGATGCGCAACGCCGTGAAGGTCGAGTCGGGAAACCGCATTGGCAAACGATAGGACAACGCGCGCCGCCCGTGCGCGTCGCGGGCGCACGAAGTGCGCGTGCGCCGTCAAATTTCCACGCTCGCGCGTCGCGGCGTCGTGCGACGCCGACACTCTCAGCGCCGATTGAAGATCGGCAGGTCGAGGACGCTGCCCTTCGGCTTCTCGGTCGTCTTCGGCGCCTCGGCGCGCAGCTTGGCGACGAGGCGCTGGCGATCGGCTTCCTGCCGCGCCTTCGCCGACTCGGCGCCGTGACCGGCAACGGGCGCGGACGACGCTGCAGCGGCAGGCGCGGGCGGCTCGCCGGCGAGCACCGAAGAGGACGCCAAGGCGGCGAGTGCTGCCGCGAGCCAGGGGAGGATGCGGGGGATCGTCATGCCAGCGTCATCGGCCGCGACGACGACTTCTCAAGCGCCGTTCAGATGTTTCGCATCGGCCGCGACGAGAACGACAGGCGGTCCTCGCCGACGGCACGCGCATAGATCGCCTCGGCGACGGCCTCGGGCGGCATCGTCCGCCAGCGCGTGATCCTCGCCATGTCGTCGACGGTGTGCATCGCGGCGAGCGGGTCGAGCTCGGGATCGAGCTCGAGCATGCGCTTGGCGCAACGGTGCACCCAGGCGCTCGTCGAGGGCACGTGCACGGGGGGAAACAGGGGGTCCGGGCCTTGCGTGTCGGGGCTCATCGATCGCTGTCCAAGCGCGAGGGAGCGCAAGGCTAGGCAAGCGTGCCATGCGCGTCGCTGCCGTCCGGCGACGCCGGCAGACGACCGTGCGGATTTCACGCGGCGCCGACGGCGCCGCTCAGCCGTTCGTCATCACCAGCTTGCCGCGCACCGTGCGCGAGCCCATGCGCTCGTACGCGGCCGGCAGCTCGCGCATCGGCAGCCTGCGGTCGATCACCGGCTTGACCTTGCCTTCGGCGTACCAGCGCGCGAGCTCGGCGAGCGCGGCGGCGTTGGCCTTCGGCTCGCGGCGGGCGAACTCGCCCCAGAAGACGCCGACGATCGACGCGCCCTTGAGCAGCGCGAGATTGAGCGGCAGCGCGGGGATCCCGCCCTGGGCGAAGCCGATGACGAGATAGCGGCCGCGCCACGCGATCGAGCGGAACACCGGCTCGGCGAGGTCGCCGCCCACCGGGTCGTAGACGACGTCTGCGCCCTTGCCGCCGGTGAGCTCCTTGAGCGCGTCGCGGATGTTCGCGGTCGCGTAGTTGATCGTCGCGTCGGCGCCGATCGAACGGCAGAGCTCGCCTTTTTCGTCGCTCGACGACGCCGCGATCACGCGCGCGCCGAGCACCTTGCCGATCTGGATCGCGGCGGTGCCGACGCCGCCGGCGGCGCCGAGGACGAGCAGCGTCTCGCCGGCGCGCAGCTGGCCGCGGTCGACGAGCGCGTGGTGCGTCGTCGCGTAGGTGAGGATGAACGCCGCGGCGTCGTCGAACGCGAAGCCGGCGGGCAGCGGCATGACGAGCGCGGCGTCGACGACGGCGTGCGTCGCGAAGCCGCCGGTGCCGCCGAACGCGGCGACCGCGTCGCCGACCTTCAGGTGGCTGACGCCGGGACCGACGGCCTCGATCGTTCCTGCGTACTCGGAGCCGGGAACGAACGGCAACGCCGGCTTCATCTGGTACTTGTTCTGGACGATGAGCAGGTCCGGAAAGTTGAGGCTCGCGGCGCGGATGGCGACCCGCACCTGGCCGGCCTTCGGCTCGGGCGTCGGCAGCTCCTTCCACTGCAGCGCCTCGACGCCGGTCGGGTTCTCGCACAGCCACGCATGCATCTCGGTCCCCTTCGCCAATGGCGCTCGCGCCGAACGCCGTGTCGAAGATCATACGCAGCGCGCGCTGCGCGGCGGCCGGCGGCGTCGACTCCCTACAATCTTCGCGTGCGCATCCTGATCGCGAACGACGACGGCTACCTCGCGCCCGGGCTGGCCGCGCTCGTGAAGGCGTGCGAAGGGCTCGGCGACCTCGACGTCGTCGCTCCCGAGCAGAACGCGAGCGGGACGTCGAACTCGCTGACGCTCAATCGCGGCCTCTCGGTCTACGTCGCGGCGAACGGTCACCGCTACATCAACGGCACGCCGTCCGACTGCGTCCACCTCGCGCTCTCGGGACTGCTCGAGCATCGTCCGGATCTCGTCGTCTCGGGGATCAACCAGGGCGCGAACATGGGCGACGACACCCTCTACTCCGGGACCGTCGCGGCGGCGATGGAGGGGTTCCTGTTCGGCATCCCGGCGATCGCGTTCTCGCAGGTGCTGAAGGGCTGGCACGAGCTCGACGCGGCGGCGCGCGTCGCACGCAGCGTGATCGAGCACGTGCTGCGCGCGCCGCCGGCGGCGCCGCACTATCTGCTCAACGTAAACATCCCGAACCGCGCCGATGCCGATGCGCGACCCCGTCGCATCACGCGGCTCGGCCGCCGCCACGCGAGCGAGCCGGTGATCCGGCAGGTGAGCCCGCGCGGCGACACGCTGTTCTGGATCGGCCCCGCAGGCGACGCGCGCGAGGCCGGCCCGGGAACCGATTTCCACGCGACCGCCAACGGCGAGGTCTCGATCACGCCGTTGCACGTCGACCTCACGGACCACGCGACGCTGCCCGACTGGCGGCGCTGGCTCGGCGACGCAGCGCCATGACCGGCGAGCGGCCGCCGCGCCGCTTCCCGGCCGCGCTCGGCGACGTCGCCGGAGCCGGCGATTCACGTCGCGACGTCGCCGGCAAGCGCGCTTCGCCGGCCGATCCGATCCGGCCGCAGCGACACGTCGCCGCGGCGTACGCCGACGCTGCGCGCGCCCGCCCGGCGGTCGGCCTCGGTCTCGACTCGGCCGACGTGCGTGCCCGCATGGTCGAGCGATTGCGCCGCGACGGTGCCAGCGAGCCGCGCGTCCTCGCCGCGTTCGCCGCGGTTCCGCGCCATCTCTTCGTCGACGCCGCGCTCGCCACGCAGGCGTACGAGGACACCAGCCTGCCGATCGGCCACGGCCAGACGATCTCGAAGCCATCGGTGGTCGCGCGCATGCTCGAGCTGCTGTGCGGCGGCGCCAACGCGCGGACGCGCGGCGACCTCGGCGCCGTGCTCGAGATCGGCACCGGCTGCGGCTATCAGGCGGCGCTGCTCTGCCAGCTCGGCCGTCGCGTCGTCTCCGTCGAGCGGCTGCAGCCGCTGCACGAGAAGGCGCGCGCCCTGCTCGCGTCGATGCGCGAGACGCGGCTTCGCCTCGTCTACGGCGACGGCGTGCTCGGCCATCCGCCGGGGGCTCCGTACGACAGCATCGTCGCCGCCGCCGGCGGCAGCCAGATCCCGCAGGCATGGCTCGACCAGCTCGCCGTCGGCGGCCGGCTCGTCTCGCCGGTGCAGCAGCCCGGCAGCCGCGAGCAGGCGCTCGTCGTCGTCGACCGGCTCGCCGAGGGCTTTGCCCGCAGCATCCACGGGGCCGTCAAGTTCGTCCCCTTAAAATCCGGCCTCGCTCGCTGACGACGAACCCCGTCCCCAATGCCTTTGATCGAAGCTGCGGCGCGTCGCCGCTGCCTTGTCCTGCTTGCTGCGGGCCTCGTCGTTGCCGCTTGCTCGACGAATCCCAACCGCGCTCCGGTGGAGGAGCGCGTCCTCGTTCCGCGGTCGGTCGCCGCCGCCAGCCCGGCGGCGAGCGCTGCCTCGGCAGCGACGGCGACGAGCACGCCCGCCGTCGTCGACAACAACAGCGGCAAGCCCGGCTACTACACCGTCAAGTCCGGCGATACGCTGATCCGGATCGGCCTCGACAACGGCCAGAACTGGAAGGACCTGATGCGCTGGAACAACCTGTCGAACCCGAACGTGATCGAGGTCGGACAGGTGATCCGTGTCGTGCCGCCGGGAGTCGATCCCACCGCAGCGACGACCCGGCCGGTGACGACGGCGCGCGTCGAGACGCGCGCGCTCGACGCCAAGGGCGCAGCAAGCGCGCCGGCCGGCGCCGCGTCGGCCCCGCTCGCGGGCGCCGCAGCGGCGAGCCCGCCCACGTCGTCGTCGCGCGAGCCGGCGCCGCCGCGCGAAGGCGACGACGACATCAACTGGGGCTGGCCCGCGACCGCCCCGGTGGCGCTGCCGTTCGACGAGGGACGCAACAAGGGCCTCGTCTTTCGCGGCAAGGCGGGCGATCCGGTGTACGCCGCCGCCGACGGTCGCGTCGTCTACGCCGGCTCTGGGCTGCGCGGCTACGGCAACCTCGTCATCCTCAAGCACAACGCGACGTACCTGACGGCGTACGCGCACAACCAGACGCTGCTCGTCAAGGACGAGCAGAACGTCAAGCGCGGGCAGAAGATCGCCGAGATGGGATCGACCGACGCCGACGTCGTGCAGCTGCACTTCGAGATCCGCCGCCAGGGCAAGCCGATCGACCCGGCGCGGCTGCTGCCGGCGCGCTAGTCGGCGAGCGAAGGCCGATCGACATGTCGCCGGTCCTCGCCTTCGACATCGAGACGATTCCCGACGTCGCCGGTCTGCGCGTGCTGCGCGGCGCCGACGCGGCGCTGAGCGACGCCGAGGTGCATGCGGCTGAGATCGCCGACCGTGCGGCGCGCAACAAGAGCGACTTCCTGCCGCCGCACCTGCAGCGCGTGCTCGTCGTCTCGTGCGTCTTTCGCGGCAGCAGAGGGCTCGTCGTGCGCTCGTTCGTCGACCTCGAGCGCGACGGCAGGAGCGAGGAGGGCGACGTCATCCAGGCGTTCTTCGACCGCATCGAGGCCCACCGGCCGCAGCTCGTCAGCTGGAACGGCGGCGGGTTCGACCTGCCGGTGCTCCAGCAGCGCGGGCTCTGCCACGGCATTGTCGCGCCGCGCTACTGGGACATGGGCCAGGACAGCGAAGGCGACCGCGAGCACCGCTACAACAACTACATCAGCCGCTACCACACCCGGCACGTCGACCTGATGGACCTGCTCGCGCTCTACCAGTCGAAGGCGAACGCGCCGCTCGACGCGATGGCCAAGCTGTGCGGCTTCCCCGGCAAGCTCGGCATGGACGGCTCGCAGGTCTACGCCGCGTATCTCGACGGTCGTCGCGACGAGATCCGCCGCTACTGCGAGACCGACGTGATGAACACGTACCTGATCTGGCTGCGCTTCGAGAAGATGCGCGGGCGGCTGAGCGAAGCCGGCTACCTGCGCGAGATCGCGCTCGCGCGCGAGGCGGTCGCCGCGATCGGCGAGCCGCACTGGGCCGAGTACCTCGCCGCCTGGCCGCCGGAGCGCGAGTCGCTGCGGCCGCCGCGCGCGCGGGCGGAGGCGCCGGTCGAGAACGCGGCCGCGGACGGCGCGCCGCCGGCCGACGACGCTCCGCCTGGCGACGATCTGTTCGCAGACGAAGCCGCGGGCGAAGACGCCGCGATCGAGCCGGCGACGATCGCGGTCGTCGAGACGACCACGACGACCACCGAGACGACGGTCTACATCGACTCGCCGAGCATGCGCGCGTAGTCGTCGCGCGTCGCGAGGCGCGGATTCGTCTTGTGCGTGTGGTCGGCCATCGCGCCGTCGATGATCCGCTCGACCATCGAAGTCTCGACGCCGAGCGCGGCGAGCCCCGACGGCAGGCCGAGGCGGGCATTCATCGTGCGGATCGCGTCGGCGACTGCGTCGGCTGCGGAACCGCCCGGGGCGAGCCCCATCGCATGCGCCATCCGCTCGAGGCGCCGCTCCTTCGCGATCGACGGTGCGCTCGCGTTGAACCTCACCACCGCCGGCAGGAAGACGGCGTTGAGCGTGCCGTGGTGGAGCTTCGGGTTCGCGCCGCCGAGGCTGTGGCTCAGGCTGTGCACGCAGCCGAGCCCCTTCTGGAACGCCATCGCGCCCTGCATGCTCGCGCTCATCATGTGGAAGCGCGCGTCGCGGTCGCTGCCGTCGCGCGTCGCCCGCTCGATGTGCGACCAGGCGCGCTCGAGGCCGTCGAGGGCGATGCCGTCGGCGGGCGGGTTGACCGCCGGCGCCATGAACGTCTCCATGCAGTGCGCGACCGCGTCCATCCCGGTTGCCGCGGTGAGCAGCGGCGGCAGGCCGAGCGTCAGCTCGGGATCGCAGATCGCCGTCTTCGGCACCAGGTGCCAGCTGTGGAAGCCGAGCTTCCTGCCGTCATCGACGATGACGATCGCGCCGCGCGCGACCTCGCTGCCGGTGCCCGCGGTCGTCGGGATCGCGATCAGCGGTGCGACCTTCTCGGTGATCTTCGCGCTCCCGCCCTCGATCGTCGCGTACGTCGCGAGCGGGCCGTCGTGCGTCGCCGCGATCGCGACACCCTTGGCGAGGTCGATGCTCGAGCCGCCGCCGATCGCGACGAGACCGTCGCAGCGCTCGGCGCGGAAGACGTCGGCGGCGGCGCGCACCGCGCGCTCGGTCGGGTTCGACGGCGTCGCGTCGAAGACTGCGTGCGGCCGGCCGGCGAGGGTCGCGAGCGCGCGGTCGAGCAACCCGACGGCGCGCACGCCGGCGTCGGTGACGACGAGCGGCTTCGCGATGCCGGCGCGGTCGAGCTCCTGCGGCAGCAGCGCGAGCGCACCGAAGTCGAGCTGCACCTGGGTGATGTACTGGATGAGGGCCATGCGCCAGTCTGGCACATCGCCGCGCGCGCTGGCCAGCCCGCCGCTGGCATACGATCGACGATCGACTGCGACGCCATGCAACGTTCCGACTTCCGTTTCTTCGATCGCCTGCGCGTCCGCTGGGCCGAGATCGACGCCCAGCAGATCGTCTTCAACGGCCACTATCTGATGTACTTCGACACCGCGATCGCCGGCTACTGGCGGGCGCTCGCGATGCCGTATCACGAGACGATGGCGGCGCTCGGCGGCGACATGTTCGTTCGCAAGGCGACGCTCGAGTACCTCGGCTCGGCGGTCTACGACGACGTCCTCGACATCGGCATGCGCTGCGCGCGGGTCGGCAACTCGTCGATCCTGTTCCAGGCCGGCGCGTTCCGGCAGGAGCAGCTGCTCGTGAGCGGCGAGCTGGTCTACGTCTTCGCCGACCCGAAGGCGAAGCAGTCGTCGCCGGTGCCGCCGGCGCTGCGCGCGCTGTTCGAGAGCTTCGAGGCCGGCGAGCCGATGGTCGAGGTGCGCGTCGGCAGCTGGCACGAGCTGGCAGCAGCGGCGCGGCCGATCCGCAACGACGTCTTCATCGGCGAGCAGAACATTCCGGCCGAGATGGAATGGGACGACGCCGACCCGGATGCGGTCCACGCCGTCGCCTTCAACCGCATGGGCCGCGCGCTCGGCACCGGCCGCATGCTCGAGCACGTCCCTGGCACCGCGAAGATCGGCCGCATGGCGGTCGCGGCGTCGGCTCGGCACTGCGGAGTCGGCCGCGCCGTCCTCGACGCGCTGCTCGACGCGGCGCGCACGCGCGGCGACCGCCAGGCAATGCTGCACGCCCAGCTCGGCGCCGCGCGCTTTTACGAACGCGCCGGCTTCGTGCGGCGCGGGCCCGCGTTCGAAGAAGCAGGCATCACGCACGTCGAGATGCTGCGCGCGCTCTAGCGCGGCCGCGGCGGCGCCGCCCCGACTAGTCGGTCCGGCCGACGACGGCGAACGCCTCGACGTGGCGGTCGCTCGCGAGGAGCGGACGCAGCACGGCCGCGGCCGCGGCGATCGCCGCTTCGGTCGCGGCATCGATCCCGTTCTCCGTGCCGGCGGCGGGCGACGAGCGGGCGTACGTCTCCATCCAGGTCTGCCGATCGCCGTCCATACGGATCAGGAGACGCGCGCGCACGCCGGGAAACATGCGCTCGAGCGATCGCTGCATCGCCTCGATCGCGGCGCGCGCCGCCTCCGCGCTGCGCTCGTCGACGTGGTACCAGACGTAGAGCTCGCGCACGCGCGCGCTCACGACGCGACGGCGGCGTCGAGCGGAACGGAATAGGGCAGGGCACGCCGCGTCAGCAGCGCACCGTCGGCGGCGCCGAGGCGAAGCTCGTCCGTGATCGCAGCGAGCCGCACCTCGACGAGCGCACTGCCGCCTGCGTGCAGCGGATGCGGTGCGGCATTCGCGACCGTGCCCGCCGGCTCGTTCGCATGACCGCTCGCGAAGACGTCCTGTCCGGCGAGCGGCACGGCGTCGCAATCGAAGAGGAAGGTGCGCCGCTTCGTCGTGCCGCGGTACTGGCTGCGCGCGACGACTTCCTGGCCGGGGTAGCAGCCCTTCTGGAAGTCGACTCCGCCGACGAGCTCGAAGTTGACCATCTGCGGAACGAAGCGATCGACCGTGGCTGCTTCGACCGTCACGATGCCGCTCTCGACCTCGAGCCAGCGCCACGTCTCGATCGACATCGCGGCCGCTGCCGGGACGTCGGCCTCGGCGCCGGCAGCGGCGACCAACCATGCGCGCTCGACGCCGGCGGCATCGGGAAGGCGCACCACGGTCGTCGCGCCGCGTCCGCGCACCTGCCAGACCGCGACGCCGTCGAGCATCGCGGTCGCTGCGCGGCCGGCGATCGCGAACACCGCGAGCTCGTCGCTGGCGTCGCTCAACCGGCACTTGGCGCGCAGGACGAACATCGTCAGGCGCTTCAGCGTCGGCACGAGGAGGTCGCGCGGGCACGAGAGCAGGAACTCGTCGGCAGCGGGGCGCCAGACGACGAAGCTCGCCTGCAGCCGGCCCTTCGCAGAGCAAAAGCCGGCGAGCCGCGCGCTGCCCGGACCGAGGCTCGCGACGTCGTTGGTCAGCTGGCTTTGCAGGAACGACGCAGCGTCGGCGCCGCTGGCGCGGATCACGCCACGATCGGCGAGGCGGCAGACGCCGCCGATCGGGAACTCGGTGGACATGGCCCATTATCATTCCGCTGCCCTGGTTTCGAAGGGCGCGGGGCTTGCGACGCGCGCTCCGCGCCGTGTCGCTGTCGATGAGATTCGCGCGTGTTTTCCTCCTCGTCGCGCTGGCGGCGACGGTCGCCGCGGTCTCTCTCGCGACGACGTGGCTGAATCGGCCGCTGGCGCTTGCCGGCGAGACCGCGGAGTTCTCGATCGAGCCGGGCAAGACCTCGCGCGAGATCGCCGAAGGCTGGGTGCGCGCCGGCGTGCAGACGTCGCCGTTCCTGCTCTACCAATGGTTTCGCTGGTCGGGGCGCGCACGCCAGATCCGCGCGGGCAGCTACGAGATCGGCGCCGGCACGACGCCGATCCGCCTGCTCGACAAAATGGTGCGCGGCGACGAGACGCTCGCGACCCTGCGCTTCAACGAAGGCTGGACCTTTCGCCAGATCCGCACCGAGCTCGCGCGCGGCGAAGGGCTGAAGCCGACCATCGCGACGATGAGCGACGGCGACGTGATGACGGCGCTCGGGGCGCCGGGGACCTCTCCCGAAGGGCGGTTCCATCCGGACACGTATGCGTACAGCAAGGGCTCGACCGACCTCGCGCTGCTGAAGCGCGCGCACCGGGCGATGGCGAGGCGGCTCGCCGAGGCCTGGCAGGAGCGCGACC
>Ga0268264_10004415_pt1 | contig 11997 bp, 7 predicted proteins | sample KBSSwiS32_FD_190357 | JGI IMG/M metagenome (GOLD analysis project Ga0268264, IMG submission 190357) | Switchgrass rhizosphere microbial communities from Kellogg Biological Station, Michigan, USA - KBS Switchgrass S3-2 (SPAdes) (version 2) | ecosystem: Host-associated > Plants > Roots >... | reverse complement strand
TTAAGTTACGGAACGTTTCTTTGGGCTATACTATTTCACCATCTTTTTTAGAGAACACTTTTATAAAAGGCCTTACTTTTTCTTTAGTAGCCCGCAACGTAGCTATTCTCTTAAAGCATATTCCTAACGTAGATCCTGAATCAAACTTAACAAGCAGTGTCGAACAAGGATTGGAATTTAATCCGTATCCCCCGATCCGGCAGTTAGGATTTAATGTAAACGTGAAGTTTTAATCCAGTTACTTATTAAAAAATGAAGAAGATGAAAAATAAATATCTGATCATAACAGCGACTTTGATTTTGTTTACATGGGGTTGCGACAAAAATTTTGAGCAGCTCAATGTAGATCCGAATTCTGTATCGGGAGAAATCATACAGTTTGAAAAATTATTTTCCACAGTTGAATTGTACAGCAGCGGAAACAGTGATGGACATGCATTTGACGCCGAACGTGGAAATATGATTTACTGTTCTTGTATAATACAACATTGGGCCACTAACGGTTATAGTTATGGCGATAAATACAATTATAACGAAGAATACATAACGGCAAATTGGGTAGCCATGTTTCCTGATCCTATAAAACACATAGTTGATATAGTTGAAAATACCCGGGATAAAGAAAGCAAAAAGAATCTTTATAATATTGCCCGAATATTCAAAGTATACCTGTTCCAGTTTTTAACCGATCTCTACGGAGACCTACCTTATTCAGAAGCTGGCAAAGCATATACAGGAAAAGTTCTTTTCCCTAAATATGATAAGCAGCAGGATATTTATGCAGACATGTTAAAGGAATTAGATGAGGCAGCGGCTGCGTTAGACGAGAATGCTGAGAATACTTTAGGCGATCAGGATATCATATACCAGGGTGACGTTGTTAAATGGAAAAAATTTGCTTATTCAGAAATGGCCAGGCTTGCAATGAGAATGAGTAAAGTGGCTCCCAATGATGCAAAAACCTGGATACAAAAAGCTGTAGCAGGTGGGGTGATGGAAAGCAATGATGACAATGCTATTGTTGAGCATTTTGCTGTAGCGGATGCGGTTGTCTCTAACAACGGTACAGGCTGGGAGTTAATCACCGAAGAAGCAGGGCAATTTAAAATGAGCAAAACTTTTATAGACTTTTTTAAAAGCCATCACGACCCACGTTTGCATTTTTATGCCGCCGTAAGTCCAGATCCCGGTGCCCTTTGGAATACTCCGGATTTTAATTTCGGAGATACAACCTCCTCAAAACAAATTGGTATGCCAAATGGTTATGATAATTTAGGTGGATTGGTGCCAATTAATACAGCGCCAAATTATCCCGGCAGTGTCAACAAATATTCCATTACAAACCGCTATACTTTTGCCAGGGCAGATGCGCCAACATTTTTTCTTACTGCTGCCGAAACTCAATTGTTGCTTGCTGAAGCCGCTCAAAGAGGATGGATTAGCGGCGATGCCGGAGATATTTACGATAACGCAGTAAGTTTGGCTTTCGATCAGCTAAGGCAAACCGGTGCAAACTGGACTGAAGGCCAGGCACTGGCCGCTGCGGAATCTTATTTAGCACAAAATCCTTATAAACCTTCAACCGGTCTTCAACAAATTAATGAACAATATTGGGTTGCCGTATTTATGGATGAATATGAAGCTTTTGCCAACTGGAGAAGAAGTGGCTATCCTGTTCTTACTCCTGTTAATTATCCAAATGCTTCAATAAATCAGACAGGTGGAGTAATTCCACGGCGGCTCACCTATCCTCAGTCTGAAGCCGCTATAAATTCTGCTAACTATGAGGAAGCGGTGTCAAGATTGAACAATGGAAATACAATGATCTCAAGAGTGTGGTGGGATACACAGTAATATTGCTAACCAAAAAAGCCGCTCAATTTATGCAGCGGCTTTTTTGGTTTATTGCAACAGTAAGTTTGTTAATTAATGGCTGAGTAATCAAACATAAGCGAAAACATTTCATGCAAGTATCTAAAAGATAAATTATGAAAGTGGCAGAAAAAGTAATTGATATTTCTGATGTAGAAAAAAAAGAGCATGTAATTGACCGGGGAATAAAACTCCCTTCCCGCCTTTTATCAATAGATGTTTTAGGGCGGTCACAATGTTTTTCATGATTTTCGTAAATGATGTGGATGGTGTGAGAAATATTCCGGAGTGGATTAAACATGTGGGTGCAAATGACGATGGCTTGGGTTTTGCAGATACAATTTTTCCTGCCTTTCTCTTCATAGTTGGCTTATCTCTTCCATTTGCTCTAAACAGGCGACTAAATAATGGAGATTCATCTTACAGCATCGCAACATACATTTTAACCCGATCGATTGCATTACTAGTTATGGGTTTTCTGCATGTTAATCTGGAAAATTATAGTAGAACAGCAATATTGCCTGAAGCTGTTTGGGAAATTTTTATAACTGTTGGCTTTTTCCTTATCTGGTTAGATTATCCTAAAGAAATAAAGAAAACAAAAAGAGCCTTTTTACAATCAATAGGTATTTTAATACTGGTGATAATGGCGTTCTTATACAAGGGAGGCGAACCAACAGCGCCTGTGGGGCTTAGACCATATTGGTGGGGCATCCTGGGGATAATAGGTTGGTCGTATCTTGCGTGTGCCACAATATATTTTTTGTCTACCGGCAAGTTGTGGATACAAATAGGTTTTCTTACAATATTCCTTCTTATAAATGTCACCGTTCATACCGGTCTTCTTAAACTTTCTATTCCCGTTATTGGCGATGCATCATCCGCATCCTTAACTATGGCGGGCATAGTGATTTCACTTTTGTATACAAGACTAATTACGAAAGGGAAAGAGAAATTATTATGGATGCTATTTGCGACAGCAGGAATTATAATGCTGACCTTTGGACTACTTATCAGACCATATGCAGACGGCATTTCAAAAATTCATTCAACCACTGCGTGGATATCTATTTGTATCGGCATTAGTATTTTAATGTTCGAACTGATAATCTATGTCATTGATATTAAAGGCAAACAAAATTGGTTTAAGGGCATACACCCAGCAGGTACAAGTACGCTCACCTGCTATTTAATTCCCTATCTTCTCTATTCCATTTATTCCTTAATTGGCTTCCGTTATCCCGACTTTTTTGATCAGGGATTTGGAGGAATTATCCGGTCGTTTGTTATCGCTTTTTTTGTGATTTGGATAGCAGGATTATTGGAGAAAAGAAGGGTAAGACTTAAAATTTAATATTGCCCGGAAGGCGGTTTCATCTGCAATATTTTTCCATTATTTTTCTATATAAGGGATTTAAGTTTCCCGCCCATCTCGTAAATTTTACCGTTTGTAACAAGTACGAAAAAATTTTATTTTAAAATCTTTCCATAAATGTCTGTTTTACATTTAGTTGCGAGTAGCACCTTATTGTTTACAACCAGCTACCTTAAAAAAACTGGTATTATGTATTGCATAGTATTCTAATTATGCATATCTTTGTTTCATAAACGATGCTAATCCCTTTAAAAGCCAAAATAAAATAAGAATAAAAAATCGAATTATGAATATTGAAAACACAGCCAGCCAAATGCGAAAAGGGGTACTGGAATTTTGTATTCTTTCAGTTATTAAGTTGGGAGAAGCCTACCCGTCTGACATAATAGATAAAATGAAACAGGCAAATCTTAACATCCTGGAAGGAACACTTTATCCTCTTCTTACCCGGTTAAAAAATGCAGAATTGCTAACATACAGATGGGTTGAAAGTAATAGCGGACCCCCACGTAAATATTTTTTACTTACAGAAAAAGGAGCCGCCTTTTATAAAGAACTCGAAACAACCTGGGAAGAATTAGCCAATGCCGTCGAAACCCTTACAGGCAAAAACGGATCAGATATAAATACAACTTCAACAACCAATAAATTGAACGCAGATGAAAAAAGTAATTAATATAAATTTTCAGGGAAGAGTAGTTCCGATTGAAGAAACTGCTTTTGAATTACTGAAACAATATACGGATAGCCTCCGGGTATATTTTGCCAACGAAGACGGCCGCGATGAAATAATTAATGATATCGAAAGTCGTATTGGCGAACTTTTTCAGGAAAGAATAACCAAGGGCTCTACCTGCATTACAGATGATGACGTAAATGCAATAATAAATAACATGGGTCGTCCAAAGGATTTTGCAGATGCAGACAGTGATCAGCCGCAGGACAGTCATACAACACAAAATGCCCAGGCCTCAAATGAATATGGCCAAGGTTTCAATACCAATAAAAGGCTTTATCGTGATGCCAATAATAAATTTATAGGCGGGGTGTGCAGTGGTATTGCGGCATACTTTAATATTGAGCCGATTATTGTGAGACTCGTATTCATTTTCTCGGGTGTTGGTTTTCTTGCTTATATATTGCTTTGGGCTTTTGTGCCAAGCAGCGATAATGTTCAAAATGGCGTTCGTAAAAGATTATACAGAAATCCTGATGAGAAAATGATAGCAGGTGTATGCAGTGGTATTGCCAGTTATTTTAATATAAATGTCTGGATACCGAGAATACTTTTTTTAATTCCCTTTATCACTTTTCTTTTTAGATGGGGGCATTTTGGCCCATTATATTTTCCAAACTTTCTGAGTTTTTCGTTTAGCCCAGGTGCCTTGATAATTTATATTATTCTATGGTTGGTAATTCCGGAAGCTCATTCTACTGCGGAAAAGTTAGAAATGAAAGGAGAGAAAGTAGATTTGAATTCTATAAAAAATTCAGTAGTGGAAGAAATGAGAGATGTGCAGCAAAGAATGAGCAAAATGGGTAAAGAGGCCCGGGATATTGCTCAGCAAAAAAGTAAAACAATGAGTGCAGAAATGGGTTATGCTGTTAAAAAAACAGGCAGGTCATTCGGAGACATAATAGTTTTTCTTGTAAAAGCTTTTGGATACTTTATAATCGGATGTGTATTATTATTTCTGATTGGAGCCTTATTGTTCGTGGCTGTTGTGTCAATTGGTTTCTTCCCATTAAAAGGATACATACTTAATGATGGATGGCAGAGCGCTTATGCCTGGGGAACACTATTATTTTTTATTGGGGTACCGGTAGTCGGTATTATAACTTTTATAATTAGAAGAATAGCCAAAGTAAAAAGTAATAACAACCTGATGCGTTATACCTTTTTAGCACTTTGGGTTCTGGGGATATTTTGTTTTGTTTCATTAATATATTCTGTTGGCAGCGATTTTAAAAGTACCAATACAATAAATGAACAAAATATTTCACTAAGTAATCCTGCGGTAAAAAAACTTGAAGTCTCAACTTTCGGATCAAACAGATTTTACAGTAGAAATAATTTTTTCCATATGGAGCCTTTTGCTAATTTCTTTGATGAGGACAGTGTTCATATTGATAATGTACAAATAAGAATGATCAAATCCCTTAACGATAGTTTCAGCGTTATTCTTGTTAAAATGTGTAATGGACGAAACAGAAGGTTTGCTGATACTCTTGCCGATAAAATGGTATTTAATATAAGCCAGGTTGATTCGGTTTTATATGTAGACAGAGGCATAACAATTACAAGACAAGATAAATTTAGAAATCAAAAGGTGATTGTAACCATTGCTGTACCTGTAGGTAAAATAATAAATGTCAATAAAAGATTTAGAGATATGCGTTGGGAGCATTTTAATGGCCCATGGAATGATGACAACTGGGATTGGAATTCAGATTGGGACAGAGATGAAGTCAAAGGCTGGGACAGGCATTACGGCGAAGATCTTATTATGAAAGCAGATGGCTTATACACTCTTGATGGTCACCGTGCTGATACGGATTGGAATAACGACAATAACAAAGATTGGGATGATGATACTAATCAACCTAAATCTGATACAACACAGGGCTATCGTTATGAGGAAACTCAAAAATCCATTGATTCACTTAAAACAATACAGGAAAAACAAATACAGAAAATGAAAGATTCATTGAAAAAAGCAAAGGATCAGATTGATAAAAAGTTAGAAAATCTGGAAGAGAAAAATGCAGCCAAAGCAGCAGTTTATCAATGGCCTGGTAATCAAACAGACTTTATAGTAAATATCTAAAACGGATAAAAATAGTTTCAATAGTTAAGTTGAAGTTGAAACAAAGCAGGGCTCCAAGCGAAAGCGAGGAGCCTTTTTTGTTTCAACTATGGTTTATGTGATTATAGGATTACGCGAAATATTTTTAAAAGATCTGTTGGCAATCCTACAGAAGTCTTAATATGTAATCTGTCTAAATCATAACTCAGAGATTTATATTTGCAAATCTTATTAATCTTTTAATCCGATAAATCACGGTTCAGACAAATCACGGTTCAAACAAATGAAGAATACCCCATTTACTCAAAAACATATTGATCGCGGTGCAAAGATGGCAGAGTTTGCAGGCTACAATATGCCTATCAGTTACACCGGAATAAATGATGAGCATGCAACAGTTCGCAACAACGCTGGCTTATTTGATGTGAGCCACATGGGAGAATTTATATTAAAAGGAGAGAACGCATTGGAACTTATTCAACGCCTTACAACAAATGATGCATCAAAATTAATTAATGGAAAAGCGCAATACAGTTGCTTTACAAATTTGGAGGGCGGAATAATTGATGACCTGATTGTGTATTGCGTGGAAGAAAATAAAGTGTACATGCTCGTGGTTAATTCATCCAATATTGATAAGGATTGGGATTGGATTGTGAAGAACAATACAAAGAATGCGGAGCTGCACAACATTTCAGATAAAACCTGCCTGCTTGCAATACAGGGTCCAAATGCAACCAAAATATTGCAGCCACTAACTGGTCTTGAAATAATGAATCTTAAATATTACACTTTTGTAAAAGGAAATTTTGCCGGCGTTGATAATGTTATGATAAGCGCAACCGGCTATACAGGGGCAGGTGGTGTCGAGATTTATTTCGAAGACAAAGAGGATGCTGCTGATATTATCTGGAATAAAATATTTGAGACCGGTTCTTCCCAAGGATTAAAACCAATTGGCCTCGGCGCAAGAGATACCCTTCGCTTAGAAATGGGTTATTGCTTATATGGAAATGATATTGATGACGAAACTTCTCCATTAGAAGCCGGACTTGGTTGGATAACAAAGTTTACCAAGGATTTTACTGCCAGAGCTATATTGGAAGAACAAAAGGCAGAAGGAATAAAACAAAAATTAGTTGGGCTTGAAATGGTTGAAAGGGGCATTCCGCGGCATGGATATGAAATAAAGGATAACGATGATGCAACAATTGGCAGAGTAACCAGTGGCACTCAATCTCCTTCATTGGGTAAGGCAATTGCAATGGGATATATTGATACAGCAAATAGTCAAATTGATACCCAGGTTTATATAAAAGTGCGTGACAAATTACTTATCGCAAAAGTGGTAAAAATGCCTTTTGCTTAAATATCAGCAATCTAAAATTTTATACTAATTTAGTTTTGTAATGAAGTTGTCAAAACCCCTGCAACCCACTCTGCAAACATGTTTATCCCCTGCGCTTTTACATACACTTGATGTTTCTCACAGCATTGTTGTTATAATAGATGTATTACGTGCAACGTCTACCATTGCCGCAGCAATAAAGAATGGCGCTAAGAGTGTTATACCTGTTGATAGCGTTGCCGATTGCATCAAGCTGGGTAACCAGATGGAAGTAATAACAGCCGGTGAACGAGATGGCAAAATAGCTGAAGGCCTGAAGTATGGCAATACTCCTTTTCAATACAGTGAAAAATTTATAAAAGGAAAAACATTAGTACTTACTACAACAAACGGAACAAGATTACTTCACATGGCATTGGCAGAAAATGCCAAAGAAATCATAACTGGATCTTTCCCAAATTTATCAGCGGTATGCGAACATCTAATTGCCCAGAAACAAAATGTAGTACTTGCCTGCGCAGCATGGAAAGATAGAGTTAATATTGAGGACACATTATTTGCAGGTGCTGTTATCAACAAAATAAAAGAACATTTTTCTATTAATTGCGATTCGTCCCAAATTGCTGAAAGTTTATTTAAGGAGGCTAAAGATGATGTGTTTTTATTTATGGATAAAAAAGACGCTTCCCATTTTAAAAGACTCTTAAATTTTGGTCTTGAAAAAGATATAAGATATTGCATAGCAGAAGACATAGCCAATGTTTTAGTGATCTATAAAGATGGAAGATTAGTGGCTGGTTAAAAGGGTAATTTCCCGGGCAAAAGTTTCAATTACAAAAATAAACGTCACCTTTTTTCTTTACTTTTGCAAATTGCTCTTTTCTGAACTAACGGGTTTATTAAGGATCCAAATCGTACACTAAAATCACAAAATAAATTGGCGTTACCTCATCTTATTAAATACATTTATAATTCAGGAACTGACGAAGTTATCAGGCGTGGAAAAAAAATTCATGCTTTTGGTTACGTGGAATTGATTGAGCATGATGACCTGATGAATTCTGTTACTTTTCGTGTAAGAGACGACAGTTATACCACCTTTTACAAGGTCAATATTCAAAAGTATAACGACCCTAAAACTTTACTGGTTCGATGTACATGCCCCTACAACCTCAGTGATATCTGCCGGCACGAAGCCGCTGCTTTGTTTCAGTTACAGGATCTGGTTGATAAAAATTTGCTGGGCAACCATGTTGCTAATACTTACAATCAAAAGCACACAGTTGCCAAAATGAAATTCATTGACCTTAGGATGGTAAGAATGTTATCATCTCAGGAAATTTATAGCGATGCAGAAGAATTATTGAGAACAATCAGAGCTAACATAATAAAAGCGGCAAATGAAACAGTAGAGGCTACATTAGAACATCAGGGGACAGCTTATCATCTAGTTATACAAAAAAACGATGAGAGAAATTTTGATACTTCCTGCACCTGCAATGAAAGCTTACATGCTTTATGTATACATAAGACAGCTTTATTTCTGCAGTTACTTAATTCTTACGGGCCCTATTATTTTGATAGCATCCGCAATTGGGATAAAGAAAAAAATAAATTGCTGGAGGCTTACGGCTACAGTCTTGATGAAGACCTGAAAGGAAAATTTGAATTCGCCTATAGAGATGGGAAGCCATTTTTAAAAGTATTGGACAGCAGCATAAAACGCCTTACACCTGCATCAAACGCAAAGCCTGTAGTTGAAATAGTTAGGCAGGAACCTATAGAGGTTGATACTTTGCCGCCCGCAAAAAGGTTAGGCATTGTGTTTAACGCAAATGAAAAACCGTTTCCGTATTTTATTGTTGAAGCAATCCAGGGAGATGTTGATGAAGAGGCAAAAAAGTTTGTGTCACGGACAGAAAAATTAGATCTCACTAAATTTATTAATACAGAATCATTTTCAGAAGAAGATAAACTGTTACTGCAACAGATCAGGAAGCTGCAACCGGCAGAATTAAATAAATACCTGAATCGTAACTCACCTTTCAGTGGCTTTTGGGAAAATATCATTCATTATGATACAGATGAATTACCCGAAGAAACAAAGGCGCTGATAGTCGAATATATGTATCCTAAACTAAAGAAATTTTTTACTGAAAACAATTCTTACCCGTTTGTATTTTATTTACCGCAGAAAAATAATTTCAAAACGGAAAACCTCCGGGAAATATCTTTTTCAACTGAACCAATAACGCTGGTTTTTAAAATAACTGCAAAAGATGATTATTTTGAGTTATCCAGTTTTGTAAATATTGACGGGCAATTAATTCCCTTAAATAACAATGAGTGGAAGAGCACTTTGCTATTTTTATACAACCACCAGTTTCATCACTGGCGCAAACATGAGGATGCTTTACAAGCCGACATTTTTTTTGATAAAAAACCAGTTCAATTCACTAAGGCTTCATGGCCTGAGCAATTGCAAAAAATTGTGCTTCCGCTTACTAAGGAGTACAAAGTTGAATTTGATAAATCACTCATAAAAGAAATTAAAGAAGGCGAACCAGAAGTAAAATTGATGTTGATTGAAAAAGGGGATTACCTGTTGTTCCAGCCAGTATTCAGTTATAAAGGTTTTGAAACCAGGGCAAATGACAAAGCCGTTATAATTATACCCGAGGGCGAAAAGATTTTGTTGGTTAAACGCAATGAGGAATCAGAGCAACAGTTTATTACCAGGCTTGAAAGTTTGCATTCTCAGTTTATTCGCCCCCAGGATGGAAACAGCCTCGTATTAAAAGGCCCTGATGTTTTAAAAAACAACTGGTTCTTTCTATTTATTGACGAGATGAAGGCGATGAAAGTGCCCGTGTACGGGTTTGAAACTTTGAAAAATTTCAGGTTTAACACGGCCAAGCCCTCTACCCATATTCATGTAAGCAGCGGGCTGGATTGGTTTGATGCCAAAATTGAACTGGCTTTTGGAGAACAGCGTATCGGTATTGGTGATATAAAGAAAGCCCTGGCTAATAAGCAATCTTTTGTTCAGCTTAATGATGGTACATTGGGAATATTGCCTGATGAATGGATCAAAAAATATTCATTACTTTTTAAGGTCGGCGAAGGAAAAAATAACCAGCTTAGATTATCAAAATTTCATTTAAGTGTAATTGACGACCTATACGAAAAGCGTGATGAAAAAGAACTTTCATTTGAGCTGGATAGTAAATATGAACGATTAAGAAATTTCAAAAGCATTCCTGAAATTGATGTCCCTGTTGAACTCTCTGACATATTACGACCTTATCAAATTACCGGATTTCATTGGTTGAACTATCTTAACGATGTAGGCTGGGGAGGCATTCTTGCCGATGATATGGGCTTGGGAAAAACGGTTCAGGCGCTAAGTATGCTCAGGCACTATGACGATGAAACAGGCACATTAAAAGCTATGGTGGTTTGCCCTACTACTTTAATTTACAATTGGGAGAATGAAATAAAAAAATTCACACCAACACTAACCTACCATATTCATCATGGCAGCATGCGAAGCAGGAATGTAGAAGAATTGCAAAAAACAAACATATTGATTACAACCTATGGAACGCTGCGGAGTGATATACAACTGATGATGAAAATTCCATTTGATTATGTTATACTGGATGAATCCCAGGCAATAAAAAATCCCGGTTCTAAAGTAGCAAGGGCTGCCTGTTTATTAAGCTCAAAAAACCGTTTGTGCATGAGCGGCACACCGCTGCAGAACAACACTTTTGATATTTATGCGCAAATGAATTTTTTAAATCCGGGGTTGCTCGGCTCTGTGGAGTTTTTTAGAAATGAATTTGCCAACCCTATTGATAAGTTTGGCGAGCCAGAACAAAAAGATCATCTGCGCAAACTTTTATACCCATTTATTTTAAGAAGAACAAAGGAACAGGTTGCCAAAGATCTTCCCGAGAAAATGGAAACTATTTTGTTTTGCGAAATGGAAGACGAACAAAGAAAAATTTATGAAGCCTATCGCAACTCATATCGTGATAAAATTTTGGGAGTAATTGATGAACAGGGAATTCAAAAGTCTCAGCTTACTATTTTGCAGGGTTTAATGAAGTTGCGGCAAATATGTGATAGCCCGGCAATTTTAAATGAGGAAGAAAAATATCCAAATCATTCTATAAAACTTGAAGAGCTTACCCGGGAGATCACCGAAAATATTGGTGACCACAAGGCGCTGATATTCTCACAGTTTTTAGGAATGCTTGCGCTAATAAAAGAAAATCTGAAATTGAACAATATACCATTCGAATATTTTGATGGAAGTACTGCGGCGCCGGAAAGGGAAAGAGCTATACAAAACTTCCAGGCAAATGATGAGTGCAGGGTATTTCTTATTTCATTAAAAGCGGGAGGTGTAGGGCTAAATTTAACCGCTGCAGATTATGTATATATTGTTGATCCGTGGTGGAACCCCGCTGTAGAGCAACAGGCTATTGACCGTACCCATCGCATAGGACAAACAAAAAATATTTTTGCCTACAGAATGATATGTAAAGACACTATCGAAGATAAAATATTACAGCTCCAGGAGCGTA
>Ga0268264_10004409_pt1 | contig 12008 bp, 9 predicted proteins | sample KBSSwiS32_FD_190357 | JGI IMG/M metagenome (GOLD analysis project Ga0268264, IMG submission 190357) | Switchgrass rhizosphere microbial communities from Kellogg Biological Station, Michigan, USA - KBS Switchgrass S3-2 (SPAdes) (version 2) | ecosystem: Host-associated > Plants > Roots >... | reverse complement strand
CGCCTTTATCAGGCTCGTTTCCGGAAAACAATACACGCCTACCATCCGGAAACCACCTCGCCGTATTGTGATTGATCGAGTCCTTCGTGAGATCCCTGGCCTCGCCCGGGCCAGTCGGTAACAGTCCCAGTTGCGATGGAGACCCCTGCGTCTGTACGATTGCCCACTTCCCATCACGCGAAAGCGACATCGCTGAACATGCGGCCAGCAGCACCGCGGGCGACCCATCTGTCTTCCGTAAGTAGACTGCATAAGAAAGACCACTCGATTTCGAGTAGTCCAAGGCTCCGCCCCCGCCTTCTTCATCGAACAAAAGAGTCTTGCCATCTTGTGAGAGGTCCGCAGGATACGTGTAATCGAGCCACGATAGTTCTCGTTCCTTCGCGTCGCCCGCGCCCACTCCCATCACCTCACGCCGCCAGCTCGCTCGCATCAACAACAACCGGCCATCCTTCGCAATGTCAAGCAACATGAGCGCGCCGAGCAAGCGCGCGACAATCCGTGAATCTCCGTCCAGCGAAGTTGCATAGAGAGTACGATCGGTGCCCGACCTACTCGCCGTGAACCAAACTTCTTTCCCGTCCTAGACGGGAAGGACTGGGCGAATCCTAAGTTGGTGATTCGACATGAAGGCATAGAAATCATTGGAGTCACTCTTGCTGGGCGAGCCGTTCAAGTCGAGTCCGTTCCCACTCTATTGGAGGAATTGCCCGACTCGGCATGGCCGTATGGCTTGGTCGTGGCGGCCTGGGAGTTGGCGATAACATCGTCAAGTCAGGACATGCCGCTCATCAAAGCGAACGAAAAGAAACTCTTGAAGGTGCTGAACGCGCATGGAATTCTCGTTGATCTCTGGCCTTCAGCTTAACTGTTGCAATATCACCAGACCTGCCTTGCCCAAGTAATTGGTGTAATCGCCTTATTTCGCCATTCATGCGACTTCAATGTGTTTGGCACGTGAACGCCCGACATCAAAGTGCTGACGGATAGGTCTAAGCAGTAAGAGCAGAACCGCAGTGGTGGCCCATGGATCAAAAAGCCCATTCAACTTGAAGAGTTGGATGATGCCGGTGGTCATGGCCGCTTGGGCGTTGAGCGTCAAAGCCAACCACCACGCCCATCTGCGCCCTACCCACAATCCGACCGCCCCCAGCCACCACAGCAGGGTAACAAGTCCCATGAGAATCGAAGCCGCAATCAGACGCACCACCATGGATTGCGAATTGGGCAGACTTTGCAAAGTCGCTCTTGTAGACGTCTGGAGAATCTGCACGGTTGCTGCGGTGCTTCGGGTTGCGCCAACAAGCTGCAACACACATACCAGAGTGAGGATTGGGCGTTCAGATAACAATTTGTAAAGGACGCCCATTGCGCTCGGCGGTTTACCTGCGGCGCGTGCGCCGGCCATACGTGGCCTGACCGCCAAGAGCATCAGATTCAAGAACACAATTGCGGGTACGGCGATATATGCCTGCCGGTCGGCTGCCAGCTTTGTCCCGGAGAAGAAGCCTAGGCAAATGCCAATGGCTCCCATCGCATTCGTGAACAACACCCATTCCCACAAAGGCCACTTGTCAGTTCTCGGCATGAGATTTGTACTGTCAGCTGGAGGCATTTTGCTCTACCGCGGCCATAGTTGTCGAAAAATCGCCATTTCACTCATTGACCCCGAGTTTGGCGAATAAACGGCGCAAGCTTGTGAGAACGCCTGTAACAACAGCTACGATGCAAGAATCAGGACACCTGATTACATCCAACAACGGTCACGCCAGAGCGAAAGTTCACGTTTTCGGGCGACGCCTTCTGCTATCTTCCGCAAAGCGCGCGAATGGCTTGTTGGAGCGATTTCACATCAGGAAAATCGAGCGTAGAAGCCGCGGCATTGAGGCCTCCAAACTGGTGGACCAATGTGAAGACGCTGTTGCCATGGCAGTTCGGAGTCCTAGGGATTCCAGCAAAAGTGGGAAACGCTATCACCACGAACTCAGGACCTAATGGCAAAGGGAAATTTCCGAGGTCCTCCCCCGTCGCCGAGAATTTACGAATGCCGTTGCTACTGGCCACATACAAGTTTCCGGAGAGATCGATAACTACGCCTCCGGGAAATTGCAGCCCCGAGGCGAAGATCCCAAGGTCCTGACCTGTCGGCGAGAACTTACGGATCGTGTTGCTAGTAGTGTTGGACACAAACAGGTTGCCCGCCGAATCAAAGGCCAGACCTTTAGGATTGCTCAACCCTGTCATAGCAAAGAAGCCGAGGTCCTGGCCGGTCGGTGAGAACTTGAGGACCACAGTGATACAGATATCAGCTACCAGCAGGTTGCCGGAGCGATCAACGGCCAAATCAATGGGACAGCCGATCCCAAACAGCGATACGAAAAGACCGAGGTCCTCCCCTGTCGAAGAGAACTTGCGAATGGAATTGTCGCCGATGCTCGATACAAAGAGGTCACCGCCGGAATTGAAGGCCAAGCCAAAAGGTTCGGTAATCCAAGCGAGGCGAAGATACCAAGGTCCTCGCCCTTGGGCGAGAACTTGTGGAGCGTGTTGTTACGACATTGGCCACATAGAGGTTACCGGACCGATCCAGGGCCAAGTCCTCAGGAAAACTCAATCCGCTCGAGGTGAAAATATCGAGGTCCTGGCCTGTCAACGAGAGTTGAAAAATTGAAGAGTGTCTGCGCCCCGGCTGTAACAAGGAGGGTTTGGGACTGAGTTGTGGGGTCCAACACTTCCCTACGAGCAGGACAACGACGCTCCATACGGCTACACAGTTATTGCGTGAGGAACGCGTCGCGCCTGGCGGAGTCTTCGGAACAGATGTAGAGCGTATGGAAAACCCTCGATTCGGGAATGAAGTGCGTCGAGTCTGGAACGATAGGGGAGCGGCGTCAAGAAGATTGTTCCCGTCATTGTTCGCATGTCTTTGAGTATAGCGATCGCGGTGGGTTGAGCCGGCGCTTGGATTACTGTTGAAATATCGCCATTTACACTCACAACGAGCGGGCGAAAAAGATCACGGAGGGAACGGGAGATTAAAAGGGGCGGGAGGATGCCCAACAAAAGGACTTGTGTGGATTACGGCATTTGCGACACCTCCGGCCAGAACGATATACGCAAGAGCAAAACAAAACAGCGCACCAAAGCCGAGGCCATGCAACAATCCATATTTCCAAGGCCTGTACGTCTGGTCGTCATACAGGAACCGTTCGTAGAAATAAGTCAGCAATGCCATGAATCCTACGCTGTAGAGCACACAAAGACCCAAGAGAATAAGCGCAAAAGCACACGCGTGACTGTAGAAGCTGAGCCGGGAACTCGGCACAAAAACCAAAGATGCAGAGGCAAGAGTCACCATGACCTCCGCTACGTTCATGTACCGCTCGTGGCGATGCTCAAAGGGCACCGGTTTGCCATGAGAGTCGAGCGGAGTGAATGTTGCTGGAAGGCCGTGCCATACTTTGATGGCATCAATTCTGAAACGCCACCAAACGAGCGCGAAAACTCCCACGCCAGTTATCAGCGCGAGTATGACGGTTTTCATTGCCCCATGCTACACCGTGCAACTCACTTGACCGTTGTACTTGGCTGCTCGGATTGGCGTTCGCCCATGCCGCATTTACTGTCGAAAAATCGCCATTTCACCAACTACTTTCCCCAGACACCTTGTTTACGAGTAGTTGGTGAAATCGCATGTTAACGACAGTCATCCCACGCGGCGAGGAAGAGCGGCATATGACGGTATGCCCAAGCTAGTCCAAGCGCGAGCGCAATGCTCGCGCTCAGCACGTTTGCGACCAGCACCGCCCTGAACCCCAAACGACCAGAGCCTTTCAGTAAAACCCGAACAAATATGGCGTCGACGAGTGCCGTTTCGACGCCCATCAACACGGCAACCATCGGCACGGTGGTCAGAGTAGATTCGCTAGCAACATGTCCAGCAAGACTAATAAGTATTGCACCGCCGGTCAGCGGGATAACCGGGAACCAAGTACAGAGAATCGAGGCCACAATGCTAGAAGCAACGGCGTAAGAACCCGCCGTGTTCGCCGGAATTGTCTTGCCCCTCCGCGCTAGAACAAACCTGATTGGGATACCGACACACAAACAAATGAACGAGAATTGATAATGGAATAGCTTCCACATCACCACCCAATCGATCTTGGATACGACCATTCGCTCCTCGACCAGACAAAGCTCGCACCACTATAGACGTCGGCTACCGTTCCCTAGGGTAGTGCTGACGCTCGATGTTGACGATAAATCGCCATTACACTCATTGACCCGGATTTTGGCGAACAAACGGCGCAAGCTTGTGAGAACGCCTGTCAACAACAGTTCTGGGATGCAACCCTGACCGTGTTGTTAAGGACGAGTCAACGCAGCTTGGCACCGGCTCTCTGGCTAATTCACTACTTGTGAGACGGTGGCGGAACTCGCTTTGAAGAACGGGCTGCTCGGAAAACTTGCTCTAATTGTGTGAGTCCCGACGGCCAGTGCAGTTGTTGTGAACATGGCTGCGCCATTCATCGTCTTAGCTGTCCCAATCCGAGTGCCATTGTTGTAGAACGTGACTCTGATGCCATTTGGGATTGGACCGTAGGCCGCGATAATGGTAGCGGTGAAAGTCACCTGTTGGCCATGCAGGGATGGGCTGCCCGAAGTCATAAGCGTTGTCGTTGTTCTAGCGGGCACGCCCAGGAGCACGGCAACTCCGCCTCCCGCTGGGCAGCTAGTGATATAGCCGTCACACTCGTCAGCCACCACGAGGTCGGGCTTAAGATCCCGATTCAGATTTGCGACAGCCACAGAATATGCGTTTAGCCCGCCCGTACCATATATGATCGGGGCCTTGAAAGTTCCACCCCCGTTGTTTATCAGAACTGCTACCTTGCCGTTCTGAGGGCGGAACTCGAGCGGGCCGGAAATTACCAAGTCCGGTGTACCATCCCCATTAAGATCTCCTATGGCAACGGACGTGAGATTTCCTGCTAATCCTGTGGGATAGAGTACTGCCTTGCTAAAAGTCCCATTGCCGTTCCCGGACAGGATGGCGACTGAGCCAGTTGCGCTAGCCACGATCGCGTCAGGTTTGCCATTACCATTCACATCTTCCAGGGTTACGGAGCTACCAAAAACGCCCGATAGATACTTCACTCGCGTTGGAAACCTACCATCGCCCTCGTTTAACAACACCTCGATGATACCGTTTCCTTTGTCATCGGCATCCGTCAGCACCAGGTCTGGTTTGCCATCTCCGTTTAAGTCCGCCGTTGCCAGAGACAGCGCATTCGTTCCGCCAAGCAGTTCGTAAGTCACGGCGTCGTCGAACGTCCCATCGCCGTTTCCCAACAACACCGCTACCGCACTATGGATGAAGTGCCTATCTGCTTGGTCAAGCGCAATCACATCTGGTTTGCCATCTCCATTAACATCCGCGATGGCTACGGAACGAATATCGAACCCCGCGGAATACCCGATAGCAGCTTTGAACGTTCCGTCTCCTTTATTTAACAGCACGCTCAGACTCGGCGTTGGGTCGGACACACCACCATTGCTGCCCACCACCAGGTCTGGCCAGCCATCACCATTCAAGTCTGCAACAGCGACAGCATCAGCTCCCTCAAAGAGCACGGGGTAGGTTTGTGCGGACTTAAAAGTTCCGCCACCGATGCCGAACAGCACTCCCACCCCACCGCTACCCACTGTGCTTCCATTGGCGACAATCACGTCTGGGATTCCATCTTTGTTAACGTCCGCCACCGCAAGGGATCGAGCTGATCTTCCACCAGATTGGTAAAGTACTGGAGGAAGTTTGAAGATCTGCGACTGACTGGATAAAGGAAGCGCGAAAAGAAAACCCAGGGTAAAAAGACAGTCCCACAAACCCTTGCTTGCCATGATGACCCTCCGCTAAACGCTTGGAGAACCGCTCTATCCGCTGCACACAGCAACTCGGGAGGGGCGCGTGCCGCGCGGAAGGTCACCAACACTATCACAGGATTTGACTAGGTGCATTGCGTCGAAGGACCTCTATGCCCCCGTGACGTCTGGGTGGAAGATCACCTGGTGCGACCGTTCACCAGGACCCCACAGTCGCGGTGCAGTGCCGCATATATTTCAGGACCAGAATAAGGTAGCCAAGTGTGAGCGGACGCTCCGCACGCGGTTGAACGGATTCGCCAGGCGATTGGCGAAAAATCGCCATTTCGGTCAGAACCCTTTTCGGGCTTTGCGCACCTCGGCCAAGCCCTTCCAGTCCTCCTTGTCCTGATCTGGCTTCTCGCGGCGATATTTCGCGTAGAGTTGAATGCCTTGCGGATCTTCGAGGATATCCACACGGACGCTTTTGGCTCGGAGCATTTGTTCGTTGCCCGAGGCGTTAGTGATGTCGCCCACGACAACTCGGTTGAACTGACGCATGTAAATTAGCGCAGCGCAGACGTCACAGGGGCTGAGAGTCGTAAAAATCGTGGTCTGGCTGAAATCCTTGCGTCCGGCATCGCGGATGGCGGCGGTTTCGCCGTGATTGTAAGGGTGGTTTTCCTGCACCAGGGTGTTGTGACCTTTCCCGAGAATCTGGCGTGTCTCATTGCTAATGATGACGCCGCCAATCGGGCATCCTCCTTCTTCGTATCCTTTTTGAGCCAGCAGAACGGCGAGTCGCATGAAATCCGCATCGCTTAGCCGCTTGAAAAATTCGTTCGTAGCAACAGAGGTCAGGCTCTTTGTCGGAAGATGTACGATGACGTTGAGCACCTCATCGCTGACAAGTGTTTCGTCGGTGAACAAGGGTTTTGTCATACTCCTACCCTACAGCAGCGATTGGCGAAAAATCGCAATTACACCAACCACCCGGTGGGCGCTCAAAAGCCCGAATGTAAAATCGCGCCAGCCATGGTGATACCGCCTCTCTGTTTTCTGGAGGGCTCGTGATTGCGCAGCAGGCGCCAGGCCTCACGAAAGCGCTCATACTGGTTCCTGGGATTGCCGGGGGCTACGCGAATCGCGCCTTTCCTGGTGGCGACTTCTGAAGGGATGATGTACCAGACGTTTCGAGGGATGACATACACGGCGAGGTAGTCGAAATCTGAGGCTCGGTATCGCTGGATGCTGATGTGTCGCATGTTGGCCACAAAAACCCCGCGTTGATGATGCGGCTTCTTCGGATGAGCCTCGCACATAGTCGACTTGACCTGAACCCGGAGGAATTCGCCGCCACGCTCGACGGTGACGTCATAAGGAGCGCTGTCTCCCCAAGGTTTTGCGAGTTTGAAGCCCTTTTCAGCGGCGCGGGCCATGAACATCAATTCCGCCCACTCGCCGCGCTCCTTGGGTTTCCGAATGCGAAAGCCTGCTGATTTCAAAGAACGACTCCCCAAAATAAAAACGCGGCCCGGAGGCCGCGCTTTTTTTTAATCTCTAAGTTCAGAATATCATGTAGCAATAGGAAAATGGGACATGTTGCTCACATTTATATCTTGCGTGTAAGCAGCCAGTTACGCGGATTCGTGTAATTTCTGGGTATTGACAAGATTTCTGAAAATCGGAGGCTTACTTACCGGGCAGGCGGAAGTCGACGGCGACGGTCGTATCCACCGGGGCGGGCTGACCGTTCACCCGATACGGGTCGTAACGCCAGCGACGAACCGCTTCGCTGGCGGCGGGAGTTAACGCCTCGGGTCCGCTCACAGCCTTGACTTGCGTTACCTTCCCTTCAGCATTCACAACCACGTCGAGAACGACGGTTCCCTGCACGCCGGCTTGCCGGGCGTCTTCAGGATATTCCGGCACAACCTGGTGGGTGGTGCGCTGCTGCATTACGTCGAATGGCACCCGCACGCGCGTGGCCGCCGCTGCGCTCTCGGCGGCCGCGACCTGGGCTTCCAATTCCTTCCAGCCTTGGTGCCATCGCCAATATCCCACGAGTGATGCGAGGAGCATGATGCCAGCGGCGACGGACACGATGCGCCGCTTGATGAGCTTACGATTTGGATCTTCAGGCTCGTCGATGTCCAATGGCGCACTGGCGGGTTTCACTTCGACCGGAGGAACGCTGGCCGGGGCGCGTTTCGGCTGTCGACCGGTTAAAAGAACGTCTGCTTCGCGGCGCGTCCAGTAACGGATGATGGAGTGTTGTTGATCGGGCATTCGCAGAAACTGAAGACCCCAGCGGTGTTCATGTTGGTAGCGAACCAACGCGGTAGCGTGTACCGGAGTTGTGGTGTGCGGAAGAAGAAACTCCACGCGGACCGACTCTCCTAACAGCAGCCGTGAGGCGACCACGACGCCCATTCCGCCTTCGCCGATCTCGGTCGTGCTTCCCGGAATTTTGTCGGGCATGCCGGAGCGCAAGACGGTAAGTCCAAGCGGCACGGCGAGCTTGTAGCGAGGAACCTTGCGCTGGCGTGTCTTGATTGGCAAGGGCGTTGTTCCAATGGTCATCGGATGCAGTCCGCGTGCAAGAGATCACACGTGACGCCGAGAGGCGTCATGAGTGCGGTGCGCGAATTGGAATCGTCGTTTCTCATACCTGTTAAAGGAGATAGAAGTCAGCGTATCGCCAGACATACAGCCCGGCAACGTTACGGCCGTAACGGCTCGAGGGCGTGGGTGCCGCGCAGGTTGCGATGAAGCATGGGTGGGGCGGCCGGAGCGAATCTGGTATTTTCTAACTAAGAAGTCCAGTTCGATCGGTAGAGGTACGGCCATGTGCAGGAACATCAAAACGCTCTTTAATTTTGAGCCGCCGGTGACTGAAAACGAGGTGCAGGCGGCATCTTTGCAATTCGTGCGGAAGATTACTGGTTTCAACAAGCCATCGAAACCGAATGAGGCAGCGTTTCAGGCCGCTGTGGACGAGATTGCGGAGATCTCCTGGCGGTTGCTGCGTTCGCTTGAAACGAATGCTCCGCCAAAGAACCGCGAAGAAGAAGCGGCGAAAGCGAAAGCGCGCTCGGTGGCGAGATTTGGGGATTGAGCGAGCCACGCAAAGCACGGTCGCGATCAGTGCACCACGCGAGAAGCACCGCGTTGGCGAACGCCAAGAAATAAGTTGTCTCTTACCCATCCAACCCAACCAGCGTGCGCGTCGTCACATTCCATGTTCCTAGTGCGTGATATATCCACATCTGCGGGTCTCCCGGATCCCTTCCTCCAATCCTCCTGGATGAAGGACGACCCATGCGCCGGCTCGCGTTTTTCCCCATCTTCTTAATGCTAGTCTTCGTACTCTCCTTGAAAACTGATTCGCGAGCGCAGGATGCCTCCACAGGGGCGATCCGCGGCTGTGTTGTCGATCCAGATGGAAAACGAATCGTCGGTGCTTCCGTCACCTTGGTCAACACAAGCAACGGCATGGTCGCTTCGAGAACCACGAACGAAGATGGCCGATTTGGGTTCGAGTTGCTCACACCAGGCGAGTATTCCGCGCGCGCAGAAACCGATGGAATGTCGCCGCAAGTCGCGCCGCAGATCCATGTGGAAGTCGGGGGCGCCATCGATCTCGAGTTGCGGCTTGGATTGGCTGGCAACAAGGAAACGGTCACCGTTTCAGGGGCACCACCACTCGTGGAGACCCAACCCAGTGCCGTATCGGAAGTTCTCGACGAGCGCGCACTCACAGATCTTCCCGTAAATGGAAGACGGTTCACGGATCTTGCTCTTTTGATGCCTGGGGTAACGCAGGATCCGCGAGGCATGACATCCTCATCGAATGGCGATCTTGCTTTTGGGGGAGTACGCGGATACCAGTCGAGCTACCTGGTAGACGGCGCTGACAACAACAATGGATTTTTCGCACAAGCCCGGGGACGATATCGAGCCCCTTATCAGTTCTCCAACGAGGTAGTCCAGGAGTTCCGCGTCTCTTCGAATTCTTATGGGGCGGAGCTTGGACGAGCCGGCGGTGGGGTGGTGAATGTTGTTACCAAATCGGGCACAAATCACTGGCACGGCACTGGGTTTTATTTCCTGCGCGATAGCGCATTGAACGCACAGCATCCTTTCGTTGATTTCAAGCCAGCCGACCGACAGCATCAGTTCGGCGGCACGTTCGGAGGGCCGTTGAAGCGAAACAAAGCGTTCGTTTTCGCCGGCTTCGACCAGCACATCTTTAATATCCCGACCGTTGTTCGGTTTTTGGATGGCAGTTCTGTGGTAACTCCCAAGAAGGGACAGGAGCCGCTTGAACACGGAGACTACGAAGATTCTGACAAGGATCTCGTCTTTGCCTCCGCTACCCAGTTGTCGCAGATCGCTGGAACTTATCGTTCCCAATTGTTAGGCAACACCGGATTTCTCAAATCCGACCTCTCGCTTACTCCTAAGCACTATCTATCCGCGCGCCTGAGCACCTCTCGGTATTACGGGAAGAATAACGTGTTCTTTGACCCATCAAGTCCGATTACAACATATGGGATCAGTGACAATGGCGAAGAGGATGTCACGACCGAGAGCGCGTCGATTTCGCTCACCAGCCACCTTTCGTACCGCATGACGAGTCATTTCCGTGGGCAATTTTCGCGCGATCTGCAGTTATCCAGAAGCAACTCGCAAGAGACGCTCACGCGCGTTCGCGACGTAACAGACGGCTTTGGACGTTCATCCATCCTTCCGCGCGAAACCCGGGAGCACCGTACGCACATCACGGAAACAGTGAGTCTCGAGGGTTCGCGTCATTCGTGGAAACTAGGCGGCGACGTACTGCTCAGTCGGACGTATAACTTCTTCCCTTCACTCTTCGGCGGGGAATACATCTTTGATGATCTTAGAGTCGATCCCTGGACGTTCGAGCCAAACCACTACGGCATGGACGTCACTCCATTGCGAGCCTATGCTCATGAAGTCCCGCGGTATTACATCCAGAATTTCGGTTCAGCAATCTCGCACCCCGACAGCAACGAATACGCAACATTTCTACAGGATACAGTCCGCATAAGTGGCCGACTCGCCTTAAGTCTGGGCGTGCGGTATGACATGCAAACGTTCAGCAGCCGCGATCTCGTTTCGAACCCGCTCTGGCCAGCATCGGGAAAGGTTCCACGCGACGAGAACAATGTGGCTCCCAGAATTGGATTGGCGTACTCGATCGGCAACGAACGTCCACTTGTGATCCGCGCCGGATACGGTTGGTTTTATCCACGGATTCCCCAGATCTATATCTCGACGGTTGCAACAGACAACGGCCTCGCATCCACTCACTTATTTCTCGACAATACAGACGCCGCGGACCGTCTCGCATTTCCCAAGTATCCAAACCCAGTCGTGAACTGCGCGCCAGGCGCCACGGTCTGCGCACCGCCTCCAGAGATTGCGCCATATCTCACGACCGACGTTTCCGCATTTTCGCCGACCTTTAAAACGCCGAAAGTTCAACAAGCCAGTCTCACGGTCGAACGTGAGATGGCGCACCGTCTGGCTGCAGGCGCGTCGTATCTTTACGTTCACGGAGAAGATTTGATCCGAGCAAGAGACGTGAACTTACCCGAACCAACTGACTATTCCTATCCCGTATATGACGACACGGGGCAGAACTTCCTGAACTCGTATTACACGGTGAGTTCCTTTTCTACATGGCAGTTCATGAAGACTCTTTCTTGTCCCTTCCCTCCGTGCATCAACCCTGTTTCGCGTCCCGTGCCGGAACTCGGGGCTGTGAATCAGTTCGAGAGTGCCGGCTCGAGCGTGTATCACGGGTTGACTCTCTCGATCCGTCGTCGTATGACCAGCGGACTTTACTTCCGACTCGGTTACACATGGGCACATGCGGTTGATGATGGGCAGGACGCACTTGTCGCGGGGCGTCCGGCGACTGTGCAGAATTCATACTCCACCAGTTCGGAACGTGGCCCGAGTACAACGGATCAGCGCCATCGACTCGCCTTTTCGTGGATCGCGGAACCGAGACCATTCGGACGTCAACACGATCTGCTTGGCATCATTTTTAATGATTGGAAAATTTCAGGCGTGCTGACTTATGGAACCGGAAGACCGGTGGAGGCGCGCAT
>Ga0268264_10004406_pt1 | contig 12012 bp, 15 predicted proteins | sample KBSSwiS32_FD_190357 | JGI IMG/M metagenome (GOLD analysis project Ga0268264, IMG submission 190357) | Switchgrass rhizosphere microbial communities from Kellogg Biological Station, Michigan, USA - KBS Switchgrass S3-2 (SPAdes) (version 2) | ecosystem: Host-associated > Plants > Roots >... | reverse complement strand
AGTTACATGTATTCGAGGACGGTCCACATGGAGTTGGGTTAGCGTTGGGCGATCCCGCCCTGGGTGAGTGGGGGACGCTGCTTCGCAACTGGCTACGGGCGCGGGGGTTGGTTGGGGGGCAGTAAGAGCGCCCCCGCCCGCCGGCTGACACCGTGCCGCTGCAACTCCATCGATTCTGTATAGTAAGGAGCGCGTCACTGTGAGACACCTTCAAGCGGTGGGTCCTCGATTATGGAAAACAATCCGTACGCGCCTCCTGCATCCAGCATCGGAGGCTCGCCCGAACTAGCGCTCGCGGGAGACAGCGCGGAAGCAGATTTTCGAGATCTGCGCGACATGGCGTCCAAGCTCTCCACGCTGCTGCTGATCGTTGCGGGAGTGAGTCTTCTGCGTGTTGTTTCGTCGCTCATGCAGCTCAAGCTACTCTCGCACGCGCCGTACGGCTTGACCGAAGCCAATGCCAACGATACGCGCGAGCGCTGGATCCAGATTGCACACCTGGTGGTCTGGCTGGCCGCGGCAGTTATGTTCGGCCGCTGGATCTACTGTGCACACCGAAATCTGCCCGCACTGGGCACTCGGCACATGAGATTCCGTCCACGCTGGGCAGTCGGCAGCTTCTTCGTGCCGATTGTGAATCTATGGGCTCCGTTCCAGGCCATGCGCGATCTCGCCAAGGCCAGCCGCAGCCCCACCCACTGGGAGCTCGAAGACACACCGCTTCTGATCATCACGTGGTGGGTACTGTGGGTAATCGTGGAGTTCCTCGGCAACGCGCGGTTCCGTATCGAACTGCAGGCGCGAACCATCCCGGAGCTCCTCACCTTGACCAACATCCAGCTCGCGACGGGTGTTGCCATAGTTCCGCTGAGCCTGCTGGCACGCCAAATCGTGCGGCGCGTTTCGCGCGATCAGGCGCAGCACTATGGACTGCTGCCGACGCAAGACTCGCAGTAATCACGCCGGACCGGATATTCAGGACGCGATCTATCCTTGCACTCGCCAGTCCCGGCTGGGTGTGAGTGAGTGATGAGGTCACTGGCGGACAGCGTCGAGCCGCGGGCCACTTTTCCGCGAGCCAATCTCGAGGTCTGATCCAGCGCGAGCGCACGTCGCGAGAGTTAGGACGTCGCATCCCAACGCGAATCGCAGCAGCGACGAAGCACGTGGTTTGCCGCCGCGGACAACTGCGAAATCGCTGTCGCGACCGGCGTGCTTTCATCCATAAAAACCGACAATAGTCGATCCAACTGCGCTGACGTCGCGCGTACACTGCCGCGTTTCAAATTCCGGAATTGCGTACGAGATGAACAGCGAGCAGCAAACTTCCTGGCGTCGTCACATAGTCTTCGATCCCATGAATGCTCATTCGCAAGGCGATGACCCGAACCTCATGTATGTCGTGCAATTCAACGCCGACGAACGACAGTGGCAGGAGGCGAAGGCCGCCGCAGCGGTTAAAAAACAAAGCCCAGTTCCGAAGCTGCAGCAGCATATGGAGTGGATCCAGCACCTACCACGTGCCCAGCAACGTTTCGTCATGCAGATCATCGCCACGGTGCTTGCTCAGCACGGCCGCTGAAACCAGAACGCCGTGACCAAGACCACCCGCACGCCGCAGGACATCGGTGCAACGCCAGTCCCTGTCGAGGATGTTGCGCAGTCGATTATTGTTCTGCGGGGCAAGCGCGTGATCCTGGATCGCGATCTGGCGGTGATCTATGGTGTGCCCACCGGACGCCTGAACGAAGCGGTCAAGCGTAATATCGAGCGCTTCCCCGAGGACTTCATGTTCCAGCTCACCGCGGCAGAGGCCGAACTTTCAAGATCGCAATCTGCGATCTTGAACAGCGGTCGCGGCCGGAACATCAAGTACCTCCCGTTCGCGTTCACCGAACACGGGGCCATCCAGGCTTCCAATGTCCTGAACTCACCTCGCGCCGTCGAAATGGGGATCTACGTTGTGCGCACATTCGTGAAGTTGCGCGATCTGCTCAGCTCCAACCGGGAGCTCGCGCGGCGCTTTGCGCAACTGGAGACACGGCTGGATAAAAAGCTCACCGAGCACGATGAGGCCATCGCCGCCATCCTTTCGGCCATCCGCCGGCTCATGGGTAAATCATCCACACACTAAAAGTACCGATCGCGCGAAGTCGCAGCCTACCTCGAAGATAATTAAGGACTGATTAACGGCCTGGCACGATTTCCACTTTGCCGGTCGCCCGATCGACATGAACAAACCAGTGAGAGCCATCTGGTCCAGGGTGAGCGTCATCACCCTGCTCGATATAAAATTGCCACTGGGGCGCTGACTTACCGTGCCAAGAGATCGTATATGGGTTGATCTAACGGCGAGCGTGGGCAGCGTCCTTGCATCCGCATTTGCCCTCCATTTGGCCAGACACGCATCCTCCACTCTGTACGCCCTGCATTCTGTGGCGTGCTTATAGGCCCAGTTGTATCCCGGCAATGCGTTTCTCCGGAGCAGTCGGAATGTATATAATAGTGCTTGTCAAACCTCGATCGACGCACCATGCAAACAACCGGATTTGTTCGTCGTGCGCTGGGCAACGCAGTTGGATGCGTGACATTGACCGCACTAACAGTGGTACTGATCCCTATCTTTCCCGGTACAGATGTAGCCATCCGGACCTGATTACTTTCTATCACATCCACAATTGAGGCCGCTGGCGGCATAGGCGTGGATGTTCTCGTAAGTCGCCCAAATCGATGCCACTAAAGCCGCATATCCAACTGTTTACCACCCACGCCAATAGCACGCGCAGCGCGCGGATAGCCCGCGTTCGCCGTCGCCTTCGTAACCTCCCCGACGCCCACTGCTTTGCTAGTCGGGCCGGTGGCGTCCTCGACCACCGTTTCTGCGGGGTCAGTCAGGTTCCACGGCCCGGGGATCAGACTGGCCAGACTGAGGGGTCCGGCGTGTTCCAAAAATGATTGAAGGCGCGCGCTGCTCTCGGCTGCACACGTCGATGATGCGTTCGTCTGGCTGGCCGCCCAGTGCTTGTTGGACGACGGAGTGAGCGTCGTGTCCGGCCGCTTCGAACATCGTCGCTAGTGAAGGCGACAGATTCTCGTCGATCTTGAATTTCACGCCGCGGTCAGCACGACACGCTCGCGCGCCAACTCCGCCGCGTACGCCATTGCGGCCGTCACGTCTTCCCTACGCAGGGTTGGATAGAGGTGGGCAATCTCATCCGGGGTTTGACCAGCCGCCAGGTTATCCAACACCACGGACACTATGATACGGGTGCCCTTGATGCATGCCTTGCCGTGGCAGATCGCCGGATCGATGCTGATTCGAGTTCGCCAATCCATAGCGCCAGTATCCTCACCGGGAGGAGAAGGTCAAGCCGATGGGCATGAAACCATAGATTACTGATTATATTACATTTCTAGTAGGCATCGCAGGATGCGGGATGGGGCGCAAGCCGTGCCCGACTTACCAGATTGCTCAGTCTCCCCGGATCGACCCCGTATTGCTCGGAACGAGGATGCCCCACGCTCCGTCGGCGTCAAGGCCGGGGCCCTGCGGGGGGCGCGCTATGCGCGCCGCTTTGACCCCGTCTGCGCTTTTCGCGAAGGTGTCAAACGTTGCGCTTCGCGCCTGCCGCGTCAGATGGGCGCCGCCCAGCTGATAGCCTATCCGCTTCAAGTCCGCCTCCAGCTCCGTCTTCCTGCTCATCCCGCAGTCCTCTCGCTGTCCTCGACATCTTTCCCAACACTCGTCGTCTTCGATCTCGCGTCCGGCGATCGCAAGCAGTTGGCGCAAGGCGCTGTCTGATTCCATCCCGAGCGGCCGGACGCGAACACATCCGTTCGGGTGAGTTTCGTGGCCTCACAGCCGCGCGTGCCGGAGCAATAGTCACAGGGTCTAACCCAGATGGGTCAAATGTCGACAAAGGGTCCGCGTTGGAATAAAGGTAGGTATTGACTCCGCCTCTAATTCCTATTGGATCACTCTCGACGTACCTTCCGGTGGCCGGATCGAAGTCTCTGAACCCATTCGCGTGCAGCCCCGCCTGCCCATCGAAGACTTGGCCTGCGAAGCGCAGGTTGTAGGCAACTCCTTAACACGAAAGTGTGGGTTTAGCGGACAGAATGACCGCCACGTTCAGTTGATTTCCAAGTGACCAGAAAAAATACTATCCCTGCAATGCCTCCTGCGGCTCCCATGCGTAAGATCTCGTGCGGTTCGGCACCGTTGGGCAGCTTCACGATGAAACCTACAAGCCCCCCACCGACACACCCGCTGGCGAGTGCGGACCACCAACGAACGAGACCGAGGTGGCGAAAAAGGAAAAAGGATGGCACTCCAAATACAAGGACAGCCATCGCAGAGAAAAAGTAGCCGACCGCGAGCAAGCTGACTACCGAGACGACATCTGCATTCGATGTCGCAGGAGTCAATATCGCAAACAACGCCCCCGGTACAATGGGTGCAGCCATGAATCCAAGTACGGTCGAAACTGCTTCCCTTTTCACTGTTACTGCCCTAATGGCCGCAACCACATTTAGAGACGAGATCCCTCATCTGACTTCCCCAAACAGCCTCATTGGCGATGTACTGAATGAGCGGGCCTGTCAAGGGTCCCGTAAGTGGCGGAGACTGTTTCCAATTCGTGCCCTCGCCATAGGTATTGGCGACCCCGTTCGACACGGTCCGCGCGACGTAGCCCGAGCCAAAGAGGCTATCCGGGCCGGTGATGTTCACAACAACCGGGGCACCGGTCACCAGGTCACGGGTCAAGTATGAAGTAACCCAGTTATCAAAGCCGCCACAAGTTGCATTATTGCGTGTACCGTCTCGGGATGCCGCATGTGGGTTCCCGGGAGTTGGGTTGTTTATCAGTGCCTGCATGACGTCGCTTGCACTCGCACATCCTAAAGGAACCCTGACATGGTAGTCATGATAGAAGAAGTTATCCGAACTAATGCTGGCGGGGAAATGCAATGGCGTGGGAACTCGAAACATAGGTCCGCCTGGGTAACTGCAGGTCGTCATATTGCCGGCTGACGTGCATTCCAGACCCAGAGGATCGACCACGCCCAGCGGATTTCCGACTGCATATGCAAACGTATTGCTACCACCTGCTAAACCGATTGGATCGGACTCGGCGTACCTTCCCGTCTCTGGGTCGTAGTCCCTGAACCCATTCGCATGCAGCCCCGCCTGTCCATCGAAGAGTTGTCCCGGGAAGCGCAGGTTGTAGGCAACGCGCGGATTACGAGCTGCATGCATTACGCCGAATCACTAGGTGGCTCTTGAAGGTGCTTGCATCGCCGGCTACTGTTTTTCCTGTCGTCAAATAGCTCCAGTGCACTACAACGTCCGTATTGCGGAGTGTCGCGCTTAGATCCGGGAATAATGTGCCAATCGGTACTACGCCAGATCGATGTTCGTTGGGCGCCAATGTTATCGGTCCTACGCGACCAAGTATCGGAGCTGTCCAGTTTCTCTTGAGCTTTTTACCATTGGCTTCTGCAACGAACTCACTGCCAAGAACATCGTATTGCCAAGGCAGGCTTCCAATGCGTATTGTTATAGGCTCGGAGCTCAAGTTAGTAATTGAGCTCCGCAATTGCACCGTACCCTTGGAACATTGATACGTGAACTCCACTTTTAAGCCGCCATGAGCAACCTGCGAGGTCTCTGGATCAATCATATTCGCCGCCCACAGGTCCGATCTCCGAAGATCGTTGAGGGCGACGACGGCTGCGATAAACACCAGAGCCATCGTTCGCGCATTAAAGTTCGTTCGCCTCACTGCCCATACTTGCCGCTCAAAACGCGGGGGATTGCGTCGTTGGTGATGAAGTTGAGCCATTCGTCGACCTCCTTTTTGCATTCGGGTGAAAGACACCCATTATCCTTAGCTCGATTGAGTGCATCACGCTGCGCATTGAAGGCCCTGAGTTCTGACTGGATCTGCTCGGTCCAGGTGGTAAAGGCCAAGGTGCGTGATTGTTTTCCCTGAAATTTTGCACATATCGTGGGTGCGAGACGCGTGAAGTCTTTCACATGAGACATCTCGTGAGTAACCATTGCGTCTTGAACTACCTTGCATTTGTAGTCTTTGTTTCCGGGATTTTTCATGCAAATGGCGATTTGTCCGGTATCACAACAAGTTGTATTTTCATTTGGACTCACGCCCGGCGTAGTCACAGGGTCTAACCCAGATGGGTCAAACATCGACAAAGGGTCCGCGTTGGAATAAAGGTAAGTATTGACTCCGCCTCTAATTCCTATGGGATCACTTTCGTCATAGCGACCGACTGCGGGGTCATAATCTCTGAGGTAGTTCTGATGCAGTCCGGCCTGCCCGTCGAAGATCTGTCCCGGAAAAGATCGTGCCCCCGCACGTGGTGTACGAATCCGTGTTTTCTGGTTCGGTTGGACTCGTTCTCAGCTCATAACAGCAGACAACCGAGCCGGCTGATTGTCGGCTAGTGCCTGCAAGCCTTCAAGGGGTAGGTATCGCCGCTGAAGTTGCCACTCGTCGTTTTGCTCGAGTAGCAGCGCGCCCGCCAGGCGTGTTATAGCCGGCTCATTCGGGAAGATACCCACGACGTCGGTGCGTCGCTTGATCTCGGCGTTGAGCCGCTCTAATGGGTTTGTGCTGTGGATTTGAACTCGATGCGCCTTGGGGAATGACATGAAGGCTAGGACATCGCTCTCTGCATCATCCATGAGCGCGGCAAGCTTCGGGAACTTCTCACGTAGTTGATCGGCCACCGTGCGCCACTGCGCTGTGGCGCTCTCCTGAGTGTCCTGCGCGAATGCAGTGTTGATCATCGCGAGCACCATCTGGCGCTGTCCCTTTCCTGCATGTGCCAGTGCGTTGCGCAAGAAGTGCACTCGACAGCGCTGCCAGGTGGATTTCAGAACCTTCGCCACGGCGGCCCTGATCCCCACGTGAGCATCGGAGATCACGAGCTTCACACCGCGCAATCCACGGCGCATCAGAGAGCGCAAGAAGCCTGTCCAAAACGGCTCCGCCTCTGAGGCACCGATCGCCATACCGAGTACTTCTCGCATTCCCTCGCTGTTGACTCCGACGGCGATTATTACGGCCACCGAAACAATGCGTCCGGCCTCGCGGACCTTCACGTATGTTGCATCGATCCACAAATACGGCCAGTCCCCCTCGATAGGCCGATCAAGGAAGGCGTTCACCCGCTCGTCGATCTCGACACACAGCCGGGAGACCTGACTTTTGCTGATGCCGCTCATGCCCATCGCCTTAACCAGCTCATCTACCGAGCGCGTCGAGACGCCCTGCACGTAAGCTTCCTGCACCACCGCCGCTAGGGCCTTCTCGGCCGTGCGGCGAGGCTCCAAAAACCCTGGAAAATAGCTGCCTTTGCGTAACTTCGGGATCTTCAGATCAAGCGTTCCCGCGCGCGTATCCCACGTGCGCTCGCGGTCGAGTAGGCGCGGACCATTGCTGGCCCGCGCCCCTCCAAGAACCGGACGTGCGAGTTGGCCCCGCATCCGGCTCAGGTATGGTTGAAGCCCCCTGTTCAAGGAGCCGGCACCCGGTGGTCGCCATCAGAAGCCGTTCTGGTAGCGATACGGAAGGGACGTTGGCAGGTAGGGTGCAGCATTTTCAAGTTAGTGACAGAGCGAGCGCCACCTAACTTGAATGGGATGACGGGTTGAATAACCCATCTATCATCTTCGACGATGAGTTGACCGCATCCCGGGCATTTACCGTGTTGCTGTTGCCAGAGTCGCTTTGGGAGGCCGCCTCTCTGCAGCCGCTCCAATATCCGCGTGCCTTGGCGCTCCGCGAAGTAGGAGTCCCAAGCCGGATCGAATGGGTTAGCGTCCGATACGACTCCGACGTGCCGGATGATCCGAGTATCCGAGGCTGAAATCAGCGGCAGCACTCTCGGTTTACCGTCATACCCTCGGGTTTGGGTCGCAAACACCCAGTGCCGGTGATCCTGGGTTCGGAAGTATTTCTGCCGAACCCATTGGCACGATTTGTTGGGGTGTCTGCGCCGCGCCCAACGCCACAGTGCTCGCCAGATGTGGTAATCCACCTTTGCGTACGCATCCTTGGCAACGACGTGTCGGTGGTAGTTCGCCCAGCCCCGGATCTTGGGGTTGAGTATATTAATCAGGGTTTCCTGCTTCGCCGAGCGGTTCACCCTGATGGCTTCTCGGACGCTGGCCAGGAACGTTTTCACGTTCTCGGCCGACGGCTTGATCAACAACTTGCCATCATAATTGCGTACATTCTGTCCGAGAAAGTCGAAGCCCTCTGAGAGATGCGTGATCAGGGTCTTTTCCTTGGATAGCTCCAAACCCCGTTCGGCGAGGAAGGCCTCGACGCACGGTTTGACTTCATTCTCTAACAGCCCTTTTGAGGCGCCGGTGATAATGAAATCGTCGCAGTATCTCACCAATCGCACCCGAGATCGTTTGAGGGCCCTGGTGGTCGAACCGAATCGTTCGGCCAGTGCCGCCTCCAATCCGTCCAATGCGATGTTCGCGATCGTGGGCGAGGCGATTCCTCCTTGTGGAGTGCCTGCCTCCGTCGGAAAGAGCTTCCCGTTTTCCACATAGCCAGCTTTGAGCCAATCCCGCAGAACCTTCTTGTCCATCGGAATGTGGCTTTCCAACCATCCGTGTCCGAAATTGTCGAAACAGCCGAGGATATCGCCCTCTAAAATCCATGGCGCAGAACCCTTCTTTGCCAGCAGATCAAACACGCGCGCGATGGCATCCTGTGTACCGCGACTCCGACGGAAACCGTAAGAGTGAGGATCGGCTCGTGTTTCCGCCACGGGCTCCACTCCTTGCAGGTGCAGTGCCTGCTGAGCACGAATGATCATGGCGGGGATTCCTAGTGGACGCATCTTCTTGCCACCGCGCTTGGGGATGTACACCCGGCGCAGTGGCTGCGGTCGAAGACCGCGGCTGCTCAACCGCTGGATGGCCTGCCATTTGGCTTCCGGGGTGGTCCATATCTCGCCATCCACACCCGGTGTTCGCTTGCCATCGTTTTCCGACACTCGCTTTACGGCCAATGCTTTGGCCGAGAACGAGTTGATCAGGAACCGCTGCAGGGCTTTCACCCGGCGCCAGTCCCGATCACGAGTTGCCTGAGCGATACGAGTCTGCAGTCTCTTCACGTGATCATGTACGAGCGGCCAGTTGATCTGGTCCCATTCGCTCAGCCCACGGGAGGCCGCAGAACCTGCTTGCGCAGGTTGCATACTTGCTTGCCTCCTGTCGAGGGGATTCGGCATACGCTCTCGCCATTCCACACCACACGGAAGTCAGCACCCTTTCGGGTGGAGCACGTTGACTCCTATCCGGACCGTTACAGTCCGGCGTTCGCTTTTTCCGTGATCCTATGCCCGCTGTCCCATCGCACGCTTCGCAGCTCGCAGACCCCACCGGCCCATCCGGAGGGGAAGACAACGGGTTTACCGAGTTCCACGAAAACGACAGAGTGGGGAGGGTGCTGTCTCGCTACCGACGGTTCAATATCAGTGTGCTCCGAGGTTACAGCGGAACATCCGACCGCGTGCCATTTTGGCTTAGGCGTGTTTAGCTACTTCCGCCTGTTCCGCATGACGATAGTTACGACAGTTCACTTACGTTCACCCGACCACTCAGCCTAGTCCCTCGTCCGTCTCGTAGCTAACAGACTCCGGAAACGCTCTTCGCAGAGCAGTTCCGCCACCTGCGCGGGGGTACATTGTCCGAGCGCTCTAGACGGTTCCTTACGGACTCCGCCACAGCTCGTAGGCTAGCGGTGACTGAACACCGCGTCAGTACCAATTTTCAGTGAAAAGTTAGGACTGACAATCGTTGTCGTGGCTTCACGCCACTTCAGGAGATCACCTCCTTCCGCGACTCTCGTCGCACATAGCCATTGCGACTGTTCGCGCGCTCTGTACTGCGTTCCCCGTAAGCCGCCGCACACAGACTCTCGACATCCATGTCCATCATTCGCTGCGTGATATGGCGGATCATCTCGCGCAACAGATCGACATCCGCGCCCTTCTCGGTGAGCTCGGCAAGTGCCATAGTCGGCTTCGCGGTGGTCATCGTGGTTATCTCCAGGTTCAGGTTTTGGCGTCGCAAACCAACCTTAACCGGAAATCACGATGACCGCCCCTCCGCGGCCTTCGGCCGCGTCGGCCCTTCGGTGTCCGAATTAAAATTTCGGATCAGGACTCATACACCACGGCTGGGGACGCGAGCCCGGAAAACGCAGGTTGTAGGTAAACCAACAATTTAGCGAGCAACTACTGGCGGTTCGGAGGGATCTCCTTGTGGAAGCTGTGCACGATGGCGTCCGCGGACTTGGATTCGTTTCGAGAGAGTCCATTGAAGAACAAGTGGGCGAACTCTGGCCACGGGCCATTCTGTGAGAGCTGAATCAGCGTAGTGCCTGCATAGGTCCCGTTGCTTTCGCGCCACCGGTTGGAGCTCGCAGCAAGCCCGGCGATTGACGAAGATGATTTGACTGAGTCTTTGGGGATCTTCACTTTCGTGTCAGGGAAGTTTCCCAGGTATATCACTACGACCAGCTTCCCAGCCCGATCGGTCAATCTGTAGAGAACAAAATCACCCACAGTACTGACCTGTGTGACTTTTGAATCGACTGGTACTTGGACTGCGTACCCGCCCTCCAAATGCTCCACTTTCTCACTTCCAGAATCGGCTGCTAGCGACCAGGACAACTTAACAAGGCAAGCGAGGCCTACGAGAGCGGCTACCTGCGACCTAGTTGTTGCACGGACTCTACCTCTGACTAATGGTTGTTCCATTGAATGATGTCCCTAATATCACGCTCTGACGGAGGCTGCAGGTTCGCCCCCATGATGTCATGTTCCCAGCCGGATACCGGCAACCCGCTCCACGGATAGTATTCATCGATCAAGCCCATGAGGTGGCCTGCTTCATGCGCCGCTCCCCACTCAGGAGTACTCCCTTTGAGGCCGAGGGCGGGCCAAGTGCCTGTGTTCCCGATACGATCCGTCACTGCCCGACCGTTTCCGCAGGGAATTGCAATTTGATTTTCGGGACCCTTCGTGACTCTAGTGGTCACATGGTACTTACCGAATTTCCCTGACCAGATTCGTTGTATCGCATCGTTCCAGTCTTGAATGCGACCAGGGTCAGCACCGGGTCCGGAATATGTGATCGGTATGGTGATTGATACGTCGTTACCAGAAACTGAGACCGATGCCCAAAGTCCCCATGGATCCGTAAAGCTCAGAGGGTTAAGGGCAGCATAGATATACGGCGAAATACTGCCACCGCCGAGCCCTAGAGGATCGCCTTGCGGATAGCGGCCGATTGCCGGGTCGTAGTCCCTGAACCCGTTGGAATGCAGCCCCGCTTGCCCATCGAAGACCTGGCCCGCGAAGCGTATGTTGTAGGTAAAGGTGCCTGCGCCACTGGGATTGGCGTTCGCGGCATCCGTGCCGAACGGGTCCGAGTACCACCTCCACATCTGCGCATTGTCGCTCGGGCGGGTGACTTGGCGGGGCGTATTTACCTGATCGCTGTGGACGTAGTAGATCGCGACCGTGGATCCGCTGGGACGGAGCGTGGCAACGGGAATGTCCCCGAGCCAGACCGTCTCCTCAATCAGGGCCCCGTTGCCGTCGTATTCGCCGAGCAGGTGGCCGGCTTCGTCGTAGCCGTACAGCACGGTGCCAGCAGTCCCGCCGCTTTTCTGCACGCGCTGCCCCAGGGCGTTGTAAATGGCGGTTTCGGTGGTGCCACCCTGGGTCAAAGTCTGCAGCCGGCCGGCGTTGTTATACGTGGCCGTCACGGTCGCATAGCTCGTCGTGTTGCCGGCGGCATCGTAGCCGTACGTGCGGGCCAGAGCGCCCGTGATGTTGCTGATCCGATTGCTCGTGGGGGAGATCGAATAGGTGGAAGCGGCTGAGCCGCCCTCGGTCAGGCGATTCCCATTGGCATCATAGGTCCACCCTCGAGTGATGCTGGGACTTGTGCCA
>Ga0268264_10004404_pt1 | contig 12012 bp, 10 predicted proteins | sample KBSSwiS32_FD_190357 | JGI IMG/M metagenome (GOLD analysis project Ga0268264, IMG submission 190357) | Switchgrass rhizosphere microbial communities from Kellogg Biological Station, Michigan, USA - KBS Switchgrass S3-2 (SPAdes) (version 2) | ecosystem: Host-associated > Plants > Roots >... | reverse complement strand
CGATGGGAAAAAGTGCCGCGCCGTACATCCTGGCCGCTCATTCTTACATCATGTCCTTCCAATAACAGGCTTCCATAGGCCATCAGTTCGGCAGTTGCCCAATCTATTTTCCCTTCCTCTTTAAAAAGTTTTATTTTATCCTGGATAATTTTTTCTACTTTTTTCAATGGCTTGAAATCCGATGGCCAGGACATCAGTGCATCGAATATTTTTTTAAAGTCCGACTCACTGATAGCAGTAACCGGTGATTGTTCAAAGTCTTCCCAGGTGGCCCGGCGCATGCTTTTCCATACCAGTTCGGGCTGCTGGTATTTATAAGGCAATGGATTTTGTTTCACTTCGTCCAGGCGTTCCTGCAAATCTGCCCAGAATTTCTTCTCCATCTCTTTTGCCAGTTCTTTTGCATCGGCTTCGCCGTTTTCCAGTAAATAACTGGTATACACTTCACGGGGATTGGGGTGTTTATCTATTAAAGCGTACAGGTGGGGTTGTGTGAATTTTGGGTCATCGCCCTCATTGTGGCCATGCCGGCGATAACATACCATATCAATAAAAACATCTGCATTAAACTCCTGGCGGTAACGTGTTGCAATTTCAACACATTTCACAACTGCTTCGGCATTATCACCATTTACATGCAGTACAGGGGCGTGAACGGCAGCCGCGAGCGAGGTACAATAATCAGAGCTGCGGGCATCATCAAAATCAGTGGTAAAACCGATCTGGTTATTGATCACAAAATGAATGGTGCCGCCGGTGAGATAGCCGTCGAGACTGCACATCTGCAATACTTCGTATACAATGCCCTGCCCGGCTACAGACGCATCTCCATGAATTAAAATGGGAAGAATTTTATCGTAATCACTTTTGTACAATACGTCGGCCTTGGCCCTTGCAAAACCCACCACAACCGGATCTACTGCTTCCAGGTGAGAGGGGTTGGGCATCAGTTTAAGATGCACGGTTTTACCCGAAGGCGTTTTTAATTCGCTTCCATAGCCCATATGGTATTTAACATCGCCACTGCCCATGGTTTGATCCATTTTAGCCGTGCCTTCAAATTCGCTGAAAATCTGCTCATAGGTTTTGCCCATGATATTGGCAAGCACATTCAGCCTGCCACGATGCGCCATTCCAATAACCACTTCCTGTACGTCATGGTCGGCCGCGGTATTTATGATGGCATCCAGTCCTGCAATCGTGGTTTCGCCACCTTCCAGTGAAAAGCGTTTTTGTCCTACGTATTTGGTGTGCAGGAATTTCTCGAACATCACGCCCTGGTTAAGTTTTTCCAGTATCCTTTTTTTCTTTTCCAGGGGAATGGGGTCAAGGAATTTCTTTTCAATTTCATTGGTGAGCCAGTCTACTTTTTTCTGATCGCTGATGTATTTGAATTCGATGCCTACAGCGCCGGCATAACATTTTTCAAGATGATTGTATATGTTCCGGAGCGTGGTGGTACCCAGCCCGATAAGATTACCCGCATTAAATACCTTATCAAAATCGGCTTCGGTGAAGCCGTAAAATCCCAGCCCTATATTGGCACCCCGGTCTTTACGCGTACGGATGGGGTTGGTTTTAGCGAGCAGGTGACCTTTGTTGCGATAACCCAGGATCATGCGGTAGGCCCTGATTTCGTACATCCAGTCGGCAGACGAAGTGGGGGCAACGGTAGTAGCGGCGCCGGCATTTCCATTGCCGCCGCTATTTTTGCCATTGCCGATGGCAAAATCAAACCCTTCAAAAAATTTTTTTAATTCCGGATCAACGCTGCCGGGGTCTTTGCTGTAATCCTGGTATAAACCTTCAATAAATTGTGGATGAGCACTGGTTATATAAGAAAAATCCTTCATGAAAAGCAAACTTTTTGGGTTACAAATATCGGTTAAAATACTGAACCTTAATTGGTCTTGCAAAGGGCTTCCGCTTATTTTTTGGAAAAGGCCGGCCGGGAAAAATGAAATCCATTGTTTTCAGCCGGTGAAACCCGGCCATGAACCGCACAAGGGTATTGGGCAAATAGCAGAATTTTGAAGGGTTTTGTAAAATTTCGGCATTGAATGTTCTGTTTTCAATTGCGTTTCCCTACCTTTGCCGTCCTAAATTTTTAGAACACATGGCTAATCATAAAGCTACCCAGAAAGACGTGCGCCAGGCAAGCAAACGCCGCGAAAGAAATAAGTATTACGGTAAAACAACCCGTAACGCTATACGTGATCTGAGAGAAGTTAAAGCAAACAAAGAAGCGGGCGATGCATTGCCAAAAGTAGCATCCATGATTGATAAGCTGGCTAAAAAAGGCATCATCCACAAAAACAAAGCCGCCAACCTCAAAAGAAAGCTGGCCAAAAAAGTGAACACGCTGGCCAAATAAGCCTGAACATACATTATTAAATACGAACGAGCACCCTGTACGCAGGGTGCTCGTTTTATTTGCCGGTGATCACAAGCCGTGCCATACTGATGGCCGGCGTTTTATGGAACGGTGTAATTGAGTAATTTCATGGCATGATAAAATTCCTGTTGGCGGTTATTTGTTTATTAACAGGGCCAGCCATTTTTTCTCAGAAAGACAGTGTGCGCAAATACCTGGATGCAGACCTGCATTTCACCACGAAAAAGGATATGGTTTATCCGGCCATGGCCATCAGGAGCGACGAGCACTGGATGTTGTATGCTGTATACCCCGATACTTCCCTTTTGCTGAAGGTGAGCTTTAAGGATGCTGCGCTAACAATTAAGGACGGCCCGTTTGTATTGTATCATCCAAAGGGAATAAAAGCGCAATCGGGCCATTTTGAAGATAATACTGCCAACGGCTTCTGGCAATCCTGGTATTCAAATGGCCAATTGAAAAATGAAGGCCTTATGGTGAATAATCATTTTTCCGGTGTTTGGAAGGCCTGGTACCAGAACGGGCAAACGATGAGTGAAAGAACGTATCATTATACTGATTCACTCAGCGGCACACCCGTTCACCAGCACTCTCCCAACTACCGGGTAGAAAAAGTGCTGGACGATTTTACACCGGAAGGTAAACTGGAAGGCCCCAGCAATACCTGGTATGAAAACGGCAACAGGGAATCGGTGGTTAATTACCATAATGATTCACTAACGGGCAGCTGTACCTGGTACAGGCCAAACGGCCATGCCAGCAGTAAAGAATTGTATGTAAATGGGAAAGTGGAGGAGCTGGAATGCTATGATGATGATGGCAAATTAACGGGTTCAACCTGCAGCATCTTAAAGCTGCCTTTGTTTATTCATCCTTTTTTGTCGGCAGAAGACTATATAATAGATGAGCTGCACAAAGCGAAAAACAGCGACATCAGGCAGGAGGGTGATGCGATGGTTAATTTCACCGTGAACAGTAGTGGAAAAATTGAAAATTTGACCATCACCCATTCGCCGGACCCCGCCCTCAGCAAACATATCATTAAGATTATTTCCGGCATGTCTGCCTGGTCGCCGGCCATCACACATAACCGTAAAATCGACTACCCGGTAAAACTGATCATTCCTTATTACCGTAATTGAAAACCTTCATCAACTTATTCAATAATGATTACATGGATATGCAGGGCATTTGCTGAGCTTTCAAACGACGAATTGTATGCTGTGCTGAGGTTGCGGAGTGAAATATTTGTGGTTGAGCAAAATTGCGTTTTCCTGGATGCAGATAATAAAGATCAGGCCTCGCATCACCTGATGGGTTGGCAGCAAAACATTCTTGTAGCTTATACCCGTTTGGTACCGCCGGGCATTGTGTATGCCGAGCCCAGTATTGGGCGGGTGGTAACTGCTATAACGGCAAGGGGTAGTGGCATTGGACGGCAACTGATGCAGCAGTCTATTGTTGCCTGCCGGGAATTATTTGGTGAGCGACCAATAAGAATCGGAGCGCAACTCTATTTAAAAGAATTCTACGGTTCGCTGGGGTTTGTTCCCAGCGGCGGAATTTATCCCGAAGACGGAATACCGCATATACAAATGCTGCTTTCGTAAAAACACATGCGTTTCCCTGCGCATAAGTACTTTATTTTAACTTTTTTTTACGGCCTGCACACCACAATTTTAGTTTCACCGTTTCTATTCCGTAAGGGGTATTTTTTGTTTTAGTACCCGAATCCAAATAACCATTCGAAAACTAAAATCTGGTATTCATGAAAAAGTTTTTACACTTTCTATGGGGAACGTGTGTCATTTTGCTGTTCTCTATTTTCCTCCCAACGCATGTGCTTGCACAATACAATGATGGCGGCCCGTTCAGTGAAATAGGCGTTACCGTGGGACCTTCCAATTTCCTTGGCGATTTGGGTGGGCATCTCGGTAAAGGTCAGACGTTTTTAAAAGACAACAATTTCAATCTTACCAAGTTATCGGTCGGCGCCCATTTCAGCTATTATCCCAAAGACTGGATTGGTGTGCGTGTTGCTGTAAACATCGGTAAACTGGAAGGCGATGATAAAATAATCAAAGGCAAAGGCGGCCTGGAAGAAGCCCGTTATAACCGGGGTCTCGATTTCCAGTCTAAATTTTTTGAAGCCATTGTAGTAGGCGAGTTTTTTCCTACTGTATTCTTTGAAGAAGATCCTTCAGACCTGTACCACAAGCTCCGTCCTTACGGTATTGCCGGTATCGGTGTATTTCATTTCAATCCTAAAGGTATCAACCCTTATACAGGAGAATTGGTTGAATTAAGACCATTGCGCCTGGAAGGCCAGGGATTCACTGAATATCCTGATCGTAAGCAATTTTCGCTATGGCAGCCCAATATTCCGCTGGGCGTAGGTATCAAATACTGGGTGAATGATAACCTGAGCCTGGGTGTGGAAGTGTTGTACCGCAAAACATTTACAGACTATATTGATGGCGTGAGTACCACCTATGTTGATAAAAATTCGTTTTCAAATAATCCCAATCTTTTGTCTTCTTCACAGGCTGCGCTTGCAAAAATTATGTACGACAAAAGCAATAACGGTACCGGCGGCGCCCCGGGATACGGCCTTGCGGGTGAAAAACGTGGTGATCCTTCACAGAAAGATGCCTATTATACCTTTGGTATAAAGTTGGGTATCCGTCTTGGAAGCAGCAACGGTTTCAATAATTCAACCCGTTGCCCTGTTATCCGTTTCTAAAAAAGTTTAACAATCGTAGTATCGTATTAAAAAAGTTGGTTGTTGAGTTGATCCGTACCCTTTTTTACCTGTAAATGCAAGTAATGATGAAAACATTTGTACCCAATGCACGACGTGTGGCATACCTGGTAGCGGCGTTGCTTATATTCACCAGCGCGCAAATGCCTGTTCGGGCAGAATCGGGGTGTACTGGCCGCGATAGCATCCTGGTGAACAAATTGCTTACCAGCAAAAAATACAAGATAAAAATATATCCGGGCGCCACACAGGAAGTGCTTTTCTTCAATGCCAGTGGTGAAGACGGAAAAGTGTACCAGTTCTTCCTGTTTGATGTAGAAGGGAATATGGTAAAGCAGACGCAAATCAGGAACAAGCAAACTACGATACTTACAAATTTTAATAAAGGTTGCTATACTTTCGAGGTATTCAGTGACGATGAACATATAGAAAACGGCACGCTTACCATTAAGTAAACAACAAAAGCTCTTTTTTGCTAATACCAGTGGCCAATAAGCGGCGGGAACATCCGTAAAATCTAATATCCGGTTTAAGAAACCTGATCCGTTCCCTATCGTTACCAAGTACCCTTACAAACAAAAAGATTTTATAAATCAATTCCCGCCACTGCTTATTGGAGCAAATAAAATAACTGTTTTCAATCCAGTATTCTTAACGGCCCGCGATGAATAATTGCGGGCCGTTTATTTATACGATAATTAGCGCGAATTGGGGTTACAAAAATTTTGAGGCCACTTCTTTCCAGCTGCCCAGCCGGTCAAAACCCTGTTCATCGAGGTTATGGGGTGCCGTAAAAAGATAGGGCTTTCCTTTGAACAATTCCAGGTGTTTTGTATGATCATCAATCATAAAATCGGCCTGTATCATACTTTTTACGCCGCACAATACCAGCTGTTTCCAGGTAAAGAACGGGAAATGTTCCATCAGCCAATTGTATTTATCGGTAAGCGAATTGGGAAATTCAGTAGCGGCTGACACTATATACACTTCATACTTTCTGTTCATTTGCTCCAGCACCTCCACACTGTTTTCAATAACCGGTAGATGCCTGAAAAAGCCGGGCTCGTACAGTTGCTGTCTTACATCTGTCTGGTGCTGTTCGGGAAATCCTTTTACCAGCGACTTTCCTTCCAGCATTTTTTTATAATCAATATCTCCGCCATATCTTTTTTTATACCAGTCAATCATACCCGCGGTTGTGTCGGCAATTACTTCATCCATATCTACCAATACCCTTTTCATAATTAATCAGTTCTTATTTTTCCTTTTATTTAAACAATCCCCATTCATCTTCAAACTCATCTTTTTCAAAACCGGTTACCCAGTCTTTAAATAATTCACGAAAGATTTCAATTTCTGCGCGTACAGCATCAAGATGGGCATCTTCTGCCACGCCCATCATCCTGAAACCCGACATAGATATATAAACGCTGTTGGCTGCCGTGCGGATAATACTGGCGTTCTCCATCCGCAGCACATACATATCGCCTGCTTCGGCACCGCGAATCTTGGCACAGATCAGCATGGCATCGCCGCGTATCATCTGCTTCATATCTTCCAGGTAATCGCCAGGCGTATCTTCGTTGGGTTCCAGTATTCCCAGCAAGCCTTCCAGCATCGTAAACACGTGCCGCCACTGGTTATACAAGGCTTTCGCCCTGTCATTTTTGACATTGTGTTTCCATTCTTCTCCTTCCTGGTGAAATTTGCTGAAACGGTCATCGTCCCAGTCGGGCAAATCGTGTAAGTCATCTATTTTCATAAGCAGGTTTGTTTGGTTAACCTCGCCTGATGCCTCAAGGCAGGAGACATGCAGGAAGCGGTGCAGGATATTAATATTGTTTTAGTACCTAATTCTTTAATTCTTCTTTCAAAAATCTTGCTGTGTGGCTTTCTTTATTTTTTGTCATTTCTTCGGGGGTACCTTCAAACAATATTTTTCCGCCGCCATCGCCGCCTTCGGGGCCGAGATCAATAATATGGTCCGCCATTTTTATTACATCCAGGTTATGCTCTATTACAAGCACCGTATTGCCGCGGTCAACCAGTTTATTCAACACATCGAGCAGGTGTTGCACATCCTGAAAATGAAGCCCTGTAGTGGGCTCGTCTAAAATATAAAATGTTTTGCCGGTATCTTTCTTCCCGAGTTCGGTAGACAATTTAACCCGCTGTGCTTCTCCGCCGCTTAACGTTACTGCAGACTGTCCCAGTGTTATGTAGCCAAGCCCCACTTCCTGTAATACTTTTATCTTTCTATAAATGTAGGGAACATTATTAAAGAATTCGACTGCTTCATCTACGGTCATATCCAGCACATCGCTGATTGATTTTCCCTTATATCGTATTTCGAGCGTTTCGCGGTTATATCGTTTGCCATTGCATTTTTCACAATGCACATACACATCCGGCAGAAAATTCATTTCTATTACCCGCATGCCACCACCTTCGCAGACCTCGCAGCGGCCGCTTTTTACGTTGAATGAAAAACGCCCTGCTGTATAGCCCCGTATTTTGGCTTCCGGCACCAATGCAAACAGTGTGCGGATATCGGTAAAAAAACCGCAATAGGTAGCCGGGTTGCTACGCGGTGTTCTGCCAATGGGCGATTGATCTATTTCAATTACCTTATCAATGTTTTCCAATCCTTTGATAGAACTGTGCGGCATGGCCGTCATTTTTGAATCGTAGCAATATTTGGAAAGCAGCGGGTATAATGTTTCGTTGATTAGGGTTGATTTGCCACTGCCACTGACGCCGGTTACGAGTATAAGTTTGCCCAATGGAAACCGCACATCTACTTTTTTCAGGTTATTACCGGTTACACCTTTCAGCTCCAAAAGCTTTCCGTTGCCGGGGCGCCGCGAATCGGGCACTGCAATTGACTTTTCTCCCGACAGGAATTTTGCCGTTTCCGATTGAAAGGTAAAGACGTTGTGCGGATCGCCCTGGGTTACTATCTGCCCGCCATACTTGCCTGCTTTTGGCCCAATATCGATAAGATGATCAGCCGCCAGCATAATATCTTTGTCATGTTCTACTATCAGCACACTGTTGCCGATATCACGCAGGTTCTTTAATGCCGTAATCAAACGATGGTTATCGCGTTGATGAAGACCAATGGACGGTTCATCAAGAATATAAGTAATGCCCTGCAGTTGCGATCCGATCTGCGTAGCCAATCGTATTCTTTGTGACTCGCCGCCGCTAAGTGTTTTGGATGGCCTGCTGATGCTGAGATAATTCAAACCTACATCCAGCAAGAATTGCAACCGTTCCCGTATTTCTTTCAGAACATCTTTTGCAATGGCATTTTGCTTATTGGATATTCTTTTTTCAATATCTTTCAGCCAGATCATCAGTTTGTCGAGATTCATTTGGCTGAGCTGCGCAATATTTTTTTCATCGATTTTAAACCACAGGCTTTCTTTCCTGAGTCTTGTACCTTCACAGCTGTCACAATTCTTCAGTTCCATGAACTGCTCTACCCAATCGCGCAGTGCCTCGCTGCTGTTGGCCGCAAACCAACGCCGCAGCATAATAACAATACCTTCATATTCGGTTGTATACATACTGCCGTCGGTAGTGCTGAAATCAAATTCCATATCTTTTCCTTCGCCGGTTTCATTTCCATAAAGCAGTACGTTCAATGCTTTTTGCGGCAGATCTTTTAAGGGTTTATCCAGGCTGATTTTATGTTTCCGTGCCAGTTGCTGTACCTGTTTAAAGACATGTGCTTCCCGTTCTTCGCCCAGCGGTGCAATACCGCCTTCATTAATGCTTTTGGTAAGATCGGGTAATACAGCATTCATATCAACCTGGTTAACGGTGCCCAGTCCCTTACAAATAGGGCAGGCGCCATAGGGAGAATTAAATGAAAAGGCGTTCGGGGAGGGTTCTTCATAACTCAATCCTGTGTCTTCGCACATGAGCTGTTTGCTGTACTGAACGGTTTTATTATCGTCGTTTACCAGCAGGAACATCAGGTCTTTGCCTACCTGCAATGTTTTTTGTATGCTCTGGCTGAGTCTTGTCTTCATGTCTGGTGTTACAGCCAGCCTGTCTATTACAACTTCTATATCATGAATTTTATAGCGGTCTACCTGCATTTTGGGAACCAGGTCCTTTACTTCGCCATCTATCCTTGCCTTTACATATCCTTTTTTGCGGATGTCTTCAAACAATTCCCGGTAATGGCCTTTACGACCGCGAACCAATGGTGCCAGCAAAGTGATTTTTTTGTTTTTGAATTTGCTGACGATATTCTCCACAATCTCTTCTTCGCTGAACTTCACCATTTTTTTACCGGTATTGTAGCTGTATGCATCAGCTACCCTGGCATACAGCAGCCGCATGAAATCATAGATTTCGGTAATGGTGCCGACCGTTGAACGCGGATTTTTATTGGTGGTCTTTTGTTCAATCGAAATAACAGGCGAGAGTCCTGTAATCTTATCCACATCGGGGCGTTCCATATCGCCTATGAACTGCCGTGCATAAGCACTAAAGCTTTCCATATAGCGCCGCTGCCCTTCATTGTAAATAGTATCAAACGCCAGTGAAGATTTGCCGCTGCCACTCACACCGGTAAATACCACCAGTTGATTACGCGGGATGCGGATATCAATATTTTTCAGGTTGTGTTCTCGTGCACCAAAAACTTCGATATATTCCTGGTCTGCTACTTCTGGTTCTACTGCCGGTTGCCGCTTAACTGCCATACTTATAAAACGATTGAAAATATTTGTGGAACAACTAAGGTAAGAACAAAATATATGCTTTTTGGTTTGATAGGCAATTCAAAAACAAAGAAACCGGCCATGAGCCGGTCTCCCTGCGTTGTGATGTGGTTTTTCAGAATGGTTCCGGTTTCCGGTGTTCAGTTCATTTGCTCCCGGATGAATGATGATCCTGAATGACTATTTTTTCCGTCTATTTATGCAGCGTAACGGTCGGTACTTTTGTAAGACCGCTGCCAACGGTAATATTGCTGATAGTGCTGTCTTTATAACCATGCCAGCCCTTAAAGTTCACAGAATAAGTACCGGCAGTGATGCCACGTACCTGGTAATAACCTTCCGCCCAGGGAAGTGCGTACAAAGTGTCTGTCTGGTTATATACTGTTACGAGGCCAGCTGCGCCCTGTGGTAAAACCCTTCCTTCCAGTCTTGATTTCTTATTGTCGTTAAATGGTTTCAACAACGGTTTCAGCCAATACTGATTGTTATAGAAGAAGATGGATTTGGCCAGGTTGAAATCAAACCAGATTTTGAACTGCGTATTGCTGATTTCAGAAATATCCTCCCTGCGCACATTCAAATCAAAAGAATTGAAAGGGCCAATGATATTGAGCGGGTAATGCGTTACGCTATCTGTATAGACGGTATTATTGGTGCCGAGCGTAATTCTTACCTGCAGCACCTTACCGGTGGGAATAATACCGGAGGCAAGCAAGGTATCTGTACCATTTCTCAGTTGCAGCAAATCATATACACCGGGCTTAATGGCCAGCGTATCCCAGATGGCCGACTTGCCATTATGGCAACCGGGGTAATCATCATTCCATTGATGGTTATCGTCTGCATCTCCGTGATGTGCAGCAGTGTCTATTTTTACAGCAACCTGTTTAATATCGATTAATACTTTTGTAAAAATTACCGGATCATCCATCATATAAACAGATAAACTGGGCTTTTCTGTTGTACCGCCACTGTTGCCGGAGTTTTCTTTATTGCAGGCTGCAAAAAAAACAGATAGCAGGGCGAAAAAAGCAAGAGCAGACAACCATGGTTTTTTTGTTTTCATATGTGTATGTTTTGTTGGTTTGATAATCGAAGCCCCACCGGGAAAAGTATGGACATGTGTATCCACCCTGGCCCGGGAATCATTAAAACAGTAAGAGTGTTGAGTAGAATTGTTGCAAATAAAAAATCAATAATTATTCCAGCTTACGTTAAAAATGTTAATAATTGGATCAATTATACATTGCCCGCTGGTATAAATACGGGCATAGTAAAAAAGGGTTGGGAGAAGAAGCCGTTAGGCATTCGTTAATAAACACCGGTTGGCGATCAGTTTTTCCTAAACGGTTCAGCATAATTAACAAATACAGGTATGAACATTTCAATGACCGGTAATCAGATAAAAAAATTTGGCTAAATCGGTTCCGCCCTGTTACCTTTGCGCCAGATCTTTAACATCCACTTATCAAGAAAGGCAGAGGGATATGGCCCGTTGAAGCCTTGGCAACCAACAATGTAAATTGAGAAGGTGCTAATTCCAGCCCGGCACAAAGCGGGAAAGATAAGTCAGATACAAGCTTTATCATCCACGATAATACAAAGCTCATCTGATTTACCGGATGAGCTTTGCTGTTTTAGCAATCTGCGGCCGGGGTTTCTCCTGTTTTCCTGATAAGAACTGATTATAGCAACCAGTCAGCAGTAAATTAATACCGGAAGTTTTGATGATTGCGGGAAAGTCGATTAGATTTGTAGGATATTGTCCACTTCAATGATCCCCAAAAGAACACAAAGCCGTATTTATTTCTGCACCCGTTGCTATTGTTTGGTATAAGCCTCGCAAAGCGGCTTTTACTGGTTATAATTTTTTCCATATCGGTTTTCATTGTAGGACGAGGCCGGAATGGTGTTGAGAATGCGCTTCGGCAGATCAGCGCGAAAGCAATGGTAATAGGTATTGAGTCGGACATATTGTTTCCGCTGGCAGAACAACAGTATCTTGCGCAACATATTCCTGCTGCAGCATATACAACTATTCGTTCTACTTACGGGCACGACGGGTTCCTGTTGGAACTTGAACAGATAACACATTGTATAAACAGTTTTTTACCGGT
>Ga0268264_10004396_pt1 | contig 12025 bp, 10 predicted proteins | sample KBSSwiS32_FD_190357 | JGI IMG/M metagenome (GOLD analysis project Ga0268264, IMG submission 190357) | Switchgrass rhizosphere microbial communities from Kellogg Biological Station, Michigan, USA - KBS Switchgrass S3-2 (SPAdes) (version 2) | ecosystem: Host-associated > Plants > Roots >... | reverse complement strand
ATCGAGATTGGGGCTGAAGCACCACGACGTCACGTGACCCAGCATCGGGTTGGGCGTCGGATGATCGGGATCGGCGACGATCTTCGCCGCCCGCGGCATCGCCGCGCCGTCGAGCGCGGTCAACCCGACCAGCTGCCAACGGTTCGGGTCGGTCAGCGCGGGACGATCGAGCAGCGGCTTGCCGATACACCATTTCGCGGCGCTGACGAGCTTGCCCATGCCAAGATCGTCCGCGGTCGTGCGGCCATCGGCTTCGGGCCCGATCACGACATGGCCTTTTTCGATCCGCAGCGTGCTCATTGCCTCGGTGCCGTAGGGCATCAGCCCGAAGGGTTCACCCGCGGCGAGCACCGCGTCCCACATCGCACGGCCGCGATCGGCGGGCACGTGGATTTCATAGGCCAGCTCGCCGGAGTAGCTCATCCGGAAGAGCCGCGCCGGAATCAGTGCGTCGACGGAACGCACCAGGCACTCGGCGACGGCGAGAAATGGAAACGCGGCATTCGACACGTCGATGTCGACGGCGGCGGCCACGACGTCGCGCGCCTGCGGTCCCGAGATCGCCGCCGCCGACCACTGCTCGGTCACCGATGTCGCGTACACCTCGAGGTCGGGCCATTCCGCTTGCAACAGATACTCGATCTGCTGCATCACCTTGACCGCGTTCACCGTGGTGGTGGTCATCAGGTAGTGCGTCGGGCCGAGCCGCGACGTCGTGCCATCGTCCATCACGATGCCGTCGTCGCGCAGCATCACGCCATAGCGGCAGCGGCCGACCGCCAGCGTGTCCCACTTGTTGATGTAGATCCGGTTGAGGAATTCGGCGACGTCCCGGCCCTGCAATTCGATCTTGCCCAGCGTCGATACGTCGACGACACCGACGCTCGTTCGGACGTTGCGCGCCTCGCGGTTCGCGGCGTCATCTTCGCTTTCGCCGGCGCGCGGATACGAATGCGGCCGTTTCCACAGGCCCGCGTTGACGAAGCGGGCGCCTTGCGCCGCATGCCATTCGTGCATCGCCGAGTACCGCGTCGGTTCGACGTCCGGACCGCTTTCGTGGCCGGGGATCGCGCCCATCGTCACCGGCGTGTAAGGCGGACGGAACGTTGTCGTGCCGACACTGGGGATCGGTACGCCCAGCTGCTCGGCCATCAGCGCGAGGCCCACGATGTTGCTGGTCTTGCCCTGGTCGGTGCCCATGCCCAGCGTGGTGTAGCGCTTAAGGTGCTCGATCGCCTGATAACCCTCGCGCGCGGCGAGCGCGATGTCGTTGACGGTGACGTCGTTCTGCAGGTCGACGAAGCGCTTCGCGGATTTGCGGCCCGCGGGCACAGACCACAGGGGCATGACGGTTGCGATGTTCTCCGCATCGGCGCGCGGCGCCGGAAGGGGCGCCGCGGCGTGACCGGCGCGCGCGGCGGCAGCGGTTCCCGCCGCGTGTCCTTCGGCTACTGAGGCAGCCAGGCCGAAGGCGCCGTTGGCCGCACCGGCGGCAACGATCGGCAGTGGCGACGCTTTGGGGACGAACGTCGCCAGCGCTTCGTCGTAACGCAGGCTGCCGCGCGCCTGCGAGAACAAATGCACCGCCGGATTGAAGCCGCCGGATACGCATACGAGATCGCACTCGAGACGCTGCGCGCGGGCTCCGTCGACGTCGACGCTGGCAATATGCAGCCGACCGTGCGCGGCGGTGACCGCCGATCCGGCAATGACCTGCAGACCCGCCGTGCGGGCGCGCGCGGGCAGCGCGCCGTCGAGGGCCGCATCCGGACGCGCATCGACGATCGCGCCGATCGCAACACCTGACTGGTGAAGGTCGAGCGCGGCCGCGTACGCGCTGTCGTTGTTGGTGAACACGACGGCGCGCGCACCCGGCCGCACGCCGAAGCGCTTTGCGTACACGCGCGCGGCGCCGGCGAGCATCGTGCCCGGCACGTCGTTGCCGGCGTACGCGATGGCGCGCTCGATCGCGCCAGTGGCCAGCACCACGGCTTGCGCGCGGATCTTCCACAAACGCTGCCGGGGCACATGGAGCGGCGGTTCGGGCAGATGATCGGCGACGCGCTCGAGCGCACCCACCAGGTTGCCGTCGTAGTAGCCGAAGGCCGTCGTGCGCAGAAGCGTCAATACGTTCGGATGCTGCGCGAGCTCCAGCGCCGCGACGGCCATCCAGTCGGCGGCCCCTCGCCCGTCGATCGTCGCGCCGGCATCCGGCAAGCCACCGCCCCACTGCGCATTTTCGTCGCAGACAATCACGCGCGCGCCGGCATGCGCCGCGGCGCGGGCCGCAGCGAGACCGGCGACGCCGCCGCCGATCACCAGCACGTCGCAATGCGCGTACTGATGCTCGTAATGGTCGGGATCGGGATCGGCCGCGGCGCGGCCCATGCCGGCGGCGCGACGAATCACGTGCTCGTAACGCAGCCACCAGCTGGGTGTGGGCGGCCACATGAACGTCTTGTAGTAGAAACCCGCGGGAATCAGCGGCGACAATCCGTCGTTGATCGCCCCGATGTCGAAGCGCACCGACGGCCAGCAGTTCTGGCTGGCGGCGACCAGCCCGTCGTACAGCTCGAGTGTCGTGGCGCGCACGTTCGGCTCCGTGCGCGCGCCGCGCGCGAGCTGCACCAGCGCATTCGGCTCCTCGGTCCCGGCGCTGTAGATGCCGCGGGGCCGGTGATACTTGAAGCTGCGGCCGACCAGGTGAATCCCGTTGGCGAGCAGCGCTGCGGCCAGCGTGTCGCCGGCGTACCCTTGACAGGCGACGCCGTCGTATTCGAAACGCAAGGGACGCGTCCGGTCGACGATTCCACCGTCGGGGAGCCGATGCGATTGCGTCATTTCGCGGTCTCGCCGAGTTCTTCGTCGATCCGTGCGCTGCCGACGATGACATGCGTACGTGTATTGCGGCGCACCTTGAACCAGCTGCGACATCCGCCGCTGTGCAACCACAGCTCGTCGTGCGGACCCATCGGATTGTCGCGCAGGTACACGTAGGCGAACCACGTCTCGACCGGTGCGTCGTTGGCCGGCCGTCGTACCGTGGCGTCGCCGCCGTAGGTGAACTCGATCTGGTTGCGCGGTCCGCACCAGGGGCAGGGGATCAGCAGCATGAGGGCCCCGTTGACCGCGCGAACGAGCGGCGGATTCCGTAAAACGCGTGTCGTTCCCGCGAAGACGAGAACCCAGCGCGTTTCGTCGTAGGCCACTGGGTCCCCGCCTTCGCGGGAACGACGATATGAGGGAGCGCTTCACACGATGACATCATGGTCAGTGCGCCCACGCATACGGACCGGCACCTTTTTCATCGATCATCGCGCCCTGCGCGAACCGCTCGAGCGTGAATGCCGCGTTGAGCGGATGCGGTGCGTCGTGCGCGATCGTGTGCGCGTGCAGCCATCCAGACGCGGGCGTGGCCTTGAAGCCGCCATAGCACCAGCCGCCGGTCATGTAGAGGCCGCGAACCGGCAGCTTCGCGATAATCGGGCTGCCGTCCATCGTCATGTCCATGATGCCGCCCCACGTGCGCATCAGCTTCAGGCGGCCGAAGCTGGGGAAGAGCGCAAGGCAGGCGGCCGTGACATGCTCGATGATCGGCAGGTTGCCGCGCTGCGCATACGAGTTGTAGAAGTCGAGATCGCCGCCCATCACCAGCTCGCCCTTGTCGGATTGGCTGATATAGAAATGCACGGCGCCCGAAGTCACCACGGTGTCGAGCACGGGCTTGACCGGCTCGGAAACCATCGCCTGCAGCACATGCGATTCGATCGGCAGCGTCAGGCCGGCCATTGCGGCCACGACGCCGGAATGGCCCGCGACGGCGATGCCGATCTTCGGCGTGGCGATGAATCCCTGCGTGGTGTCAACGCCGGCTACCGCGCCGCTTTCGATCCGCAGACCGGTGACCTCGCATTGCTGGATGATGTCGACGCCGAGCGCGTCCGCGGCGCGCGCGTAGCCCCACGCGACGGCGTCGTGGCGCACCGTGCCGCCGCGGGGTTGCAGAAGGCCGCCGAGGATGGGAAAACGCGCATTCGCCGAGCATTCGAGATTGGGGATCCGCCGGGCGATCTCGTCGCGCGAGAGGAATTCAGCGTCGATGCCGTTCAAGCGCATCGCGTTGCCGCGGCGCATCGCGGCGTCCATGTCGGCGGGCGAATGCACGAGGTTCAGCACACCGCGCGCGCTGTACATGACATTGAAGTTGAGCGCCTGCGACAAGCCTTCCCACAACTTGAGCGAGAACTCGTAGAAATGGGCGTTGGGGTCGAGGTGGTAGTTGGAGCGGACGATCGTCGTGTTGCGCCCGGTGTTGCCGCCGCCCAGCCAGCCTTTTTCGATCACGGCGATGTTGGTCATCGCGTGATTCCTGGCCAGGTAATACGCCGTCGCGAGCCCGTGCCCGCCGCCGCCGATGATCACGGCATCGTAGTGTTTTTTCGGCGTGGGGCTGCGCCACGCGAGCGGCCAGTTCTCGTGGTGGCGCAGCGCGTTGCGGGCGAGGGAGAAGATCGAGTACTTCAATGACGGCAGGCGGAAGGCGATCGCGCATTGTTCCGCATCGGGCGCCATCTGTCACGGTCCGGACGATGCTCATTAGCGGCTCGATTGCCGTCGTGCAGGATCGCTTATCACCGCTTCGGTCGCCTGTGGCCGGGATGCGGCCGAAACGACCCCTTCAACCTGGCGCGATTGCGATGCTGAAACGATCGCCGGAAGCACTGGCGTACATCTCGGGAATCCGGCGTAGCATGCAGACATTGACTGGTAACCGCCACTGGTACGAACGATGGACACACTGCTCTTGACGCCGCGCACCTCAACCTTGCGGTTGGCGTCGCTACTTGCTCTGCTGTTGGCCATCCTGCTTGCGGGATGCGGTCAACGTCTTGCGGTCGTCCCCGACCGCAACGGCGAGCCGCTGATGCTCCTCGGCCATGATCCTGTCGCGTATTTCACCGACGGCAAGGCGATCCGCGGCAACCCCGACATCGTGGCGAGGTACGAGGGCTCCGCATACTATTTCACGAACGAGCAGCACCGCGCGATGTTCGTGCAGGCACCGGCCAAATACGTTCCGCAGTACGGCGGTTTTTGCGCCAGCGGCGCGGCGTACGGCGTGAAGCTGGGCAGCGACCCGACCGAATTTCGCATTGTCGATGGCCGGCTCTACATCTTTGGCGACGTGCTCGGACGCGAATACTGGCTGATGGATCCCAAGTGGCATATCGAAAAAGCCGATGCGCTGTGGCCGGAGACCGGCGCGTATGGCCACCGCTATCAATCGCTCAAGCGATTCGTGTTCAAGGTACCGTGGTACAAGAACGGAAAAGAGGTGCACGACGAGTGGCAAGCTGCCCATCCGGGCGCGACCATCAATTACGACCCGGGCGGCGTGTTCACCAATCTCTTCGTCAAGTACCCGGGTTGGCGGGCGCGCGAAGGCTATGGCCAACCCGCGCTCGGCCTGGTCGGCGTCGACCCGTGCCCGCCGGCGTGCGCAGGGGTCGAGTCGAAAGGCTACGGCATGTAATCAACTCTTTCGTCACAGCGCCGGAAATCAAAGAATCTGCGACAAAAAAGCGCGCGTCCTCTCCTTCACTGGATGATCGAACAGCTCCGCCGGTGGTCCGGCTTCGACGATCACGCCGCCGTCGGTGAAATAGACGACATCCGCGAGCTCCCGCGCAAAGCGCATCTCGTGGGTGACGAGCATGCAGGTCATGCCTTCCTGCGCGAGCTCGCGGATCGTGTTCAGGACCTCCTTGACCGTCTCCGGATCGAGCGCCGCGGTGACTTCGTCGAACAGCATGACCTCGGGCCGCATCGCCAGCGAGCGGGCGATGGCCACGCGCTGCTGCTGGCCGCCCGAGAGCTCGCCGGGATAGACATCCGCCTTGGCCGAAAGCCCGACTTTCCCGAGCAGCGCGACGGCGCGCACGCGCACTTCGTCCTTGTCTTCCTTGAGGACATGGACCGGCGCCATCATCACGTTCTCGAGGGCGGTCTTGTGCGGGAAGAGGTTGTATTGCTGGAACACGATCGATACTTCCTTGCGCAGCGCGATCTTCTCCGCGTCGGTCTTCAACCTGTGCACGTCGAAACTGGCGACGCGGATGCTGCCGCGGTCGATCGGCACCAGGCCGTTGATGCAGCGAAGCAGCGTCGACTTGCCGGAGCCGGAGGGCCCGATGATGCACACCACGCCGCCCTTGGGCACCGCAAGCGACACGCCTTTCAGCACCTCGACGTGGCCGAACGACTTGTGGACGTCGCGGAGGTCGACGATCGGCTCGGCGCTGGCGGCAGGCGCGGCGGTCACTTGGAGGCTCAATGATTGACGGCGTAGCGTGCTTCCAGACGCACGGTCCAGCGCGCGATCGGATAGCAATACAGGAAAAACCAGAACAGCACATAGCTGTAGAACGCGAGCAGCAGGCCGGAACGGTTCTCCGCGCTCAGCGCCTGGCGGGTCAGGCTCATCATTTCATTGACGCCGACGATCGACGTCAACACGGTCGCCATCGTGAGGATCGCGTACAGGTTCATCCACGGCGGCAGCATGCGCTTGATGCATTGGGGGAAGATGATCATCCACAGCGTCTGCCGGCGATTGAAGGCGAGCGACGCGGCGGATTCCCACTGCGCGGTGGGAATCGACTGGATGGCGCCGCGCACGATCTCCGACACGTTGGCCATTACCGGCAGCGACAGGCCGAGCGTGGCCTTGATCCAGTCGGGGATCGGAATGGTCACGCCGAAGATGGTCACCTGGAACGGCAGCAGGAACATGCAGTAGAAGAGCAGCACCAGCCAGGGTGCGTTGCGAAAGAAATGGGTGGTGAGCCACGCGCCTTTCCGGACGGGCAGCAACAGCGAAATTTGCGCAAAGCCGAGGAACAATCCGACGATGGTGCCGGCGGCCATGGCCACTGCGCTGATCACCAGGTTGAACACGAACCCGCGCAGCAGCACCGGCGTCCACTTCCAGAGCGTCGCGAGGATCGACGGCTGCCCCGGCTGCACCTGCGCCTGCGCCAATCCGCAACCGAGGATGAACAGCGCCAGCAGCGCCACGCCATGGGCGGGCCGCAGCCGCAACCGGAACGCGCCGGCAATGCGCTCGGCGGCCGCCGTCTGCGCAATGCGCGAGGCCGACGGCAAGAGCACCGCCAAGTCGGTCGCCTGGGGCAACGGGCTGTACCAGCGCCGGCTCACACGACCCCCACGCTTGCGGCTTCCGCCGCTTCGCTGCGCCCAAAGGCAGCCCGCAGTTTCGCGCCCTGGGACGGCCCGGCGGTGGTCAGCAACGTCATACGCCGAACCCCGGCACGCGGATCGCGCGTTCCCACCGGTGCATCACATAGACCAGAAGACCGACCAGCGCGAAGTAGCAGAACAGCAGCACGTTCATCATTTCGGGAACGTTGAGCTCGTCCGACCAGATCTGGCTCGACACGTAGAGCATTTCCGGCACGGCGATCGCGTAGGCGAGCGTGGTCGTCTTGACCAGGTTCACGAGATTGTTGTTGAGCGCCGGCAGGCTGATCCGGAACGCCAGCGGAAACACGATGAAGAGGTACGTGCGCAGCCGGCTGAAGCCCAGCGATTCCGCCGCCTCGATCGTCGTCTGCGGCACGGCCTCGATGCCGGAACGGAAGATCTCCACGTTGAACGCGCCGGCGAAGAACGACAGCGACACGATCGCCCACGCGACGTTGCTCACCATCGGCACGTTCGCACCGGAGGCGGCCGTGGTGGTCAGCAGACTGCCGACGCCGAAATAGAAGAAATAGAGCTGGACCAGCGGCGGCGTATTGCGAAAGAACTGGATGTACCAATGGACGACGCGCCTGGTTACGCGCAGCCGCGAGCGCTGCAGCCAGGCGCCGACGATCCCGATCAGCACGCTCAGCACGATGCAGACCGCCGACAACTTGACCGTCATCCAGAAGCCACTGGCAAAGCGGCCGCGATCGAACGAGTCGTAGAAGATCGTGAGATTGATGCCGGTTGCATCGTGCAACCAGCGAAACCACGACCAGAAGGACTCCATCAGCCTTCCCGATGGCCGGGCGGAAGCGGCCACGCAGGGCGGTCGGCGCCGCCGCGATCTGCGAGGCCGCCGCCCAAGGCCATCGCTATTTGTACTTGTCGCGCGCTTCCTGGGCGAACTTGGTGGGCTTGATGCCCCACTTCTTTTCGAGGTCCTGGATGAAGCCTGATTTATGCCATTCGGTGGCGGTCTTCGACATCATGTCGGCAAACCCCTTCTCGCCCTGCTTGACCGCGAGACCCCACGGCACGAACAGGATCGAGTCGAGCGGCATTTCGTACGCGCTCCACTCGGGTTTCTGCATCTCGCCGACGATCGCCGTGTCGTCATACGCGAAGGCGACGCAGTTGCCGTTCTTGAGCGCGGCCAGCGCTTCCGCGGTGCCCGGGAACGCGACGCCGTCGACGCCATATTTTTCCTGCAGCTCCTTGTTGTAGAACGCGCCCTGGATCAGGCACACCTTCTTGCCGCGCAGCCCGTCCCAGCTCTTGATACCCGCGGTCTTCAACGCCAGGATATTGGTACCCGAGCCGTAGTAGTTCGGCTCGATGATATCGACGATCTTGCGCCGTTCCGGCGTGTCGCTCATCGTCGCGATCATCATGTCGATCTTGCCCTGCTGCAGGAACTGGATGCGATTGGACGCGACCACGGGAACCAGCTCCAGCTTCACCCCCAGGCGCTTGGCGACGTCGGCAGCGAGATCGGGCTCGAAGCCGACGATCTTGCCCGATGGGTCCAGGAACCCGAACGGCCGATAGTCGGCCTTGGTGCCCACGACCAGCACGCCCTTCTTCTTGATGTCGTCCAACGCGTCGGCGCTGGCCACCGTGGCGCTCAGCATGCCCAGCACGACGCCGGCAGCCGCGATCGAAAAGTATTTGTTGAGCATGTCTTGTGATCCTCGAAGTCGATTGGGGGTATGACCAGACAGGTTTGAAGGCCGCCTACAATGCGCCGCACGCACGGGGTTCGTCAACGCTCCCCCATGCGAACATGCAAAGTCTCAGACGGCGGACGCCGCACGCCGCGCCGGTGCGGTGCGCGCGGCCGCCGGCCGCACCAAGGCATCGCGCGTTTCGGTCAGTGCCTGGTCGAAAATGGTCATGGCGAGGTCGATGTCGGCGGTAGTGACCGTCAGCGGTGGTGCGATCCGCCACACCGACCCGCGCTCCGGGCGGCGGCGGATGTTCATGGACAGGCCGAGCTCCAGGCACCGCTGGGTGGTCAACGCGCCCAGCTCGTGATGGGGCTCGCGCGTCTCGCGGTCGCGGACGAGCTCGATGCCCCGCAGCAGCCCCATGCCGCGCACGTCGCCGATCTCCTCGAACCGCCCTTGCAGCTCCGCCAGCCGCGCGGCGAGATAGTCGCCCATCGCTGTGCTGCGCTCGAGCAGCTGTTCCTGCTCGATCGTTTGCAGCACGGCGAGACCCACCGCCGACGGCAACGGATCGGACACGTGCGACGTGTAGAAGGCAAAGCCGCGCTCATGGCAGCGTTCTTCGATCGCGTCGGTGGTAATGACGCCGGCGAGCGGCATGCCGCCCCCCAAAGTCTTCGACACGGTCATGATGTCCGGCGTCACCTGCAGATGCGACGCGGCGAACCAGTGCCCGAGGCGGCCGAACGCCGTTTGCGCTTCGTCGAAGATCAGCAGCATGCCTCGCTTGCGCGCTTCCGACTGCAGCGCCGCGAAGTAGCCCGGTGGTGGCACGATGACGCCGCCCGCGCTGATCACGGGTTCCGCGATGACGGCCGCCGGCGCGCCTGTCGACTGCATGTCGTATAGCTCGAAGCCGATGTTCATGCACGTCCGGTCGCAGCGGTCGCGGCAGTGCTTGACCGGGCAGCGATACGCATTCGGTTCCGGAATGGCGAACGACCCCGGCATCCCGGGTCCGTAGCCCTTGCGGTCGCTCGCGTAGGAAACCGCGCCCGCGTTCGCGGTGACGCCGTGCCACGAGCCTCCGAGCCCGATCACCTCGAAGCCACCCGTGTACAGCTTGGCCATCTTGAGCGCGGCTTCGTTGCTTTCGCTCCCCGTGCTCAGCAGCAGCGATTTGCGCAACGGCCTGGGCACGATCTTCGCGAGCTTCTCGGCAAGCTGCACGACGCTGCGCGGAATCATCCCCGAGAAGAGATGGAGCGCGGTGTCGCAACTTTTCTTGATGGCCGCGACCACGTTCGGGTGGCTGTGCCCGACGGTGGCGCACATCTGGCCGGACGTGAAATCGAGGATTTTCTTGCCGGAGGCGTCCCAGACGTAGCAGCCCTGCGCCCGCTCGACGACTTCCGGATAGACGTCGCCGCCGTAGCGAATCAGGTTCTCGCGAAACTCCGCCTGTGTATTGCCGCTGGTATCCACTTCCATCTCCTTGCGATCGAGATTCGCCCCGTTCAGCGAACGGCCGGCGCCTGCAGAATGGCGTCGAACGCGTCGAGCCCGTTGAGGATATGCTGGCGGACGGCCTTCGCGGTTCCCGGGCCGTCGCGCAGCGCGAATCGTTGCAGGATCTTCTCGTGCTCCTGGATCGATTGCCGGACGCGGCCGGGGCTGCGCCAGAGCATGTACCGCGGAAACTGCTCGCGCATTTGTTCAATCAGGTGAAGGAGGACCGGATTCCCCGCGTCCTCGCACAGCGCCTGGTGAAAGCGTCCGTCCGCGGCGCTCAGTTTTTTCAGGTCGTTGGCGGCGAGCGCGTTTTTCATCGCCTGCAGCGCGCGCCGCGCGCGCTCGATCGCCGCATCGCTGGCGACGGCGGCCGATAATCGGGCGGCTTCGGACTCGAGCAGCGCGCGCACGCTGTAGACATGGCGCACCCGTTCGGCGTCGAGCCCGGCGACCCGCATGCCGCGGTGCGACTCGTGCACGAGCAAGCCCTTCGCCACGAGCTCGAGCACCGCCTCGCGCGCGGGCGTCGCGCCCAGGTCCAGATCCGCCATCAGCTGCACCTGGCGCAGCGCCTGTCCGGGCCGATAGCGGCCCGCGAGGATCGCGTCCTTCACCTTGGCGACGGCGACCTCGCGCTTCGTCAGGAACGGCGTGCGGGCATCCTGCATGCGTCCAGTATACGTTTATATTTTATAAAATGTCCACAGGTATAAGCTGGCCCGGCAATGAGCGTGACCTCGCCTCGCTACATTCTGACGCTGTCCTGCGGCGACCGTCCCGGGATCGTCGGCGCCGTCGGCACGTTCCTCGCCGAGCATCACGGCAACATCGTCGAATCGGCGCAGTTCGGCGACGTCGACACCAATCGCTTCATGATGCGCGTGTGTTTCGAGCGCCTCGCCGGTGCGCCTGACGAGGCCTCGCTACGCGAGGCCTTTGGCGCAATCGCCGGGCGGTTCGGCATGCATTGGGAGCTGCACGATGCGTCGGTGCGCCCGCGGGTGCTGCTGATGGTGTCTAAGTTCGACCATTGCCTGAACGATCTCCTCTATCGCTACAGGGTCGGCGCGCTGGCGATGGATCCGGTGGCGATCGTGTCCAATCACCGCGACACCTATCAGCTGGCCGCCTCGTACAACGTGCCGTTTCATCATCTGCCGGTCACGGCCGCGACCCGGGACGCACAGGAAGCGAAGGTGGCGGCGCTGATCGAGGAGACCGGCGCCGAGCTCGTCGTGCTCGCCCGCTACATGCAAGTGCTGTCCAACGCGTTGTGCGCAAGACTGGCAGGCCGCGCGATCAACATCCATCACTCGTTCCTGCCGAGCTTCAAGGGCGCCAAGCCGTACAGCCAGGCGCACGCGCGCGGCGTCAAGCTGATCGGCGCCACGGCCCATTACGTGACCTCCGAGCTCGACGAAGGCCCGATCATCGAACAGGAAGTCGCCCGCGTGACCCACGGGATGAGCGTCGACGAGCTGGCGTCGGTCGGGCGCGACGTAGAATGCCAGGCGCTGGCCCGCGCCGTGCGCTACTACGTCGAGCGGCGGGTGTTCCTCAACGGGCAGAAGACGGTG
>Ga0268264_10004391_pt1 | contig 12031 bp, 8 predicted proteins | sample KBSSwiS32_FD_190357 | JGI IMG/M metagenome (GOLD analysis project Ga0268264, IMG submission 190357) | Switchgrass rhizosphere microbial communities from Kellogg Biological Station, Michigan, USA - KBS Switchgrass S3-2 (SPAdes) (version 2) | ecosystem: Host-associated > Plants > Roots >... | reverse complement strand
GTGCACGTAGCGGGTCAGCGCACTGGCCAGGCTGTCCTCGCCGCGTCCGACCGGGTTCGTGCACGGCAGCAGCCGGCTGGCGTCCATCGCGAACGGCGTGAAGCCGGCGACTTCGAGCGGCCGCGCCTTGGCTACGCCGTGCCAGACGAATTGCGCATCGACATTGCGAAGATAGCTCGCGCGGTCGTGCCAGAAGCGCTCGCGGCTTTCGTCATCGAGTGCATACAGCCAAGTACCGACTTCGGTGCGGGCACTGCCGTACGTACCGTGATGCGTGGTCAACGCGCGCGAGTTGCTCGACATCAGTTCGAGCCGGGTCATGTTCATGCCACGCAGTGCCGCGCGTTCCAGCGGATACTGGCTCAGCGCGCCGAGCGGCTGCCCGCAGATCTGCAAGTGCAGTTCGAACGGATCGACATCGATCTCCGCGCCTTCGCGCAGCGCCTCCTCCATGCTCGAATAGAAGCGCGCAACCTGGATCGCGGCGGGATTTGCGTCGAGCCCGGGCTGGGCGTATTCCGGCCGCTTCAGCGGCAGGCGCAGATCGTCGTCGAGGAGCGCCAGTCGCGCGCCGGCGCCGAGCAGCAGGGCAAGATTGAAGCCGCGCCCGCCGCCGAAGCGCTGCGCCTGGGAGTGCGCCTCGCGCACCAGCAGCCGCGCCGCGACACCGCGGCTCTGCGGCCGCGCCTTGGCCAGCCGGTCGACGAGCTTGGCGCGCTCGGCGTTGCCGACGTAGCTGGCCTTGCAGCCGGTCGTGCGTGCGAACTCGCGCAGCAGATCGCGCTGTTCGTCGATGTGCGCCGACAGCACCGAGTCATCGAGCACGATGTAATGCCGGCCCGCGCGGAAGCGGCGCTCGTAGTCGGTCAGCGAACGCAGTAGCTGCTCGAACTGCGCCGGGCGGTCGCAGGCACGGATGAATACGGCGCGCAGTGGCGCCTGTGCCAGCGGAGCGGTGCGCGCGCGCTCGACGAACTGCACGTCGGAAACGAGCAGCTGGCGCTGCGCCAGGCTGTCGAGCACGCGCTTGATCTCGTCGCGCTTGCCGGCGAGGCCGGAGATCGTCGACTGGATGCGGGCGATATGTTCGTCGAGCGTGCGGAACTCGCGACACTGGTCGAGCGCCTGCAATACCTGGAACGTCATGACGTGCGGCTCGCCAGTGCGCTTGGCGACGAAAATGCATTCGTGACTGGACAGCGACGCGACCATGCCGTCTTCCGAGGCGAACAGCGGTGCGGCCGGATCGATGAGCGGCGGCACGGCCGGCAACGGCGGCGTGCCGTAATTGAACTGGTAATTCAGAGTGTTTGCCATCAGTTGTTCCGATAAGGAACCGCATCGCGCCTTCAGCGCGCCGGTCCGAGCCATCTGCGCCACCAGGGCCGCAGGTCTGTCCGTTGCTGTGCACGATCGGCGTCGCGGCGCACCTGATCGCGCTCGCGCAGTGCCGCTTCGAGTGCCGCTTCGAGTTCGGCGATACGCCCGCCAGCCGCCATGTTCCGGCGCACCTCGCCATTGTAATGGCGATAGACCGATTCTTCGCGGTCTCCGAACAAGGCCAGCGCCGGCAAGGACGCCTCGACCGGCCGTTTCGAGCAGATCGCCAGGAAATACAGCGGATCGTATGCAAGGCCGGGTTCGACGCCGGCGTCGGCAGCGGCGGCCGTGACCGTCGCGCAAGCGGCCTGACCGTTGCCGTGGTTCTGCTCGGACCAGATCGCCGACTGGAACAGAAGTTTTTGGCCGTACAGGTGCACGTGCGGGAAATGCGGCTGCAGCAGCGCCAGCAGTTCGTCGCGATACAGTTCGCGGATGTGGAATTCATTGCGGAAACCGGTCGCGTCGCTGTACGTACGCTTGTCCGGCGAGGAGATGACCAATATGCCGTCATCGGCCAGCACCCGGGCAAAACCGGCGACCAGCGCCTCCTGGCCGGCGACATGTTCGAGCGTTTCGAATGAGACGATCAGGTCGCAGGACCTCGACGCCATGGCGAGCGCCGTGCAGTCGCCCTGTTCGAAGCGCAGGTTGGCAAGGCCTGCGTAGCGCCTGCGCGCATGCTGCACGGCGCCCGGGTCGATATCCATGCCGACCACCGCTGCTGCCGTGCGCGCCAGCAGCGCACTGCCGTAACCTTCGCCGCAGGCGGCGTCGAGCACGCGCCGGCCGGCAGCCAGGCCACTGGCGAACTGGTAGCGATGCCAGTGCTCGTACCAGATCTCGCGCGCGCACTCCGGCGTGAAGCGCTCGCCGGTGAACTCCATCGGCGCGTCGCCGGCGACAGGATTTGCACGATCTTCAGCCATGAATATGTCGTGCCTTCAGCCGCCGGAGACGCCGCGCAGGCGCGGGCTGGCGACGTTGTGCCAGGTGTGGGTCAGGCGCACGAGGCCGAGTTCGCGCGAGCTGCCGCGGATCGTGAGCGGCCGCTCGATCGTGTCGAACAGGCGCACGCCTTCGGAGTCGAGCGGATGCGCCTTGACGATGTACGAGCCGGGCAGCAGCGTCAGCTGCGGGAATTCGACCTCGATGCGGAACGTCGTCGCGTTCTCTCCCGCAGGCTGCACGCCGTCCATCTCGGTGCTGACGCCGTAGACCGGCGTGCCGTCGACACGCGCCACGCCGACGACGATCACCGGCACGCGGCCGTCGCGCGAATGAACGACGATCTCCACGCGCAGCGTGCTGGCGAATTCGACCAACAACGGGGTGTCCTGGCCGACGCCGTTGAGGCGCAGGTCGAGCAAATGGAACTCCAGGCCCTGGACGTTGCGCGCTTCGGCGCGCTCGGCCGGAGCGGCGAACTTCGCCTCGTGGTAGGCGAGATAGCTTTGGGTGACGTCGAACACGTCGCCGTACGCGGCGACCGCGCCGTGCCTGAGCCAGCACGCATGCCGGCACAGCTTCTGCACGTGGTACATGCTGTGCGAAACGAGGATCAGCGTACCGCCGGCGTCGAGGTATTCCTCCATCCAGCGAACACACTTGCGCTGGAACGATTCGTCGCCGACCGCGAGGACCTCGTCGGTGATCAGCAGGTCCGGCCGCAGCGCGGCAACCACGGCAAATCCGAGCCGGACCACCATGCCGGACGAGTAGTGCTTGACCGGTTCGTCGATGTAATGGCCGATATCGGCGAATGCGACGATCTCGTCGAAACGCTCACGCATCTCCTGCGCGGTCAGGCCGTACAGCGCGGCCGACATGGCGATGTTGTCACGGCCGGAATATTCCGGATGGAAGCCGGCGCCGAGCTCGAGCAACGCCCCGACTCGACCGTGCACGGAAACCGCGCCGGTAGTCGGGGTCAGCACGCCGGTCAACAGCTTGAGCAGCGTCGACTTGCCGGCCCCGTTCTCGCCGATCAGCCCGAGCGACTCGCCGCGGCGCACTTGCAGATCGACGTCGCGCAGCACGACGGTCGCGTTGGCGTCCGGGACACCGCGCAACAGCCGCCACAGCGCGCGCAGCCGGTCGCGCGGGCGGAACACCTGCGGATAGGACTTGCCCAGTCCGCGCGCACTGACGAGCACGTCGGCGCTCACAGGAAATCCTCGAAGTGCGGCGACAGACGGCGGAACACGCCGTAGCCGAGCGCCAGTACGGCCAGGGCGATGACCGTCGCGACGATCCAGGGCGTGCCGGCGCTGCCGTAGCCGAGCAGCGCATCGCGCAGTGCTTCCGGGTAGAACGTGAACGGATTCCAGTCGAGCCAGCCGCGAAAGCGTTCCGGCAGGTAGTCGCGCGGATAGAGCACCGGGCCGGCGAACATCCACAGCGGCATCAGCTGGGCGAGGGTCTGGCCGAGGTCGCGCACGAACACCTGGATGGCCGCGAACAGCAGGGCGAAGCCGAGCGCGAGCACGAACAGTTGCAGGAACAGCGCTGCCGCGAGCGGCACGCCGAGCAGGTGCAGCGGCGTGCCGCGCAGCCAGAATACGGCGAGGATCGCGCAGAAACCCACGCCGTGCAGCAGGAAACTCGAGGCAACGGACGAGAGCACGAGAATCTCGCGCGGCAGCGCGATCTTGCCGATCAGCGCTGCGTTGTCCTGCACGGCCGTGGTCGCGCGTACCAGCGATTCGGAAAACGCGTTCCACGGCCACACGCCGAGCGCCAGGAACGGCACGATGCCCGGCGCGCCTTCACCCGGGATGCGCATCCGGAAAACATAGATCCACACGAAGCCGTACACGGCCAGCTGGATCAGTGGCTGAATCAGCGCCCACAGTCCTCCGCTGAAACTGCCGAGATAGCGGTTACGGATCTCGCGGCGGACGAAATGGGTAGTCAGGGCCAGGGCGGACATGCATGAACCGTTTGGATGGGCCGACTGATCGGGGTCCGCTGCGGGCTCGGCTCGCCCGCCGATCAGGTCGGCCTGGCGCGACTGCTCCCGCCCGGTCGGCCATCGATCCGCAGCGAACCGCAGCACGGGTGCCGGCGCGCCATTGTAGTGTTTTGCTGCGAGTTCGGCACCCGCAGCGACGCTGCAGGTGCGCCGGCTCGCCGGCGGCGAGCTGCCGTGTTCAGGGGCGGTTTTGCTGCTTCGACGGCGCGGGCGACGTCACGCCGCCGGCAGCCGGTTTTGCGCCGGCGACCTTGACGTTGCCATCCTTGTCGTAACGATCGCGCAGCGTGTCCATTGTCGCCGGATTGATGTCCACCTTCTCGTTATTGAGCTGGTTGACGAAATCGCGCTTCTGGTTGGCGATGTACTGATCGCGCATCGAAGCGGTCAGCTGCTCGCGCACGTCTTCCCACGACTGCTGACGCTCCGCCGTGCGCGCGTCGAGGCGCAGAATATGGTAGCCGTACTTGGTGTGGACCAGCGGCGAGATCTCACCCACCTTGGTCAAGGCTGCCGCGCCGTCGCGGAATTCCTGGACATAGCTGCCGCCTGATGCATCCTTGATTGCGCCGTGGTTGTTGGCCTTCGAGGTATCGTCGGAATACTTTTCGACCAGCACCGTGAAACTTTTCGGGTCCGCCAGAGCCTCGGCGCGGACCTTTTCGGCAAGCGCTTTGGCATCCGCGTCGCTGCGCCCTTCGGTCGAAATCAGCACATGGGTGACGTCCGAGCCGGCCGGCGTGCGGTACAGGTCCTTGTGGGTCAGGTACTGCTCGCGCGCCAGTTCGGTCAAGTCGGGCATCTTCAGCGAGCCCATGTACTCGGCCATGCCGGCACGGGCCAACACCTCGTCCTGCGACGCCTGCAGCTGGCTGACGACGTCTGGGCGCTGGTCGAGATGCTTGGCGCGTGCCTGCGCCGCCAGCTGCTTGGTCAGCAGCATGTTGTTGAGCATGTCACGGATACGCGAGGGGCTGTCGATGAAACGCTCGCGCTGTTCCTTTGGAACGCGCGAGACGTAAGTATCGACATCCTGAAGCGTGACCGAGACCCCGCCGCGCGTTATTACAACGTCGTCGGCGGCGGTCTGGGCGAAGGCGGTGGCGCTGATCCCGAGCAGGAGCAGGAAATGAACTCTCCGCATGTGATCCATCAATTCGCGTACGACTGGAAGCCCCAGGCCGTCGAGCAGGCAGATGACGTGCAGGTGCTCGTGTACGGCGGGAAGAAGCTCGCGGTGGAAATGTTCATGTAGTAGGTCGAATTCGCGTTGAGCTTGCACTGCGCGACGGAACCGGGCTTCGACGAGATCGACTCGTTCGAACCGACGCAGATCGCGGTGCCGGAGAAGAAGTCACCCGGTACGGTACTGATCGACATCAAGCCGGTGAAGCCCGATCCGGAGTTGTTGGTCGGGAACGCGACGCCCGTGGCGGCGGAACCCGTTTCGATCTTGAACGACGCATACGAGCCAGCGTTGACCGTTACGGTCCAGTTGTGTCCGACCGCCGCAGCGTTGCCTGGCCACGCGCCGTTCATCAGCGTGAGGTACGTGTTGTCCCAGGTCACGGTGCCCCGGTAGTTGGTCGCGCTGCCGCCGCACTGGCGCGTGTAGCCGATATCACTGGTGTCGGTCGTGTTGCAGTTCCCGACCACCGTGTTCTGTACCGTGACATTTGCGGTCTGGCTGTTCACCGAGGTCGCGCCGTTCGTGCAGTTGATCGCCTGGAACGTGTACAAACAGGACGCTGCCGTCGTATTCGCCGGCATGTTGACTGCCGCCGAGTTGGGCGAGCAATAGGTCTGGCCTGCGTTATTGGTCTGCCCGCTGCACACCTGGCCACCGTTGCCCCAGGGGTTCGGCGCGGCCGGACAGCCGGCGGTCGCAGTAACCTTGCCGGTGCACGCGGTCGCGTAGTAGACGACGAAATTCGGATTGACCGTGCCGCCGGTCGACGGCAACGTGCTGTTGGCGATCGTCAGGTTGGCCGGGGCCGGACTGAACGGCGTGAAGGTCGGATCTCCAGTGCCACCGCCGCCGGTGGTGACGCAACTGCCGCTGGTATAGCTGCCGTTGATCAGGACGTTGCCCTCCGTGCTCAGCGTGAACACGGTGCTGTCCGTGGGCGTGATCGTGCACTGGGTCGGGCCCGGATTGACGATGACGAGAGGAGTGGCAAGAGCCGTATCGGCCGCGAACAGGCCAGCGAGAGCGGAGAGGGCGAAGATCAGTCTGTTGCGCATCATTGCGTGTCCTGCAGGGCCAAAACTGAATAAATATACAACCAGCGCATTAAGATGACGCTAGGGAAAGGTTAACAGCATGCGCCATGCGCTGCGGTCCCGGGCGTCACTTGCACGAAAAGATGATACGACAAGCGCGCAGAGGCCGCTGTGATCGAATCGCGAAAAATCAGCGATCGGTTGCGCCGCCGCGACGAGCGGTGCATTCGCGGGCGAATTGCGCGGGTTATACAAAAAAAGAGAGGCCCTTGCGGGCCTCTCCTTGTGTTGCCTTGACACCATCGATCAGGAGCAGCTGCCCAGAACGTTGGCGCACGTACGGTGGAACTTGTGACGATACAGACCGGTGTAGTTGGCCAGCGCACCGCCGATGTTGCCGTTGACGTACTCGACCACCGAGAAACCGGTTGCCGGCAGACCGAGGAACACGTTGCCGCCCGCACCGATCGAATCCTGACCGTTGGCCTGCGCCGGAGTGGTCGGGAGCTGATGGTTGAACTGCGTGTTGCCGGTGCTGTCGACGGTGAAGTCGATACGCGCCCAGCCGGACTCGAAGCCGACCGAAGTCAGATCGATGTTCGCCTGCAGCGGCGAGCCGAGGACGTTCGAAGCCGAACCGCCCTGGTTGAACGTGACGACCTGGGCTTCCCAGCACAGGGCCGTACCGGCCGCGGTCGGCGCCGGCGAGAAGTCGATACCCGTGGTGGTGGTCTGCTCTTCACGATTCCAGAACTGCAGGCCGACCGGCGAGCACGACGTACCGCCGTTGGCGCTGCTGAAGAACACGTCGAACGGCTTCAGTGCCGAGGTGCTCGGCGTATACAGGTTCGCCTTGTCGACATAGAAGCGCTTGGTCGGGAACGTGACAACCCACTCGGTCGACGAGTTGGTGCCGGTTTCGACGTTGTACTCGTTGAAGATGTTGTCGACCATGAACAGCGAGCTGACGGCGTTCACGCCGTTGGTGTAGGTCGTGACGACCAGTTCACCGTTGGCGAAGACGTCGCTGGTCAGGCTGGTGGCGCTGGCGATGGACGGCAGCAGGGAGCCCGGCTGCGTGTGCGTCGCCGTCGAAGCGGTCAGGTAGAAGCTGTCGATGGCTTCGGCGTTGTAGCCGGCAATCGTGCCTTCCGCGATGTTGATGACGCTGCCCGAACCGAACAGACCACCGTCCGGATCGCTGATGTCGATCAGCGCGCTCTGCGTCGCCCAGTAACCGCCGCCACTCCACGCCTTGATGACCTGGTTGCAGCTCGACGGCACGCCGGACGAGCCGTGCGTGATCGCATTCAACGTGCTGTTCGTCTCGTTCGTGACGGTGCCCATTTCGATCAGCTCGACGTAGCCCTCACGGGTACGCGACACGCCGGTCGGACCGCCGTCCTTGCCCTGCGCCGTGCTGCCATCGAACGCAGCGGTACGGAACGCCTGGCCGCCGGCCGGAATTGCCGGGACGGTGCAGCTGTTGTCGTTGGTGAAGACGCTGGCGCCGCCGGCGCCATTCGCGGCAACCTGCGCAACCCACACGTCGAACGGCGACAGATACAGGTTGAAGTCGAGGACTTCACGGCTGTTGTAGGCTTCGAGGAAGCGGACCTTGACGGCCTTGCCTTCGCTCGTGGTGTTGACCACGGAGAGCAGGGTGCCGTTGCCACCGTTGACGGTGTAATAGGGATAGACGAGGACCGAGCCCAAACCATCGGGGTTCAGGTATACGGCGTTCGCCATGTTCGAGATACCTGCCACGCCGGCAATACCGGCAAGGATGGCAGTCGTCATGCTGGTTCTTTTCATTTCAACACTCCTAGATCGACCACAGGGCTTTGTTTTATGCGCCGCTACCGCCCAACTAGCGGTACACACCCGCCTTGACCCGGTAGGGTTCGGCAACAGCGCTGGCATGCTACGACAAAGCTTTAACCAAAGCAACTCCCCAGGAAACGGCTCACACATGCGGTTTTCCCGGGTCCGGACGGGGTCTCCGGACCGACCAAAACCGGAGTCATTGCGGGTGCTTGGCGGGGTCGGTTGACTTGTCCGGCGCCGCTTCCGCCGCCGGTACCGGCGTGGCCTTCAGGCGCGTGTCCGGCAGGTAGTACCAGTTGCCGCCGATCCGCACCCAGCGCTCCTCGCTCGGCATCGTGGTTGCCTGGGCCTGACCGATGCCGGGCATCCGGACCTGGGCATCGATCAGGACGGTCACGGTGCAGGCGTCGGCGTCGCAGGAATGGCCGCTCACCTTGGCGGACTTCCAGCGCAGCGCGACGTCATTCTTGTCCGATGCGTACTTTTCCCGGGTAATGGTCTGGCGGAAGCCCGGCGTCAGGTAGTCGTAAGCCTTTTCGGCCTGGTGGGCGATCAGCAGGTTCCAGCGCTCGGTGGCCCGGGCCTCGACCGCAGCGCCATCGTCCTTCTTGATTGCGGCGCCGCAGCCGGCAAGGCTCAGCGCGGCCAGCACGGCGCAGCCGCGGGAAAAGTGTACTTGTCTATTTTTCATGATCGAACGTCAGTCCTCTTGGGTCTTGGCGGGCTGTTCCTGCAGCTGTTGCGGCGGCGCCGGTGGCGGCGGCGGCAACGGCGGCGGCGGCAGCTTGGTTTCCGTATTCATCTGCAGCGGGGCGAGCGTCTGGAAACGGCTCTGGTACTCGGCCGTCACGCGGTCGGCATCCTCGGCATTGTTGATGACCTGCGGCGTGATCAGCACGATCAGTTCGGTGCGCGTGGACGTATGCGTGGTGCTGCCGAACAGGCGACCAAGCACCGGAATGCTGCTCAGGATCGGGATGCCGGTATCGCTGACCGTGCCGATGTCGCGGATCAGGCCGCCGAGCAGTACGGTCCGGCCGCTCTGCACTGCGACCTGAGTCGACAGCTGGCGCTGGTCGATCGGCGGGTTGGTGCCGGCCGGGGCCGCTTCCGGGTTGCTGACCTCCTGCTGCACTTCGAGATAGACCAGGCCGCCCGGATTGACACGCGGGCGCACGTCGAGCACGACGCCGGTGTTGAGATACTGCACGCTGCCGGTGGTGCCGCCGTAGGCCGAGCTGCCCAACGAATTGCCGGTGCCGGTCGTGCCGGTCGTGGTCAGACCGTTGTAGTAGGTCTGCACGACCGGAATCTGCGTGCCGACGTTGATCTGCGCTTCCTGGTTGTTCATGACCACCATCGACGGTGCGGACAAGGTGCGCGCCTGGCCATTGGTCTGCAGCGCGTTGATCGCGACCTCGAAATTCTTGTTGAGGAACGAATAGAAGAAGCCGCCGTCGTTGGTCGGCCCGACGTTGCCGGTGCCGCCGAGCGAGGCGCGGTGCCGGTCGTGCGAATTGCCGGTGAAGTCGGGAATAGCGTTCGACCCCGGCGGGTAGGTGTAGTTGTAATTGCCGTTCGCCTGGGCTGACCCAGTGCCGGTTCCTATCAGACCGGCCAGGTACCACTGCAAGCCGAACTGCAGGTTGCCGGTCAGCGTTATCTCGAGGATCTTGACCTCGAGCTGCACCTGCAGCTGCGGGATATCGAGGCGCCGGATCGCTGCCAGGATCGAGTCCCACTCGCCGGGCGTCGCCATGACCAACAGCTGGTTGTTTTCCTCGATCGGGGTGATGCGGATGTCGGTTTCGGTCTTGCTGCCGGCACCGGCCGCCGCACCCGTCCCGGTCGTGCTGGTCGCGCTCGCGCCGGTGCCGCCCGTGCCGCCGGTCGCCGTCGAGCCGGTGCGGTTCTGGTTGTAGGCGCTGTTGCGGTTGACGCTGTTCAGGCCGCCGGCGCTGTTGCCGCTCATGCCGCTGCCGGAACCGCCGAGGGCGCCGATCGTGACCGGCTTCAGACCCGGCGCGACGTTGCCACTCGACGACGACGAGCTGCCGCCGCTGCGGCCGGTGAAGATCGCATTGAGATGGTCCGACAAATCCGCCGCTTTTGCATTTTTCACATCGTATACATACAGCTGCGTGCCGTTCTCGCCGACGCCCATGTCGAGCCGGTACAGCCACTGTTCGGCCTGCTCGAGGTAGCTGCGCTGCGGCGTGATCACGACGACCGAGTTGGTCGTTTCCATCGGCACGAAGCGGAACATGCCGGCCAACGGCGATTCGCCGGCGGTGCCGAAGATCTTGTCGAGCTCGGGCATGATCTTGCCTACTTCCATGTTGCGCAGGCTGTAGACCCCGACCGACATGCCCTTCAGCCAGTCGACGTCGAACACCTGGATCGTGCGCTGGTAGTTTTCCAGTTCCGACGCAGTGCCGGCCATGACGATCATGCTGCGCGCATTGTCGGCGGAAACGACGGCGTCGGCCTTCGCGTACGGCTTGAGCAGCTTCTGCATCTCGGTGGCCGAGATGTAGCGCAGCGGGTAGGCGCGCACTTCATAGCCCTGGGCCAGATGCGGCGGCGCAATGCGCGGGGTCAGGTTGCCGGGAATCGCATCCTTGATCGGCACGACTTCGTAGCGGCCCTCCTTGCGCACCAGCGTGTTGTTGGTCCAGCCGAGCAGCATCTCGAGAATCGGCATCGCCTGTTCGGCCGTGATCGGTCGCGCGGTCGAGAAGGTCACGTTGCCGGTCACCGTGGGCGCAATCGTGTAGTTCTCCTGGAGCAGGCCGCCGAGGATCTGCTGCACCGCTGCCTGGATCGGCATGCTCTCGAAATTCAGGGTGATCTGCCCTTCCCCACCCTTGACCGCGCGCAGCGGAGCGCGCGCCGCGTCCTCGTCGATGAACTTGCCGGTACCTTTCTCGACTTCCGACTTCGTGGCGCTGTGCGACTTGTCTTCCTTCTTGATCGTGATCGGCTTTTCGTCGTTGCGCGTCGTCGGCGCGATCGGAGTCGAGGTAACGGCCGGATGCGTGTTCAACTCGACGTCGAGCGCATCCTGGCGGTTTCCCGGCATGGTCGAGCAGCCGGCGGCCTGGACCAACACGACGACTGCAATCAGGGTTCGGGGACTTAGGGACACGTGATCTGCTCCGGAAAATTCGATGCGTTTACTGCTGTTGCGGCTGTTGTTGTTGTTGCGGCGGCTCGTTCTGCCGCTCGGCCTTCATGCGCTCGGCCGCTTCGCGCATCTGCTTGCGGCGTTCCTCGATTCGGCGCTGCAGTTCGTCGCCCTGCGCCGCAACCGGCGTCGGAGGTTGCCCCGGCGTGTGCGCGGCTTTACCCGCCGGACCTGCATTGCCGCCGATGCGCGCCTGCGGACCGGCACTCTGACCCGCATTGACCATCGCCAGTTCCACCTCGACCTCTTCGCCGGTGGTGCTCTTGAAGATTGCACTGCGGTTTTTGACCACGCTCAGGGTCCAGCCGCCCTGATCGCCCGGCAGCGGCATACCTTCGCGCAGCGGGATGGTCTGCGTCTTGCCGTTCTCGCGCACCATGGCCGTGCGCAGTTCGGGCTTGGCTGCCAGCAAGGTCCCGGTGAGGCTGATGTTCAACGGC
>Ga0268264_10004390_pt1 | contig 12032 bp, 8 predicted proteins | sample KBSSwiS32_FD_190357 | JGI IMG/M metagenome (GOLD analysis project Ga0268264, IMG submission 190357) | Switchgrass rhizosphere microbial communities from Kellogg Biological Station, Michigan, USA - KBS Switchgrass S3-2 (SPAdes) (version 2) | ecosystem: Host-associated > Plants > Roots >... | reverse complement strand
ACACTGGGCATCTGGTCGGCAGTCTTTATGCTGCTTGGTTATTCCACTTATGTTACTACCATGATCCGTTCCAATGCCAACCCGGCGGTGGATATGTACAATGTAGATAACCCCAATTCGCTGGTAGGTTACCTGGGCCGCGATCAGTATGGCGACTTTCCTTTGATATATGGCCAGGTGTTTACAGCACAGCCCGAATCGTACGAGGAAACCGATATGAAGTACACCAAGGCCAAAGACAAATACATTGAAATTGGCCGCGATCAAAAACCTGTTTACAGCGCAGATGACATGATGTTTTTCCCGCGTGTCTGGGATGCCAGCAACGACCAGGGTCATGCTACTTTTTATAAGGATTACCTGGGCCTGGCCGAAGGAGAAAAACCCGGCTTTGGAGATAACCTGAGCTTCTTTTTCCGGTACCAGGTATCGTGGATGTATGGCCGTTATTTTCTCTGGAACTTCGCCGGTAAACAAAACGATATACAGGGATTTGCGCAGGGTAACCCAAGAGATGGCAACTGGCTTACCGGCATTCCTTTCTTTGATAGCAAGATACTGGGCCTGGGCGACCAGGACAATATGCCCGACAGCATTAAACACAACAAAGCGCACAATACATTGTTTGGCCTTCCCTTTATCCTCGGCATCATTGGTATGGTGTTTCACTATTTCAAAGACAGGAAAGACTTCCTGGTAGCGGGTCTGCTTTTCTTTTTTACCGGTCTGGCTATTGTGTTCTACCTGAACCAGGCGGGTAATCAACCCAGGGAACGTGATTATGCTTATGTGGGTTCTTTCTATGCTTTTGCTATCTGGATCGGACTCGGCGTGCTGCAGGTGAAAGAATGGTTCCAGTCAAAATTAAGTGCTTCCATTTCAGGCATACTTGCTTTTGCCATTTGTATGCTGGCCGTGCCGGTATTGATGGGCCAGCAGGAATGGGATGATCATGACCGCAGCAAGAAAGTACTGGCCAGGGATTTGGCAAAAGACTACCTGGAAAGCTGCGCGCCCAATGCCATTCTGTTTACATACGGTGATAACGATACTTACCCGCTCTGGTATGCACAGGAAGTAGAACATATACGCCCTGATATCAGGGTTATCAATAACAGCCTGTTGGGCATCGACTGGTACATTAACCAGTTGCGGTATAAAGTAAATGAAAGCGATTCTATAGATGTTATCTGGAATGAAGATAAAATACAGGGCAGTAACCGTAACTACGTATATATTAATCCCAGGCAGGATCTGAGCCAGGAAAATTATTATGATACCTACCAAATCATGAAAGATTTTGTGGGCAGCGATGACCCCGATAAAAAAGTTACCACGCAGGGTGGCGAAGCATTGAGCTACCTGCCTACGCGCCGGTTGAAGCTGCCGGTAGATGAAAACACCGTACGCGCCAATAAAACGGTGAACCCGGGTGATACCGTGGTGAGTGAAGTTGATTTTGAACTGGCGAAAAACAAAAATGTATTGTTTAAAAACGACCTGGCGATTATCAATATCATTGCAGCCAATAAATGGAAAAGACCCATTTATTTTACAGCACCCAATACCGGCCAGGAACTGGGGCTAAGCAATTACCTGCGCAAAGATGGCCTTACCTACCGGTTGGTTCCTGTGAAAAACAATACTGGCATCAATACAGAATGGGTAGTGGATAAACTGTTGCACAAATACGGTTTTGGCAGCGCCAACATCAAAGGTGTATATTTTGACGAACAGAACCGGGTGCACCTGAACAGCATACGGCAGACCTATGCCGATGGCGCGGCCGGTATGGCCGACCTCGGCAAAAAAGAGGAAGCCATTAAATTGCTGGATATGGCCGATAAAGGAATACTGGAAGAAAACATGCCGTACGCAATGGTAAGCCATGGCAACCAGCACGATTATTTCAGCCTGCGTTTCCTGGAAGCCTGCTATAAAGCCGGTTATACCAAACTGGCCGACCATGTATCAAAAGCATTGCACAAAGACCTGGATCAGCAGATGAAGTATTACCAGACACTGCCCGATAGCAAACAGGAATCGATGCGTGGCGAACAACAGAGCACACAGCAGATGCAGCAATTGCTGAGCATGATGGAGGGACAGTACAAAGGCAGCAGCCTGCAAACGGGTAATTCCGAACTCGACAAGATCATCAGCAACGCAACAGACAGCAATAAGAAAAAAGGATTGGATAAAAAATAAAGACCCGTATTATATTTTTATGAACCCCACCGGACCGGTGGGGTTTTTTAATGCAACCAATTGGGATATGTGTTGTTATATACTACCAGGATTTGAGGCCTACAGCGATACACATTACACGCTATTTTAAGATAATCAGCTTGCAGCACTCATCTTGCAATGGGTGAGCCGCTCCTTAGGGGCGACCCGCCCGGCTTCATTTTTAAGTACATAAATGTTGTAAATTACAGTATATGAGAGGCTATTTCTTTACAAAATTTGATCCCAGCCAGGATGCTAAAACATCTTTTGACAAGCTCATGGAATTGTTCATGCAATTGCTTACTTACACCAGCGGCGATGTGGGTGAAGCATTGCAATGGCTGAATGAGCTGGACAGGCAGTTCGAACTTACCAATCCCGAATATGGTATGGGCGATTTTATCGATGATTTAAAAGACAAGGGGTATATCGATGAAAACAAACAAACCGGAGAAATAAAAATTACCGCCAAGACTGAACAGGGCATTCGCAAAAAAAGCCTGGAAGAAATTTTTGGCAAGCTGAAAAAAAGCAAGCAGGGCGATCACAACACCCGCAACCCAGGCCAGGGAGATGAGATAAGTCCGGATAGTCGGCCCTATCAATTCGGAGATATGCTGGAGCAAATTGATTTCACCGAGTCCATCCGCAATGCGCAGATCAATCATGGGTTGGATAGTTTTTCCATACAGGAAGACGATTTACAGATACGCGAAACGGATTTTAAATCGCAGACCTCTACGGTATTGATGATCGATATCTCGCATTCAATGATATTGTACGGGGAAGACAGGATTACCCCTGCAAAAAAAGTAGCGATGGCATTGAGCGAATTGATAACGACCAAATATCCTAAAGATACGCTCGACATCGTGGTGTTCGGCAATGATGCCTGGCCGGTTGAAATAAAAGACCTGCCCTACCTGCAGGTGGGACCTTACCATACCAATACGGTTGCGGGTCTTGAACTGGCCATGGATATTTTAAGAAGGCGCCGCAATCCCAACAAACAGATATTTATGATTACCGATGGCAAGCCAACCTGTTTGAAAGTGGGCAAAAAATATTACAAAAACAGTTTTGGGCTCGACCGGAAAATTACTTCGCGTTGTTTGAACCTGGCGGCCCAATGTAAAAAATTAAAAATTCCCATCACCACTTTCATGATTGCTTCCGACCCTTACCTGCAGCGGTTTGTAAATGAATTTACGGAAACGAATAACGGTAAGGCATTTTTTGCATCGCTTGATCAACTGGGCGCATTTATTTTTAAAGATTTTGACAGCGGTAAAAGAAAAACGGTTTATTAATTTATTTGAAGATGAATTTCGCGCGGCATTCGCAAGAAGGCCGCGTCGCAACGGGCGCTTCCCGTTTTTATCTATCCGCAAGCAATCGGAATGAATGTATGAATTAAACTAAACAATATCGGCGACGCACATTAGCGCACGCTGCCTAAAAAAAAATAGCTGACTATAAAAAAACAAAATGGATAGTAAGAAAATTACAACATTAGGACAACTGAAGAAAAGTGGATACCAGCCAAAATCAGTAAAAGAAGAAATACGCACCAACCTGATTACAAAACTGCAGAATAAAGAATCAACTTTTCCCGGCATTATCGGTTACGAGGATTCTGTAATACCCGATACCGAACGCGCATTACTAAGCAAACACAATATTTTATTCCTGGGTCTGCGCGGACAGGCAAAGACACGCATGGCCAGGCAAATGATACAGTTGCTGGATGAATGGATACCGGTGGTGACCGGTAGTGAGATTAACGATGATCCATTGCATCCCGTTTCCAAATACGCAATTGACAAAATTGCTGCCGAGGGAGATGCCACACCTGTTTCCTGGATGCATCGCAGCGAACGGTACGGTGAAAAACTGGCTACACCCGATGTGAGTGTTGCTGATTTGATCGGCGACATCGATCCCATCAAAGCTGCGAACCTGCGGCTCAGTTTTGCAGACGAACGCGTTATACACTATGGCATTATCCCCAAAAGCAATCGCAGCGTTTTTGTAATTAATGAAATACCCGATCTGCAGGCGCGCATACAGGTGGCATTGTTTAATATACTGGAAGAAGGCGATATCCAGATACGCGGTTTTAAACTGCGCCTGCCGCATGATATTCTGTTTGTATTTACTGCAAACCCCGAAGATTATACCAATCGTGGTTCTATTGTTACGCCGCTGAAAGACCGCATCGAGAGCCAGATCCTGACACACTATCCCAAAACATTGGATATATCGCTGGCCATTACAGAACAGGAAGCGGAAGTGCATGCCGATCAGAAAAACAGGGTAAAAATCAGCGACCTGGTAAAACGGTTGATCGAACAGGTAGCGTTTGAAGCCAGGAACAATGAGTATGTTGATAAGAAAAGCGGTGTCTCCGCACGGTTAACCATAGCCGCTTTTGAGAATGCAGTGAGTGCAGCCGAAAGAAGGGCCATTCTCAATAATGAAAAACAGACGCAGGTATGGATTAGCGATCTCGCCGGCATCATACCCTCTATTACCGGGAAAATAGAGCTGGTATATGAAGGTGAACAGGAAGGCCCGTTCCAGGTAGCCATGAATTTGATGGACAAAGCTGTGCGCACCCAATTTGTGCAATATTTTCCCAACCCTGAAACATTCAAAAAACGAAGGGCTACCGGTAAAGAGTCGGCGAAGGAAATTGAGAACCCTTATAAGTCTATCAGCCGCTGGTTTGATGCGGGTAATGCAACCGATATGCCCTTTGGGCTAACTGATAAGAGCAAACTGATTGAGCTCTATAAAGTAGACGGGCTGCATGCGCTGGTAAAAAAATATTTTCCGCATGCCAATGAAATGGAAGCTGCCCTGCTAATGGAATTTGTGTTGCACGGACTGGCATCCTATTCGCTCATCAGCAAAAAGGTGGTTGAAAACCGCATCGAATTTAAAGACCTGATTGGTTCCATGGTAAACCTGGGCACCGGTAGTTTTAACAGCGAAACGGATTTTGACAACGAGGATCTGAGTTGATAAAATTTTACGACCCTTCCAATGATCGATTATAACGACAAAACCTTCCGGTCTGTTTCCAATTCGGCAAACGGGGAGGTCAGTAATGAAACAATTTTTCATTACAGGCAAAGCGGTTATCATGTTACCGCTACCTATGAGGGCGGGCATATAGTGGATGGAAGCCTTTCGGCTACCGCCGACGAAGAAGGCAATCTTAATATGCGTTACCAGCATATCAATAGCAATGGGCAGTTCTTAACCGGCATCTGCTTTTCCAGGCCCGAAATATTACCCAATGGCAAGATAAGATTGCATGAAAAATGGCAATGGACCTGCGGCGATTACAGCCGGGGAGAATCGATGATTGAAGAAGTATAATATACCAGTCCGGAGTTCATAGTCTATAGTTCATAGTGCGTTTGCTACCGATCATTCGTTGTAACGAAGTCTTCTTTTAACACGCTCCCCGGTCGGTGTCCTCACCGACTGGAATAATGCTCACCAGCCGTCGAATCACTATTCAGCAGTACCGGATGCGAAATAAGCGGCCAGGTTTTCCTGCATGCCTGCAACTTCATTTTTATCGGCCATAATCGTCTGTAGGTTCTCCTGCATGCCTTCGTTTATAAACAACATGCTGCTGTTTACCTTTATACTGGCAGAAGAATGAAACTCTATGGCGCCGGTTTTTTTTGCCACTTCAATAATATTAGCAGCACGAATTCCCGAACCCGGCATAATAACAATGCGATCGTTGGCTTGTCTTATCAATTCATCCAGCAATTGCACCCCTTCCAGCGCGGTTGGCTTATGCCCTGAAGTAAGAATGCGTTCACAACCCGTTTGTATAATATCCTCAAGCGCCTCAAAAGGATTAACGGCCCGATCAAATGCTCGGTGAAAAGTAACCCCCATAGGATAGGCGAGCGATACCAATTGCTTGCAACGATCTTTATCAATACTGCCGTCCTGTTTTAGCATCCCAATCACCACTCCCTCACAACCCAGCTCTTTGCACAGAAGGACTTCTGTTTTCATCATTGTGAATTCATCGTCGTCATAAAAAAAATCGCCACCCCTCGGCCGAATAATCGGGTAAACATCGATCCCTATCTTTTCTTTCACGCGCTTGATGGTGCCGAAACCTGGTGTGGTACCTCCCTCCGCTGCATCAGCGCATAGTTCAATACGATGGGCGCCCGCCGCCGCTGCAATTACGCAGGACCGGAAATTATAACAACAAATTTCTAATGTGAATGGCATGTTTTTAATTTTACAGGATATGAATCAGGATTGGTTCTTTAAGCCACAAATTAATTTTTATTTAATTGAACACATCCCAGCTACCAATTCCCAATTCCTAATCCCACCCTACCCTTACTCCATAAAATACTTTGACGCCACCAGCTTTTCCTGCTGGTTGCTTTTTATGGCATAACTAAACCCTTTGTGAATGGCATAGGCACCCACTGCTCCTTTTTTATTCAATGCCAGGAAAGCCACCTGTATCTCTTTTGCCTTCCCTCCTTTTATTTTCATCACCCTTTCCACTGCTTTTTTACAGGCTTGTTCCGGCGATAAACCCTGCCGCATATATTCCACAACGGTATGCGACCCGCACATGCGGATTACATCCTCTCCCTGGCCGGTAGACGTAACGGCACCTACCTCGTTATCTACAAATAAACCAGCCCCAATAATCGGTGAATCGCCCAGGCGGCCACGCATTTTAAATCCCATGCCGCTGGTGGTGCAACTGCCGCTGAGATCGCCATTGGTATCCATAGCCACCATGCCAATGGTATCGTGGTTCCATTCGCCATTCTCCAGTTGTTGTGGCGCAAACGGGCCATGCCCTTTTGAATTTTCAATATTGATAATGGGTTTATATTCCGACTTTTTTAACCATTCCTCGTAAGATTTTTTTGCATCCTCGCTCAGCTTTTGTTCTTCCAGCGGAAAACCTTCGGCTACCGCAAACTGTTGCGCGCCTTCTCCAACCAGCATCACGTGAGGTGTTTTTTCCATCACTTTTCTTGCAACGGCGATCGGATGTTTTATTCGTTCAAGGAAAGCTACACTGCCGCAATTAAACTGGTGATCCATAATACAGGCATCCAGGGTTACAAAACCATCCCGGTCGGGATTGGCACCCAGCCCTACGCAACAGCTTTGTTCTGCTTCGGTTACCATTACGCCGGCTTCCACGGCATCCAGTGCCCTGCCACCCTTGCCCAATATTTTCCAGGCTCCTTTGTTGGCATTCAGACCGGCGTCCCAGGTTGAAATAACAATGGGATTTCCCCTGACTACCGGGTATGCCTGTCCGCCGGCCCAACCTTTCTTCCCAAATAAAAGCGCTGCTGAGCTGAACAAAGACGATTGTAGAAATTTTCTTCTGCTGGCCATACATATTGTTTGAAAAACTAAGTTAGGATATTTGGGATATCGTGTAACCGTTATTCTGGCGGCTTGTATTGCGAACCATTGCGCCAGGCCTGGATGTATCAATCGACCGCGATCTTATTTGTTTTCCTGGTAATGAGCTGCGCTGCTTTTGGCTGCTGTATCAGCTTTTCAAGTTTTACTTCTATCTCAAATTGTTCCTTTCTTTTTGGGATGATAGGAACCACCCCGATTACCATGCAAATGGCGAACATACAGGCAATCAGCAGCCTTCCTGCATACAGGGAAAGTTTTTTCAGCAATTTCATATCATATATTAATAGCGCGGCAGGCCGTAAAGCCTACGCCTTTTTTTCAGAAATGGGGTGACGCTGCGATATGCGGCGTGTACAAGACTATATTGTCATTGCAGAGACCCCATCGGCAGAAATGCCCGGGATTGTTTTTTGTAGAAGAAAGCGGTGCACCTGCTTTATACAATGAACCGTATTACAGGCTGCAATAAAATATACTTGTTCGCAGGTATTAAAGCAAAGCAGAAGATCAAGATAATAAAGATGTGATTGTTTGACCGCACCGGAAAAATGCAGGCCGGCTTTTGCTCTTTTATAGGATATATTCCGCAAAGATGTTTTGCGGAAGCCCTTGCAACGCCAGGCTGTCTCAATATTCGTTTGATGGGAAACCGTGGCTGCACGGCAACACCCTGTACATAGTGATAAATACAGCAACAGCCATATACTTTGCAAATAGATATTAATTTTTCTCCAGCTGATGCTAAATAAATTTAAATATTGCTCAATATAGCCAATTAATACCAGTAGTCAGCGGCTACAAGCTGATTGATGCTTCACCAACTTTAGTTCGTGAGACACGAACCACGGCGTACAGTGTAATAACACTATAGCAGGAATTGAGCGATCCCATGGTGCTGTCTCACGCGTCTTGCTCAACGATTCCACTGCAATGGTGCGTGTCTCACGCACCGGAATGGTGATCCTCATACTTCAATCTTCCGATCACGCGCAATCGTTTTCCATTCACCCGAGACTTTCCCGTTTTCTATCGTGATGGCTCTTTCGTATAATGCCACTGTTGGACAAACATGCACAGGCAAACCGTACAACACCTCTCCGCTTGTATAAAAGTGATCGGTCCCTGCTTCCAGCACCAGGTGCTCTTCACTCTGACTCACTGGTTTCAGGTAGGGCGCATTCAAAAAATATACCCGGCGTTCCAATTCATTTTCGGCGGCAATGGATTTGTGCCCCAGGTCGGCGCATATACGCGTAGCCGTTGGAAAAGAAATAATCCGGCTTATCACCAACACAGCTGTTAGAAAAGGTTGCTCCGGGCAGAGATCAGCATAGCCTTTGTCCCAATACACAAAAGTGCCCGGGCTGCATTCAATACCTTTTCTTTTGCAATGAACAGAAAACGTTGGCGAACCACCCATCACAATGATCGGTTTGGTAAACCCATCGGTCATGATGGCCGATTGTAATTTTTCCACTGCTGCAAACGCTTCATCGCACCGCTCAGTACGCAGCTTAAAATCTACGTCCCTGATATGCCCATCGTACGCGTGCAATCCAACCGGCTGTATGCCTGCTATCTTACCACAGGCAGCATACAGGTGCATTAATGATTCGCCGGGTGCAATACCCGTGCGGTTCATTCCCACATTCACATCTATGAAGACCGGAACGGTAAGGCCGGCCTGTTCAAATGCCATGGCCATCTGCTGCGCGGCTACGATATTATCGGTTAGGCAGGAAAACCTGGTGGCCGTATATTTCTTTATAACGGTTACGAACCGTTGCAATTTTGGACCGGTGGGCTGGTAAGCCAGCAATACATCCGGCGCTCCGCAGATGCCCAGTGTTTCTGCTTCGGCAATGGTGGCGCATTTGAATTTCTGAATGCCGGCGATCATCATTAATTCAATGGTTTCGCGGCATTTGCTGGTTTTTATATGCGGCCGCAGGCTTGCCGCGTCCCCCATCATCTTAATGGCCGTATCAATATTGGCCCTTACCCTTTCCGGGTATACAACCAAAACAGGTGAGTCCAGCTCATCGATATTGTCTATACTATACCAGTTTGAATTTGAATCCTGCATTGACATCTGTTTCTCTTATTTTTTAATTCTTTCGTATTTGCCTAATATAACTCAAACATCGCTTCTACTTCTACCGCCACATTGCCCGGCAACGAACCCATACCCACGGCACTGCGCACCCCGATGCCGTTTTCTTCGCCCATTAACTGAACAAACAATTCACTGCATCCGTTCATGATCAGGGCGTGTTTTTCAAAATCCGGGCCGCAATTAACCATACCAAATATTTTCACCACGCGTTTCAGTTTGTCAAAACCACCCAAATGGTTCTTGATGGAATTAAGCATGCACAATGCGCATTGCCTTGCAGCCAGCTTCCCGTTCTCCTCGCTGAGGTTAACACCTACCTTACCTGTTATAAATTTTCCGTCGGGCCCTACCGAAACATGCCCGGAAACAAATAAAAAATTGCCTACCGTGAGGCAACGTTTATAAATGCCTTTCGATGGCGCGATGGAAGGGAATTGCAAACCCAGCTCATCAAACTTTTTCTGAATGTCATTTGTCTCCATAATTAATGTATAAAAAGGTTCAAAGTTAATACGCCCGCCAGGCCAAAAACAGCTACAATGGTTTCCATTAATGACCAGGAACGCAGTGTATCTTTCATACTCAAATTAAAATATTCTTTGAACAACCAGAAGCCCGCATCGTTTACGTGCGAAAACATTAAACTGCCTGCACCAATGCTCAGCACCATCAGGCTGGGATTCACGGGCGTTGTGGCCATCATCGGCGCAATGATACCGGCCGCCGTTAAACCTGCCACCGTAGCAGAGCCAAGGCATACGCGGATAATGGCAGCAATTAACCAGCCTAATATTAAAGGATTAATGGATAGCGTTTGCAGCCCGGATGCAATGGTAAGGCTTACACCGCTATCGGTAAATACCTGTTTTAACGCACCCGCGCCGGCAACAATCAGCAAGATGACAGCAATGTCTTTTACCGCCTCACCGTAAAAATTCATAATTACTTTCATTGATTTGCCCATGCCAATACCCAGGGTGTAGGTAGCAAATAATAAAGACATGAGCATAACAATGGCAGGATCACTTATTAAGGCAATTAGTTGCTGTACCGAGGGATTTTTAGTTTCCAGGAAAGGGAGTAGGGTGGAAACCGCCAATAACAAAACCGGCAACAAAGAAGAGAAAAAACTATTGGCCGTGCCCGGCAGGTCCGCGGCGGGAATAGCTTTTTGCTCAAAGGTTTTTAAGGGCACCGATTTTATGTTCCGGCAGGTCTGAGCAAACAGGGGACCTGCAATAATTACAACCGGTATCGCTACTATCATTCCATAGAGCAGCGTGGTACCCAGGTTCGCATGAAATTGTGCTACCAATGCAGCAGGAGAAGGATGTGGCGGTAAAAAACCATGGGTAACCGATAAAGCCCCCAGCATGGATACCCCCAAAAAAACTGCCGGTAGTTTTGTCTGGTACATGACCGAAAATACCAGCGGCACCAATAACACAAAACCTACATTGTAAAAAAGAGGGATGCCTACAATGAAACCGGTAACCATCAGTGCCCAGTGAATATATTTTCTTCCAAAAATATTCATCATCACCGAGGATATCTTTTGCGCAGCACCGCTTTCTGCAACCAGTTTACCCAGCATAGCGCCCAGGCAAATAATAATAACCAGTTCGCCGAGCATATCTCCGATTCCCTTTTTTACCGATTTAGTAAGTGCGTCGAGCGGAATACCCAGCAGCCAGCCTGCCAGCAGCGATACAATTAAAAATGCCAGGAACGCGTTGAATTTGCCCCAGGTTATCAGTAAAATCAACAATAAAATGCAGCAAACAACAATTAGTATCGTCATGGCCTGGATAGAATTATATTGAATATTCCGAATGTAAAGCATTAGCTGCAGATAGCAGCAATAAAACATAAATACCGCCTGGGCAAATCTTTTGTGCAGTCGCAAAGTTTTCCTGCGATAACACCCAAACCGCGGACATAAACATCGAAACTCATATGTAGGATGTTACCGGCCTTTCTATTCTTATCGGCTATTGTTGCCTGCCTATCGGACAGGCAGGCATCGCACGCTTGTGCTGCAAGCTATATCCTGCCTTTATTATGTTGAACCCCTCCGGGGTTCAACTCCGGCTAGCATAACCCCGGGTGTAACCCGGGGTTATGCAGATTACGCCCTTCGGGCTAAAGAAAACTATGTACCTTGCGTAGCCAAAGGTTACTCACGTCTCACGTCTCACGTCTCACGTCTCACGTCTCACGTCTCACGTCTCACGCC
>Ga0268264_10004389_pt1 | contig 12037 bp, 10 predicted proteins | sample KBSSwiS32_FD_190357 | JGI IMG/M metagenome (GOLD analysis project Ga0268264, IMG submission 190357) | Switchgrass rhizosphere microbial communities from Kellogg Biological Station, Michigan, USA - KBS Switchgrass S3-2 (SPAdes) (version 2) | ecosystem: Host-associated > Plants > Roots >... | reverse complement strand
GCCGAAAATGGGGCGCAATGATGTTGCGCCCCATTTTTCTTTTTGAGCAAAGTCTTGTAAGTTGCTAGCGCGAGTTTTGATTCGGAGCCAGGCGAATGCGGCGATGTTGCGCCGCTAACGGATAGATTCTATGTGGGATATTTCTTCGGAAGCGCTTGAGACGGCGAAGTTGCGTGGGGCGACGTATGCCGACGTGCGTGTGATGCACATGCGGCAGCGCGATTTGACGACGAAGAATGGTGAAGTAGGGACACTGTCGCAGTCAGAATCGATCGGGCTGGGGATTCGCGTACTCGCGCGTGGCGGTTGGGGATTTGCGTCGACGGACCGATTGACACGAGAGGGCGTCTCGGCGTGCGCGGCGCAAGCGGTGTCTATTGCCAAGGCATCGGCGCTGGCCAAGCGCGGCGAAGTGGTGATGGCCGATGAAAAGCCATACATCGACAGCTGGCAGAGCGCGTTTAGCAAGGATCCGTTCGAGATTCCGCTGGAGACCCAGCTTGCGCTGCTGCTGGCAGCGGATGCAGAGATGCGCCGCGTCAAGGGCGTGACGCTGACCGAGACGGATCTGCAATTTCGCAAAATCGATTCGTGGTTCGCGTCCAGCATCGGCTCACGGATTCACCAGCGCAAAGTGATTTCAGGCTGCGGAATCGCCGCGACCTCCTATCGGAACGATGAGATCCAGAAGCGGTCGTATCCGAACAGTTTCGGCGGACAGCACGCGCTGCAGGGATACGAATTGGTGGAATCGCTGGACTTGATGCAGCATGCGCCGCGCGTGGCGCAGGACGCTGTGGCGCTGCACACCGCAGCGCAGTGTCCTCAGAAGACGGGCACGTTGATCCTGGGCGGAAGCCAGCTGGGATTGCAGATTCACGAGTCGGTCGGGCATCCGATTGAACTGGATCGCGTGCTGGGCCAGGAAGCAAATTTCGCGGGCACCAGTTTCCTGACGCTCGATCAGCTGAACAAACTGCGTTATGGCTCGGACATAGTGAACGTGGTTGCGGATGCACGCGTCGAGCACGGCCCCGGCCTTGGAACGTTTGCATACGACGACGAAGGCGTGCCGGCGCAGTGCACAGACATCATCAAAGACGGTCAGTTCCGTGGCTATTTGTCGAATCGCGAGACTGCACATCGGATCGGACTTAAACGATCTTCGGGCACCATGCGGACCGAAAACTGGAACCGCCTGCCGATCATTCGCATGACCAACATCAGTTTGAAGCCCGGTACCTGGGATTTTGACAATCTGGTCGCGGATACCGACGACGCGATCCTGATGGAGACGAATCGCTCGTGGTCGATCGACGATCGCCGCTATCAATTCCAGTTTTCCACGGAGATCGCCTGGGAAATCAAGGGCGGCAAGAAAGCGCGGATGCTGAAAAATCCGAGCTACAGCGGGATCACGACGGAATTCTGGAACTCTTGCGATGCAATCTGCAATCGCGACGCGTGGACGCTGTGGGGAACGCCAAATTGCGGGAAGGGCCAGCCGATGCAGACCATGGGAACGGGGCACGGCGCGTCACCAGCGCGTTTTCGCAATATTGGCATCGGGGCAGCATTTTCCAAACAATGAGCGAGCGTAACTCATCGCCGGTGCTGATGGCGGAGCGCGACTTGCGCGCAATCGTCGACCACGTGTTGCGGCTGGCCAAATCGACGGATGCCGAAGAGACCGAAGTGCAGGTCGATGAAGTGGATGAAGCGCTGACGCGGTTCGCGAACAACACCATCCATCAGAATGTGGCCGAGCACGGGCTGACGGTTTCCGTGCGTACGGTAATCGACGGCCGAACGGCGCGCGCGACGACCAATCGCGTTGATGCAGACTCGCTACGCGGCGCGATTACCGCTTCATTGTCGCTGGCGCAGAGCCAGCCCAAGAACCCGCGACTGCTGCCGATGCCCTCGAAGCAGCGGTATCGCCCGGTCAATCGTTTTGCAAAGCCAACGGCAGCACTGACTCCGGACGACCGCGCGCGTGCGGTGAAGCGAGCGTGTGACCTGGCTGTGAAGCGAGGCCAGACCGCCGCCGGAATTTTCGCGAGCGGCCAGCAACAAATGGCCCTGGGCAATTCGCGCGGACTGTTTGCGGCGTATCGCGAAACGCACGCGGAATTTTCCATCACCATGCAGGAACCACCCGCCGCGAGTTGGGCAAAGGCGAATTTCGGCGATGTTAGCCAGGTTAACCCGCAGGAACTTGCGGAACGCGCCAGTGACAAGGCGCACCGCGCGACGAATGCCGTGGAACTTGCGCCCGGCAAATACACGGTGATCCTGGAACCTGCGGCGGTGCTCGATTTGGTGGGGTTCCTGTTTTACGATTTTTCGGCCACGGCGATTGCCGATAAGCGGTCGTGCTTCAACGACCGCATAGGCAAACAGGTCTTCGGCAAAAACATTTCCCTGATGGAAGACGTCTATCATCCGTTGCAACTCGGTGCGCCGTTCGACGGGGAAGGAATGCCCCGGCAACGTGTCGCGCTTGTCGATCGTGGAGTGCCCAAGAATCTGGTGTATTCGCGCGCGGCCGCCAAGGCGCTGAAGAAGAAACCGACCGGCCACGGTTTTCCGTTGCCCAATGAATATGGCGAGGCGCCGATGAATCTGGTTTTTTCCGGTGGCAATGCCTCGTTGAAGGAAATGATTGCATCGACCGATCGCGGCCTGCTGGTAACGCGGCTCTGGTACATCCGGGAAGTCGACCCGTACGAAAAGGTGATGACCGGGATGACCCGCGATGGCGTGTTTCTGGTCGAAAAGGGACGCGTGACCTCGGCGGTACGAAATTTCCGGTTCAACCAGTCGATATTGGAAATGTTGCGGAATGTGGAGTTACTGGGTCCAGCGGGGCGGGCGAGCGGGGAAGAGGCGTTTGAGATGGTGGTACCGGCGGTGAAAGTACGGGATTTTCACTTTTCGGAAGTAACCAAGTTTTAGCCTGAATCTTCTTCAATAAATAAACGCCAGTCGGAACGGTTGAGCTCCTTCGCCTATCCTCGGCGGATGGGCTTAGGATGACCGGTCGTGCTTGCCGCCCGACGCCGCCCAACCTAGAGACTCCCCGGTTTCAGCATCGTGCGCACGTGGTGTCAGCGCTGGGCGTTCAGGCGCTCGGATTCGGGCAGGTTTTGCCCCTCATTTTGTGTCCTGAGGATTACCTTCAGAAAATTGATTTGGCGAATCTAAAATCTGCGTTGTACAGAATTGGCCTCCTCCATAGATAAGTACTTATACGGTCGCGCGTGGAGGGGACGCCAATCGGTCGAGCGAAACATCCTAACTGGGGCCATCCGGACCACGACGCGTGTGGTACGGGCTTTGTCGCGCACCTCGGGAACCCCCCAACTCACGACATTATTGAATACGCCTTGAGTGCGCTGGAGCGGCTGACGCACCGCGGAGGTGTGGACGCCGACGGTGCCAGTGGTGACGGTGCGGGCCTGCTCACGTCGATCCCCGATGTGTTTTTCCGTGCGCGCGGAAAAGAGCAGGGCATCGACTTGCCCGAGCAGTTTGGTTTGGGCTTTGCTTTTTTTTCGGCGTCGAGTTCGACGGATGCGCGTTCGGCGATCGAAGCGGCTGCCGACACGGAACGGCTGCGGGTGCTGGGATGGCGGCGTGTTCCGGTAAGGACTGAGTCTCTGGGGCGCATGGCGCTGGAGACGATGCCGGAGACCTGGCAATTCTTCGTGGCGCCGTTCCATCCGGCTCGAGGCGCATCACGATTTGAGTGGCGGCTGGCGTTGCTGCGCAAGCGCGCCGAATCCGTGATGCCGCCGAAGGCGTATATCTGTTCGCTATCGTCGCAGACGGTGGTCTACAAGGGGCTGCTGACGCCGTGGCAATTCCCGCAGTTTTATGAAGACTTACGCGATCCGAGCTTCGCCACGACGTTCGCCGTCTTTCATCAGCGCTATTCGACAAACACGTCGCCATCGTGGGATCTGGCGCAGCCGTTCCGGTACACCGCGCACAACGGCGAAATCAATACGATCGTGTCGAACCGCCGGTGGCTGCGCGCGAAGGACAAGGAAGTTCGCGGGAAGCTTACTGTCGGCCCGTGGTTTCGCACCCTGGAAGAAAATGTCAGCGACTCTGCGAGTTTCGACAACGCATTTGAGCTGAAGCTGCTGGAAGGATTTTCGCCGGAGGCGGCGATGCTGGCAATGGTGCCGCCGGCGTTTGAGAATGATCCGTTGTTGTCGCGCGATGTGCGCGGCGCGCTGGCGTCGGTGTCACAGGCGAGCGAGCCATGGGACGGTCCTGCGGCGCTGGTCTTTTCCGACGGACAATTTGTCGGCGCGAAGCTGGATCGCAATGGGTTGCGGCCCTTGCGCTACACCTTGACGCATGACGGATTGCTCATCGCCGGGTCGGAAACGGGTTTGGTCGATTTGGAAGAATCGCGGATTGCCGAGCGTCAACGACTCGGCCCAGGCGAGATGATCCTGGCGAATCCGGTGACCGGGACGGTATTTCGTTGGCGTGAAATTCTGAAGCGGCTGGCGACGCAGCAATCGCGCAATGCCTTGCCGACGGTGCGCCAACTGAGCGCTTCGCCGGCAGCGCTGACGGTTCCGGTGGAACATCCGAAGCGCGTTGCGGCCGCCGCGGGATGGACCGAGGACCAGTTCAAGATTCTGTTTTCGGCGCTGCCCCATGGAAAAGAAGCGGACTGGAGCATGGGCGACGACGCGCCGCCGGCATTTTTGTCCGCTCTGCCGCGGACGTTGTGGGATTACTGCAAGCAGCGTTTCGCGCAAGTCACCAATCCGCCCATCGATCCGCTGCGTGAATCGCATGTCATGTCGCTTGCGGTGCATTTGCCGAATGGTGTTGTATTGCCAAGTCCCATTATTAGCGCCGGTCAATTGGCGGAACTTTCCGCCACGTTTGGCCCGGTGCAGCACATGGATTTCACGTTTCCTGCCCCAACTGGAGTCTCGGGCGCGCGCCGCAGCATTGCTCAGCTGACTACCCCTCTGAGCGGCGGTGGACGTCCGGGACTCCTCCTCCTTTCCGATCGCAGGATTGACAGCGAGAACGCCGCGCTGCCGGCGTTGCTGGCGACTGCGGCGGTGTGGAAAGCGATGGTGCGCGACGGATTGTGGGACATTCCGTTGGTCGTGGAGTCGGCCCAAATCTTCGATACACATCACGTGGCGCTGCTGGTGGCTGCTGGCGCCAGCGCCGTCGTGCCTTACTTGGCGGATCAATTCGCAGAATCGCTGGAGCCGAACGGCGCGGAGAAAATGCGCGTGGCTATTACCGCGGGACTTCGCAAAGTTCTGGCGCGTATGGGCGTTTCCACGCTGGCCAGCTATCGGAACAGCCATTTGTTTGAAATTGTCGGCCTGAACGAAGATTTCTGCGCTGACTTTTTTGAAGACGCCGCCGATTTTCCGGGGCAAAAGAGCCTGGAAGATTTGCTAAACGATTATCTTCGTATGCATAAGGCGGGCTTCGCGCCGGAATCGGACGATCTGGGGGACGCGGGACTTTATCGTTTCCGCAAAGGTGCCGAGCTGCACGCAAATTCTCCGGAGATTGTTCGCAGGCTGCACGCGCACGTGAAATCTCCTGATCCCGCGAAGTACGCGGCATTCGAGCAGCTTGCCGAAAGCAACGGGCCGGTGTTTTTGCGTGATTTGCTGGAGACCGTGGCAACGTCGCCTATTCCGGTGGAAGAAGTCGAACCGGTCGAAGACATTGTCAAGCATTTCAGCACGCAGGCAATGTCGCTGGGTTCGCTGGGACGCGAGGCGCACAAGACGCTGGCGCTGGCGATGAATCAGCTCGGAGGCCGCAGCAACACCGGTGAGGGCGGCGAGGATCCGGATTTGTACCGGCTGGAGCCACGCGCGGCGAACAAGATCAAGCAGGTCGCATCGGGCCGATTTGGCGTGACTGCGGAATACCTGGTCCACGCGCAGGAACTCGAAATCAAGATGGCGCAGGGCTCCAAGCCGGGCGAGGGTGGCCAGCTGCCGGCGAAGAAGGTGACCGAGTACATTGCGCGGATCCGGCATGCCACGCCAGGCACGCCGTTGATTTCGCCGCCTCCGCATCACGATATTTACAGCATCGAGGACCTGGCGCAGCTGATTCACGATTTGCGCGCGGTCAATCCGCGGGCGCGCGTCGGTGTCAAGTTGGTGTCGAGTTCCGGTGTAGGGATCATCGCCGCGGGCGTCGCCAAAGCGGGCGCCAACGTCATCACCATCAGCGGGCACAATGGCGGGACCGGTTCGTCACCGCTTACTTCCATCAAGAACACCGGCCTGCCGTGGGAAATCGGTTTGCGCGAAACGCACGAAACACTGGTTCGCGCCGGCCTCCGTTCACGTCTCTCTCTCCGCGTGGACGGAGGCCTGAAATTTTCGCGCGATATTTTGATTGCGGCGATTCTGGGCGCGGATGAATTTGGATTTGGCACCGCCTCGTTGCTGGCCATTGGTTGCGTGATGGCGCGGCAATGCCACTTGAACACGTGTCCGGTAGGCATTGCCACACAGGACGAAGCGCTGCGCATGCGCTTCAACGGCAAGCCAGAGATGGTGATCGCGTATTTTCGCGCGCTGGCGGAAGAGATCCGTCAGAAACTGGCGAAGCTGGGCGTCAAATCGCTCGGCGAACTGCGCGGATGGTACGACATGCTGGATACGCGCACGGGCATGGATGCGTTCATGGTCGTGCCGGTATCCGAGAGCCGTCGTGTCGCGCCGCAGCAACAGCCCGTGGATCATGGCAGCGCCCTGGAAGATTCCCTGTATTTCAGCAATTCGCTATCCGATCAAGCGGAGTCTCAGCCGATCCACAATTCCGATCGCAGTGTTGGCGCGGGTCTCAGCGGTGAATTGATGCGACGCCGCAGCCGCGAATCCGCCAGCGGTACCGAAGAGATCTCGCAGGCGTTCGACGGCTCGGCGGGGCAAAGCTTCGGAGCCTTCCTTGCGCGCGGCGTCACGCTGAAGCTTGCGGGCGAAGCGAACGACTACGTCGGCAAAGGACTTTCCGGCGGCACGATCGCGCTTTCGGCGGGTTCCGCGGCTTCGCGTCGCGGCGATGTGCTCGCCGGCAACACCGTTTTGTATGGCGCGACGTCCGGCCAGCTGTACGTTGCCGGGCGCGCCGGAGAGCGATTCTGCGTCCGCAACAGCGGCGCGCTGGCGGTTGTCGAAGGCGTGGGGCAGCACGGCTGCGAATATATGACCGGAGGCGTGGTGTTGGTGCTCGGCCCGCTGGGCTTGAACTTTGGTTCGGGCATGACCGGCGGCCTTGCGTACGTGTTGCGCGCGGAAGCCGAGGATGTGCTGCACAAGGATTTCGTCGCGTTGTATGAAATCGAAACCGAAGAAGAATCCTGGCTGCGGCGGGTGCTCGAAGAACATCTTCATTTCACTGGCAGCCCGCGCGCCAGCCGGCTACTCTCGCGCCGCAATGGGTTGCCGTTCGTGCGAGTGCAACCCGTGCATCTTCAGGGCTCGGTCGGCGATACGTGGGCGCCCGTTCTGGCACACTTGAAGCCGCGCGAATCGGTGGTTATCGGCTCGCACGTTCCCCGAATTCCTCAGGCGGCGGTTCATGCCTGACGATGGCCCGGCTTTACCCGGTTTGCGCCCAGCGATTCCTATATAATGCTTGCCGAACGGTTCGCCCATGGATTTTGACCAACTCGCTACATTTGTCTACGTCGCCAAGCTAAAGAGTTTTTCGCGCGCAGGACAGAAGGTTTTCCGCTCGCAGTCCGCGGTCAGCGCTCAGATACGCCAGTTGGAACAGGCGTATCGTGCGAAACTTCTGGATCGCTCCGCGAAATCCGTGGAGCTGACGCCTGCGGGGGAAGTTTTGTTCGATTTTGCCGAGCGGCTGCTGCGTTTGCGCGACGAATCGGTCCAGGTAGTGGCGGATCGTGGCAACGTCGTCCAGGGCCCGGTAATTTTTGGCGCGAACGAAGCGACCTGCCTCTATCTTCTTCCCGACATTTTTGCGGAATTTCAGCGGCGATTCCCGCTGGTGCATATCAGCATTTACCGGAATTTCAGCCACAAGATTCTGCAGCGCATCGAAGACGGATCGATCGACATCGGCATCGTCACGCTCCCGACCAAGTCGCCGAATCTGAAAGTGCATCATATTCACCGGGACCGGCTCCGATTTATGGTGAGCACGCGCAATCCCCTGGCGCACCGCACGAAAATCACTCTTGAAGAAGTTGCCGGCCAGCCGCTGATTTTTCCCAAGACGGGGTATACGCGGCAGGTGCTCGATAAATTGTTCCGCCCGTATCGCTCGCGCATTCACATCGCCATGGAATTACCAAGCGTGGGCATGATCAAGCGTTTCGTTGCCGCCGACGCGGGTGTCTCCTTCATCAGCGAGAGTTTTGCACGCGATTACATCAAAGCCGGCGAAGTGAAATTGCTCACCGTCGATGGCGTGGATATCTGGCGTGAATTGGGTTTGGTGTACCGGCGCGATCGCAGCCTGCCGCGCGCCGCGCAAGCGCTCATTGCGCTGATTCGGGAGCATCGCAAAGCCGCGGAGCCGGCGGCGGCAGCGAGCTAGTCGAGAACCAATTCAGCGCGCTGTGAAATCGAGGCTGGCGATGGCCCTGGCGATCACATTTTCCTGAATCTGGATCAAGTCGTTGTCGGCGTAGGTCATGCCGAGCGCAGTGAAAATGTCGTTTCCGCGGGCGATGACCACCAGCGTGCCCGACCAATCGTGTTCGTCGGCCTTGCCGCGGTAGCGGTATTCGACCGCCGGCGCTCCGCTTATCGTAGTCTTGCGCTGCGAAACCTGTTTGTATCCTTCGTAGACATCGTGCAGCCGGCTCTCGACTGCGGTAGCCGCAGACTCCAGCGATTGTTTCGATTTTTCGCGTCCAACAACCATCAGGGTGGACTCATTCGGCGTGCCCATCGCCACGATGGCGTTCGGCAGCGCGGTGGAATCTTCAATCAATTGCCAACTCGGCGCCTTGTACATTCGAAATCCGTAAGTATGGTTGATGTATACGTTGCCCTGAACTTCCTCGGGCGCAATCGGCGAGTGATTTTCGTCCGCTGCCAGCGGCGCCGCGGAACTTGCCAGCAGTGTAGCGGCGGCCGTAGGAACAGCCCTGATCGATGGGGCTACGGCGCTGGTCTTGAGCGAACTCGCGGGTAGTTGCGGCCTTACAGGCGCGGCGGACACCCGCGGCGCGGATTTCTCGACGACCGTTTCGACCGCTGGAGAAGCGCTGGGCTGCGACTTTGCGGCATCCATCTTCACCGGTTCCGCTTCGGGTCGAGCCTGCTCTGGCGGAGTCTGTTTCTTCCCCGGCGGCTGCGCGCCCTTGGCGGGTTCTGCGGCCATCGGAACGATCGAGGCAATCTTGCTCTTCTCGACCATCACGAAGCCGAAGTCGGTCTTCACCTTGAACATGTTGTTGTCGTAGGCGACGATGGAGCCGTAAAAGACTTTGCCGTCCTTCAGGGTGATCTCGTCGCCTCTGCAGGTCGCCAGAGCTACGGCGCAAAACGCGGCAAGCGTTAGCCCACGCATTAATAAGGCATGCATAATCGCAGTATGCGACTCCGGCCACGCCGGATGCAAACCGCGGGCTTGGCAGCGTGCCCGCTTGGTCAACGACGAGGATTACGGGACCCGCGATCAGGCGTGCGAAGCCGCCATTGCACAATGCAAAGGCGCGGCAGGATCGAGAACCGCCTCGGCCTGCAGCGTCGAAGTCGTGAGATTGACGGATACCAGAGCCGCTTCTCGAGGCTTGCAGCACCTAAACAATCCGACCGCGGCGCCACAAATCTCTCCCGCATCGGCCGAAGGCCGTGCCAGCCTGACACTTTCGGATGTGACCACGCCGTCGGCATAAGTGAGCATCAGTCCGATCGCCTTGGCCTGGCGTTTGTGTAGGCTCAGAGTTTCCGCAGCGCGCCGACCGACCGATTCAATCATGGCCAGAATCACGTCGGTGTTGGTGAGCTCTGCTGCCAACGGGTCCGACGTTGCTTCCCGCGAGCTGCCTGCGCCCGGTTGGCGCGCAGACTCATTCGATCGCCGCACCCGTTCCCAGATTCTGCGGCCCATTGCCTTCCCGAAGACCGTACGCAGGGTGGCTTTGGGAACGCCAGCGAGGTCGTTCAGCAGCCGATCTCGCGCTATGCCGCTCTTGGGTGCGACGTGCCAGCCGACTAATGGCGACGCCGCTCCGATTGACGATGAAACGGTTTCCGTTTGGGGCTGCATGGTGCCTCCCGATGGCTTGAGCCACAACCGGAGCAGTGGCTGGCTTGGAAAACAACGGCCGGCGGCTCGGGAGAGCCTAGGGAGGCAATGGAGCCGCCGACCGTCATGGTTTCCTCTACCAGGCGACAGGATAGCGAATGAAAAGCGAAAGTCAAGTAATTATTTTCGCCTTACTTTCGCCATGGGTTCGGCTCCCAGAGGTCACCGGCCCTGGTGCAGTTGAGTGCGAAGCAATGGGTTCGATCCAAATGGTTTACCCGGGACGCAATGCGAGCAGTGCTCGGCCAAGCGTTGCTGCGACGCCAGAAAGCATAAAGCGCCGGATTGCTCCGGCGCTTTCGCCATTACTCCTCCAACTGCGTTTCATCGGGTTCCGTCGTGGTAGTCGGAGCGCCGTTTTCTTTGAGCTCCCGAACCTGCGCAGAGCTCATAAAGCCGACATTCCGTTTGGCAACCCTTGTGGTGAGGGACCAAGCGATGTCCTCCATTTCGGATTTCGAGGCCAATCGCTTGTCCTCGTAGAACGTACATTCGCGGACCGCGAAGCGGATCTCGCGCTCAATGTAAAAGGTCCTGCAAAAGACCTCTTCCTCTGAGGCACTGAATCCGCGGATGATGTGGCCGCGAGTGCAAGTCCGGCACAAAGACTCAGTTCCCTGCGGAGTGCCGCCCAAGACTCGAATGGTAACCATGATTTTCTCTTTTTCTAAGAATGCAGCGCACTTCGGCTATGCCGAGGTGTGAAAGCACACTCCGGCGTGGTTGCATGAAGTCAGTTAGCTCTGTGAAATCGTGCCGTTACGCGGCAAAACTGGCCGCTAAATGAATTCAGGTTGCAGGGAATTGCCGGAGGAGAGAATTACCGCGAGTGAGCGGACCACGTCCGGTCGCCACGGCGATGTCTCTCCGCCGGCGATGCTGCAAAACGGTTGTTATGATCGGACCGTTGCATGGGACGCAATCCTTTCCATAAGCAAGATAGCACGGAGATGGTCGAACGGTAAGTACAAAGAATCTGATGGAGAAAAATAGCGCTTCAATCGCCGGATCTAAACGGCAAATGGCAACTCAGGATCCCGCTCTGGCCACCACGATCGACCGGAGCATGCGCACCCATCGGCCTTGGCGTTTGTCGCCGGGCACAACCAATCGCAGTGGACCCTGGTCCGCCCCCAACTCCTTGCAGTCGGCGGTGTCGGCAACGATCACCACTTCGGCGGCAAAATCATCATCCAGTTCGGCCAGGGAAAACACCGCGCGATAGTTATCAGCGGCATCCGCAATGATATACAGCGCCATACTCTGCCCGCGAAGGTCTGCGGCAAGAGGAACGCCTGCCTTGGCGAGCAGGTTCTTGAGCGGCACTCCCTCATATTCATGCATGACGGCATCATGGCCTTTCACGCTGAGTTTGGTGTGAGGCATGACCTTGAGTTCCGCGAGGGTAAGGCGGACTTCCTGCTTCACTAGCCCTTTAACGACCAGCGCGGGGTCGGCTGCCGTTGCGGTGGCCTGTGGTTTTGCAGGCAACGTCACGGCGGTCGTAGATATCGTCAAAATCGTCGCAAGAATCGCGAGCCAGTAAACCCGAATGGCACCCATTGTTCGAACTCCTTAGAACCGATCCAGCGAGATTGATTTCAAAGGAAAAAGCCCCGCCTTAGTCGTAAGGCGGGGCCTATTCTAGCAATCCCGAGCTGGGACGGACGGCTAGAAAACTTGACGGAACACGTAGAACAGAAAGCCGGAAAGCATCATCGCGACC
>Ga0268264_10004385_pt1 | contig 12042 bp, 15 predicted proteins | sample KBSSwiS32_FD_190357 | JGI IMG/M metagenome (GOLD analysis project Ga0268264, IMG submission 190357) | Switchgrass rhizosphere microbial communities from Kellogg Biological Station, Michigan, USA - KBS Switchgrass S3-2 (SPAdes) (version 2) | ecosystem: Host-associated > Plants > Roots >... | reverse complement strand
CGCGTCGAAATCCTCACCGCCGAGGAAGGTGTCGCCATTGGTCGACTTCACCTCGAAGACGCCGTCGCCAATCTCCAGGATCGAGATGTCGAAGGTGCCGCCGCCAAGATCGTAGACCGCGATCGTCTTGCCGTCCTGCTTCTCCAGGCCATAGGCCAGAGCGGCCGCGGTCGGCTCGTTGATGATGCGCAGCACTTCGAGGCCAGCGATCTGGCCGGCATCCTTGGTCGCCTGGCGCTGGGCGTCGTTGAAATAGGCCGGGACGGTGATCACCGCCTGGGTGACGGTCTCGCCGAGATAGGCCTCGGCGGTCTCCTTCATCTTCTGCAGGATGAAGGCGGAAATCTGCGACGGGGAATAATCCTTGCCGCCCGCCTGCACCCAGGCGTCGCCATTGGCGCCCTTCACGATGTGATAGGGGACGAGCTCGGTGTCCTTCTTGGTGATCGGATCGTCGAAGCGGCGGCCGATCAGGCGCTTCACCGCGAACACGGTATTGTCGGGATTGGTGACCGCCTGGCGTTTCGCCGGCTGGCCGATCAGGCGCTCGCCGTCCTTGGTGAAGGCGACGATCGACGGTGTCGTGCGCGCGCCCTCCGCATTCTCGATGACCTTCGGCTTGCCGCCTTCCATGACGGCGACCGCGCTGTTGGTGGTGCCGAGATCGATACCGATCACTCTTGCCATATTTTACCTCTTAGGCCCCTCAAAAAGCTGCATAACCCGCGGCCTCTTCAAGAGCGGCGCGCAGGTGTTTCGGGGTCGATATAGGTGCCGATTCTGTTGCGACAAGGACACGCAAGGCGTTAGAGCCGCGCAACAGTCCCGAAGGATCACACTATGCGCAAGACAGCCCTCGCCCTCCTGCCGCTCGCGGCCCTGCTCACGGCCTGCGGTCAGGGCGATCCGGTCGTCAACGTCACGGACGCGGTGGTGCGGCTCCCGGCCGTGCCGGGCAATCCCGGTGCCGCCTATTTCACCCTGCGCACGAACAAGACGCCGATGCGGATTCTCGGCATCTCCAGCCCCCAGATCCAGCGGATCGAGCTGCACGAGAGCGAGATGCAGGGCGGCCGCATGCGCATGGGCCCGCTCGAGGACAACAGCTTCGGTGCGGAGGGCGTAAGAGTGTTCGAGGAAGGCGGCGCCCACGCCATGCTGTTCAACATCAACCCCGCCGTGCGGGCCGGCGGCACGGTGCGGATCATCTTCGATTTCGACAATGCCCCGGACGTGACGATGGACGTGCCGGTGGAGAGCGCGGGCGGGATGGGCGGGCAAGCGCATTAGCGGCCCCCGCAAAGCCGCTTCCCTTCCGCGCCGCAAGTGCTAGCCTCCCCCGCCTGACAGGGGAGACGATCATGCCCACAGAGCCCACGCTCGACAGCTTCCGCCCTTCGACGATCGGCTGGCTGAAGGGGACGCTCGCCGGCTGGGGGACGGTGCTGCTGTTCGTTGCCGGGATCGTGCTCGCCTTCATGAGCCTGTTCGACCTCGGCATGTACTGGCTGGTGCTGTCGCTGGTCGCGGTCGGCCTGTTCGTCTGGCGCTGGCTGGAGAATCTGGCGTCCAGATATGAGCTGACCGAGGAACGGCTGATCATCCGCCGCGGGCTGATCGCGAAGAGCCTCGACGAGATCGAACTCTACCGGATCAAGGACGTCCGCATCAATTACTCGCTCATCAACCAGATTGCCGGGATCGGCACGATCGGCATTTCCTCGTCGGACGAGACGACCCGCGCCGGCGACCTCATCATCCGCGATGTCGAGCGGGCGCAGGCCCGGCGCGAGGAGATTCGCCGCCTCGTCGACATCGCCCGGCAGAAACGGCGCGTGCGCGAAGTCGACATGGTGCACGAGGACCTTCCTTAACTTCAGTCCTCTCGCGCGATGTCGAGGTCGCCGGCGGCGTCCAGCTCGTCATAGAGCGACGCCAGGTCCGCGTCGGTCAGCAGGCGCAGCAGGGCGGCGAAGCTTGGAATCACGAAATAGCCGCGCTGGAAGGCGTCCGAGCGGTAGCGGGTGCGCAGCACCTCGGGGATGTTGAAGGCGCGGCGCTTCGGCTCGGGGCTCTCCAGCGAGAAATGGCTTTCGCCGAAACTGGACAACAGGCCGGCGCCGTAAATCCGGGTCTCCCCATCCTCTTTGGCGAGGCCGAATTCGACGCTGTACCAGTAGAGCCGCGCGAGGCGGTGGAGCGCGCCGGCGCGAAGCGCGGCCAGCCCTTCGGCGCCCATTGCCTGCATGAAATCGGCGACGTCATGCTGGGCGAGCATCGGCACATGGCCGAACACGTCGTGGAAGACGTCGGGCTGCTCGATATAGTCGAGGCTGTCGGCGGCGCGGATGAAATTGCCGGCGGGGAAGCGGCGCTTCGAAAGGTGTTCGAAGAAGATGTCGTCCGGGACCAGGCCGGGCACGGAGACGATTGTCCAGCCCGTGCGTGCGAACAGTTTCTCGTTGAGCTCGTCCAGCTCTGGAATGCCGGGCCGGGAGAGGTGCAGCACGTCGAGCCCCTTGAAGAAGTCGCTGACGGCCCTCCCCTTCAGCAATGCCGACTGGCGGGCGAACAACGTGTCCCAGACGTCATGCTCGGCCGGGGTGAACCGCTCCCAATGCTGGGGAATGGTCCAGTCGGCCGCAGCGCCGGCGGGCGGCGGGGTATGTCCTTCGATAATGGTCTCGGTCAGCATCGGGATTCTCCAAATACGAAAAACCCCGCCGGGAGGTCCGGGCGGGGTGGCGATCTCTTGAGGCTTTGGCTGTGTTAAGCGCGCGTCAGATCGGTCCCGCCTGGACGGTCCGATTATAATAGACGGTGGCGATCACGCGCTGCATGGCCGTAATGATCGGGCCTCAACTCCTCACTGTCAAGGCACCGCCCCTCTGCTATGGGATGAAGCGATGGCGATGAGCGAGCAGCCGCAGGTCTCCCGGGACAACCAGCCGCGTCCGGACGACAGCGCGCGCGAGATCGTTCGGCGCCACAAATTGCCGACCCGGATCTGGCATTGGGTGAACGCGCTCACCGTCTTCGTGATGCTGATGAGCGGGCTGATGATCTTCAACGCCCATCCGCGCCTCTATTGGGGGCAATATGGCGCCAATGCCGATTATGCCTGGCTGGAGATCGGGTCGCAGGCGGATTCGGGCTATCTGCGCGTCGGCGGGCTGACGATCCCGACCACGGGGGTGCTCGGCTACCGCACCGACGCCAATGGCCAGGTGAACCGCCGCGCCTTCCCCGGCTGGGCGACCATCCCCTCCAGTTACAGCCTGTCCGCCGGACGTCGCTGGCATCTCGCCTTTGCCTGGGTGCTGGCGATCGGCATCCTCCTCTACTGGCTGACGATCTTCCTGAACCGCCACTGGCGCGGCCTCGTCCCGCGCCGGACGGAGCTGCATCCGAAGCATCTCTGGCAGGAGGTGAAGGACCATGCGCGGCTGCACTTCCCGACCGGGGCGGCGGCGCTCACCTACAACACGCTGCAGAAGCTTTCCTATGCGGGCGTGATCTTCGTGCTGATCCCGCTCGTCATCCTGACCGGGCTGACCATGTCGCCGGGCATGGACGCCGCCTGGGGCTGGCTGGTGGATCTGTTCGGGGGGCGGCAGTCGGCGCGCTCCATCCATTTCATCTGCGCCTTCCTGATCGCCGGCTTCATCCTGGTGCACCTGATCATGGTCGTGCTGGCCGGCCCGCTGAACGAGATCCGCGCGATGATCACCGGCTGGTACCGCGTGCCCCAGCCAAAGGAGAAGGCGGTGCCGGCGCCGGAGCAGGCCGAGGAGGCGCAGCCATGATCCTTTCCCGCCGCACCCTGCTGATCGGCGGCGCCGGCACCCTCCTTGCCGGCTGCGACAAGCTCAACAACAGCCCCGGCTTCCGCGGCGCGCTGCGCGCGAGCGAGGGGCTCACGATGCGCGCGCAGCGGCTGATCAGCAGCCGCACGGCGATGGCCCGCGAGTTCAGCGCGGCGGACATGTCGCCCGTCTTCCGCTCGAACGGCACCGGTAACCCCGACACGCCCGATTACAACCGCCTCGCCGCGGGCAGTTTCGCCGACTGGCGGCTGACCGTCGACGGCCTGTTCGACCGTCCGCTGACCCTGTCGCTGGACCAGATCCGCCGCATGCCGCGCCGCACCCAGATCACCCGCCACGACTGCGTCGAGGGCTGGTCGGCGATCGGCAAATGGACCGGCGTGCCGCTGTCGCTGATCCTCGACGCGGCGGGTCTGCAGCTTGACGCGCGCTACATCGTCTTCCACTGCCTGGATCGCTATGGCGACCGGCCTTATTATGAGAGCATCGACCTGGTCGACGCCTTCCATCCGCAGACCATCCTCGCCTGGGGGATGAACGACCAGCTGCTCCCCATCCCCAACGGCGCGCCGCTCCGGCTCAGGGTTGAACGGCAGCTCGGCTACAAGCACGCCAAATATATCGGGCGGATCGAGGCGCGGACCACCCTGGCCGGCCTCTATGGCGGCCAGGGCGGCACCTGGGAGGATAGCAACGACTACGAATGGTATGCGGGGATCTAGGCCGGCCCGCCTTGCTCGCCGGCCGCAGCAGCACGCCGCCGCGGCCTAATGTAGAAGAGATAGACCAACAGCCAGAACAGGCCTGCACCCCCGGCACCGAGCCCCGCCCCCAGCCATTTCTCGTTCGTTTCGATCGCATCCGCCTTTCTGCGGTAATTCGCGTAGCAGTCGATCCCGCTGTCGAGGCGAATGCGGTTCTGCTCTTCACACTCCCGTTGCTCGCGGAAGAGCGAGTCACCGCGGAGCGGATGCATGTCGACGACCCACGCGAAGACTCCGATGAATATGGCGATGCTCAGTAGAACGCCCAGCAGCACCTTCGCCCAATTGGCCATGTCCCCCCCCATCTGTTCGGTGGCTTGAGCCACGCGTTACGCAGACATCGAATACTTGAATTAACACAGATACGACTGCTGCGCGACTTTCAGGATCAGTGTGGGAGGTGGGCGGCTAGCTGCTCCTCGATCATCCGATAGGCCGAATGCGCCCCGCGCGGCGGATCGTCGCCATTGGCGGTCGACAGGAAGGCGATGCCGACATTGCGGACGGGGTCGATCCAGAGGCCCGAGCGGACGCCATAAGCGTCGCCGGCATGGCCCCACATCGCCCGCCCGCCGCCGAACAGATCGTCGCGGCAGCCCGCCTGCGCGACCGGCAGAAGCTGCACGGCGAGACCATAGGCGCAGTAGAAACCCTCCTCATTGCTCCCGTTCGTGCCGTCGAAGGTCCATAGCGGCGTGGTCAGGGCCGTCACGCTGGCCTGACGCAGAAAGCGGATGCGGCCGTGCCGGCCGCCGGCCATCAGCATGCGGCCGACCACGGTGAGATCCCGGACCGAGATGCGCAGGCCCCCTTGCGGCGAAAAGAGCGCGCCATTCTCGCCGAGCCGGTAGGCGGCGAGGTCGCAGCCATTCGGAGCCAGCACCGGGCAGGCGGGCGGGCGGCCGCCGAGATCATCGCGGATCACCGTCCCGTCCGGCTGGGTGAGCACCACCGCGCGCTCGATCGCACCACTGCCGCAGGCCGACCAGTTGAAGCAGGCACTGAGGCCCAGCGGCCGCAGCACCAGCCGCGCCATCAGGGCGTCGAACCGCTCGCCCGCCGCCTTCTCCATGATCGAAGCGATCACCGGGAAGCCGAGATTGGAATAGCGGAAATAGCTGCCGGGGGCGTGGGCCGGGTCGAAGGCGATTGGGTTGGCGAGCGTCTGCTGCAGGGTCGCGCCGAGAGGAATCGCCCAATATTCGATATCGTCCTTGAGCGACGAGCGATGCGAGAGTAGCAGCCGCAAAGTAATCGGCCGGTCGGGAAAGGCCGGATTGCGCAGCCGCCAGCCGAGATAGGCGGAAACGTCGCGGTCGAGATCGAGTCTGCCCTGCTCCACCAGCCGCATCACCCCGATCGCGACGACCAGCTTCGAGATGGAGGCGATCCGCACCGGATCCTCGATGGTGAGCAGGCGCCCGCGCGCCCGGTCCGCCAGGCCCGAGGCGCCCGAGGCGGTGAGGCCGCGCGCGTCAAAGGTCGCCCAGGCGTAGGAGGGAGCCGGAGCCGGTGTGGGCGGCGATGCGGTCTGACCGACCGCCGCCGTCGCGCAGCCGGTGATCAGCAGGCAGAAAAGGAATAAGCGCCCCATGCCCCATCGTCATGCGGGCGCACGCGGGAATCCAGCTTTTTCTTGTCAGCCCTTCTTCGCCACGCCCACCAAGGCCGGCCGCAGCAACCGGTCCTTGATCGTGTAGCCGGCCTGCATTTCCTGGACGATCGTGCCGGGCTCGGCGTCGGAGGGCAGCTCCAGCATCGCCTGGTGGAGATGGGGGTCGAGCTTCTGGCCCATCGCCTCGATGCGGACGATGCCGTGGCGCTGGAAGGCGCTGTCCACCTCGCGGCCGGTGGCTTCGAGGCCGGCGATCAGGCCCTTCATATTGTCGTCGCCGCGCAGCTCTTCCGGAATGGCGGAGAGCGCACGTTCCAGATTGTCCTTCACGCTCAGCATGTCGCGGGCGAAGGCGGTGGCGGCATATTGGGCCGCCGCGATCTTCTCCTGCTCCAGCCGGCGGCGCACATTCTGCGTCTCCGCCTGGGCGTAGAGGACGTGCTGGCGCACCTCTTCCAGCTCCTTCACCAGCTCGCCGAGCCGGTCGGGACCCGCAGTCTCGCCGTCGCCGGCGGCGGCGCCGAAGTCGAGATCGCCCTCGAGTTCGAACTTCGCGTCGGCGGCCTTCCCGGCCTTGTCCCTGGTTTCCGGTTCCTGTTCGTTCATCCCATCAATCTCGATAATGTTTTGGCGGTGAAATCCACCATGGGTACCACGCGCGCATAGTTCAACCGGGTTGGGCCAATCACGCCGACGACGCCGACCAGCTTTCCGTCATGGCCGCGATAGGGCGCGGCGATCACCGACGAGCCGGATAACGCAAACAGCTCGTTCTCCGATCCGATGAAAATCTTCATCGCCGCGCCGGAACGGGCCCGATCGAGCAAGCGGGCGATCTCCTCCTTGCCCTCCAGCTCGTCGAGCAATTGGCGAACACGGTCGAGATCGGCGGCCGTATTGTCGTCGATCAGATTGGCCTGACCGCGCACGATCAGCACCGGCCGGCGTGAACCATCCTCGGACCAGAGGGCGAGGCCCTGCGCGACGAGCGCCTGGGCGACCTTGTCGAGCGCGGCCTTGCCGGCACCGATCTCCTCGGCCAGCCGCGCCTGCGCCTCGCGCAGGGTGAGGCCGGAGAGGCGCGCACTGACATAGTTGCCGACCTCGGCGAGCGTGCCCGCGGTGACGCCGGGGGGCAGGTCGATGACCCGGTTCTCGACGCTGCCGTCGCTGCCGACGACCACCGCCACCGCCTGGGTCGGCGACAACGGCACGAAGGCGAGCTGCTTCAGCGCCGGCTCCTCCTTCGGCACCAGCACGATGCCGGCACAGGCGGAGAGGCCCGAAAGCGCGGCGGTGGCGCTGGCGATCGCCTCCTCGATCGGCCCGCCCCGGTCGAGCAGGGACTCGATCGCGGCGCGGTCTTCAGGCCGCGGCTCCGCGACCTGCATGATCGCGTCGACGAAGAGGCGCAGGCCCGTCTCGGTGGGGATGCGGCCCGCGGACGTGTGCGGCGCGGCGAGCAGGCCGGTCTCCTCCAGATCCTGCATCACGTTGCGGATCGAGGCGGGTGAGAGATTGAGGCTGGAGGTGCGCGAGATGGTGCGGGAGCCGACCGGCTGCCCGTTCTCCAGATAGGTCTCGACCACCATACGGAACACGTCCCGCGCCCGGTCGCTCATCTCGCCGATGCTGCTCGCCATGCGAGGAGATGTAGTCAGCGCCGGGCGCCGATGTAATCCCCGATCGGAAGCCGGCCCGGCGCGGCGCGGAGCCGTTCCGCAATCGCCCGGTTACGCTGCATGTCGCAGCCGAAATAGAAATAGAGGCTCTGCGGGCCCCGGCGGTCGCGCCAGGTGACTTCGGCAGAAGGCATGTCCGTTGCGATCCGGCGATTGCACCGGTCGCCCTCATAGCGCAGCGAGCCGCGCACCGGACGGAGCGGAGCCAGTGCGCGGGCAAAGGCCTGATAATCGGCCGGCCGGAAGCGGAACGCCCGGATGCCCGTCACCCGGGTGAAGCGGCGCCCCTCGAACGTGCCGCTGCCATTGGAATTGATGGTCAGCCGATAGACGGGACAGGCGCCGAAGCAGGGGCCGGTTTCGTAGATGATCGTCTGCACCGGCGTCGCCGGCCGGGGTGCGGGCATGGCCGCCGACAAAGCCGGCAGCGCGGGGAGCAGGAGGAGGGCCTTGTTCATGCGTCCGGGCTAGCCGCGCGCCGCTGAACCGCGGCTTAGCGAAGCCTGCGCCCGTACCAGGCCATCAGCGCGCCGCCGACCATCACGATGCCGCCGCGCCAGGCCCAGCTGGTGTCGTCGAGCATGAAGGACCGGCGCGGCCAGTGGACGATGCCGAGGCCCTGGAGGGTGAAGAGCAGGCCGAAAGCGATGGCCAGCACCCCGATCACCAGCATCGACAGCCTCACGATCCTCATCTCGTTCTCCTGCGCCTCACCGGGCGGGGTGGGTCCGCGCATAGCCTTCGGCCAGCGTCGTCGCCTGCTGGGCGCGCTGGACCACCGCCTGCATCTCCGGGCTCCGGCAGCCGACGTCCAGCCGCACCGCGGCGCGGCGGCTTCCCCGCTGCCAGACGATCTCGCCATAGGGGAAGTCCGTCATCCGGTTTCCGCAGGGAACTTCGGCCGAGGCATAATGCTCAACCGCCGCCAGAGCGGCGCGGATCCGCGCGAACCCCGCCCGGCCGGCGTTGAAACGCGTAGTCCGCACCGCAGCCCGGAACTCCGGTGCCTTGTGAAACTCCCCGCTGCCGTCGCTGGCGATCGTGAAGCCTTCCATCGGCGACCCCCAGCTCTGCAGCTCGAAACTGATCGACTCGGCTGCGCCAGGGCGCTGCCCCGCGGGCTGGGCAGGTGCGGACGACGCGATTGTCGCGCAGCCCCCAACCAGCATCGCCATGATCATGCCGCGCCAAACGCTCATATTCCCTCCCCGCCATTGCCTCGTCCGCAGATACTGATACGACGCGCGCGATTTCAGTGGAAGGAATGTCATGCGTCCCTCAGGCCGCGCGCCCGACCAAATGCGCGCCATCGTCATGGAGCCCGGCTTCACCCGCCATGCGGAGGGCAGCTGCCTGATCAGCTTCGGCGACACCCGCGTGCTCTGCACCGCCTCGGTAGAGACCAACCTCCCCTCCTGGCTGCGCGGCAAGGGGCGCGGCTGGGTGACGGCGGAGTACGGCATGCTGCCGCGCGCCACCCACACGCGCGGGCGGCGTGAGGCGGCGGCCGGCAAGCAGTCCGGGCGGACGCAGGAAATCCAGCGGTTGATCGGCCGGAGCCTGCGCGCCGTGGTCGACCTGGAGGCGCTTGGCGAGCGGCAGATCTCGCTCGACTGCGACGTCATCCAGGCGGATGGCGGCACCCGTACCGCGGCGATTTCCGGCGCCTGGGTGGCGCTGCGGCTGGCGGTGGACGGGCTGATCGCGAACAACTTGCTGGAGAAGGACCCAATCCAGAAGAAGGTCGCGGCGGTCAGCTGCGGCATTCACAACGGCAATGCCGTGCTCGATCTCGATTATGCCGAGGACAGCAGCGCCGGCTGCGACGGCAATTTCGTGCTGACCGGCGACGGCCTGCTGGTCGAATCGCAGATCACCGCCGAAGGCGAATGTTTCGACGAGGAAGGGCTGCTGCGGCTGCTCCGGCTGGCGCGGATCGGCTGCAGCGAGATTTTCGCGGCGCAGGACAGGGCGACGGGCCGATGACGCGCAAGCTCGAGGCCGGGCGGCTGGTGATCGCCAGCCACAATGAGGGCAAGGTCCGCGAAATTCGCGATTTGCTGGGGCCCTATGGCGTTGAACCGGTCTCCGCGGCCGAACTGGATCTGCCCGAGCCGGACGAGATCGGCACCACCTTCATCGACAATGCCGATCTGAAGGCGCGCGCGGCCGCGGACCTCAGCGGTCTCCCCGCTTTGGCCGACGACAGCGGCCTTTGCGTCGAGGCGCTCGGCGACCGGCCGGGCATCTTCTCGGCACGCTGGGCGGTCCGGGACGCGCATGTCGATCCCGTCGCCGGGCCCGGCGAGGTCAGCGGCGAACGCGACTTCAATTTCGCGATGGAGCGGGTGCGGACCGAGCTGGAGGCGCTCGGCCCCGAGGCGAGCCGCAACGCGCATTTCGTCTGCGCGCTGGCGATCTGCTGGCCGGACGGGCACAGCGAATGGTTCGAGGGCCGGGTCGACGGCACTCTCACCTTCCCGCCGCGCGGCACGAACGGCTTCGGCTACGACCCGATCTTCGTGCCGGCGGGGCACGAACAGACGTTCGGCGAGATGGCGCCGGACGCGAAGCATGCGATGAGCCACCGCGCGGACGCCTTTCGCAAGCTGGTGGCGGCTTTGCTGTGATAAAGCCCTCTCCCCTCCAGGGGAGAGAGTTGGGAGAGGGGGAGTCCGGGACGCGCCTGTCGACTCCCCCTCTCCCCGGCCCTCTCCCCGCAAGCGGGGAGAGGGAGCTCGCCCTCTACGTCCACTGGCCGTTCTGCGTCTCCAAATGCCCCTATTGCGACTTCAACTCGCATGTCCGGGAGCAGGTCGATCAGGCGCAGTGGCGTGACGCGCTGCTGGCCGATCTTGCTTATGAGGCCGCGCAGACGCCGGGCCGGCGGCTGACCTCGATCTTCTTCGGCGGCGGCACGCCCTCGCTGATGCCGCCCGCAACGGTCGAAGCCCTGATCGGTGCGGCGGAGCAACATTGGGGCTTCGCCGACGGGATCGAGATCACGCTGGAGGCCAATCCCTCCTCGGTCGAGGCGGCGCGCTTCGCCGATCTCGCCCGCGCCGGGGTCAACCGGGTCTCGCTGGGGCTGCAGTCGCTTGACGATCAGGCGCTGCAATTCCTCGGCCGCGCGCACGACGTGGATGAGGGGTTGATGGCGCTCGGTACCGCGCAGTCGCTGTTCGACCGGGTCAGCTTCGACCTGATTTACGCTTTGCCGGGACAGAGCGCGGAGGCGTGGGCGGCGGAGCTGGACCGGGCCCTGGGCTTCGGCACCGGTCACCTCTCGCTCTACCAGCTGACCATCGAGCCAGGCACGCGCTTCGCTGCGCTCGCGGCCAAGGGCGAGCTGGTCCCCGCCGACCCCGACGAAAGCGCCACGCTCTACGAGCTGACCCAGGACATGACCGGGGTAGCGGGCCTGCCGGCCTACGAGATCTCCAATCATGCCCGGCCGGGCGAGGAGAGCCGGCACAATCTCGCTTACTGGCGTTACCGGAGTTACGCCGGCATCGGCCCGGGCGCGCATGGCCGACGGAACGGCGCCGCGACCCAGCGGCACCGGAAGCCGGAGAACTGGCTGACCGCGCTCGCCCGCAACGGCCATGGCATGGTGGAGGAAAATGCGGTCGCCCCCGGGGAGCAGCGCGTCGAGGCCTTGCTGATGGGCCTGCGCCTGGCCGAGGGCATTCCCTACGCGCCCGAGGGTCTCAACCTCGCCGCGGTCGACCGGCTCGCCGCGCAGGGCCTGCTGGAGCGCACGCCCGACCGGCTCCGCGCCACCCCGCGGGGCATGCTGCTGCTCGACGGCATTCTCACGGAGATCGTCGCCCTCGGGCGATGAGCTTCAATGCTCCAGAACGGTTGAGCGCCTTCCGGGGGAAGGCGCGCGGCGATGATCGCTGTGAGAATGCCCTGGCGCAGATCGTCAGTTGAAGCCGCGCGGCGCGGGCGAGATCACGTTCGTCCCCGCCGCGGTCACTTCCCGCACCTCCAGCGCCCGGTCGGCAACGCCGTCGCGGCCGAAGCGGAAGGCCCCGTCGACGCCGGAGAAACCCTGCGGATCGCGGAGCTCGCGGAGCGGGAAGGTCCGCCCCACCTGCCAGTTCGCCGCCACGCGCACGGTCAGCAGGACCGCATCATAACCCAGTGAG
>Ga0268264_10004383_pt1 | contig 12045 bp, 9 predicted proteins | sample KBSSwiS32_FD_190357 | JGI IMG/M metagenome (GOLD analysis project Ga0268264, IMG submission 190357) | Switchgrass rhizosphere microbial communities from Kellogg Biological Station, Michigan, USA - KBS Switchgrass S3-2 (SPAdes) (version 2) | ecosystem: Host-associated > Plants > Roots >... | reverse complement strand
GAATGCACCCAGCAGCGCATGCGCCGGTAATATTCCGATTAGCGAGAACGGGATCGCCGCCATGATCGTCAGCGGTATCTTGAAAGATTGAAACCACCCGACAACCAGAATGTAGATCAGCACCATCACAACCACGAATGCGATACCCATATCGCGAAAGATCTCGTAGGTGATATGCCATTCGCCATCCCATTTCATCGAGTATTTGTCGGTCAGGAATGGCTGTGTCGCAACATAGCGCTCAAGGGCATACCCTTCCGGAAGTTTCATTGCCTCGATCTTTTCGTTTAGGGCGAGGATCGCATAGACCGGACTCTCTATCGCCCCTGCAATATCGGCTGTGACATAAACCACAGGCAACAGGTTCTTATGATAGATACTCTTATCGTTCGTTAGCTCCTGTACCTGAACGAGTTCGGAAACGGGAACCAGATTTCCATGATTCCCGACCACCTTTATCCGCTCGATATCTGCGATGCTCGAACGCTCTGATCTTGGAAGGCCTAAGTTGATATAAGTGTCTTCCTTCTCATTTGGAAGGTGGAGCAGCCCGACGTTCAAACCACCGACCGCAACCCGCATCGTCTCAGTGATCTGCTCGGCCGTGATGCCGTTGAGCGCGGCCTTTTGTTTGTCGATCTTTAGGCTGTACTTCGTCTGGTTGTCCTCGACGTACCAATCGGCGTCGACTACGCCGTCGGTCTGTTCGAGGATGCCGCGAATGTTCCGGGCGATCTCGATCTGCCTTTCGTAAGTGGGGCCGTAAACTTCGGCAACTATCGTTTGCAGAACCGGCGGGCCGGGCGGCACCTCGGCGATCTTGACGTTCGCACCATATTTCAGGGCGATCTGCTGGAGAGCGGGCCGAACACGTTTGGCGATGTCATGGCTCTGCAATGAACGTTCGTTCTTGGATAGAAGATTGACCTGAATATCCGCAACATTCGAACCGCGCCGCAGAAAATAATGACGGACAAGTCCGTTGAAATTGTAGGGTGCCGCGGTGCCGACGTACATCTGATAGTTGACCACCTCGGGCATCGTGCCGACGTATCCGGCAAGCTCGCGGGTCACTGCTGCCGTTTGCTCGAGTGTGGAGCCTTCGGGCATATCGACGATCACCTGAAACTCGCTCTTGTTGTCAAACGGCAGCATCTTGACCTTAACGAACTTAAAATACACGAGCGACATTGCCCCGAGCAGCAATAGAACGACTCCTCCTAGAAATGCGTATCGCCAAACGGGCCGGACGATTATCCGGTTCATTACCTTGCGGTAAAGCCGCGTTGAAAAACCTTCTTTACTCTTTTCGTGTTTTGCGTTTCGCTTGAGCAATTTCAGGCTCGCCCACGGTGTGACGATAAATGCGACGAGCATTGAAAAAACCATCGCAGCGGACGCTCCCACGGGTATAGGCCGCATGTACGGCCCCGTCAAACCGCTGACAAATGCCATCGGCAGCGTGGCCGCGATCACGGCAAATGTCGCCAGGATAGTCGGATTGCCAACCTCATCGACCGCCTCGATGGCAATATCGACCAGCGGCCGCCCCTTATTCGCGGGCAGGCCATAATGGCGCGTCATGTTTTCGACGACCACGATCGCATCGTCAACCAAAATGCCGATCGAAAATATCAGAGCAAAAAGCGTGATCCGGTTAAGCGTATAGCCATAGAAATAAAAGACCGCTAAGGTGAGCGCGAGCGTAACCGGTATTGCGATCGCGACAATTCCCGATTCGCGGATCCCGAGCACGAGCATGATCAGTACCGAGACCGATACGATCGCTATCAACACGTGCAGCAGCAGTTCGTTCGATTTCTCGGCGGCGGTCTCGCCGTAGTTTCGTGTCGTCGTTACGCGAACATCGCCGGGGATAAACGTTCCTTTGAGCGATTCGACCTTTTTGAGGACGTTGTCAGCGATCTCGATGGCATTTGTTCCCTTTCGCTTGGACACGGCGATCGTAACGGCGGGCTCGATGCCGTTAGACGGCGGCTCACCTTTTGTTTCCTTATTGTTCGCCGCAACCTGTCCGTACATTACATAGTCAGACGGTTCTTCAGGGCCATCGACGATCGATGCCACGTCGCGCAGAAAAACCGGCCGATCGCCAAACACTCCGACGACCACGTTGCCGACGTCCTCCGCCGACGCCAGAAAGCTTCCCGTCTCAACTATCGCTTCGCGATTCTGCGCCGAAAGATTTCCCGACGTCTGCTGCTGGTTCGATCGCTGAAGCATCGCGATGATCGCCGCCGGTGCGATATTGCGCGACGACATTTTTGCATCGTCAAGCAAAACACGGACCTGCCGCCGCTGGCCGCCGATCAGCTTTACATCCGATACATCGGTGACCTCTTTGATCTGATCGGTGATCTGCGCAGCGACCCGCCGGAGCGTGAAATGATCGTAATTCGCGCTCGAAAGCGTCAGCGCAAGAATTGGCACATCATCGATCGAACGCGGCTTGACAAGCGGCGGACTCGCTCCCTGCGGGATCAGGTCCATGTTGGCAAAAAGCTTTTGATTGAGGTGAACTATCGCCTCTTCCTGATTCTGTCCCACCTTGAAGCGCACGATGGCGATCGATGAGCCCGGTGACGACGTGGAATAGATGTACTCAACGCCAGGGATCTCCCAGAGCAGTTTTTCCATTGGCTTCGTGACGCGCTCCTCGACCTCTTTTGACGAGGCACCCGGCATTTCAACCATCACGTCGATCATTGGCACAATGATCTGCGGCTCTTCTTCACGTGGGAGCAATACGCCGGCACCGATGCCGAGCAGGACGGAAGCCGCGATGATCAGCGGTGTCAGCTTCGACCTGATAAATGTTCCGGCAAGCCTGCCGGCGAACCCAACGTCTCTCATTTTCTACCTCACTCTCGTGCCGTCACTCAGTCCTTGCGTATCCGAGCTGGCTATCTCGTCGCCCTCGGAGATGCCGGACAATATCTCGACCATTCCTTCCGATGTTTTACCGGTTGTGACAATTCTGAAATGGACCGTTCCCTCCGATCCGACAACATATACGCCTGCCAATTGGCCGCGCTGAACTATCGCCGTTTGCGGCACGGTTATCGCCTCTTTTTGTGCAACAGGAAATCGGGCAAGGCCGTAAAGCCCGGTCCTTAAGATCTGGTTTGCAGGCAGATCGATCTTGACAACGTAGCTTCGGCTGGCGGCATCGGATGTTGGCAGGACCTCGGCTATCGTTCCCACGATTTCACCCTGACCGACCGCATCGATCCTGACATTTACCCGGTTGCCGACATGGATCAATTTCGATCGCGATTCCTCAACATTTGCTTCGAGCCGATATTGCGAATTGTCCTCAATCGCAAGCAGCGGCGATCCCGGTGCCGCGGTCGCTCCGGATTCCGCGAATTTCCTGACGACGATCCCCGAGACAGGCGAGACTATCTTCGAATAACCTGCATACACATTCGCGCTAGCGATCTCGGCCTTTGCCTGCCCGATCCGGGCATTGATCTGTTTGTTTTTTGCGAGGATCGCCTGGACGCTCGCCCGGGCCCGATCAAGCTCGGACGTCGCCGAGTTTACTTTCGACCTGGCCTCGTCAAATTCCTGCGCGCTCGCCGAACCGCGGTCAAACAATTCCTTGTATCTGGCAAATGTCGCCTGAGCTAATTGTTTATTCGCTTCGGCCGTACGGACCGCGGCATTTGCACCCTCAACGGATCTCTCGAGTTCTGCCAGAGTCGCCTGCGCTTCGTCGAGACCCGCCTGGGCCTTTTGAAGCTGCGCTTTACTCTCGCTCCCGTCGATCTCGACAAGGATCTGGCCGCGCGACACGGTGTCACCCTCCACAGCCGGAAATGAAATGATCCGGCCCATCATATTGGCGGAAACTTGGGTCGTCGTTTTGGCCCTTACGGTCCCGGTCGCTTCGTAATAATCCTCGATCGATGATCTCGCAACTTTCACGACCGCAACATTCTTTACCTCCGGCGCCGGTTGCTTATGCGTGTCAGAGGCACTTACCCTGCCGCAGCTCGCAATGAAAGCCGCCACTATGATTACCGCCATTAATAATGCAAATTTCATTTTCATATCGATATCCCTCTCCTAATTGAACAGCCGCACGTCGCTCAGCCGCCCCGTCGCCAGCAACACAGAAGCGTAACTGACGTAATAGTCATAACGTGCGGTCAGCAAGTTATGCTTTGCACGCACAAGCGCAGCCTCCGATCTGATAACTTCATTGAAAGTGGTCAACCCGGACTTATACCTGTCCTGTACGATCTTCAATGCCTCGTCCGCCTGGGCGATACTTTTGATCGAGACTTCGATCTTTGCCCTGGCCGTTTTGTAATTTTGAAATGCCCGGATGACCCCGAGCGTGATCTGCCTGCCAAGCACTTGCTTTTCAGCATCTGCAGATGTTTCTGCTTCGGCCGCCTCAGCGATGCGCGCCTTGCGTCCCGGATCAAAGAGCGTGTATGTCAGGCTGACACCGACTGTGTAATCCGAGCTTCCGTTGGCTATGTATGGCGAGCTGTATCCTACGTTTCCAAAAGCATCGACCCGTGGAAGCCTTAGGTCACTGATTGCTCTTGTCTGTCGTTGGCTGTTTTGGATCGCTAGTTCGGCAGCCAGATAGTCCGGACGATTTTGAAACGCCGTCCTTATTAATTCGTTCTGATCGTCGAGCGGGAAATACCTCTCCTGCAAGTCGCCAACAATCTCGTGCTCGAGGTCCGGTTTTTCGCCGAGTAATAAATTCAGGGCTGCGACCGTTGTCGTCAGCTCGCCTTCGCTCTCGAGCTTCTGCTGACCCACGTTTGCCCGCTCGACCTCCGCCGCCAGGAAATCTGCATCCGTCGTCATTCCGACGTCTGCCATGTCTTTTGTTTTCCTCTTATTGGCCTCTGCCGACCTTGCCGCCTCCTGGTTGACCTTCAGCATTTCCTTGTCGAGGATCGCACCGTAATATGTGCGGATAACCTCGAACCGTAATTGCTGCCGCACGCCTTCCGCCTGCAGTTCCGTCTGTCGCCTTCCAATATCCGCCTGATCTAACCGCGCACGTGTCTGACGCTGGTCAAACAGCGGCATCTGAGCTCCCACTGACGACCGGAAGTTGAATAGTCCCTTCGGATCATTGAGCGAATGGAGCTCAAACCTCGACGCCGTAAATCTGCCCTGCTCAAGCAGCGATCCGAAAACAAAGACCGGGTTATTGCTGCGAGTTACCGATTGCGTAACCTGCACGAAGGGCTGCTTTCCCGAATTTGCTTCTTTTATCTTCAGTTCGGCGATCTTTATCCTGGATTCCGCCAGCCTGGTTCGGGGATCGTTGTTCAGGGCCTTTTCAACGGCGTTTTCCAGGCTTAGTTTCGCGGGAAATATGCTCTGCGCGAAAACGGCGGACGCCGAAAAGGCGATCATCCCGAGAAGGACAATAATACGCAGTCCGCCAATGTAACTGTGATAGCGCCATTGATAACTGAACACAGGAATACCTTGGAACCACCCGCCGGGGAAGCTATTTCGCACCCTACTTTTTCTTTGATCACTACTCATCTCACAAAATGTCCCATTAAGATGATGATGGTCATCTTATAAAAGCAAAAAAATGTATTCATCGACAGAAAGCGCCCAAATAGAATTTTTTTGCAGCCTCCAGAATATCTTTCCGCATGCCTGTGTCTGTCGTCGCTCTGGCCAGGGTTACTGTTCCGACCATTCCGGAACCAAGCACCATTGCATTGTGTATCCGCTCAGTTTCGGTCGCTCCTGGAAGCCGTTTTGCTACCTCGCTGATATGGTGCTTCAAAGCCGCGTCTATCTTCGATCGCACCGATTTCGGGCAGCGGCCGATCTCGGATGCAAGAGCGGCCATATGACAACCGTCCGCCGGGTTCGCGCAATGTGCAAGACTTAGATAGTCTTCAATTATGGCCCTTAGTTCTTTGCCCGGATGCTTGTCAGCGGCACCTTTCATCCTGGCCCTGACCTCCTCGAGGCCTATTTCGAAAGCCTCGACAAATAATTGCTCCTTGCTCCCAAAGTGCCTGTAGAAACCACCGTGAGTGAGGTTGAGTTCGCTCATCAGATAAGCGATCGGGACCCCATACTTGCCGCTGAGGCGAAACTGCCGCGCCGCTGCCTTCACGATGCGTTCGTGTGTGTCTTTTTTGTGTTCAACCGGATATCGCATGTTAGTAATGTAGGTGACGTCTAAAAAAATCGGTCAACGATTTGTGAATTCGAGCTCAGACCTGATCTGGATATCCAGCCTCATGTAATAGCCTTGCCCCCAGGACCTCCGTTATTTCTATAGAAGGCGGTGCGGCCAACAGATCTGTCGCGTTGACCGTTAATGCTTTTGCAATGAACCCTCTGAAGTGAGTTTGTCTTCCTGTGTCGTCGGCAACTGCATCGAACACGACGAACGTGGATGGGCCCAATCTTAGCCCGAACCACAATGGTGTTGTCGTTTCCTGATTTGCCGTTTCCAGGGCCTCCATCAGTAGGTCGGCGACCTCGTCCTCTTTCCCTGGTTTTGCCTCAAGTCGTACAAACAGCCCGAGTGAAAGCTTTTCCAGTTCCCTTTTATTGGACGTTTCCAGTTTCCCTTGTGTAAAAAACATTTTCCAATTCTCCTTAGGCAACAACTGCGGCCTACTCCGAGACTACTTCCCTCCGGGTGTTTATACTAGAGGCAGGAATGCCATATTTGATATCATTGTTGCCAAGTAGAAAAGCCCTGCTGTTTCATATCCACTGAGACGCATGAACGGGCACCGGTTCACAAAGACTCGACGCCCTCATTGCGCCAAAGTCTTCCTATACGCTTTCGTAGATCCGGATCTCTGGATCTGCCGTGAGGTAAGGCTTCAACCCTTCAACAACATCGTTGCCGAAAAGCGGACTCGTCAGATAGTTCTCTGCAGAGGCCTTTGAATCAAAGCCGTGAAGCACCTGTACGTCCTCTTCGCGGAGGAGGAGGTCTTTCGATTCTGCGCCGGTGATCGTCGCAAGAAACGGCTGTTTGTATTTTGAGTAAACCGCCCCGGCCTTGGGGCGATCTGTCGCGGACACCTTCAATGTAATTTCGAGATATGCTTTTGCCATTTTCGTCTCCTGATCTTTTGCGCGGAACCGCCGCGTCGAGGCACCCGAACTGAGTGCTTGAACTGTAATATGACAGGCTGAAAGGATGTCGTCTGTCATCTATATGACAGTTTTGGAAGGAATCAGGAATCGATCAGATCTTCGAGGTCTTCGATCCGGCGAACGCAGACATATTCGCGGTTGTACCCGAGCACGCCTTTTTCCCGGAATCTGTTTAGGATCGAACTTACAACCGGTCGGCTCGCTCCGACGAGGTCAGCCAGCTCCTGCTGCGTGAGGCGAAGATGTTGTCCGAAGCCATGCTCGCAGCGCGTTACGAAACCGCCTGACAAGTCACGGAAAGTTTCGGCCAACCGTGCCTCGGTCCGTTTGAATGCGAGGCTCTCCAGCCTGCGTTCCATTCGGGCCTGGCGCTGGGAAAGTATCGAGACAAAGTCCAAAGCGGCTGTAGGGTGCCGGAGTAATAAATTCCGAAATTCACCAATGGGCGCTCGCCAAATCGAAACCGCCCCCTTCGCTCGAGCAGTGTCTTCGGCCTCAGCAGCACCGCTCAGAGCGGGACCAAAAAAATCGCCCGCTCCCAATGCGCCTGTCGTAAGAGTTTGGCCATCGTACGTTACTCGCGCGACGGTCACCTGGCCGTCGAGCACACAGAAGACCGTTGTCGCGGGATCGCCCTGCCGGTAGATCGTGCCGCGATGACGAATGGCGACGATCCTGGCCGTCGGACAGTCGCGCCGGATATCTTCCGGTGGTATCGCCGCCAGCAAAGGGCACCCGCCAAGTTCATTTTTTTTGTTCATTGCACCTACAGATTTTCAGTCGAGTGTAGACCTGCTCCCGTAACGAAATCACCTATAAAGAAAAACACCCACACAATATCACCCAGTTCGACCCTTGACAACAACCAACCACTCCCGGATTCGTCCGAAATACGACCTCGCGCTATTCTTAATGTTCGATTCCGATACTTCCCGAGGTATATGAATGCGTAGGATCATTTTATCGACTATTCTTCTAACAACTTTTTTCTTTTTTCAGAACATGTTCTCAATTGAAGCCCAACAACAATCAAAAGCTCCCGAGTCCACTTTCCTGTTGAGGCCCGCGTCAATTTTTGATGGCGAGTCGGCGGAGCTGCATAAGGGGTGGGTCGTTCTGGTGCGAGGCGAAAAGATTGAGGCGGTCGGACCAGCCAGCGATGTCAAAGGTCCACCCGAAGCGAAAACGATCGATCTGCCGAATCTGACCTTGATGCCCGGTCTTATTGAGGCCCACTCGCACGTGCTGCTTCATCCATATTCCGAAACGTCATGGAATGATCAGGTCGCGCACGAAGCATTGAGTTTGCGCGTCGCGCGTGCGACAAACCATTTGCGGAGTACGCTGATGGCAGGATTTACAACCATCCGCGATCTCGGCACTGAAGGCGCGGGTTATGCTGACGTTGGATTAAAACAGGCGGTGAATCAGGGTATCATTCCGGGTCCGCGAATGTTCGTTGCCACGCGCGCAATAGTCGCGAGCAGCACATACGGTCCCAAGGGTTACGTTCCCGAATGGGACGTGCCGCAAGGCGGTGAGGAAGCGGACGGTGTGGACAGTCTTACCCGGGTGGTTCGAAGCCAGATCGGAAAAGGCGCCGATTGGGTAAAACTCTACGCCGATTATCGCTGGGGAGCAGGCGGTGGGGCACATCCGACATTTACTCTCGAAGAACTAAAACTCGCTGTCGAGATCGCGCACAGTGCTGGCATTCCCGTGGCTGCCCACGCAACCAGCACCGAAGGCATGCGCCGAGCGATCCTCGCCGGCGTCGATACGATCGAACACGGCGACGGCGGCACGCCTGAGATATTTCAGCTTATGAAAGAGCACGGGACCGCACTCTGCCCGACGCTCTCCGTAGCGGGCGCCAATGCCGAGAAGAAAAAAGCCGTGTTTCAAGAAGCGCTAAAGGCCGGTGTGACGATCGCCAGCGGAAGCGACGTCGGGGTCTTTGCCCACGGCGACAACGCGCGCGAGATCGAAGCGATGGTTAATTTTGGAATGCCTCTCATCGACGCCCTTCGGTCCGCAACTTCCGTCGATGCAAAAGCTCTGAAGCTCGAAGATAAGATCGGCCGGGTACGCCTCGGCCTCTTCGCCGACCTGATTGCCGTCGAAGGCGACCCAACCCACGACATCTCCGCCCTTCGGCGCGTCCGCTTCGTCATGAAAAACGCAATGATCTACAAGCAGCCATAGAACACCCCCTCCGCGAAAGCGTTTGTGCATTCGTCAAAAAAAGCAGCATTAGGGCTCTGCCAATCGCATTTTTGAATCTAAGTGATAGCAAACAAGTCGCTTAATGGAATAAGGAAAGTCTCTCAAGCAGGGAATCCAGGCTAATTTCACGTGAATCTGGTCCTTTTTCACGTGAATCTAGCTTCTTTTCACGTGAATCTAGTCTCTTTTCACGTGAATCTGGTCTCTTTTCACGTGAATCTGGTCTCTTTTCACGTGAATCTGGTCTCTTTTCACGTGAATCTGGTCTCTTTTCACGTGAATCTGGTCTCTTTTCACGTGAATCTAGTCTCTTTTCACGTGAATCTAGTCTCTTTTCACGTGAATCTAGTCTCTTTTCACGTGAATCTGGTCTCTTTTCACGTGAAACTGGTCTCTTTTCACGTGAATCTGGTCTCTTTTCACGTGAATCTAGTCTCTTTTCACGTGAATTTGCCGTCTTTTTTTTCAAGATCAGCAACTCTCCAGAATATATGGACCCAATGTTTTCAATGCTTTAGCTAATTTTTCCTGTTTTATTAGCAGGTGGTCGCGGGAAAAGGCGGACAGGGCCATTATCGGAATTTCCGCTTCGGCAAGGATTCGTGAAACTTCCGCCATAAATCCGACGATCGTCAATTCAAGCTCGATGTCGAAGGTCAGCAACCTGTAACCGCCCTCAAACTTGCTACCCAAACGGGTGGAGCCGACCGCGGCAAAGTCTATATCATCGAGGAGCAGTGTCACCTCATGCCTGTCCATCAGGATCATGAACGGAGCGGTCATTCGCGGGCTTGCTTCGGGTGACTCCAGAAGTTTTTGCCAATCGGCATGTTCGAGCGAGATTAACGTGAATGTTTCAGGAGCGACCAGCACGCGTGTTGATCGCAGCAATTCTAAAATATCAATGTTCATTACTACCCATGTTCCCGGCAAAACTAATTTGTTCGGGCGTCAACCACCAACATCGGCGTTGTGCAATAGATAAAACCGCAGATAGGTTCAACGCCATTTAGGAAGAAATTAACAGAAATCTATAAAAGGAGTCGAAAGACCAAAATCAATAAAAGCCATGGACGATAGCAAGAGCACAACTTTCAGAAACCCTAAAAGAACCAAGTTGAACATAGCTTGTGTTTATTTGACAAATTACTTTCTGGCCGACGATCAAGGCGAGATCGCAATGGCAAAAACGGTCCTTGACAGCCATAATCTTCAACTCGAAGTTTGGCCTCTGGGAGGCATAAAGTATGCGGGGAATACGCTAGTCTACCCCGACCCTGTCCCGCATGACGCGTACGACGACGAAGTGAACAAAGTAACCTACAAAGATCTGCTTACGAGGGCCCGTGGCCTCATTCAATCCAAATGCACTTTCTCAGTGTACGCCACGGTGGTCTTTGGCCAGTTTCAGCACCCCGGAAAAGGCATCACGCCACCCGGAATGCCCATTACAACTCCCTTGTGTATTATTTCACCGAATCCAAACGTCGATAAGATGGACGTGCTTCATGAAATGGGCCACGCGGCCGACCTCCATCACGAAGATGCGATCAGCAAAAACTATATGAATCAGACGAGCGGCCGATCGGAAATGATGAAATTCCAGGTAGAGAAGATGGCCAAATCCTGGTATGCAGTAGGGTAAGTTGCCGAAAACTTATTTTTGCGAAGGCTGTCGGCGATCAACCGACGGCCTTTCCTTTTTGTTCCAGCAGATCAACCTTTTCCGCCAGGATTTGCAGCAAAGTATCCACTGTTTTCAAATGTGTTCTAAATGCGAGACATGCAAATCGAAGCGTAAATCGGCCGTTAAGCCTTGTCGACGAAATAAACACGCGTCCATCGGCCACGACTTCTTCGAGCAGGCGTTTATTGAATGCACCCGGATCGCCATTTTGGGGGACATATCGATAGACCACGACCGAAAGCTCCGGTTCTAAATCCGATTCGAATCCGAGTTTTGTCACTTCGGCGTGGAAATATTTGGCAAGAGCTAGTTTTTCTTCGAGACAGGCGCGAAAAGGAGCGAGGCCATGCAATTTCAAAGGCAGCCATAATCGGAGCCCGCGAAAATGTTTCGTAAGCTCCGGTGAGAGGTCGGCAGGCGATGCCTCTTCGTTTACATCCCGGGCGTCCTGCATGTAATTTGCCGAATATTTCTGCGATTCGAAAAGGGCTTCAGCGTTTCTTACCAGCACGACGCCGAGACCGTACGGCAGAAACAATCCTTTGTGCGGATCGATAACGAGCGAATCCGATTTTTCTATCCCCGCGAGTTTCTTCTTACCCTCGTCTGTAAGAATAAAAAATCCACCATACGCTGCATCGATGTGATACCAGATTCCGTTTCGTTTTGCGATATCGCCGATCTCAGAAAGCGGATCGATAGCACCAACATCAGTCGTACCGGCGGACGCAACGACAAGAAACGGATTGAGACCTTCGCGCCGGTCCTCGACGATCTGATGTTCAAGCTCCTCCGCAATGATCCTGTATTTACTGTCAAGCGGAATATGGCGGACAATACATTCGCCAAGGCCTGCGATGCGGATCGCCTTGTCGACTGAATGGTGAGCCTGTTCGGAAAGATAGATCACCGACCGTTCAATGTCTTTCGCCTTAATGTTTTGTGCGTCTCGCGCCGTAACAATGGCAATCAGATTCGCGAGGCTG
>Ga0268264_10004382_pt1 | contig 12046 bp, 12 predicted proteins | sample KBSSwiS32_FD_190357 | JGI IMG/M metagenome (GOLD analysis project Ga0268264, IMG submission 190357) | Switchgrass rhizosphere microbial communities from Kellogg Biological Station, Michigan, USA - KBS Switchgrass S3-2 (SPAdes) (version 2) | ecosystem: Host-associated > Plants > Roots >... | reverse complement strand
CGGTTAAAAAATACATATGAACTGTTCGCTGCCACTCGCGCGCATGTAGACTCCGCCCCCCCAAAACCATGATCATAATGCGTTTTGCGGCGGACGTTAGCTGTGGTCGGTTCAGGGCTGCGGGCCGCAATGACGAGTGATATAATTGGTCGATGGCCCGTTGATCGTTGTCGCGCCGGTCACAAGGTGTCGCCCGCAATCGCCGACAGGCAGTTACCCCCGTTACTCGGCAGAAATAGGCCATTCCGCAACCGGCCCGAATCTGAGAGGCGTCGGGTTGGCAAGGCGCCCAACTCGGTCGTTCATGATTGCCTTTGATCGTCTTAACTGCGCTCACTGAGAGTGAGCACTTATGGACGCGTCAAGCAGTCTTGCGGCCAGAACCGAATGGCATAGGGTGGCAGAACGATGGAACTCGAAATCACCACAGAGCACAGGCGGCTGCTATCCAAACTTCATGCGAGTGGGGCCGATATCAAGCAAGCTAGAGCTTACGCCGAACTGATCGTGAAAAAGAATTGGTTCAAAATGCCGTGGTCACGCGGCAAACAGTATTTCCATCAGAGTGCATATGTCACCGCGCTGATCGTCAGCTACGCACGGCCGTTCGCGCAGGGCCGTAACGGATACACCTTTCCAAGGCGCCTTGTACCCTACGATGACACCGAGTGGACTATTCATGAGAGATTATTGGAGCAGCGTAACAAAATTTACGCGCATTCCGACTTGGAAAAATGGAACATCAGGCCATGGAAATCAGGTAATTTCGATACCGTCATTATAGGCCAGCCTGCCCATTATATTTCTCGCGAGGACATCGATGTTTTCATACCAATGACGTCGAATATCATGTCCGCCATTGCCCTGAGATATTCAGAGATCTTGCAGGAATATGGATCGGGTACGAATATCTATTTCTAGTCGCATCTGTGTCAGCAGTGCAAAATGACCGAAGGCAGTGCATCGTTATTTGAACGTCTGTTCGGTCGAATTGAAAAACGTGAGTCCAGCCGTAAGGAAATCGCGATAGAAACGAATGTGCGCGCCTTTCTCTCCAGGCAGGGCAATGTCGGCGAGTCATGAGTGACAGCTTCCCCCAAGTCGGAAGCCGAAATCGGCCATTCCGCTGCCGGCCCACCCTTCCCGTTCTAAACCGCTGCTCGCGTCTTTGTGAACGTCCAGTGGGGGGCTGAAAGCAGCCCTTCCGTCCCTGGCCCGGGAATGACGGCAAAGTCCCAAAGGCCGACGCTCACGCCAAGTTGTTACCTCTCAACCCCACCCCCGCACCCAAACACTCACACTCTCCCCCCACACCCGGAACCGCGCGCAACCGTTCTCGTCGGCGGTGATCTCTTCCTCGCAATAGCCGAGCCAGTCGCGGAAGGTGGCGTTTGCGTGGTCGGGGCCGAGGTCCACGGTTTTCCAGGCCTCCCCCGCGTTGCTGAGGATTACCACGCAGCCCGGCTCGGTCTCGGTGCCGTAGCGGATGAAGGCCACGCAATGGGGGTCGTCGAACAGGTCGGTCTGGGGGCCGTGGGCGAAGCGTTGGCGGGCTTCGATCAGGCGGGGGAGGGCTGCGACGGGGGCGAGGTTTACTTCGTGCTGCTCGCCGTCGCCGCCGGTGTCGCTGTAGGTCGTGCCGTAGAGGTCGGGGTAGAACACGCATGGGGTGCCGTGTTCGCGCAGCAGGATCAGCGCATAGGCGAGCGGCTGGAACCACGGCTCCACCGGGCTTTCCAGCGATTGCAGCGGCTGCGTATCATGGTTGGAGACGAGCGTGACGGCGTGATCGGGCATCGCGGCCACCAGCGTGCCCTCGAAGATCGTCGTCAGATCGAAATCGGCATGGGCGCGTGAGGCGTCGGCAAAGCGGAAGTGCAGCGCGGCGTCGAACAGCATCAGCTGCCGGTCGACCAGTTCGATGTAATTGACGAGCGCGGCGGTGTCGCCATGCCAGTATTCGGCGACGACCAGCAGGTCCGGGTTCACCTCGGCGCGCATGTGGCCCACCCAGTCGCGGAAGAACCACGCAGGCACGTGCTTGACCGCGTCGAGCCGGAAGCCGTCCACCGGCACCTGCTCCGCCAGCCAGCGGCCCCAGTATTTCAGCTCCTCGTAGACGGCGTTGTTCCGGAACTCGACATTGGCGCCCATGAGATAGTCGTAGCTGCCCATCTCGGCGTCGACTTCGCAGTTCCACTCCCCCTCGCCGTATTCGTTGCAGAGGCGGAAGATGCCGTCCTCGTCGGGGTTCTCGATATGGTCGACGCCACTGAAGCAGCGCGCGTCCCAGATGAACTCCGAGTGCTGCCCCTGCCGCCCCGGAAACGTGAAGCGGGTGTAGGCGTCAGCCTCTAAGCATTCGTCCTCGATGGCGGTGCGGTCCTCGGGATCGGCGCGGCGCACAGTGACGCGCTCCTTCTCGTCCGCGCCCATCTTGTGGTTGAACACGACATCGTGGATCACGCCGAGACCGGCAGCGCGCAAGGCGTGGCAGGCGGCCTCCAGCGCAGGCCGGTCGCCATACTTGGTGGCGACGGTGCCTTTCTGGTCGAACTCGCCGAGATCGAACAGATCATAGGTGTCGTACCCGACCGAGAAGCCGCCATTGGCGCCCTTGCATGCAGGCGGCAGCCAGACGTCGGTGACGCCCATGTTGGCGAGTTCGCCGGCTTTGCCGGCCAGCTCCGGCCAGAGCGTCCCGTTTCCGGGCGTGTACCAGTGGAAGAACTGGATGAGCGTTCTTGCCGCTCGCGGTTCCGACATGCCCGTGCCCCTTTGCTGCGCTGCAGCATGCATAACACATGAGCGGGCGCGGGGTTGCGGGGATCGCGCTTCAGTCCGGCTGGCGGCCCTTGAAGCCTTTGGCGATGACGTACCATTCGGACGAATCCTTGCGGCTCGCGGGGGGCTTGGCGTGCTTTACCGAAGTGAAGTTGCGCTTCAGGATCGTCAGCAATTCGCCGTCCGTGCCGCCCGCAAACACCTTGGCCACGAACGCGCCGCCGGGGGCGAGAGTGGTGATCGCAAAGTCCACCGCCGTTTCCACAAGGCCCATCGTGCGCAAGTGGTCGGTCTGCTTGTGGCCCACGGTATTGGCCGCCATGTCGGACAGGACGAGGTCGGGCGGCCCGTCGAGCGCATTCTCCAGCGCGGCGGGCGCTTCGTCGGCCATGAAGTCCATCTCGAAGATGGTGACGCCCTCGATCGGATCGGTGGGCAGAAGGTCGATGCCCACGATCGCAGCTTTGGGCGCGCGCTTGCGGACGATCTGGCTCCAGCCGCCCGGCGCGATGCCCAGATCGACGACACGCTCCACCCCTTTGAGCAGGCCGAACTTCTCATCCAGTTCGGCCAGCTTGTAGGCCGCCCGGCTGCGATAGCCTTCTGCCTTGGCCTGCTTTACATAGGGATCGTTGATCTGGCGGGTGAGCCAGCGCGACGAACTGGCCGTCCGCTTCCTGGCGGTTTTCAGGCGTTCGCCCGGATCGCGGCCTGAACGGCTCATGGGGCGGGCACTCCGTTGGGGGTAGGTTCGCCGCGCGGGCGGGCGCCATGTCCGTGCCCATGGGCTGAGATCAACCCGCGCAGGATGCCCTCGCGGATGCCGCGGTCTGCTACGCCGAGGCGCGATGCGGGCCACAGGTCAAGGATGGCTTCCAGAATGGCGCAGCCCGCCACCACCAGATCTGCGCGCTCGCGGCCGATGCAGTTCAATTCGCGCCGCTCTTCGATGGCCATGGAGGAGAGCCGGGAGCTGATCGCACGCATCGATTCGGCAGGCACGATCAGGCCGTCTACCGCGCGCCGGTCATACTGCGGCAGGTCGAGATGCAGGCTGGCGAGCGTGGTCACGGTGCCGCTGGTGCCGAGCAAACGCAGCGGGCCGGTGGCCGAGGCACTCTCGCGCGCAGGTGACGTGCGGCGGGCGAAAGGCGCGAAACTGTCGGCCACCAGCGCGCGCATCCGGGCATAACGCTCCAGCCGGTCCGCGCGGGTGGCGCCTTCGTGGCCGCACGTCTCGGACAGCGAGACAACACCCCACGGCACCGATTGCCAGTCCAGGATACGCGGTACGGTATCGGTGCTTTCGATCAGCACCAGTTCGGTCGATCCGCCGCCGATGTCGAAGATCATGGCGGGGCCGATGCCTTCTTCGAGCAGCACATGGCAGCCCAGCACGGCAAGGCGCGCTTCCTCGCGCGCGCTGATGATGTCGAGCGCGATGCCGGTTTCGTGGCGCACCCGTTCAATGAATTCCGGGCCGTTTTCCGCGCGGCGGCAGGCCTCTGTCGCCACCGAGCGGGCGAGATAGACACTGCGGCGCATCAGCTTTTCGGCGCAGACGCGCAGCGCTGCCAGCGTGCGCTCCATCGCCTCGTCGGAAAGTCGCCCGGTCTGCGCCAGACCCTCGCCCAGCCGCACCACGCGGCTGAAGGCATCGATCACGGTGAAGTTCTCGCCCGATGGCCGCGCGATGAGGAGCCGGCAGTTGTTGGTACCAAGGTCCAGCGCGGCATAGGATTGGCGATGCGAACCGGCGTGCGAAACCGACCGTCCGAAATCCTTGTCGTCGCGCGGCGGTGCGCTTGTCTCTTCTGCCCGTTCGCCTGCGGGGCGACCGTTCGCCTGTGGGGCGGCAGGTAGGGCCGGTTGACCCCTTCGCGCCCTGCGCCGCGAATTGCCGCGACCGGACGCTTCGACTTTCGCTGCCGGCGGAGCTTGATCCGCCATGTCATTCAATCTCGTTCATATCATCCCGCCCCGTGCAGGCGGGCACCTGACCGCAATGCTAACGACCTGCAGCCAAACCGGCAAGGGCACTGCGCAATATCCCGTTGCGCAGCGACTTGACCCGAATCGCCCACGCGCCTAGAGGGGCGCCCTCATTGCCCCGTCGTCTAATGGTAAGACACCGGATTCTGATTCCGTTTATCGAGGTTCGAGTCCTCGCGGGGCATCCAATTTTTCCAACATCGCAGAATGGTGGGTTCGTATCGCCAAGGCGCGCCGGTGCGCGCGCTCACACCATATCCTGCGGCCGGACCAGCCGGTCGAAGGTGGCGGTATCGACCAGGTCTAGCGCCAGCGCAGCTTCGCGCAGGGTCTGGCCTTGCTCGTGGGCGTGCTTGGCGATCCTGGCGGCATTGTCGTAGCCGATTTCGGGGGCAAGCGCCGTTACCAGCATCAGGGAGCGGTCGACGAGGTCGGCGATACGGGCGTGGTCCGGCTCCAGCCCTTCCACGCAGCGCCGGGCGAAGCTGTCCATGCCCACGGCGAGCAGGTGGGCCGAGCGCAGTACTGCCGCGCCGATCATGGGCTTGAACACGTTGAGTTCCAGATGCCCCTGCAAGCCGCCGACCGTCACTGCCTGATGATTACCGATCACTTGCGCGGCGACCATCGTCAGCATCTCGCACTGGGTGGGGTTGACCTTGCCCGGCATGATCGAGCTGCCCGGCTCGTTGGCAGGCAGCACCAGTTCGCCCAGCCCCGAACGCGGGCCGGAGCCGAGCAGGCGGATGTCGTTGGCGATCTTGGAAAGCGCGACGGCCAGCGTCGCGAGCGTGGAGGACAGGTGGACCAGCGGATCGTTGCTGGCGAGCGCCTCAAACAGGCTATCTGCCTGGCGGAAGGGCAGGCCGGTCAGCGCTGCCAGTTCCGCCGCCACGGCTGCGCCGAACCCTTCGGGCGCGTTGAGTCCGGTGCCCACCGCCGTGCCGCCCTGCGCCAATGCCGTCATGCCGGCCATCACCGCAGGGGTGATCCGGTGGCGGCAGCGGAAGAGCTGGTGCGCATAGCCGGAAAACTCCTGCCCCAGCGTCAGCGGCGTCGCATCCTGCAGGTGGGTGCGGCCGATCTTTACGATGCCTGCCCAATCCTCTGCCTTGGCCTCCAGCGCGCCGTGCAGGCGGTCCAGCGCGGGCAGCAGTGCGCCGGTCGCGGCGCGCGCCGCCGCGATGTGCAGCGCAGTGGGGAACGTGTCGTTCGAGCTTTGCGCCATGTTGACGTGATCGTTGGGATGGACCGGTGTCTTGCCGCCGCGCGTGCCGGTCAGCATTTCGTTGGCGCGCCCCGCGATCACTTCGTTGACGTTCATGTTGGACTGGGTGCCGCTGCCGGTCTGCCAGATGACCAGCGGGAACTGATCGTCGAACTTCCCGGAAACCACCTCTGCGGCTGCCGCCTCGATGGCGTCTGCGAGCGCCGTGTCCAGCCCGTGCGCCCGGTTCACCCGCGCCGCCGCCTGCTTCACCAGCGCCAAGGCATGGACAATAGCAATCGGCATGCGTTCCGTCTCGCCGAAGGGGAAATTTTCGATGGAGCGCTGCGTCTGCGCGCCCCAGTAGGCGCTGGCGGGCACCTCTACCGGCCCGATGCTGTCCGTCTCCACCCGCGTCGTCATGATCGTACCTGTCCTTTGTGGCGGGTGAAAGTCAGAGCGCTCCTGCCGTCCTCAATGCCACTGGTCAACGGCTTCAGGACGTCTAGCAATGAGCGGCATCGAAAGTTTCGGCAAGCGGCGTGAACGCCGTGAAAACGTGGAGATGCTGGCACGGTTCCGTCGGGGCCTTGGCAGCGTCACGGTCATGCTCAAGGATCTCACCTGCCGGGGCGCGATGATCGAGGGTGTCGGGCACCTGGTGCAGGACGAGGCGATCCATCTCGCTCTGCCGGGACGCCGCCCGGCGATGGCGTTTGTCGCCTGGTCCACCGAGCACAGCGCGGGGCTGGAATTTGCCGAGCCGCTCGACGGCGCGATCTTTCACGATCTGGTGGCGCGCTTCGGGCGGGGCGCAGCTGCTTCACAGCCGATCAGCCATGCAGCCTGAAGATCAGACGACAGCGGCTTCAAGCACAGTGATCGTCCCCGCATCTGCGTCCATCTCGGCCATGACGCCTACCGGAACGCTGACCTGATCGGCGATGTGGCCGATCATCGCACCCTGAAACGCGGGTACGCCAAGGTGCGCCAGTTGCCGGTCCATCACTTCATAAACCGTGAAGTCTCCGAAGGCGGGATCGGGATTGGTGCAATCCGTGCACTGGCCGAACACGACCCCTGCCACTTTGCCAAGAATGCCGGAAAGGTCGAGCTGGGTCAGCAGCCGGTCGATCCGGTATTCGCTCTCGTTGGTGTCCTCCACGAACAGGATCGCGCCGGTGAAATCGGGCAGGTAGGGCGTGCCGACCAGCCCCGCCAGCACCGTGAGATTGCCGCCCAGCAGCCGCCCGCGTGCTTTGCCGCCACGAAACGTGCGCACGCGTCCCCGCGTCCGGCCAAGTCCTCCCGCCAGTCCCTGCGGCACTGCGAAGGTGGGAGCGGCGCCCTCGAAGGCGATCTGGCGGAACGATTCCCACGCAGGGGCGGGCCAGCTTGCCGACGCATTCGGACCGTGGATGCTGACGACCCCGGTACGCGCCGCAAGGGCCATGTGGAGCGCGGTGATATCGCTGGAGCCGATGAGCAGCTTGGGCGCGGCCGCGATCCTGGCATAGTCCAGCAGCGGCAGCAGCCGTGCGCAGCCCCACCCGCCGCGTACCGCCATGATTGCCTTGACCGAAGTATCCGCGAACATGGCCTGCAGGTCTGTCGCGCGTTCTGCGTCCTCCCCGGCGAGGTAGCCGCTGCGCGCGGTGAGATGCGGGGCCAGCTTCGGCTCCAGTCCCATTGCGCGCACCGCGTCGGACAGTTCTTCCAGCCCGAAGCGGTCAGCCACGAAGCCCGCAGGAGCGGCGAGGCCGAGCACGTCGCCAGCCTTCAGGCGCGGCGGTTTGCGGGCACCCGGCGATGCGGCGGAAGGCGCAGGCAGGGCAGGTGTAGCCAGCAAGGCGGCAAGGCTGCCCAGCGCGGCAAGTGTTGATCGTCGGGACATGCTCATCCCGCCAAGCTAACGCCAAACGCACCGCGCGGCGACCCTCTCGACGAAGTCGCCGTTACGCGCCATGAGGCAGCCATGACCGAAGAAGAACAGAAGCTCACCGACCGCCGTTTCTACAAGGCCCGGCAGGAGGCCGGCTTTGCCGAAGCGCAGACGGAAACGCCGCAGACGCAAAGTGCATCCTACCAGCTCGCTTTCCGCGACGTCGATTTCCTGCTGCGCGAGGAGCTGCGCCCCGTCCGCTTCCAGCTTGAACTGCTCAAGCCCGAAATGCTGCTGGAAGAGGCCAACATCGGCTCGACGCTGGTGATGTACGGTTCCGCCCGCATCCCCGCGCCCGAGCATTGCGAGGCCCTGCTGGCCGCTGCCGACACGGACGAAAAGCGCGCCGTGGCCGAGCGGCTGGTGGCGAAATCGAAGTATTACGAAGTCGCTCGCCAGCTGGCCCGTACCGCCAGCACCTGCGCCGTGGTCGAAAAGGGGATGCGCCAGTTCGTGGTGTGTTCGGGCGGAGGCCCCTCTATCATGGAGGCGGCAAACCGGGGTGCGGCGGAAGTGGGGGCGGAAACCATCGGTCTCAACATCGTTCTGCCGCACGAACAGGCACCCAACCGGTATGTTACCCCGCGCCTCTCGTTCCAGTTCCACTATTTCGCGCTGCGCAAGATGCATTTCCTGCTCCGCGCCCGCGCGGTGGCAGTGTTCCCCGGTGGTTTTGGCACGCTCGACGAGTTCCTGGAACTGCTCACGCTGATCCAGACCGGCAAGATGAAGCCCATGCCGATCCTGCTCTACGGCAAGGAATTCTGGACCCGCATCCTCAACTTCGAGGCGCTGGCGGAAGAAGGCGTCATCAACCGCAAGGATCTGGACCTGTTCCACTGGTGCGAAACCGCCGCGGATGGCTGGGAGAAGATCGTGGAGTTCTACGGGCTGGATTGCGAGTGATCCACACGCCGCGACTGGTGCTGCGGCCTGTGGACGTGCCCGCCGATCTGGCGGCCATGAACGCGATCATGCGTCAGCCGCGAGCGATGGCCTATTGGTCCACGCCCCCGCACGAAACCGAGGCGGTGACGCGCGAATGGCTGACCGGAATGGCCTCGATAGCGCCAGCACTGGGCGAAGATTTCATCGTCGAGCATGAAGGACGGGTTATCGGCAAGGCCGGCTTTTACCGTTTTCCCGACGTCGGCTACCTGTTCGATCCGGAAACATGGGGGCAGGGCTTCGCCAGCGAGGCGGTGGGGGCGGTTGTGGCGCGGGCTTTCACAGCCCACGGCTTGCCGCGCATCACGGCGGACGTTGATCCGCGCAACACCGCCTCGATGCGCCTGCTCAAACGGCTTGGTTTTGCGGAGACCCATCGGCAGGTGCGGACATGGCTGGTCGGCGAGGAGTGGTGCGACAGCGTGTACTTTGCCCTGACCCGTGAAGACTGGGATCAGCGCACGGCCTGATGCCCCATCGGCCCGTGGCCCGCACCAAAGCCGGGCGCGCAAGTGAGAGCGGCGCGGACGAAATCGCGGGCGTCTTCCACGGCCTCATCAAGGCTTGCCCCTTGCGCCAGGAACGTAGCGATGGCGCTGGCCATCGTGCAGCCGGTGCCGTGGGTATGCCGGGTAACGATGCGCGGGGCGGACCACAGGCGTGGCGGTTCGCCGGGAACGACGAGGCGATCCTCCACCATCTCCCCGTCCGAATCGCCGCCCTTTGCAAGGTAACAGACGCCGCGCGCAGCCATCGCCGCATCGCCGCCCAGCGCGGCCAGTTCAGGCACGTTGGGCGTGGTCAGCGTCGCCAGCGTCATCAGCCGCTCGAACGCGGCCACCGTATCCGCGTCCGCCAGCACCGAGCCGCTGGTGGCGATCATCACCGGGTCAAACACAATCGGCACCGTCAGTCCGGCCAGCCGGTCTGCCACCAGGTTGGCAATCGCTGCCGATCCCAACATCCCGATCTTCACCGCATCGACGCCGATGTCCGAGACGCAGGCGTCAATCTGCGCCGCGACCATTTCGGGCGAAAGCGCCTCCACCATGGTCACGCCGAGCGAGTTCTGCGCGGTGATTGCGGTGATCGCGGTCATAGCATAGCCGCCGAGCATGGTGATCGTCTTGATATCGGCCTGGATACCCGCGCCGCCCGAGCTGTCGGAACCGGCGATCGAGAGGATGCGGGGTGGAATGGCTTGGCTGGTCATCCCGCTCCCCTACCCGTTTGGGCCGAGCGAAGTCGAGACACGGTTGCGCAGCGCTGGCGTGGGATGAAGGGTGCGTTGCTTCAGCCCTTGTAGCGCCGCTCCGTAGACGGTGGAGCGCCAGCCTGCTTTGCCTTCGAGCGCGTCGGACGGTCCACCAGTTCGCCGCCGCAGTTTGGGCAGCGGTCGTCGAGGTCGTCGGCGCAGGGCGCGCAGTACGTGCATTCGAAGCTGCAGATGAACGCGCCGGGAGCCTCGGCGGGCAGATCGATGCCGCAGCGTTCGCAATCAGGGCGCATGTCCAGCATCAGGCCGCCGCCTTTTCCACCGCATGGCAGATCGAGGCCACTGCCGCTTCGACCTCGTCCGCATTGTCGCCCTCGGCCATCACGCGGATGACGGGTTCGGTGCCGGAGGGGCGGATCACCAGCCGCCCCTTGCCGTTCAGCGAGGCCTCGGCATCGGCAATCGCTGCCTTCACGCCGTCTGCCTCAAGAGGTTTGCCCCCCGCGAACCGAACATTGCGCAGCAGTTGCGGCACCGGATCGAACAGGTGGAGCAGCTCGCTCGCCCGCTTGCCCGACTGGACCAGCGCCGAAAGCACCTGCAGCGCCGCCACGGTGCCGTCTCCGGTGGTGGCGTGATCGAGCAGGATCATGTGGCCCGATTGCTCGCCGCCCACGTTGAAGCCGCCGCTGCGCATCCGCTCGAGAACGTGCCGGTCGCCCACGGCGGTGCGCTCCAGCGTCAGTCCCTGCGCGGCAAGGCAGCGTTCCAGCCCGAGGTTCGACATGACGGTGGCGACCACGCCGCCGCCGCGCAGCTGGCCGCTGGCGGCAAACTGGGTGCCGATCAGCGCCATGATCTGGTCGCCATCGACTGTCTGGCCCTTCTCGTCGACCACGATCAACCGGTCTGCATCACCATCGAGCGCAATGCCGATATCCGCGCCCGCGCTCACCACGGTCTCCTTCACGAGATCGAGATGGGTGGAGCCGCAGCGGTCGTTGATGTTCTTGCCGTTGGGATTGACGCCAACCGCAACAATCTCCGCGCCGAGTTCCCAGAACGCGGAAGGGGCCACCTGATAGGCCGCGCCATTGGCGCAATCGATGGCGATCTTCAGTCCGTCGAGCCGCACCTCGTTGGGCAGCGAGCCTTTCACCGCATGGATATAGCGCCCGCGCGCGTCCTCGATGCGGCGCGCGCGGCCAATCTCGGGCGCGTCGGCCAGCGCGACCTCCTGAGCCAGCATCGCCTCGATCGCCAGTTCGTCCTCGTCGGACAGCTTGAATCCGTCCGGCCCGAACAGCTTGATGCCATTGTCCTCATAGGGGTTGTGACTGGCGGAGATCATCACGCCCACATCGGCGCGCAGCTCGCGCGTCAGCAAGGCGACCGCCGGGGTTGGCATCGGCCCCAGCAGCACCACGTCCATGCCCACGCTGGTGAAGCCCGCGACCATGGCGTTTTCCAGCATGTAGCCGGATAGCCGCGTATCCTTGCCGATGACGACCCGGTGCCGGTGCGCGCCGCGCAGGAAGCGCTTGCCCGCCGCCTGGCCGACTTTCATGGCCATTGCTGCCGTCATCGCCCCGGCATTGGTGCGACCGCGAATCCCGTCGGTGCCGAAGAACTGTTTGCCCATGTGCGCCCGTTACCAGCCAGAAACTGAAAAATTGCTCTAGACTGGACCATTGCCAAGCTGCGCCGCGCTTGTCACGCTCCACTCACGCAAAGGATGGCGATGACCGAACAAATTGGGCCAGCACAAACAGGCGCCGGGCGACTGCCCGAGATCAAGGTTCCCGGCCTGCTGACGCTGCTCGGCCTCGTCGCCGGCCTGGGCGCGGGGCTGCTGCTGGCGCGCACCTCGATCCTGCCGGGCGTGCTGGCGATCACTGATCCGATTGGCGCGATGTGGCTGCAGGCGCTGAAGATGACGATCCTGCCGCTGGTGACC
>Ga0268264_10004381_pt1 | contig 12047 bp, 9 predicted proteins | sample KBSSwiS32_FD_190357 | JGI IMG/M metagenome (GOLD analysis project Ga0268264, IMG submission 190357) | Switchgrass rhizosphere microbial communities from Kellogg Biological Station, Michigan, USA - KBS Switchgrass S3-2 (SPAdes) (version 2) | ecosystem: Host-associated > Plants > Roots >... | reverse complement strand
CGTCCGGGGGCACGGGTACCTCGTGGGCTCGGGCTGAGCCGTGCTGCGCGCCCGGGCGGTACGGGTCCGCGGCTGGTGGCGACGGCGGACGCTGCAGACCCGGATCACGCTGGTGGTCGGCGGGGTCGCGGTCGTGGCGCTGCTGGTGCTCGCGCGGCTCGGCGTGACCCTGCTCTACACCACCCTGCTGGGCGCGGCGGACAACGAGCTGCACAACCAGGCCGCGGTCGTCGTCTCGCGGCTGAAGGGCGGGATGGCGGTCACCGACCCGGCGGTGCTGCCGTCGATCCGGATCACCGACACCGCGGGCGCGCCGGTCGACGGGCGCGGGCCGCTCCCGGTGCCCCCGAAGGACGTCCGTGACCTCGCGGCGGGTCAGGCGGAGAGCGTCGTCGCCGACGGGGCCGCGCGGCGCTGGGTGGCCGATCCCGTCGTGCTGCCGGACGGGTCCACGCGGCTCGTGCTGGCCTCCGGTGACCTCGTCGGCGGGGCGACGCTGCTGGCCCGCGCGGCCGTCGGGTTCGTGGTCGCGGCGCTGGTCGTGGCGGTCGTGGTCGCGCTCGCCGCCTGGTCGGCGACCCGGGCCGCGCTGCGGCCGGTCGACCGGATGCGGGCCGCCGCGGCCGCCCTCCCGCCCGGACGACGGCTGCCCCTGCCGGTCGCGCACGACGAGCTGCGGGCCCTGGCCGAGGAGCTGAACTCGCTGCTCGCCCGTCGGGACGACGCCGTCGCGCGGTTGGAACGGTTCACCGGCGACGCGGCGCACGAGCTGCGCTCGCCGGTCGCCGCGATCCGCGCGCAGGCCGAGGTGGCGGTCGCCCACCCGGACCCGGCGCTGGTGGACGAGACGCTGCGCGCGGTGGTCGTCGAGTCGCAGCGGCTGTCCGGGCTGCTCGCGGACCTCATGGCGCTCGCCCGCGCCGACGCCGGGCAGCGGGTGGACGCCGAGCCCGTCGACCTCGTCGGGGCGGCCCGGCTCGCGATCGACCGGGTCACCACCGGCCCGGCGCCGGAGCTGCTCGCGCCGGGGAACGCACTGGTCAGGGCCAGTCCGGCCGAGGTCGGGCTGGTCTTGGACAACCTGCTGGGCAACGCGGCGCGGTACGCGGCCACCCGGGTGCGGATCGAGGTGCTGCCCGCGGGCCGGTGGACCCGGCTGGTGGTCTCCGACGACGGCCCCGGCATCCCGCCCGGAGACCGGGTCCGGGTCTTCGACCGTTTCACCCGGCTGTCCCAGGAGGCGGGCGGCGGCCATGCGGGCCTCGGCCTCGCCCTCGTCGCGGCGCTCGTGCGGGGGAGGGGCGGCGAGGCGACGGCGGGGGAGTCGGCGTGGGGCGGCGCGCGCCTGGAGGCGCGCTGGCCCGCCCCGTAGCCGCCGGGAACGGGCTGCGACGATCGGGCGGTGCCGGTGCTGAGTCTGTCCACGTCCGTCGACGCACCGCGGCGGCTGGTCGCGGGGGTGGTGCGGGACGGTGACGCGGCCGCCGAGTCGCTGGCGCTCGCCGGGCACCGGTTCTCCGCCGCGGTGCGCCTGCTGATCCCCGGGGACGTGGTGGTGCTCGAGGCCCGGATCGTCCCCGGCGTCCGGCTGCGGTACCGCTCGCGGATCCGCTCCGTGGGGCCGGAGGGGATGGTGTCCGAGCTGGTCGGCGGCTTCGCCCGCTCGCTGGTGCACACCACGACCCTGCACGACCAGGGCACCGGCACGACCTTGCACGACGAGATCGCCTGGACCTCGCCACTCGGCCCGCTGGGCCGGATCGGCGACGGGATCCTGGTGCGCAGGCTGATCCGGGACATGCTCGCCGCCCGGGCCGTGGTCTACCGGCGGCGGGCGGAGGCGCTCGCCGCGGCGCCCGTGGTGGTCGGCGCGGCGATCGTGCGCTCCGGGTCGGTGCTGGCCGCACAGCGCGACCGACCCGCGGAGCTCGCCGGGCGCTGGGAGCTGCCGGGCGGGTCGGTCGAGGCCGGGGAGACCGAGCCCGCGGCGCTGGTCCGGGAGTGCCGGGAGGAGCTCGGCGTCGCGATCGGCGTCGGCGACCGGCTCGGCACCGACCTGCCGATCACCGCGAAGGGCCGCGACCTCGTGCTCCGCATCCACACCGCGACGCTGAACGCCGGCTCCGGTGAGCCGGAGGCGCTGGAGCATCGCGCGGTGCGGTGGCTGGGAGCCCGGGAGGTCCCGACCGTGGCGTGGGTCGACGCCGACCGGGCGATGGTGCCGGACCTGCGGGGGCTCCTCGGCGACTGATCCGGTGTGGCGTGGAACCGGATGCGGGCCGGGACCGTCGAAGGTCGCGTGAGCTCACGAGAGCGCGGGTCCGGGACGGAGCGGCTCCTGCGGCGGCAGGCGGGGGTGATCAGCCGGGCCCAGGCCGTCGACGCCGGTCTGTCGCCGGACGCCGTCGACCGCAGGCTGGCCGCCCGACGCTGGCTCCCCGTGCACCCGCGGGTCTACCGGGACCGCGCCCACCCGCCGTCGGACGCCGCCCGGGTGTGGGCGGCCGTGCTCTGGGCGGGCGAGGGGGCCGTGCTCAGCGGCGTCGCGGCCGAATGGTGGCACCGCCCGGTCGGCGCCCTGACGGGACCGGTGACGGTCACGGTGCCGCGCAGACGCTCCCCGCGCCCGCGCCCGGACGTCGAGGTGCGGCGGCGTGATCTCCCCGCGGCGGACCGGATGTCGCTGCGCGGGCTCGCGGTCACCGCGCCCGCGCTCACGGCCTTGGAGGCGGCGGTCGAGTCGGGCGTGTCGGGAGCGCGGTTCCACGACCGGGCCGTCCGCGCGGGCCTGGACGCCGACGAGGTGTCCCGGGCGTACTCGCGCGGTCTCGGCTGCGCGGGATCGGCGTCGATGCGCGCCCTCCTGGTCGGCGCCGCCGAGCGGTCGGACTCGGTGGCGCGACGGCTGCTCGTCCGGCGGCTGGGGGCGGCTCGGCTGGTCGGCTGGCGGACCGCGCACCCGGTCCCCGGGCTCGGGCCCGCCGTCGCGTTCCCGCAGGTGAGGATCGCGATCCAGGTCGAGGGCTGGGCGGGGCACCTCGATTCCGACCGGCGCGGGGCCGACGCGTGGCGGCGGAGTGTGGCCTCCCGCTCGGGCTGGACGGTCCTGCGCTACTCCTGGCAGGAGCTCACGAGCCGCCCGGCGGTCGTGGTCGCCGAGATCGGCGGCGTCGTCGCGACGGTCCGCCGAGCCTGCTGAGCTCCGGCGCGCGCGCCGTAGCCGGGGAGGGGGCGATCAGCGGCCTGGATCACCCTGTGATCTCGGTCATCGCGCGGAGCCCACCGCACCTCGTCCCCGAGGCCGTGGTGTGCGGCCTCGGACGGGGAGGAACGATCGTGGGGACACCCCGGCCCGACGGCCGCGGCCGCCGTCGTCGAGTGCCCTTCCCCTACCCCTCTTCTACACGAGAAGTGCAGATCAGAGGGTCAGTAGATCCTGGCGACCTTGAGCGCCTTCTGGTAGGCCTTGCCACTCAGGTCGTCCGCTCCGGCCTTCTTCAGACGGAGGTGCACCACCGGGCAGTTCTTGCACCGCTTCGGCTTCGAGCGGCAGCACTTCTTCTTCACCTTGGGCATGGTGAGGCGAGCCTATGCTGGGCGTGCGCGCAGGTCCAGAGATCGCGCGAGATACCGTGGAACGGTGACCTCAGCTGTTTCCGCACTCGCCGACGCCCCGCAGACCGCCGATCGCGGTCTGCCCGACGGCGCGTCCGGAGCGTCCCGCGCGCTGCGCAACGTCGCCATCGTGGCGCACGTCGACCACGGTAAGACCACCCTGGTCGACGCGATGCTGCGCGCGAGCGGCGCCTTCGGCGAGCGCGCCGAGCTCGTGGACCGGGTCATGGACTCCGGTGACCTCGAGCGCGAGAAGGGCATCACGATCCTCGCGAAGAACACCACGGTGAACTGGCAGGGCGTCACGATCAACGTGATCGACACCCCCGGCCACGCCGACTTCGGTGGCGAGGTGGAGCGCGGGCTGTCGATGGTCGACGGCGTCGTGCTGCTGGTGGACGCCTCCGAGGGCCCCCTGCCGCAGACCCGCTTCGTGCTCCGCAAGACCCTCTCCGCCGGCCTGCCCGTGATGCTGGTCGTGAACAAGACCGACCGCGCGGACGCCCGCATCGAAGAGGTCGTCGACGAGTCGCTGGAGCTGCTGCTCGAGCTCGCCGACGAGCTGGGCCTCGACGAGGACCAGACCGCGCACCTGCTCGACCTCCCCGTCGTCTACGCCTCCGGCCGCGCCGGGCGGGCGAGCCGCAACCGTCCCGGGGACGGCGAGCTGCCGGACTCCGAGGACCTCCAGCCCCTGTTCGACGTGCTGTTCGACGTCGTGCCCGCGCCGAAGGACGACCCGGCCGCGCCGCTGCAGGCCCACGTGACCAACCTCGACGCGACCAGCTTCCTCGGCCGCATCGCGCTCTGCCGGGTCCGCGCAGGCGTCATCCGCCGCGGGCAGCAGGTGGGCTGGTGCAAGGAGGACGGCACCGTCCAGCGCGTCAAGATCACCGAGCTGCTGCGCACCGAGGGCCTGACCCGGGTGCAGGCGGACGAGGCCGTCGCGGGCGACATCGTGGCCGTCGCGGGCATCGCGGACGTCATGATCGGCGACACGCTCGCGGACCCGGAGAACCCGGTCCCGCTCGAGCGCATCCACGTCGACGAGCCCGCGATCTCGATGACCATCGGCATCAACACCAGCCCGCTGGTCGGCCGGGACCCGCACCCCGGCGGCAAGCTCACCGCCCGCCAGGTGAAGAGCAGGCTGGACTCCGAGCTCGTCGGCAACGTGTCGCTGCGCGTGCTGCCCACCGAGCGCCCGGACACCTGGGAGGTCCAGGGTCGTGGCGAGCTCGCCCTGGCGATCCTGGTCGAGACCATGCGCCGGGAGGGCTTCGAGCTCACCGTCGGCAAGCCCGAGGTCGTCACCCGGGTCATCGACGGCAAGCTGCACGAGCCGTTCGAGCAGCTCAGCATCGACGTGCCCACCGACTCGCTCGGCGCGGTCACCCAGCTGCTCGCCGCCCGCAAGGGCGAGATGAGCCAGATGGTGCACGGCGACACCCGTGTGCGGCTGGACTTCCGGGTCCCCTCGCGCGGCCTGATCGGCTTCCGCACCGAGTTCCTGACGATCACCCGCGGCGCTGGCATCGCCAGCCACGTCTTCGACGGGTACGGCCCGTGGGTCGGCGAGATCACGAACCGCCTGCGCGGCTCGCTGATCGCGGACCGCTCCGGCCCCGTGACCGGCTACGCCGTCGATCTGCTGGCGGACCGCGGCGAGCTGTTCGTGGGCCCGGGCACCCAGGTCTACAGCGGCATGGTGATCGGCGAGTACACCCGCAACGAGGACCTCGAGGTCAACATCGTGCGGGAGAAGAAGCTCACCAACATGCGCAAGTCGACGAGCGACGAGCTGGTCAAGCTCACCCCGCCGACGATCCTCACCCTGGAGCAGAGCCTCGAGTTCTGTGCCAACGACGAGTGCGTCGAGGTCACCCCGCAGAACGTCCGGATCCGCAAGGTCGAGCTGGACAGCCACCTCCGTGGCCGGGCCCGCGCCCGGGCGAAGGCGGCCGCTCAGCAGTAGGCCCGCCCGGGGTCCTCACCGAGGGCCGACGGGCCCGGTGCGACGATGGTCCGATGAGGCGGAGCACGGTCGCGGCGCTGCTGGCGGTACTGCTCGCCGTGCTGGCGGGCTGTACCAACGCGCCGGTGGTCGTGCCCGCCCCGGAACCGGCGCCGCCGCCGCCCGAGCCCACCGCCACCCAGATCGTGGTGGGGGTGGACGACCTGGGCGCCGGGTTCAACCCGCACCTGCTCGCCGACCGGTCCGCGGTCACCCAGGCCCTGTCGACCCTGGTCCTGCCGAGCGTGTTCCGCCCGGACGCCCAGGGTGAGCTGCGGCTCGACACCACCATCGCCACCAGCGCCGAGGTGGTGGCCACCAGCCCGTTCACGGTGTCGTACGAGCTGAACGTGCAGGCGAGCTGGTCGTCGAACTCGCCGATCGCGGCCGAGGACTTCGTCTACCTGTGGGAGCAGATGCGCTCCGCCGCGGGCACGATCGACGGCGAGGGCTACCGGCACATCACCGACGTGCGGTCCCGGGCGGGCGGCAAGGCCGTCGACGTGGTGTTCGACGGGGCCTACCCCCAGTGGCAGCACCTGTTCACCGGGCTGCTGCCCGCGCACATCCTCAAGGACGCCCCCGGCTCCTGGACCGGGGCGACGGCAGGCGGGCTGCCCGCGTCGGGTGGGCCCTTCCGGGTGGTGGGCGTGGACCGCGCGCGGGGCGAGGTCGTCCTGGCCCGCAACGACCTCTACTGGGCCACCCCGGCCACGCTCGACCAGGTCGTGCTGCGCAGGCTCGATCCGCAGCAGCTGGCCGAGGCGCTGCGGGTCGGGGACGTCGACGTCGCCATGCCGACCGCGGACGCGGACGTCGCCGCGGCTCTGAGCGGGTACCAGACCACGCCCGCTCCGCGGCCCACCGTCACGGACCTGGTGCTGCGCGCGGACTACGGCCCGCTCGCGGACGTCCGGGTGCGGCAGGCGCTCGCGGCGTCGCTGGACCGGGAGCGGCTGCGCGCCGAGGTGGCGCCGGGTGCGCTGCGGGCGGACGCCTTCGGGCTCGCGCCGTCGCAGGCGGGCTACACCCCCAGCATCCCGACGACCGGGCCCGATCCCGCCGCGGCCGAGCGGCTGCTGACCGAGGCCGGGTACACGCGCTCGGCGTCGGGGGTGTGGCTGCTGGGCTCCACGCCCCTGCGGATCGTGGTCGCGGCGGGGGCGGAACGGACGGAGGACGTCGCGGTCGCCGCCGCCGTCGCCGAGCAGTGGGAGGCGGCGGGGATCGGGGTGGACGTGGTCGCGCCGCCCGCGGCCGACCTGGCCACCCAGCGGGCGGTCGCGGCGACCCCGCCGGTCACCACCACGCCGCCGGTCCCCACACCCACAGCGGCGCCCACAGCGGCGCCCACAGCGGCGCCCACAGCGGCGCCCACAGCGGCGCCCACAGCGGCGCCCACAGCGGCGCCCACTGCGTCCCCGACCCCCACCCCGTCGGTGGCGGCGAGCGCGTCGGCGCAGCCCGCGAGCGCCACCGTCCGGGCGGACGTGCTGGTCCTGCCCCGTGCTGTCGGGGGTCCGATCGGGCCCCAGCTGGCGTCGGACTACGGCTGCCCCGACCCGACGGCGACCGTGCCGAACCCGCCCGCCTCGCCCGGCGGCTTCTGCTCGGCCGCGCTGCAGCCGGACCTCGAGGCGTTGGCCACCGCGGCCGTGCCGGATCCGGCGCTGCTCGAGACCGTGGAGCGGGTGCTCTGGGCGCAGCTTCCCGCGCTCCCGTTGTTCCAGCCGGTGTCGCTCCTCGTGAGCACGCCCGCGGGCGCCGCCGCAACCGGGTTCGGACCCGGCCCATTGGTGACCGGTCCGCTCACCGGAGCGCAACGCTGGGTGCCTCCCGGCAGCTAGAGCGCCCGATCGAGGGTTAAGTTACTCCAGGGTAATCACGATGTGTCGTGTTGTCCACTTCACGTCACCCTTTGGTCACGATCGGCCACTTGGTTGGCGGGACAACCTGTGAGCTTCCTAAGTTGCCCAGGGATCGGGTGCCCGTGACCGCGACATGGGGCGGGGTCGACCTGCCCGGTTCCGGTGCCCGACCCGGGTGCGTTTCGGCGAGAGATCAAGGAACTTCCATGAAGAGAACGCGCGCGGCGGCGGCCGCAGCGGTCGCCACGGCGGCGGCCCTAGTCCTGGCGGCCTGTGGCGGTGGCGGCGGCGCCGGAGGCAGCTCGGGCGGGGTCTACGGGGACTGCCAGACCAGCCCCAACACGTGCAACTCCGCTGCGGCGGACCAGCTGCAGCAGGGCGGCACGGTCACCCTGGCCTCCGAGAAGAACATCGACAACTGGAACGTCATCTCGTCCGAGGGCAACACGGACTGGACCGGAATGTCGACCAAGCCCCTGCTCACGTACGCGTTCTACACGTCGCCGGACCTCAAGCCGACGCTGAACACGGACCTGCTCGAGTCGGCGGACCTCACCACCCCGACCACGGTCACCTACAAGATCAAGCAGGCCGCGGTCTGGAACGACGGCACGCCGGTCTCGGCGGACGACTTCGCCATGGCCTGGAAGTGGCAGAACACCCGGGACTGCCCGGAGTGCGAGACCGCGGGCAACGGTGGCTACGACCTGATCCAGAGCGTCGTCGGCTCGGACAACGGCAAGACCGTCACGGTCACGCTGGCGCAGCCGTACACCGACTGGCAGAGCCTGTTCAACTCGGCGGCCCCGTTGTTCCCGGCGCACCTCGGCGCCCAGCAGGGCGATCTGAACAGCCCGGCGGGCCTCAAGGCCGCTTTCGACTACTTCGGTTCCACCGTTCCCACCTACTCGGCCGGTCCGTTCCAGGTCGAGAACTGGCAGGACAACGTCGCGCTGACGCTCGTCCCGAACCCGCAGTGGTACGGCGCGACCAAGCCGAAGCTCGACCGGATCGTCGTCCGCGTCATCACCGACGCCACGCAGGAGCCGCTGGCCCTGCAGAACAACGAGGTCCAGGCATTGTTCCCGCAGCCGCAGGTCGACATCGTGTCCCAGCTGCAGAACATCCCGAACGTGTCGCAGTACCAGGCCGCGGGCCTGAGCTGGGAGCACTTCGACTTCAACCTGGTGAACCCGTTCCTCGCGGACAAGCCTCTGCGCCAGGCGCTGTACACCGCGGTGAACGTGCAGGACATCATCAGCAAGACGGTCGGGCAGTTCAACCCGGACATCAAGCCCTTGACCAACAAGATGTTCGTCCCCGGCCAGGACGGCTACCAGGACAACCTGACCGCGACCGGCCAGGGCTCCGGCAACGTCGACGCGGCGAAGAAGATCCTCACCGACGCCGGCTACACCGGTGTCGGCACCGCGCTCGTCGCGCCGAACGGTCAGGCCGTGCCGACCCTGCGCATCCGCTACACCGTCGGCAACGCCGTCCGGCAGACCGAGACCGAGCTGTTCGCGGCCTCGGCCAAGCAGCTCGGCGTGAACGTCGAGATCCAGACCACCGACAGCCTCGGCACCACGCTGTCGACCGGTGAGTACGACGTCATCGTCTTCGGCTGGATCATGTCGCCCGCCCCCTTCGGCGGCGCGCAGCAGCTGTGGCTGTCGACGTCGGCGTCGAACTACGGCAAGTACGTCAACCCGACCACGGACCAGCTGATCAACGAGGCCGCGTCGTCCACCGACATCAACGCCGCCCGGTCGCAGCTCAACGAGGCCGACAAGATCATGGCCGAGGACGCCTACGTGCTCCCGCTGTACCAGAAGCCGACCCTGGCCGCGGTGCAGAACACCCTGGGCAACGTGCGCAACAACGCGTCGCTCGACGGGATCACCTACAACACGGCCGAGTGGGGCATCCGCTCCGGCTCGTAGCACTCCCTCGGGTGCGGGTCCGCCATACGGTGCGGGCCCGCACCCGGGTCTACCCTGCAACGGCGGCCTGACGCCTGCCACCAGCGGGACGCTGGGCCGTGCTCCCACCACGAGTCGGAAGATGGCCGCATGCTCGCCTTCGCCGTGCGCAGGATCCTGTACTCGATACCGGTCCTGATCGTCGCGTCGTTCATCATCTTCGCGTTGGGCTCGGCCTCGGCCGACCCCCTGGCGCCGCTGCGGGAGAAGAACCCCCCGGCGCCCCAGAACGTGATCGACGCCGAAACCGTTCGTCTGCACCTCGACCAGCCCCTCCTGCAGCGCTATTTCGGCTGGCTCGGCGGGATCTTCACCGGGGACTTCGGCCCGTCCGTCGTCTCGACGGCGAACATCGGGTCGGACCTGGCCGACCGCTTCCTCGTGACCATCCGGCTGATCGCGCTGGCGATGCTCATCGCCCTCGTGCTCGCCGTGGTGATCGGGGTGCTCACGGCGGTGAAGCAGTACTCGAAGTTCGACTACTCCGCGACGTTCCTCGGCTTCCTGTTCCTCGCGATGCCCGCGTTCTGGTTCGCGATCCTGCTCAAGCAGGCGGGCATCGAGTTCAACAACGCCGTCGGCACCCAGGCGATCTACACGATCGGCCAGGTCTCGGTGCCGCCCCCGCAGGGCACCGGCGCCTACATCCTGGACGTGCTCGGGCACATGGTGCTGCCCACGATCGCACTGGCGCTGATCTCCTACGCCGCCTGGAGCCGGTTCACCCGGGCCTCGATGCTCGAGGTGATGAACTCGGACTACGTCCGGCTGGCGCGGGCCAAGGGGCTGTCCCGGCGCACCGTGATGGTCAAGCACGGGCTGCGCACCGCGCTGATCCCGCTGACCACGGTCACGGCGCTGGACATCGCCTCGATCATCGGCGGCGCCGTCGTCACCGAGAACGTCTTCCAGTGGAAGGGCATGGGCGACTACCTGGTCACGTCGATCCGGCAGAACGACGTCTACGCGACGGCGTCCTGGCTGCTGATCGCGGCCACCGTGGTGATCGCGTTCAACCTGATCGCCGACGTGCTCTACGGCGTCCTGGACCCGAGGATCCGTTATGCCTGAGACCACGACGACCGCGACCACCGCGGCCCCGGCGCCGGACCGCGAGTTCACGGTCGCCGAGCGGAGCCAGTCGCAGCTGGTCCTGCGGCGGTTCCTGCAGCACCGCGCGGCGGTGGTCAGCCTCGGCGTCTTCGTGGCGCTGATCCTGCTGGCCTACGTCGGCGGCTGGCTCTGGAAGTACGACGCGGGCCAGTACACCCCGGACAACTCCGTCCCGCCCTCGTGGGACCACCCCTTCGGCACCGACTCCGCGGGCCGCGACCAGTTCGCCCAGGTGCTGCGCGGCACCCGGATCTCGCTGCAGGTGTCGGTGTCCGTCGCGATCCTGGCGACGCTCGTCGGCACCCTCTGGGGCTCGATCGCGGGCTATTTCGGCGGCTGGGTCGACACCGTCATGATGCGCATCTCGGACCTGGTGCTCACGCTGCCGCTGATCGCCGTGGCCGCGATGCTGGCGCACAACTTCGGCGGCACCTGGTACCTGATCGCGCTGGTCATCGCGGCGCTGTACTGGGCGTACGTGTCCCGGGTGGCGCGCGGTGTGGTGCTGTCGCTGCGCGAGAAGGAGTTCGTCGAGGCGGCCAAGGCGCTCGGCGCGAGCGACGCGCGGATCATCCTGCGCCACCTCGTGCCCAACGCCCTGGGCTCGATCCTGGTCAACCTCACGATCCTGGTGGCGCTGGCGATCCTGCTCGAGACCTCGCTGTCCTACCTGGGCTTCGGCGTCACACCGCCGGACACCTCGCTCGGCCTGCTGGTCAGCGAGGCGCAGACGGCGCTCACCACCCGGCCCTGGCTGTTCTACTTCCCGGGCCTGTTCATCATCATCATCGCGCTCACGATCAACTTCATCGGCGACGGCCTGCGTGACGCGTTCGATCCCCAGCAGACGAAGGTGCGGCAGTGACGGAACAGATCGATCTCTCCCCGAGCCGCAGACGCGGCACCAAGGGCGACGTCGTCCTGGAGGTCGCCGGCCTCGACGTCAGCTTCCCGTCCGGCGACGGGCCCGTCCGGGCGGTGCGCGGCGTGGACTACACGCTGCGTCGTGGCGAGGTGCTCGGCATCGTCGGCGAGTCCGGCTCGGGCAAGTCCGTGACCAGCATGGCCGTCATGCGGCTGTTGCCGAACACCGCCCGCGTCTCGGGCGAGATCCGGTTCGACGGCCGCAACCTGCTGGACCTGTCCGAGGCCGAGATGACCCGGGTCCGCGGCTCGAAGATCGCGATGATCTTCCAGGACCCGATGACCTCGCTGAACCCCGTCTACACGATCGGGGCGCAGATCGCCGAGGCCGTGCGGGCGCACCACGACGTGTCCAAGGCCGCGGCGATGGACCGGGCCGTCGAGCTGCTGGACAAGGTCCGGATCCCGAACGCGAAGGACCGGGCGGGCTCCTACCCGCACGAGCTCTCCGGCGGGATGCGCCAGCGCGTGGTGATCGCCATCGCCATGGCCAACGACCCGGACGTGATCATCGCCGACGAGCCGACCACG
>Ga0268264_10004380_pt1 | contig 12050 bp, 10 predicted proteins | sample KBSSwiS32_FD_190357 | JGI IMG/M metagenome (GOLD analysis project Ga0268264, IMG submission 190357) | Switchgrass rhizosphere microbial communities from Kellogg Biological Station, Michigan, USA - KBS Switchgrass S3-2 (SPAdes) (version 2) | ecosystem: Host-associated > Plants > Roots >... | reverse complement strand
CATCGTGCCGGCGCGAAGATTGAAAACGGTTGTGGCCGCAGTAGCAATTTTTGCGGGGTTGCAACTCATCTGGAATGGGGCGCAGACGATGTTAGCGAAGCATCAGGCGAATGTAGCGCGGGTTGCGGCCAGTCAATCGATCAATGCAGTGCAGCAGGTGGAGAAGTAATGGGCGCAGCGGCATGCCTGATTAAGGGCTGAACGAGAGAGGATAACGCGAAGGCGCTGAGGCCGCGGAGTTTCGCGGAGATTCCAGCTAGAGATTCCCGATGAATTCAGCGACGGCGGCGCCGCGCAGATCGAAAGTGACGTCGTCGCAATGCGGTGCTACCGCAGAAGCATAGAGAGTTCTTGAGCGGCGGTGCGAAGCCGAGGCAGGAACCGCGTCTGCATCTCCTGGATGGACACGCGTTGTGCGTGAGCACCCACATTCAGCGCCGCGACCGTCTTGCCGGACGGATTCTGAATGGGCACAGCCATGGAGCGAAGTCCGAGCTCCAATTCCTGATCCACGATGGCGTAACCGTTCCGACCCGCAAGCCGGAGAATTTGTCGCAGCTTGTCCGCGGCAACGACGGTCTTGTAGGTATACCGCTTCAACTGCGAATGACTCAAGCAGTTCTCCATTTGTTGGGGCGGCAGATTCGCCAGCAGCACGCGGCCCATCGAAGTGCAAAAGGCGGGCAACCGGCTGCCAACTCCGAGATCAATGGACATGATTCGCGTGACGCTGGCACGCGCCACGTAAACGATGTCGGTGCGATCCAGCGTGGAGATCGAGCAAGACTCGTGCAGTTCGTGGCTCACGCGCTCGAGCACGGGCTGCGCAGCGGCCGCCAGCGGCATCGACGCCATGTAGGAGTAGCCCAGCGCCAGAACTCGCGGGCTCAGATAAAAGTGTCGCGGATCGTCCGAAGCCGCAAACCCCAGCTGTGCCAGCGTGTACAGGCATCGCCGCACCGCGGCACGAGATAATCCGGTCTTCCCACTAAGTTGCGAGATGGTGAGCTGCCGTGTCGTCTGTGTGAACGCCTGGATCACCAATAGCCCGCGCGCCAGCGACATCATGAAATTGGGATCGCCGCTGTAAGAATCGAGGCGCGCGCAAGGAAAGCTTTCTTGCGCCGGGGGCGGAGCGGAAACGACGAGGGCCTGAGGCTGAGGTTCGGGACGCACGCAAGCAGCTTGGGCGCGCGGCATAATTTCGCCCTCCACAAATTACGGGCTGCCAAATTTCGGCAGCATACATGATTCGGTCGATATACGCACGGTGATTCCGATAATCGCCTTGACAGCTATGTGTTGCTTTCATACATTGCGTTGCTTGCGCTTGCTGCTAGCCGCACACTATGAAAGTGGTGGCTAAGGAGAGCGCGCTCATGGCTGCGATCAAGGCCTATCGAAGATATGCTCCCGGTACGCAGCCTCCTTACTTGCATCCGCCTTACGTTTCGTCTGCCAAGCGTGCTCCAAGCCGGCCGCCGATCTACCTTCCACACACTCTTTCGGAGATCACTGGCCCAGTGCTTGGCGCTGAATTTTGCGACCTGAAGGCTAGCGATCTCACGCGCCAGCATTCCGGCGAGCCACTGGGTGAACGAATCATCGTCAGCGGCCGCGTGATGGACGAAGACGGCTGCCCGCTGCGTGACACTTTGATTGAAATCTGGCAGGCGAACTCTGCTGGCCGCTATCTTCACAACAACGATCAGCATAATGCCCCGCTCGATCCCAACTTCACGGGTTGCGGTCATACATTGACTGATTCCGAGGGCCGCTACCGGTTTGTAACGATTCGCCCCGGCCAATATCCCTGGACGAATAGCCACAATGCTTGGCGCGCGGCGCATATTCACTTATCCGTATTCGGCCCGGCCTTCGCCACGCGGCTGGTCACGCAGATGTTTTTTCCGGGCGATCCGCTTATTCCTTTCGATCCGATCTTCAACTGCACTGCGGACGAAGCGGCGCGTAACCGCTTGATCTCCAAGCTCGATTGGGACACAACCATTCCACTCGAAGCGCTTGGATATCGCTTCGACATTGTGTTGAGCGGGCGGGAAAGCACGCCGATCGAAACTCCTTCTCACTCGCACAAAGCGCAGACGTGACACTTCAGGCCACAACCTGGCAGACGGTGGGCCCCTTCTTCAGCATCGGGTTGTGCCGCCTTTATCGCGATAATCTTGCGGGACCTGGCGTCGCCGGCGAGCGGGTCGAAATCAATGGGCGAATTTTGGATGGCGATGGAAAGCCCGTGCCCGATGGCGTCATCGAAATTTGGCAGGCCAATTCGCAAGGGAAATATGCGCATCCCGAAGATGTGCAGGACAAACCGCTCGAAAAAGAATTCACCGGCTTCGGCCGCATAGCCACGGACATCGATGGCTACTTTCGCTTTTCGACGATCAAGCCGGGCAGAGTTCCCGGACCCGTTGGCCCAAATGGCAAGGCAAATTTACAGGCACCACATCTTGTGATTTCCATTTTGACGCGCGGTCTGCTGCGCCGACTGGTGACGCGCATGTACTTTCCCGATGACCCGAGCAACGCCGAAGATTTTGTCCTCAGTCTGGTGGAGGAATCGCGGCGGTCAACTTTGATTGCGAAGAAGGTCGAAGGTCGAGCAGGCTCACTGGAATGGGATGTCGTGCTTCAAGGTGCGAACGAGACCGTCTTCTTTGAACTCTGAGTGTGGCCCTCGAATCTTATCAAATCGCTCTTAACTCGCCGTTTGTTTACTGTTGCCAGATTTTGCGCGCGGTGTCAGCGACCAACTTCAGTTTGGCCCACTGTCGTTCCTCGGTAATCAGATTTCCCTCGGCGGTAGAAGCGAATCCGCATTGCGGGCTCAGCGCGAGATTTTCCAGTGGCACAAACGTCGAAGCCTCGTCGATCCGCTTGGCAAGCTGGTCGGAATTCTCCATGGCCGGGACCTTTGAGCTGACCAGTCCCAAGACCACCGTCTTGCTCTTTGGCACGAAACGCAACGGCTCGAACGTCCCCGATCGTTCGTCGTCGTACTCGAGAAGAAATCTGTCCACTTCCAGCGTTCCAAACAACTTTTCTGCAATCGCGTCATACCCGCCCTGCGCGTACCAATGACTGCGATTATTCCCGCGGCAAAGATGAATCGCCAGCGTCACCCCGGGACGTCGCGCCGCTTTGAAACACGCATTATCGGCCTTCACCGCTTCATCAAGTGCGGCGTCGGGGTCGAGTCCCATCTCGGTGCGAATCCACTTCCGCCATTTCGGATCCATATAGTAGCTGTAACGTGGCGCATCGATCTGAATGTAGGCAACACCCTGTGAAGCGAGCTCCGCGAGATCTTTTTTCATGATCTCCACGATTGCCGACAGCAGCGCGGAGTGATCTTTGTAGAACTTGTCGGTGACGCCACGCTTAAACGAAATGGCGGGAAATTGCGTGGCGCTGGGTAACGTCATTTTGATCGGGCCGGGCGCATTGGCTTTCAGAAAAGGCAATTCGTGGCCCGTCAGCGGCCGCACTTGCCGCAAGGCCTTGCTGACGACGCCGGACACGCTGCTCACCAGCTGATTTTTTTCTTGTCCAGCCTGCCAGTCACGTGCAACCGCATCTCCCATATCAAAGCCTTCGACTGCATCGGTGAAATCGCTCATGAAATTACGTCGGCGCAGCTCGCCGTCGGTAAATATCTGAAACCCGAGCTCTTTTTGCTTGTTCAGAACGTCGCGGATGTGCGTGTCTTCCAGGGCATGGAGTCGGGCAGGATCCTTCGCGGCCATGCGCCGCGCCTCCAGCAACTCATACGGGCGGAGGAAGCTGCCGACATGATCGGCGCGAATTTCTGAGGCAGAAGACATTTTTTATTAATACTCTTTCCGGACATTTGTCCTTCGAATCGCTCGACGCGTTTGCGAAGGCCTTTCCGCCAATCCTCGATCAATTGGTAGCCGACATCTCCAACTACACAAACACGAGACCCCACCATTCAAATCAGCGAAGTTAGGCTGTAGCTGTACGGTCGGAAAGAATTAGCTAGAACTAAATAGGAACTCCATAGTTTTGGAAGCGAGCCGGTCAAACGCTGTGACCGCCAGTTCCAGATGCTCCTCATGCGTATCTTCGATTTTGTTGTGACTGATTCCACCCACCGATTGCACAAACATCATCACAGTGGGAATACCTGCGCGCGAGACTTCCGCCGCATCATGCAAAGGTCCGGAGGGCATCCGGTGCGTGGCGGGCGCAACTTCCCGAATTGCCGCATCGCACAAATCAAGCAATTTCAGATGAAAGGCAATCGGCTCGATGTTCCAGATCCGCGACCACTCCACCGTGCATCGCTCTTCCTGGGCGAAACGCTCACTAGCTTCACGCGCTTCGCGGAACATCGCCGCAAGTACGGCCGGATCGAGATCGCGTTGATCCAGCGTCGCTTCGCAACGCCCGACAACCGCGGTGACGATCCCCGGAAACGTCTTCACACTGCCCATCGTACATACCGCGTCGGGATGTTTGCCGGCGATAGCGCGAATCTCCAGCGCCAGCTTGGCCGCGGCGGCCAGCGCGTCGCGTCGGGCATTCATCGGCGTCGAGCCCGAGTGCGCTTCCTGCCCAAGAAAAGTAATCGCGTGCCGTTCAACACCTTTGGTTCCCAGCACGGTGGCGAGTGGCAGATTCATGCGCTCCAGCACCGGGCCCTGTTCGATATGCAACTCGATGTAGGCGCCGGCGTTTTTCTGCTCTCGGGTGGCTTCAGGAAATCGCTCGATTTCCACTCCGCAGCGGCGCAGTGCATCTTCCATCTTTATGCCGTCCCGGTCCGTTCGAACACGATCCGCGGCAACGCTGGACGTCCCTGCAAACGCCGACGAGCCCAGTAAGCTGCGACCAAATCGCGCGCCCTCTTCATCCGCCCAATCGACCACCCGCACCGTCACCGGTGGCTGCCCATTGAATTCGGACGAAATGCGGCGAAGAATCTCGAGGGCCGCGAGCACATTGAGCGAGCCATCCAGCCAACCGCCGTTGGGCACGGAGTCCAGATGCCCGCCAATAAGCAACGATTTCTCGGATTTGCCAGACAGAGTCACCCAATTGTTTCCCGCCGCGTCGTAGTGATGCGCGACTGGCAGTTCCGCCAGCTTTCCCGCCAACCACTCCCGCGCCTTTATCCAAGTGTCGGTCCACGCCACCCGCTGCGCGCCGTTCTCATCACCCGTGAGTGCGCGAAGTTCCTTCAGTTCGGCAACCGTTCGTTTAGGATCGAGGGCCATGTTTCATCCTTCGAGAAAGGCGGACATCACAGAGGCGGGATAGGTTAGCAAATGCGGGCGCGAGGTTGCACTCCGGCGGGCGAGGAATCCCGGGAGTCTTCTTGCAGTCGGCCAAGGGTAGCTGCCTTTCTTTAACATTCGAACGCTTGAATTCCGCCCCATGCAGGAGTAGCTTCGACCTTGCACTCGGCCCACGCCGCACTACGCGGTCGGGCCACGAGGCCTCCTGGTAAATTCGGCTGGCGCCTTTCATCGCTCACAAGCATGGATCGAATCCCACCAGCCAACGTCACACTCTTCCCCACGATGGGAAAGGAGCACTACATGGCAACTGCAGTCAGCACTCCCTCGATCAATTCGAACGTATCGAGCTTTGTCTCTCGCAAACAGAAACTACTCATCAACGGCAAGTGGGTTGACTCCGCTTCCGGTAAAACCTTTGCTTCCTACAATCCGGCCACCGGCCAGGTTCTCGCCAACGTCGCCGAGGGCGACCGCGAAGACATCGACCGCGCCGTAAAAGCTGCGCGCGCGGCTTTCGACAGCGGTCCGTGGTCGCGCATGTCTCCCGCCGGGCGTGGCAAGCTGGTGTGGAAGCTCGCCGATCTGATCGAGCAACACCTCGAAGAATTCGCTCAGCTCGAATCGCTCGACAACGGTAAACCACTGAAGATCGCGCGCGTCGCCGACCTTCCGCTCGTCATCGAAACTTTGCGTTATTACGCAGGCTGGGCCACAAAAATTGAAGGCAACACCATTCCACTGACGTTGAGCTCCCCGTCGAAATTTCTGGCCTACACCGTCCGCGAGCCTGTCGGTGTTGTCGGCCAAATTATTCCGTGGAATTTCCCATTGCTCATGGCTGCGTGGAAGCTGGGTCCGGCTCTTGCCGCAGGCTGCACGATCGTCTTGAAGCCCGCCGAGCAGACGCCGCTGACCGCGTTGCTGCTGGGCGAAATGGTTCAGGAAGCTGGCTTCCCCGAAGGCGTGGTCAACATCGTCGCGGGCTTCGGCGAGACCGCGGGCGCCGCCCTCGCCGCGCATCCTGACGTCGACAAAGTAGCCTTCACCGGGTCAACCGAAGTCGGCAAGCTTATTATTCAAGCTGCCGCCGGAAATCTGAAGAAGGTCTCGCTGGAACTCGGCGGTAAGTCGCCCAACATCATCATGGAAGATGCCGATCTCGATTCCGCTATTCCGGGAGCTGCTAGCGCTATCTTCTTCAATCATGGGCAGTGCTGCTGCGCCGGTTCACGCCTCTATGTCGAAAACAAAGCGTTCGACAAGGTTGTGGAAGGCATGGCGCAGAGTGCGCAAAAGATCCGCGTCAAGCCGGGATTTGATCCCGATTCCGACATGGGGCCGCTCGTCTCAGAAGAGCAACTCAATCGCGTCTGCGGTTATCTCGAATCAGGCAAGAAGGAAGGCGCGAAAGCCATCGCCGGCGGCGAGCGCCACGGCACCGAAGGCTACTTCGTGAAGCCAACGGTTCTTGTGGATACCACCGAAAACATGAAGGTCGTGCAAGAGGAAATCTTTGGTCCCGTGGTCACCGCGATTCCTTTCACCGATCCCGCCGAGGTGATCGACAAGGCCAATAACACGGTCTACGGACTCGCCGCCGGAGTTTGGTCACGCGACATCAAGAAAGCCAACAAGATTGCCTCGAAGCTCCGCGCCGGTACGGTGTGGATCAACTGCTACAACGTCTTCGATCCCGCGCTTCCCTTCGGCGGATACAAGCAATCCGGCTGGGGCCGCGAAATGGGACACGAAGTGCTCGAGCACTACACCGAAGTCAAATCGGTCTGCGCCGCGCTCTAGCGTACATGAAGTTTGCAGGCCGGTTCCCCGCTCCCTGCGGGGGGAACCAAGGGTCGGTCAAGCAGGGGCTGAGGCTACTACGCCTCAGCCCCTGCTCGTGTTTTCGTCAGGCGACGGCGCTGCGCGTGGCTGTAATCACCGCCGACATATCCTGATTGCCGTGGCCTCGCTCGATGGCCCGTGTGAAGACGTCGAGCGCGGCACTCGCCGTCTCCAGGGCCATGCCATTTCGCGAAGCGTCATCGACGGCGTAACCCAGATCCTTGGCCATTAATCGCAATTCAAAATTGACTTCGGGACTTCCTGCAGCAACGCGTTCGATCAGCGCCTTGACCAGCGGACTACCCGGTGCGCCGTTCGCTAGCACCGCGAATGCCTTCTCCACGTCGAGGCCGCCTTTTTGAATTAGCGATGCCGCCTCAGCCAGCGCCGCAGCCTGCACGCCGCAAACGAAATTGTTGACCAATTTCATTCGTGCCCCGCTTCCATTCGCGCCGAGATGCAGGAGACCTCGGCTCATCGCCGCCAGAACATCCCTGGCCTTTTCCAGCGCAGCCGCCGGACCTCCTACCAGGAAAAATAATTCGCCGTTCGCCGCTTGGGGCTTCGATCCGGTCACCGGCGCATCCAGGAACTCACATTTCTTCAATGCAGCAGATTGCGCGAGCTGTTGGACCCAGCCCACTGTCAATGTGCTGGATTCGATCAAGACTGAGCCAGGCGTCGCGCCCGCCAGCGCGCCGTTGTCCCCCAACCAGATTTCTCGTGAGGCGTTGTCGTCCGATACGACGCTGATGATAATGTGCGCCTGCGACGCGGCTTCCTTTGCCGAATTGGCTAACGTCGCGCCCTTGCTGGCGAGCGGCGCGGCCTTGTCCCGATTTCGGTTGAATACCATCAGCGGGAATCCCGCTCCCAACAGGCGGCCCGCCATCCCCGAACCCATGATCCCCAAACCAAGAATTGCTACTCGCGGCTTCGACATGGCTTCCTCAATTCATCGGAATTGTGCTGATCAGATTCTGTTCTGAACCGGCGACACGCACTGGATTCCGCAACGGTCGTCCAAATCCCTCGACCGCAACCTGCATTACGTCGCCCTCCTGCAATTTCAGGCCGTCGCCAAAACTCAACGCTGCCGTGCCGAAAAAATGCACGTGTACGTCGCCCGGACGCCGGTGGCCTTCAAACTTGAAATGATGATGCTCAATATTCTGCAAGCTGTGGCACATCGCGTCTTCGCCGGTGTGGAAGGACTTTGACCAGATCGCCTTTCCGCCACGCTCGATGCTCACGTCCACCGGCACTTCGCGAAACGCGTGATCGACTACCAGTTCGGGACCCAGCGCGCACGTCCGCAGCTTCGATCCTGCCAGATTGAGATAGTTCCTTTTCTCAAACTGGTGATCCGAAAATTCGTTGCCCACAGCAAATCCGATGCGCCGCGGCCGTCCGTCGTCACCAACAAAATAGATTCCCGCCACTTCCGCCTCTTCGCCGCCGTCCTCGGCGTATGCGGGGATCTCCAGGGCTTCGCCATGGGCGCGCAGTGCGGTGCCGGTTCCCTTGTAGAACCACTCCGGTGCCACGCCGATTCGCCCCGCTTCAGGGCGTCCTTCCATCAGACCCCAGCGAAACATTTTCATACTGTCGGTCATCTGCTCCCCAGCCTTGGCTGCGACATGCATCGCATTGCGTCCCTGCGCGCTACCCAAATGTGTCAGACCCGTACCGGAAACCATACATCGCGCGGATTCTTCGGGATGGTCGAACGGAAGATGCAAGCGCCATTCGGACCGGCCCGTATGGACTTCGCCATAGTCCAGGAACTCGCTGGCAGCCCGCGACTTTGCCACGCCACTCAAATCCGAACCTCGCGAGCTTGCCGCACGCGCCAACTCGTAAACGAAACACACACCCTCCAGCAACTGTAAGCGCGGCTCTTCCACGATCGCCACACGGCGCTCATTTCCTTTTTTCAACTGCACCAATCGCATCATCAACCAGCTCGCTCCGTTTTATGCATTCAGCCAGCGACGTCAAACTGTTTCAGCGCCGCTTCATTGATGGTCAGGCCCAATCCCGGCACATTTTCGTCTAGATCGATGTTTCCGTCCTTGGCCTTAGGCTCTCCGCTGAAGATGTACCAGAACAGTTCGTTTCCGACCTCTACGTCGACGATCGGAAAGTATTCCGCCATCGGCGAATTCAGGCTGGCCATCACTACATGAAAATTGTGCATTTGCCCCGCGTGCGGAATTACCGGAATCGAATGGGCCTCGGCAAGCGCCGCGATCTTGCGGGCCTGCGAAATTCCGCCGACACGGTTCGTATCGAACTGGATGTAGTCCACCGCTCGCGCCTCGAGCAGCTCTCGGAATCCGTACAACGTGAATTCGTGCTCGCCCCCAGCGATGGGAACTCGACCGTACGATCTTAGTTCCGCGTACCCGTGAATATCGTCGGGGATTATCGGCTCTTCCAGCCAGCGCAGATGAAAAGGTTCGAGCAGCGGCAGCATGCGTTTCGCATAATCCAGCGTCCAGCCCATGTATGCGTCGGCCATCACATCAACACCATCACCTACGGCCTCGCGCGCCGTACGCACGAGCTCGACATTGCGTTGCATTCCCGCTGCGCCGTCGGTTGGTCCCCAGCCGAACCGCAGCTTCATCGCCTTGTAACCTTCGTTCTTGTAGCGCTTGGCTTCTTCGGCGAGATCGTCCAGCGGCACGCTGTACAAGCGGCTCGCATATACCGGAATCCGCTGCTTGGTTCTGCCACCCAACAATCGATACACCGGCTGCTTTGCCGATTTTCCCAGCAAATCCCACAGCGCGATATCCACCGCGCTGATGGCGGTCATGCCAATCCCCTTCCGGCCAAACGCCATCGTCTTGCGGTACATGTGCTGCCACAAAAATTCAATGTCCCACGGATTTTTTTCGATCAACAACGGCTTCAAATAGAGATCGATCACTTGCTTGCAAATCTGCGGAGCAAGCGCCGCATTCCCGATCCCGACGCTGCCATCGTCAGCGAAAACTTCGACGACCAGCCATCCGTGGAACGTGAACGTACTCATTGATGGTTGCGGAAGATCGAGCAAGTCCATCGGATTCGTGCAGAAATGCGGCGGCAGCGGAACGGTCTTGCCGCGCCAGCTCACCACGCGAGTGCGAATTTCCTTGATCTTCATCCCGAACCTCAGTAGCTCAGTTTCCGTTCCAGCGTCAACGGCAGCACGCTCGGCACCGTCACAAGAATCAACACAAATGCCGCCACATGAAAAGTCCCGGCCAACGCAAACACGACTCCATATCCGAATCCGTGATCCAACAGGTATCCGACGAACTGGCCGAAAGCAATCCCGCCCATCGCCCCGCCAAATCCTACCAAGCCCGCCACGGAACCCACCACCTGGCGCGGAAACAAATCGGTGGGCAACACCATCACCAAGGTGGACCACGACTGCTGCCCGAAATACGCCAGGCTGAAAATCAAGATCGCCCAGGACACCGGCACGCGCGGAACCAGAACGATGAGCGGCATCACCGACGCGCTCAGTCCCAACGCCAGCTTTCTGGCGAAGTTCACGGAAAACTGCCGCTGCACGAGATGGCTTGAGAACCATCCGCCTATCAGGCAACCAACGCCAGCCGCCGCATAGGGTATCCAGGCGAAGGCGCCTACCGCCTTCACGTCAAAGTTGCGCGCGTCGTACAAGTATTTGGGCAACCAGAAAAGATAGAAGTACCACGCCGCGTCGCTGAGAAATTTCGCAAACATCAATCCCCACACTTCGCGAATTTTCAGCAGATCCGTCCAGCGGGTGTTGCCTAACCCATTCGCACCGTGGTCGGCCGGCATCTCTTTCGCTTCACGCGTTTGAGACCCTTCTTCGCGCGGCGAGGAGTAAGACCGCAGCCACCACGCTGTCCAAAGCAAACCCGCTGCCCCGGTCACGACGAAAACCCACCGCCAGCTTAAGTACGTTACGATGAGCGCAATCAGTGGAGGCGCGAGGATGCCTCCTACCGCGGTCCCGGCGTTGATAATGCCCATAGCCGTCGCGCGATCCTTTACCGCGAAGCCTTCTGAAACCGCACGAGTGGCTGAGGGAAATCCCCCGCCTTCACCCATGCCGAGTAGAAAACGGCTGCCCGCCAGCATCGCGAAGTTCGCGGCAAGCGCGTGGCTCACGCAGGCCAGCGACCAAAAAATCATGATCGCCGCAAAGCCGATTCGCGTCCCCAGTGCATCAGCGAGCTTTCCGCCACCGGCATACATGAACGCGTAGGCCAACAGGAACGCCGACTGCAGTTCCGAGAACTGCTCGTTCGTCAGCGGAATGCTCTTCGAGATCGCTTTCACCGCTACGGGCAGCGTTTGCCGGTCGAGATAGCTGAGGGCGATGGCCGCGCTGACGACCACGGCAATGTGCCAGCGTTGCAGCGAGCTAGCGCTCATCGGTAAACGTATTCTCGACCGCTGACATGTTCATCCATAGCTACTCAATCTCACTTCTTATTTCGCTCCGTAGTGTTTTGTTTGTTGCGTTCGCGAATTGAAGACGTCGAAGCTGCCATCGGGCTTGGCCGTCAGCTCGAGGTAGTTTCCCGAATCCGGTCCATCGGGGTTGGCGATAAATTCGTTCGCGACATTGTGCGCGACCGCCCCTTCTTCTGAATAATGCAACTGCCAGAGATCCTCCAGGTTCGGCGCTTTCTTGATGACCTCCCAGGTCGAAGGAGCACCGCCCTTTTTCGCTCCGTTGTCCATGATGGCCACGCGAGGAGAGATCGCGTGCACGAGCACCGGACTGCCGCTCGCCAGCGATCCATGATGCGACACGATATAAATATCGACTTTGCCCAGCTTGTTGACCGGGCACATCAGGTCCATTTCCTTCTCGGAGGTTAAATCGCCGAGGTCGAGGATCCGGAGTATGCCGAAAGTGAA
>Ga0268264_10004377_pt1 | contig 12054 bp, 12 predicted proteins | sample KBSSwiS32_FD_190357 | JGI IMG/M metagenome (GOLD analysis project Ga0268264, IMG submission 190357) | Switchgrass rhizosphere microbial communities from Kellogg Biological Station, Michigan, USA - KBS Switchgrass S3-2 (SPAdes) (version 2) | ecosystem: Host-associated > Plants > Roots >... | reverse complement strand
TATTCGCCAAGCCCACGGTGGCCAGGGTCAGCACGTTGTTCACCACCGTGGGCTTGGCGAATAGCCCTTCCAGCGCGGGTACGGGCGGCTTGGAGCGAACCTGAGGTCGTTTGCCTTCGAGGCTGTCGAGCATGGCCGTTTCCTCGCCGCAGATGTAGGCGCCGGCTCCCACCCGAACCTCGAGCTCGAACGAGAGGCCGGAGCCCAACACATTGCGACCGAGCCATCCTTCAGCCGCCGCAATGGCCACCGCCGCCCGCATGACCGCCACGGCGGCCGGATACTCCGAGCGGATGTAGACGTATCCCTCTGTGGCGCCGACGGCATGCGCGGCGATCACCATGCCCTCGATGAGGCTGAACGGATCGCCCTCCATCAACATGCGATCGGCGAACGTTCCGCTGTCACCCTCGTCGGCGTTGGCCACGACGAACTTCAGCGGACCGGGGGCCTGGGCGACGGTGCTCCATTTGATGCCGGCGGGGAAGCCGGCCCCACCCCGCCCCCGCAGCTGTGACTCCGTGATCTCGGCCACCACACCGGCCGGGTCCATGCTCAAGGCTCGTCGAAGACCGAGCAGGCCCCCGTGAGCGACGTAGTCCGTGGGCGATAGCGGATCGATCACCCCGACTCGGGCGAAGGTGATCCGTTGCTGGCGGACCAACCACGGGAGGTCCTCCGTGGGGCCCAAGCACAGAGGATGGTCCTGGCCGGTGAGCATTCCGCACGCCAATAGATCGAACACGTCGCGCTCGGCCACCGGACCGTAGGCGACCCGACCTCGGTCGGTGACCACCTCGACCATGGGCTCCAACCAGTAGAGCCCCCGCGACCCGTTGCGCACGATGCGAGCTTCAGCGGGCGCCAGCTGGCCCAGGCGCTCGGCCACTTGATCGGCGCCCACCGAGCAGGCCGCCGAATCACCCGGCACGAATACCGTGACGGGCTCAGCCACGGGTGGGCACCAGCTGATCGAGTCGGGTCGGATCGAGCCGCCCGACCAGTGCTCCGTTGATCTGCCCCGACGGCCCCAGCGCACAGTTGCCGAGGCAGAACACCTCCCGCAGCGATACCGATCCGTCGGGCGATGTCTCGCCGAAGTCGACGCCGAATCGCTCTTTGGCATGCTCGGCCAGCTGACGCCCTCCCACCGATTGGCAGGCCTCGGCTCGGCAGATGACCACGGTTTGGGCGCCCGGCGGAGCTTGATGGAAGTCCTTGTAGAAGGTGAGCGCGCCCCACACTTCGGCCTTTGAGAGGTTGAGCGCGTCGGCGAGGACCTCCACTGACGTGGGCGGCACGTAGCCAAACTCGTCCTGAACGTGGTGAAGGACGGGCAGGAGTGGTCCCCGCTCGCCCTCATGGGCCGCCACGATGCGGCGCACGTCGCGCTCGAGCTGCTCACTATCCACGACCGGAGGCTACCCAGCGCCTCCCAGTAGCCTGCGGGTCATGAGCGAGGACCGAAACGAAGTGGAGGCCCGCAGCGACCATAGGCAGTCATGCGGAGCCGGGGGCGGAGCATGAGCGAGGACCGAAACGAAGTGGAGGCCCGCAGCGACTATAGGCAGTCATGCGGAGCCGGGGGCGGAGCATGAGCGAGGACCGAAACGAAGTGGAGGCCCGCAGCGACTATAGGCAGTCATGCGGAGCCGGGGGCGGAGCATGAGCGAGCCTGTTAGCCCTTCGGTGGGGTGGGGAGTGGTCCACCTGTTCGTAAAGGCCACCGCGCTGGCCGATGCCGATGCCATCGTGGCGGCTGTGGAGAAGGGGGCCACCGGTGACCAGCAGGTGATCTGCTCGGCCATTTTGGGTCACAAGGCCGATGGCTGTGTGATGGCGCTCGGGCCCGACTGGGTGCAGCTGCGCGGCCTGCAGACCGCCTTGCAACGAGCCGGCCTGGAGATTGTCGATTCCTACGTTTCGCTCACCGAGGTGAGCGAGTACGCGCAGGGGATGCCGGAGCACATGCTCAACGCTCGGCTGTACCCGCAACTGCCGCCGGAAGGGAAACGGGCCTTCTGCTTCTACCCGATGTCGAAGCGACGGGAGGTGGGAGCCAACTGGTTCCGCGAGAGCTACGAAGACCGCGAGCGAATGATGCGAGAGCACGGCGCTTCGGGTCGCACCTTCGCCGGGCGCATCGTGCAGCTCATCACCGGTTCCACTGGGGTCGACGACTACGAGTGGGGCGTGACGCTGTTCGGGGTCAACCCCGACGATCTGAAGACCGTCGTGTACAAGATGCGCTACGACGAGGCGTCCGCCCTCTACGGCGAGTTCGGTGCGTTCTATGCCGGCTACGTGGTCGGCCCGCAAGAGTTCGCGGCCGAGTTGGCGGGGTAGTGCGTCCGCCGATGAGTGATCAAGGCGATCAACTCGAGCATCTGCGATCGGTGTTGCGGCAACTGGCTCCGGTGGTCACTGCGTTTTCCGGCGGAGCCGACTCGGCGTTTCTGGCGTGGGTGGCGCACGACACGCTGGGGCCGGACCGCGCCCGCGCCGTCACTGCCGTATCGGCATCGTTGGCCGGCGACGAGCTGGCCGACTGCCGGGAACTGGCGCTGCAGTGGCACCTCAACTGGACCACCGTCGAGACCGACGAACTCGACGATCCCGAATACATCGCCAATGACGGCTTGCGGTGCTACCACTGCAAGTCGGCACTGATGGACGCCCTTGAGCCCATCACGGACGCCACCGTGATGCTCGGAGTGAACCTCGACGATTTAGGCGACCATCGTCCGGGCCAGCAGGCGGCCTCCGAGCGAGGTGCCCGCTTTCCCCTTGTCGAGGCGGCCTTCACCAAGGCCGACGTTCGCGATTGGTCCCGCCGGTTGGGTCTGCGCACCTGGGACAAGCCGGCGGCCGCCTGCCTGTCGTCTCGCTTGCCCTACGGAACGCCCGTGACCATCGGGGTGCTCAGTAGGGTCGAGCGCGCCGAAGCCGCCCTGCACCGTCTGGGCTTTGCCTCGTTGCGGGTTCGGCACTACGGAGAGGTGGCGCGGATCGAGGTGCCGGTGGATCAGGTCGTCGACTTGGTGGCCCAACGGGAGGCCGTCATCGAGGCCGTCAAGGTGGCCGGATATGAGTACGTCACCGTCGATCTCGAAGGACTTCGCTCGGGCAACCTCAACGGCGCCCTGTCCCGCACCCCCCATTAGCCCACGGATGGACGAGTACGGCCAGCGATTGTTCGAGGCTGTGGACTCCGCGCTACCCGGCTGGGTGACTCGGGAGGTGACTCGGCTCATGCTGGCCTGGCGGGGTGAGGTTCCCTCGGCCGTGACCGAGGCGGCGGAGGCGGCCGGGCAGCGGGCTCGCCTGGATGTCGGCGAGCAACTACGCGAGTTGCTGAACACCGACATCGACCAGCAACGGACCAATCCTCTCTCGGTGCTTCGAAAAGCGGTGCGCTACCCGACCGACGTGCTGCGAGCGGCCGGGGTTCCGCCGGTGGTGCGGGCGCCATTCGAAGAACAAGCGTTTCCGGATGACGTCTACGACCTCAGCCCGGCCGCGTGGCGCGACATTGACGAGTCGCTCCACGAGCCGGGCCTGATTTGGGGAGCCTGGAAGGCGAAGCAGCATCTGGAGCGTCGCCGGGCCGAAGGCAAGATCGACTAGCGGCGCCGCTCGGCGCTCCGACAGGGGCTAGCGGTCCAAGCCTTCGGTAGTCCAGCCGGCGCTCATGCCGGGACGAGGTTCGAAGAACAGGCAGTCCTCTGGGCAACCAAACGGCGCCGTGACCGCTACCGAGAGACGGCAGCGTTCAACCTTGTCTCCGTTGTCGAGGGTTCGGGCGGAGTAATGCCGGCAATCGGTCCGCACCGCCAGTGGCTCCATGGTGTCAGTTTCGCGTGCGGGCCGACGCCCTAGAAGTCGGGTCGGAGGGGAAGGCCGCTCTGCCATTTCTCGTCGGGCTTCACGGCCAACACCTGATGGACCGCGAGCCAGTTCTCCTCGAAGCCCACCGCCGAGACGGCCATGTAGAGGCGCCACACCCGGGCTCGCCCCTCGCTGACGTATTGGAGGGCCTCGTCCCAGTTCGTCTCCAGGTTGTTGACCCACTGCCGCAAGGTGAGGGCGTAGTGCTCCCGCAGGCTTTCCACGTGGCGCACCTCAAAGCCCTGCTCCTGAAGCAGCGACACGACGCTGCCGACCTCCTGCAACTCGCCGTCGGGAAAGACGTAGCGCTGGATAAACGGGCTCTCGGTGCGGGTGTGCTTGGACGATCCGACCGCCCACGCCACCCGGCGGGCGGTGGCCTTGGTGCGACCGACCGCGCTGTCGGCATGAGTGAAACCGGGCCGGCTGATGGCGTGGTTGAGCAAGCGGCCGCCGGGGCGTAGCAGCTGATGGAGTCGCCGGGCATAGATCTCGAATTTGGCGCGCCCCACGTGTTCGAACATGCCGACCGAGCTGATGGCGTCGAACGGCCCGTCGACCACGTCGCGGTAGTCCTGCAGCCGGATCTCCACCTGACCGTCGAGGCCCGCGTCGACCACCCGGGATTTCGCCAGGTCGGCCTGCTCGCGGCTGATCGTGATCCCGATGCCGTTCACCCCGTGCTTCTGGGCGGCATGCATGAGGAGACTGCCCCAACCCGACCCCACGTCGAGCATGCGGTCACCGGGCTTGAGCCCGAGCTTGCGGCAGATCAGCTCGTGCTTGGTGGCTTGGGCCTCCTCGAGGGTGGCCTGTGCGGTGGGGAAAACGGCGCAGGAGTACGTGAGCGAGGGGCCGAGTACCAACCGGTAGAAGTCGTTCGACACGTCGTAGTGGTGGCTGATGGACGCCGCATCGCGGCTCTTGCTGTGCCGCCACCCCTTTTGATGGGCCTCCTCGGGCGGGGCCGGGGGAAGGTGACGCAGCTGCGGGCCGGCGATGCGCAGCAGGCTGGCCAGCCATCGCACGTCGGTGATGCGGGGCGAGAGCTCGGCGCCCCAACTCAGCAAGGCGTAGAGGTCACCCTCGAGATCGATCTCGCCCGACACGTAGGCCCGGGCGAATCCCAGCTCTCCCGGATGGGCGAGAAGGTGGCCCAACGCCTGGGGACTGCGAACGATCAAGGTCGCTAGCGGATCGGTGGCGCCCGCGCTACTGCCGTCGTAAGCCTCGACACGAACGGGGCCGTCCTGGCCCACGGCGCGGATAGCCAAAGTGGCGACGTCCATCGCTTACCTCCTACGCGGCGAGCCATTGCCCGTGGTCAATGAGAAATAGCAGAGCGGAGACTGTTTTATCCAGTGACTTCGGAAATTTGGCGGAGGCCGCCGGAGCCCCGGTGCGCAAATGTTCACAAACCGGTCCCCTCGGAAAGCCGCCCGGCCGAATCTGCCGTCTACCTTTTGAGGGTGGCTTCTTCCCTCCGGCAACCCGTGATCGACGACCCGGCCCTTCGGGGGGCCGAGTTCGCTCGGGCTCTGAGCGCCGCCACCGACGATTGGCTGACCGTGCTGCTCAAGCGCGCCACCGACGGGTCCACCGAAGGCCTGGCCCTGCTGGCCGTGGGCGGCTACGGACGGGGCGAGCTGGCCCCCGGCAGTGACCTTGACCTGCTGCTATTGCACGAAGGCCGCAAAGATATTGCCAAACTGGCGGAGCGGCTGTGGTACCCGATCTGGGACTCCAAGGTGAAGCTCGGGCATTCGGTTCGGACCGTGAAAGAAGCCATCAAGCTGGCCGAGACCGACTTGGACACGGCTACCTCACTGTTGTCGGCCCGGCTGATCTCCGGCTCTCAAGCCCTCCGCGATGAGCTGGCTACCAAGTCGCTGGCGCAATGGCGTAAGGGGGCCAAGCGATGGTTGGTCGGGCTGGACCAGCGCAACGCCGACCGCCACGCCGCCGCCGAGGAGGTGGCGTTCCTGCTGGAACCCAACCTCAAAGAGGGACGGGGCGGCCTGAGGGACGTCCACGTGCTGGGGTTCGCCGAACTCACCAACTTTGCGCCCACGCTCATCGACCACCAGGCCCTTGCTGCGGAATACGAAGTGATCCTGTCGGCCCGGGTGGCCTTGCACCGTCTCACCGGCCGAGCCAGCGACGTGCTCCTGTTAGAAGAGCAGGACGCCGTGGCCACCAATTTGGGCTACGAGTCGGCCGATGCGCTGATGTCCTCGGTGGCCAGTGCGGCGCGCACCATTGCCTGGTCCAGCGACGATGCTTGGCACGAGCTACGGCGAGCCCTTCACAAGCACGAGCACCGCAGCACCCCGGTGTCGGGCGGGATCTGGTTGCGAGACGGCGAGATCGCCCTCGATGACGATGCTCGACCGGCCAAGGACTCCACCCTGCTGCTACGCGTGGCCGCCGCCGCGGCCCGCCACGGCACGCGCATCGAACGGCGGACTCTCGACCGGCTCGCCGCCGAAGCTCCCGACCTGGCCGATCCCTGGCCGGCCGGCGCCGTCGATGAGCTGGTTGCCCTCCTGCTGGCCGGTCGGCCGATGATCCAGGTGGTCGAATCCCTCGATCATCGAGGGCTCATGAGCCGGGTACTGCCCGAGTGGGAGGCGGTGCGATCGAAGCCGCAGCGCAATGCCTTGCACCGTTTCACCGTGGACCGTCACCTACTGGAGAGTGCCGCCAACGCCGCCGCGTTCCAGTCGAGGGTGAGTCGACCCGACCTGTTGGTGCTGGGCGCCTTGCTGCACGACATCGGCAAGGGATATCCCGGTGATCACACCGACGCCGGCGTGGCTTTGATGGCGACCATCTGCCCCCGACTTGGAATCTCGATCGACGACGCCGAGGTCATCACCCAACTGGTGCGCTATCACCTGCTGCTGCCGATCGTGGCGACGAGCCGCGACATTGCCGACGACGCCACCATCACCTCGGTGGCCGACGCGGCCGGCTCCTCATTGGTCCTGGAGTTGCTGGCGGCGCTGACGGAGGCCGATTCGTTGGCTACCGGTCCCGCGGCCTGGAGCCCTTGGAAGGCCGAGTTGGTGGTCGACCTGGTGTCTCGTACCCAGCACGTGCTGGGCGGCGGCGAGGTTCACGAGGTGGCGTGGTCGCTGTTTCCGTCGGCCGAGGTGGAGGCGCTCATGGGGGCTCGCCAGCTCGCCGTCCGGCAGGAGGGCGAGATCCTCACGGTGGTGGCGCCCGACCGGCCGGGTGTGTTCTCGAAGGTGGCCGGGGTGCTGGCGTTGCACGGGCTCGATGTGGTGAGCGCCCAAGCCCACTCCGACGAGCAGGGCATGGCGGCGTCCGAGTTCCGGGTGGTTTTGCCCGAGGACCGAGACACCAACTGGGGCAGGGTGATCAACGACGTCGACCTCGCGCTGGCCGGGCGCCTGGCCCTCGATGCCCGCCTGGCCGAACGGGCCAAGACCTATGCCCGGCGTCGGGCCAAAATGGTGGAACCGGTGGTCCCGTCGATGACGGCGCACAACAATGCGTCCTCGAACGCCACCGTGCTGGAGGTGCGGGCGTCCGACAAGACCGGCGTGCTCTACCGGATCACGCGGGCGTTGGCCGACATGCAACTCGACATTCGCCACGCCAAGGTCTCGAGCCTCGGCGGCGAGGCGCTCGACTCCTTTTATGTGCGCGACAGCGACGGGTACAAGATCGTGGACCCGGCTCATCTGGCCGAGCTGGAACGGGCGGTGCTTCACGCCCTGGCGGCTGGATAGTCGGCGACCGGCCAGTAGTTTCGGGGTCGATGTCTGAGTTCGAGCCCGATACTTCGCCGTCTTCGGACGATTTCACCCGCGACCTGCTCCGGTGGAGTGCCGCGCTGGCCGGGATCGCCCGCACCGGCATGGGATTCACGCAGAGCCTGTACGAGCGGGAGCGCTACGAGGAGGTTCTCCATGTAGCGGCCGACATGGCGGCGGCGGCGGAAGAAACCCTTGAGGTTCGCCGGGAACGTGACCACTTCGTCCAGGAATGGCTTGGGTCGGTCGGTAGCGGGGTGCCCGGCTACGTCACTCCGAAGGTGGCCGTCGGGGCGGTGGTAGGCAACGACAAGGACCAGATCCTTCTGGTTCAGCGAGCGGATTCGGGCTGGTGGCTCTACCCCACCGGCTGGGCCGACGTCGGTTACTCGCCGGCCGAGGTCGTCGTGAAGGAAGTGCTCGAGGAGACCGGCATCGAATGTGAGCCGACTCGAGTGATCGGGGTGCTCGACGGCATGCGCATGGGCGCCCGGGCGTCCTTTTATTCGGTCGTGTTCCACTGCCGGGCTACGGGCGGCGAGCTCAAGCCCCATCCCCTGGAGACCGCCGATGTGGGCTGGTTCTCCCGAGACTCCCTGCCGTCTCCGTTGGCGGGCTACCACCTGTGGGGTGATCACGCCTTCGCGGCCATTGCCGGCGAACCGGTGGAAGTGCAATGGGATCGTCCGCGCCGGCCGGTGTGGAGGGGCGACCCCCACGCCTAGCCCGAGCTAGTGGGCCAGTTGTTCGAGCAGCGCCTCGATCACGTTGATTTTCCATCCGGTGGCTTCCACCTGATCGCCGATGGCTTCGTGATCGGCGAGGCCGAAGGCACCGGGCGGGATGCCCAGTGCCTCGGCGGTGCTGGCGGCGAGCGGAGCCGGTTCCACGTCGTCGCCGTCGCATACGAAGGCCTCCAGGCCGCCCCAGATCTGGTCGATAGGGGCGGGCGGTTCTGCGCCGGTGCGCAGGGCCCATACGACCGACTCCATGAGGTCGTAGGTGTCCACTCCTGGAGGCCGCACGTAGCCCGCCACCGGATGGAGACGCCACTCCACCGCCGTGTGACCCGGGCCGTCGTCACGCAGCCACACCTGGGAGCCGTTCACGTAAGAGTCGACCGGTTCCCCAAACCGCTCGTCGAGGGCCAGCAACAGCTCGGGACGTAGGCGCCAGACGCAGCTGGCCACTCGGTGTCGTGACTCAGTCATCGCCGCCGTGGTCGCGCAGGAAGCGCTCGACCTCGGCCACCAGTTCCTCGGCGGAGGGCTCTTGCCCGACGTAGGTCACCTCGGGCTCGTCGGCGATCGATTCCAGCCGTTGCACGAATGCGGTGAGATCGTCGTCGTCGGCCACGGCCTCGTCGACGTCGCTCACGTATTGGGCGGCCGCCTCGAGGAGGTCCTCGGTGTGAATCACCGTGCCGAGGAGGCGGGCCGAGCGTTCCACCAACGCCAGTGCCGCCTTGGGAGAGCGGGTGGCGTGGGCGTAGGTGGGAACGGCCGCCCACAGCGACACCGCCGGCATCTCGTTGGTGGTGGCGGCATCGTTGATCACACCCAGGATTCCGGTGGGCCCCTCGTATTGCGAGCGTTGCAATCCGAAGCGCTCGATCACCCCGGCGTCCGTGGCGGTTCCCATGACCGAAACCGGACGGGTGTGAGGCACGTCGGCCAGCAGTGCTCCCAGCGTCACCACATTCTCGACCCCCAGGCGGTTGGCCACGCCCATGATCTGCTGGGCGAAGGTGCGCCACCGCAACTGGGGTTCCACGCCGTAGACCAACACGGCATCATGGGCGCTGCCGGGAACCGTGGCGGCGTAGATGTCGACAGTCGGCCACACGATGCGGCGGGTGACACCGTTCACCAACTGCACCTGCGGTCGGACGGAGGAGAAGTCGCAGAACTCCTCGGGGTCGATGGTGGCGAACTGCCGGGCGTTCCACGTCTCGATGAGAAACCGCATGGCTTCGGTGGCGGCCTCGCCCGCGTCGTTCCATCCGGCGAATGCGCACACCATGATGGGTCGGCGCAGACGGGGCTCGGCCGTCCAGGCGACATGATCCATTGGCACGAGGCTATCTGCTTGTTCCAGTCCCGTTCTGGGCGGACACCGCACTACGGTCGCTGGGCTATGGCCGTGACCATCGAGATCGCCGAATCCGTTACCCCTGAGCTGGTAGAGGCCTTTGTTCGCCTCATCCCCCAGTTGTCCTCGTCCAGCCCGCCGCCCTCGGCGGAAACGCTGCAGGCGATCATCGACTCACCGGTGGCCGACCTGCTGGTCGCCCGGCTCGATGGCCGCATCGTCGGGAGCTTGACCTTGGTGTTGTTCCGGATCCCCACCACGGTGCGCGCCATCATCGAAGACGTGGTGGTCGACGGTGACGCTCGAGGTCAGGGCGTCGGCGAGGCGCTGAGCCTCTTTGCGGTCGAGCGCGCGCGGGCCCGGGGGGTTACCAAGGTGGACCTCACCTCGCGGCCGAGTCGAGAGGCGGCTAACCGCTTGTACCAACGGCTGGGCTTCGTGCAACGAAATACCAATGTGTACCGATACAGCATCGAAGGGACGACCTGATGTCTCGACTTGGCCCCTGGAAACCGACCACTGTGGAAGAGCGGCTCGACCGATTCGAGTCGATCGCCGAGCTCCGGCAACTGGTGGTTCGCTACGCCCTCGCCATCGACTCTCGAGACATCGACACCCTGGCTGGGCTCTTCCCCGCCGACGTGCGCGTCGGGCGCGACCAACGTGGTCGTGATGCCATGCATCGCTGGTTCACCCTGCTGTTCCGCACGTTTCGTACGTCTATCCACTTCGTGGGCAACCACATCATCGACTTCGATGATGCCGACCACGCTCACGGCATCGTGTACTGCCACGACGAGTTGGAGCGCGTCGAGTCCGGGCAGTGGGAAACCGGGATGCTGCAGTACTGGGATACGTACGTTCGTACCGACGGCGAATGGCTGTTCGAGCGCCGCAAGTTTCACCGCTGGTACATCGTCGACGCTTTGTCTCGGCCGTCGCACTCCGCCGGGGTTGGTGCCGGCCACGATCAGCTCGGTACCTCGTTGCTGCCCGACGCGTTTCCCACCTGGAGCCGCTTCTGGGCCGCTGCGGAAGCCGAAGCGGCCAACGCCGGAGGAGCGGAGACCCAAGGAGAGGTGGGTCGATGACCGACCGCGCACAGCGTCGCGGTGGGCGCATCGCCATGACGGTGGAGGAGCGCGATGCGTTCCTTGGGGAGGAACGTACGTGCCGGGTGGCGTCACTTGGTCACGATGGTGCGCCACACGTCTCGCCGTTGTGGTTCACGTGGGACGGCACGTCGATGTGGGTCAGCTCGATAGTGAAGAGCCAGCGGTGGACTGACCTTATGCGGGACCCTCGCGTGAGCATCGTCGTGGATACTGGCCACGAATTCGGCGAGCTGCGCGGGGTGGAGTTGTTAGGCACGGTGGCCGTGGTGGGCGAAGTGCCGCGAACGGGTGAACCGTGCGATGAGCTTGTCGTGATAGAGCGCCTGCACGCGCTGAAGTATCGGGGCTCGGAGCAATACGTGCCCGATGGTCGCCACGCTTGGCTCCGCATGGATCCCGCCAAAATCGTCACGTGGGACTTTCGCAAGATGCCTACCCCCTGAGGAACTGATCCGGCCGGGGGGCATCGCACGCCACCTACGAGGATCAGTACGTATCTGGGAACGGTCGAATGCTCTCTCCTTCACGCTGTATCCCCCAATGTGAAGGAAGTGTTCGCCATGGCCAAGTCAGACTCCGGCGGAAGCCGGCTCACCGGTCGCGTGGTCCTCGAGGGTGTCGACGTCGACGAGCATCCGAACCTCGTGGTCCACCTGCTCGACGGCGATCGACGGTCTATCGCCTCGGTACCGGTCGACAATGAAGGTGGATTCACACTCGACGCCGCGGAGCTGTCGCGCGCCCATCGAGTGGTGATCGCTGCCGCCGATCAGGATCCCACCGATCGTGATCTGTCGGTGATGTTCCGTGCCGCTTCGTTTGCCGAACGGCTCAACGCCGGCGATGTGGTGCTTCCCCAGCGCGACTGGAGCAAGTTCTTTACGGTCTCCCACTGCATCTCCGCCGACATTCATCGATGCTTTCCGTTCCTGCACGTGGTGAACGAGTTGCTGGACTCTGCCATCGTGAAGGCTCCCATCGGGCACTTCCGGCTTCCACCGTTCCCTCGGCGCTGCGCCCCGATCTGCGAGGGCATCGTCGAGGTGTACCGGCGCACTTGTTGCTGCCATCGCATCATCATTGATCCTGGCGACGTGTTCGATCCGCCGGTGATCTGGCCGCCGGTCGACTTCCCTATCCCGTGGCCCCCGGATCCGGACCCGGGCCCGATCGTGCCG
>Ga0268264_10004375_pt1 | contig 12058 bp, 11 predicted proteins | sample KBSSwiS32_FD_190357 | JGI IMG/M metagenome (GOLD analysis project Ga0268264, IMG submission 190357) | Switchgrass rhizosphere microbial communities from Kellogg Biological Station, Michigan, USA - KBS Switchgrass S3-2 (SPAdes) (version 2) | ecosystem: Host-associated > Plants > Roots >... | reverse complement strand
CTCCCCCGGGAGCCTGCAGGTGCTGGTCTCGGTGCCTGCCGACGCGAAGATCCAGCTGGACGGCGTCAAGGTCACCGTGGAGGGCCAGGTCGCCACGGCGACCGCCGAGACGGCCGGCTCCAACACGACGGTCCGGCGTACGGCGGTCCTCGTCGTCGACACGAGCAAGTCGATGGAGGGAGACCGTTTCGAGGCCGCGAAGGCGGCGGCACACGCCTACCTCGCCGCAGTTCCCGCCGACGTGTATGTGGGCATCGTCTCGTTCGCCGACAGCGTCAACACCGACCTCGCCCCGACCCTCGACCGCGGCGAGGCCAACTCCATCGTCGACGGCCTGACCCTCACCAAGAAGACCCACCTCTACGACGGGGTGGTGCAGGGTGTCCAGGTGGCCGGCGCCGAGGGCCAGCGCAGCCTCCTCGTGCTCTCCGACGGGGCTGACAACAGCAAGACCCCCATCGACGCGGCCATCTCCGCGGTCAAGGACGGCAACGTGCTGACCGACGTGGTCGCGCTCGAGCGCTCCGGGCCTCGCGCCGACCTGGCCGCGCTCCAGCAGATCACCGAGGCGGGCAACGGTCAGGTCATCTCCACCGACCCGGCGGCCCTGCAGGCGGCGTTCGCCGCGGAGGCTGACGTGCTGGCCCGCCAGGTCCTGGTGACCGCGTCGCTGCCCGACGGGTTCGACAAGACCGAGGGCACCATCAAGGTCACCCTCCCGACCGCGGACGGCGCGATCACCGCCGAGGCGTTCTCGAAGGTCCAGCCCGGTGCGCCCGCGATCGTCGCCCAGAGCAGGTCCTGGACCCCGCCGTCGTGGGCGCTGTACGCCGGCCCTGGGGCGCTCGCGGTCGGCCTGTTGTTCCTGGTCGTCCTGCTGGCGCCCAAGAAACAGGCGCAGCTCAGCGCGGCCGACCGGGTCACCCGCTACACCGAGGCCCAGGCGGCGGGCGGACGCTCGGAGGCAGGCTCCTCCCTGCTCGACACAGACGTCACGTTCGCGGCGGCCAAGGAGACGGCGGCCAACGTGCTACGCCGCAACCAGGACCTCGACGCGCGGATCAGCGCCCGGCTCCAGGCAGCGGGCAGCGAGCTGAAGTCGTCGGAGTGGCTGCTGATCCACGGTGGCCTGTTCTTCGTCTCCGGTCTGACCGGGCTGCTGCTGGGTGGCGGCAACCTGCTGGTCGGCTTCCTCTTCGTGCTGATGGGCCTGTTCGGCCCGTGGATGTACCTCGGCTTCCGGCGCTCGCGGCGGCGCAAGGCGTTCAACTCAGGCCTTCCCGACACCCTGCAGCTGATGTCCGGCTCCCTGGCCGCGGGTCTCTCGCTCGCCCAGTCGGTGGACACCATCGTCCGCGAGGGCGCCGAGCCGATCGCCTCGGAGTTTCGCCGGGTCCTGGTGGAGACGCGGCTGGGGGTCTCGCTCGAGGACGCGCTCGAGGGCATCGCCGAGCGGTTCGACAGCAAGGACTTCGAGTGGGTCGTCATGGCCATCAAGATCCAGCGCCAGGTCGGCGGCAACCTCGCCGAGCTCCTCGACACCGTGGCCGCCACCATGCGTGAGCGTGAGTACGTGCGCCGTCAGGTCGCGGCGCTCGCCGCAGAAGGAAAGCTCTCCGCCTGGGTGTTGGGCGGCCTTCCGCCGCTGTTCATGATCTACCTTCTGTTGACGAACTACGACTACGTGATCGTGATGTTCCGCGAGCCGCTCGGCTGGGCGATGCTCGCGGGGGCGGCCACGATCCTCGCGGTCGGGGTGTTCTGGATGAGCCGTCTGGTCAAGGTGGAGGTCTGAGGTGGTCATCCTCTTCGTCCTGGGGGTCGCGCTGTTCCTGCTGGCGATCCTGCTCATCGGCTCCGCACTCAGCACCACGACGCAAGGCGGGGTGACCCGGTCACTGGCCGTCCTCGAGGCGATGACCAACGCCCCGAAGGAGCTCAACCGGGAGCTGGAGAAGCCGTTCGGCGAGCGCATCCTGGCCCCGCTGCAGGCTCGCGCCGTCAGCATCGGCCGGCGTATCTCGGGTGCTGACACCGCGGAGCGGATCCGCCGCAAGCTCGACCTTGCGGGCAACCCGGTCGGCTGGACGGTCGACCGCGTGCTGTCCGGAAAGGTGATCGGCGCCGTCGTCGGCCTCGTGGGCGGTCTCGCGTTCCAGCTGATGCTCAACTCCCCCACGGTCAAGATCATCGTGGTGGTCGGCGCCGTGGTCGTGGGCTTCTTCGCGCCCAACCTCTACCTCTACCAGAAGGCCCACGAGCGGGCCGAGAAGCTGCAGCGCGACCTGCCGGACGCGATCGACCTGCTGACGATCAGTGTGGAGTCCGGTCTGGGCTTCGACGCCGCGGTCCAGCAGGTCGCCCGCAACACCGAGGGACCGCTCGCGGAGGAGTTCTCCCGGGTGCTGCGCGAGATGCAGATCGGCCAGGGCCGAGCCGACGCGCTACGGGCCCTGGGCGAGCGAACCAACGTCGGCGACGTACGAACGTTCGTCGGCGCCATGGTGCAGGCCGACTCGTTCGGTATCCCCGTGGCGCAAGTACTGCGAGTACAGTCCGCAGAAATGAGGGTCAAACGTCGTCAACGGGCCGAGGAGAAGGCCCAACAAGTCCCCGTGAAGATCACTATCCCGCTGATCTTCTGCATCCTCCCAACCCTGTTCATCGCGGTCATGGGACCAGCCGTGCTGAGCATCATGGACAGCTTCTCTAAGTGACATCGACATCCACGCCACGAACGCGCGCGGAGGGAGCGCTCCGCGCGGATAGCCGCGCGCATCCGCGGGGACCCCGAAGAGCATGAGGGTTCGCGAACGGCAGCACGTGCGGCTGAGTGCCGCAGCACGGGCATTCGTCCTCGTGTCGCTGCTGGGTCCTGTCCTGTGGAAGCAGGACGAGGCCGCCCTCGTCGCCCTCATCACGATCGGCTGCGTCTGGGCCCTGAGCACCGTCGCCGACTGGCGGCAGCGGCTCCCGGTCCTCGTGGTGACCACGGTCGAGGCGGCCATGATCGGCGCCATCTGCGGCTTCACCATCCACAAGTCGCTCGCCGTGCTCGGCGCGCTCGCCGTCCCGCCGTTCACCGCCGGCCTCTACCGCTCGCTCCAGGGCGTCGCCCTGGCCCTCTCAGCCCAGCTCACCGCGGTGGTGCTGGTCGCCTTCGCGTCCTACCACGGGGTCACCAACGAGCAGGGGTTCGGCGCGTTCAGCTGGAGCATGACCGGGCTGGGCCTCGGGCTCGTCGGCACCTTCCTGCACTCCGCCCTCAACGAGAAGCCCGACCCCCTGGCGCCCTACCACTACGCGCAGGGGCTGATCCGGCAGCTGATCGACATCTCGGGCGGCCTCGACAACGGTCTCGACCCGGTCGCCCTCGGCGGCGCGATCCTCAGCGCGGTGCGCGACGACCTGCCGACCTCGGCCCTGGTCGTGAGCGTCCCCCGTGGCGACACGCTCACCCCGCTGGTGACCAAGGCGATGGGCGCCTCGGTCAACATCAACGAGTGCGAGGACATCGCGGTCGAGGCCTGGGCGGTGGGGCTGCCCGTCCTGCACGACCATGTCTTCGCCTTCCCGCTCAACACCGAGGCCGGCACCACCGCGATCGTCGCGGGGGTGCTGTCGTCGCGCGTCGACCCCGCACGGATCGGCGTCGAGGACCGCATCCGCAAGCTGATGCGCCGGCTCAGCCCGAGCGCCGTCCACCTCGACACCGCACTGCTGTTCTCGGCGTTCCGTGACGCCGCCACCGCCGAGGAGCGCCGGCGCCTGTCCCGCGAGATGCACGACGGTGTCGCCCAGGACATCGCCTCGCTCGGCTACGTAGTCGACACGCTGCGCGTCGGTGTCACCTCGCCGGAGCAGGCCGAGCGGATCGACATGCTGCGCGATCGGATCTCGGCCGTGGTCGCCGAGATCCGCCGCTCGGTGGTCACGCTGCGCACCAGCGTCGGCCAGAGCGAGAGCCTGGGCACCGCGATCGGATCGATCGCCCGCAACCTGTCCGAGGTGTCCGGCGTGCCGATCCACGTCACCCTCGACGAGCACACGCAGCGGCTGCGTCCCGAGGTCGAGGCCGAGCTGTTCCGCATCGCTCAGGAGGCGATGAACAACGCGGTCCGGCACGCGCAGGCCTCGACGATCGACGTCCACTGCGTGGTGCACGCGCCGGAGGCCCTCATCACGGTCTCCGACAACGGCCGGGGCCTGCAGACCGCCCGGTCGACCTCACACGGGCTGCACATCATGAAGGAGCGCGCGCTGCTCATCAACGCCACGCTCGAAATCGGGGAGACAGCGTCCGGTGGCCTCTCGGTCACGGTCCGCCTCCCCGGAAGCCCTGCGTCCGAGGACCCCGCGTCGGACGCCCTCCATGAAAAGGTCACCGCGTGAGACTCGCGGCTGACAGCACGCTTCCGAAGGGACCCCACCACCCATGACCGCGACCCCCACTACGGTCCTCCTCGTCGACGACCACGAGCTGATCCGCAGCGGCCTGGCCGGCGTCTTCGACCTCGAAGAGGACATGTCGATCGTCGCTCAGGCCGGCTCGGTCGTCGAGGCGCTCAAGAAGTACGACGAGCTCCGCCCCGACGTCGTCGTCGCCGACCTGCAGCTCCAGGACGGCACCGGCCTCGACATCGTCCGCTCGATCCGCAAGGTCAGCAACACCACAGGGCTGGTGGTGCTGACCATGCACTCCGGCGACGACCAGATCTTCGCCGCCATGCAGGCCGGCGCCTCCGGCTTCGTCGGCAAGGACGCCCCCTCCGGCGAGGTGATCCGGGCCGCCCGGCACGCGGCCGTCTCCCCCCGCTCCTTCGTCTGCACGGGCCTGGTAGGCGCGATGATGCGCCGCAGCGCCGCCGAGTCGACGCGGCTCTCCGACCGCGAGCACGAGGTGCTCCTGCTCCTCGCCGACGGCCTCGGCGCGGCTGCCATCGGCGAGAAGCTCTACCTCAGCGAGTCGACCGCCAAGTCCCACATCGCCCGCATCTACCAGAAGCTCGGCGCCTCGAACCGCGCCCAGGCACTGGTCACCGCGATGCGGATCGGGCTGCTCTCCAGCGTGCGGCCCGTCGACAACTGACCGGGGCCACGAGGACGGCCCCGAAGGGGGCTGCCGGCCGCCCGCTGGCGGTCGGCTGACAACTGGCCCCCGTCGCGCGGGCCGGGAGTGCCCGGATCGGCCTCCTTCGTCCTCCGGAGACGCTCGCAGCGGGCTCCTCGGCGCACAGGTGGGCCACGGTGGGATAGACCGCTGACGCTGCGGCCGCGGTAACAGAAACCCCTGGTCAGAGCCGGTTTTCACGCTCAACCGGCCACCCCAGTGTCCGGTGGGAACCGGCATCCGGCGGGAGGTCGCATAGCCCGAACGGGCTATGCCGCCGCCCGCTCGGCTGGACCTCCGGGATTCTGCTCCGAACCCCTCAACCGCAGCCCAAGATTGATCTCACCGGGGCACCCCCGCCCCGCTCGTGGGACCCACACTTTGAAGGAGAAACACCCCATGCTGGACTACCTCCGCATCATGCTGAACGCCCGCACCGCCAAGATGAGCGAGCGCGGCGCCTCGGCCGTCGAGTACGGCCTCCTGATCGCCGGCATCGCCGCCCTGATCGTCGTCGTCGTCTTCGCGTTCGGTGGCAGCCTCAAGGGCATCTTCTCCGACACCTGCTCGAAGGTCACCCAGTCGGCCTCGGTCAAGAGCTGCAGCTGATTCATCTTCCACGGGGCTCCCACGCTCGCCCGCGCGCGGGCGAGGGTGGGGGCCTTCGTGCGGTCTGGCTCCCTACTGAATCGCGCACCAAGAAGGAACCCACATGATCGAGTACCTCCGCATCATGCTCAACGCGCGTGCCGCCAAGATGGACGAGCGCGGCGCCTCGGCCGTCGAGTACGGCCTGCTGATCGCCGGCATCGCCGCCCTGATCGTCGTCGTCGTCTTCGCCTTCGGCGGCAGCCTGACGGGCATCTTCTCCGACACCTGCTCCAAGGTCACCCAGTCGGCCTCGGTCAAGAGCTGCAGCTGACTCTCGGACTCGGACAAATATCGTGAACATCCTTGAGTCCTGGTCGCGCTTCTGGCGCGGCCAGGGCTCGGGGCGCCTCTTGCAGGGGCGTTCCGAGACCGGGGCCTCGGCCGTCGAGTACGGCCTCATGATCGCCGGCATCGCCGCCATCATCGCTGGCGCAGTCTTTGCGTTCGGTGGCGGCTCGACCGGCATCTACCAAGACAGCTGCAAGACGATCTTCGCCGACCACTCGGTCGGCTCCTGCAGCTGATCCCAGACCCCGCTCGTCCCCCTCGGAGCTTCGGCTCCGAGGGGGTTTGTGCGTCCTAGCCCCGGGAGGTCTCGGCGTACCTCTCCCCCAGCGCGATCCGCTGCATGGTCGTGGGGTGGCTGCCGAACCAGAACTGCGACCAGCGATAGGGCGTCGGATCGGCCAGGGACTTCAGCGCCAGCTGCTTCTGCAGCTCGACGAAGGCCTGGGGATCACGGGTGGTCTCCAGCGCCGCCACGTCGGCACGCGTCTCGATCCGGCGGCTGATGCCGTTTTGCACCGGGCTGGTCAGGAACGTCGCGACAGCCACCAGTGCGAGCACCCGCGGCACCTGGCGCGGGTCGCCCACCTGCCCGGCCAGGAGGCCGAGCAGGCCGATCCCGAGCAGGGCACCCGCCGCACCCAGCAGCGAGCCCGTCAGCACGTCGTCGTGGCGCGCGTGCCCGAGCTCGTGCGCCACCACCGAGAGGATCTCGGGGTCGTCCTCGTCGTCGATCAGGTTGTCGTAGACCACGACCCGGCGCGAGGAGCCGAAGCCGGAGACATAGGCGTTGAGGGTCGTCGTTCGGCGCGACGCGTCCGCCACCAGCACGTCGTCGACGTGCACCCCCTCCTGGTCGGCCAGGGCGAGGATCTGGGTGCGCAGCGGGCCGTCCGGCAACGCCTCGAAGTGGTTGAACAGCGGCTCGACCAGCAGCGGGTAGACGAAGGAGCCGAGCAGCACCAGGCCGGCCAGCAGCAGGCCCGCCACCGCCGGCCAGGCGCGCGGCCACCGCCGCGCGACACCGAACAGCACCAGCATCGCGATCGAGGTCGCCACCACCTCGACGGCGATGCCTTTGAGCAGGTCGACGGCGTAGGCGCCCCAGGCCTGGTTCGAGAGACCGTAGGAGAGCACCCGGCGACGGATCAGGACGGCGAACGGCAGGGTCGCCAGCCGCCCGGCGAGGGCGAGCAGCACCACCGCGACCACGACCCGCCACCACCACGGGCCGCGCACCCGGTCGACGAGCCGTGCGCCGACCCGGCTGAATCCCAGCACGCACGCCAGGAGCAATGAGACAGCGAGCGACGACCAGCTCCAGATCCTGGCGAGGGAGGTGAAGTCCTCGGCGCGCTGGAGCTGCCGCCGCGTGAAGACCGACGATGCCGGTGGTGGGTGCAGCGGGCCGCCGGGGATCGGGTCCCAGGGGACGCGCAGGACGGCGATGACGACGAAGGCGAGCGCACCGACGACGGCCACCACGGCGGCCACCCGCCTGCCCTGCTGCACCCGGCCAGTCTGGCAGTCGCGTGGTGGGGGTCCGGAGGTCAGGTCCCGTCGGACGAGTGCGCCGCCAGCGCCTGCAGCCGCTGCCGCCAGCGGGCGGTCAGCTGGCCCTCGGTGAGGCCGAACAGCTGGCGTAGCTCCTCGTCGAGGTCGTGGCCGGCCGAGACCGCCTCGTAGAGCCGCACCAGCGCATCCTGCCCGCGCGCGTCGGCGAGCACCAGGCAGGCCACCCAGGCACTCTCGTAGGCCGCGCCCAGGTGCGAGTCGCTCTGGTCGAACTCGGCCTGGCCGGGCAGCTGGTCGGGGGCGCCGTCCTGGCGGACCTGCGCGATGATCTGGCCGGCGGTCGTGGCGATCGGCAGCTGTACGTCGTGCAGGGCCACGTAGTCGGCGAAGCCCTCGAGCAGCCAGAGCGGCACGCCGGCGGTCAGCGGAGCACCCGTGGCCGCGTGGGTGGCCTCGTGGCTGATCACGACCTGCCCGCCGACCGGGTCGAGGTCGTCGTAGACGTCGGGGTTGACGAAGACGTGCACGTCGGAGCCGGGGGTCAGCGTGCCGTCGACGGACGCGGTGACCGCCGCGATGTTGGTGTAGCTGCCGGGATCGGCGGCCAGCTCGGCGTCCAGGCCGGCCTCGGACGCGGGCACCTCGACGACCAGCCTGCCGGGCCACCGGGGCAGCACGTCGCGCACGACCCGGACGGCGGCCTCGGCCCGGCCGGCGAGCTGGTCGGCCTCCGCGGCGGTCGTGGCCAGCACCAGCGTGGTGTCGGAGCGGCGGACCTCGACGGGCCCGCTGAGCCACAGCGGCGAGCGGCGGTCACCGCCGCCGAAGGAGGTGATCGCGACCCGATCGGCCAGGGACTCGAAGCCGACCAGAACCTCCTCGTGCACCGGCGTGCGGTCGAAACCGTCGAACCGCCACGTCAGGTCGACGGCCGCGTCCCAGCGACCGTTCGCATCGACGGTGCCGACCTCGTCGACGTAGCGCGCGGTGAAGTCGACGACGTGCAGAGCTGCTGCATTGGCCAGCACCGCCGAGAGCAGGTCTCCGGCCTGCGGGTCGTCGCCGGGTGCCAGTTCGGCAGCCTCGCCGTGTCCCGACGTCACGGCGTCCTCGAGCTGGCGCAGCACCCGCGCAGCACCCGCGGGGTCGGGCTGCGCGACCTCCCCGGACGGCGCGGGCGCGACGTAGGGGTCGGTGCGGACCAGCAGGTAGGTGACCAGGGCCACCGCGACGACGAGCGCCGTCAGGACGCCGCCGAGGACCCACGAACGGCGACCCGGCATGTGGAGAGTGTCTCAGCCGGGTCGGCGCGGTCCGCGCCTCGGAGCGGTCAGAGCAGCCGGGTGGCGCCGGCGTAGGGCATCGAGAAGACGCCGGAGACCCGGACGCCCGCGCCGGGGTTGGCGGCCTCGACGATCAGGCCGTTGCCGATGTACATCGCGACGTGGCTGATCGGCGAGTAGTAGAAGACGAGGTCGCCGGGCTGGAGGTCGCCGGAGGAGACGTGCCGCCCGATGCCGTACTGCGCGCTCGAGGAGTGCGGCAGCGAGATCCCGGCCTGGGCCCAGGCCATCATCATCAGGCCGGAGCAGTCGAAGGCGTTGGGGCCGGCGGCGCCGTAGACGTAGGCCTTGCCGACCTGGGCCATGGCGTAGCGGATCGCGATGGCGGCGCGGCCGGAGGCGTCGACGCCGGACGGCACCTGCACCGAGCCGCGGGAGAGCAGCGCCTCCCGCTCGTCGGCCTTGAGCTGGTCGAGGAGCTCCTTGGCGGCCGCGAGCTTGTCGTCGATCGTCTTCTTCTCGGCGGCGAGCTGCTGCTGCTTCGCGGAGATCTCGGCCGCCCGGCGCTGGGTCGCCTTCTGGCGGATGTTGAGCGCCTTGGCCTGGGTCGAGAACGAGTCGAAGAGCTGGGACTGCAGGTCGTTGTAGGCCGACATCGTCGACAGGGTGGAGACGAAGGAGTCCGCGTTGTCGGTGTTGGCGACGACGCCGACCGCGGAGAGGCTCTGGCCCTCGTACTGGCTGACGATCGCGTCCTGGAGGTCCTGGCGGGCCGTCTCGAGCTTGTCGTCCTGGCGCTGCTGGTCGGCCTGGAGCGAGACCAGGTCGCCGCGCAGGTCGGTCAACTCGAGCTTGGCGTCGTTGAGGCGCTCTGAGGCCTGCTCGGCCTCGTGGAACAGCGTGTCGACGCGGGCCTGCACGGTGTCGATGTCGGGCTCTGCCTGGGCCGGCTGTGCGGGCACGAGCCCGACCATGCCGACCGTCGCGGCCAGTGCCAGAGCCGAAAAGGCCGTGGCCAGTCGCTTCCGTCCGTGTAGCACGAGGCGGGAGGTCTCCTTGCGTGTCGTACGCCTACCGGGTGAGCTGACGGATTCGGGCACGACTTGCCCTACTCCAGCTCCCTCACCCCGGGCCTCTCGGCCCGGCGCGCCCTCGCTGGAGATTCACCCCAGGTGGAACATGGTTCCCCGGTCCCCGGCCACCCGTGGGTGACCCGGAGTTCGACGCGGCGTCCGCGCGGACCTGGTGGCCCACTTCCACGAACGCCTGGACAGACCGTAGTGGGTCCTACAGCAGGTCGTCCAAACCTCAACCGTCCAAGTAGGCCGTTTTTTCAGCCAGTCAGGGTCGGTGCAGCCACTTCTGCCACACAGATCACAGCAGTCACACCTGTCACGGTGGACGTCAGGAGTCTTCTGACGAACAAGGTGGGAGCGTGCTCACGCAGACTCGACGACCGGGCCGGCCACCGGCTCGACCAGCCGCAGCGGCGGCACCAGGCCACCCTCGGCCAGCACGTCGAGGGCCCGGCGCTCGTCATCGTCGAGGGTGAGCTCCGGGGGCGGACCCAGGAGGACCGTGACCACGCAGTCGTGGCAGGCCAGCCCGCGCACCACGCAGGTGTCGCAGTCGATTCTCGTCGTCATGTGCACCACGCTCGCAGGGACCACCGACAGTGCTGCTGGGACGGCCCCAGCCCCGGCTCACCCCGTCTCGCGACGGTCGCTGCGCGACCTCCTCGACGACCGAGGCCGGCCTAGCCGGCCAGCGCGCGGGCTCCGGCCACGCGGGCGCCCGAGCGGCGTACGTCGGCGCCCAGCTCGCGGTCGTCGGTGACCACGACCAGGACCCGGCCGGCGGGCTCGGCGGCCACCAGGTCGCGGATCACGTCGTCGGCGATCACCCCGGCCGGGCTGAACAGGACCTTCACCCCTCGCGGCGCCGCGACCGTGGCCCGGGTGCCGCTGGCGGCGCCGTCGAACACCACGGTCGTCTCGGCCCCCGTGCGTGCGACCAGGGCACCGAGCAGCGTGAGCAGCCGGGTGCGCTGGGCCTCGAGGCTCTGGGTGGGCCAGGCCGACTTGGTGACGTTGTAGCCGTCGACGATCAGCCGCGGGCGCGGCAGCGCGAGGTACTGCGCGAGCCGCGCCGGGTCCTGGACCAGGGGCGGCCCGGGTGCGGCGGCGGTCTCCTCGGCGTAGGCCTCCTCGGTGCGCTCGCCCGGGGTGCTCGAGGTCGAGGGCAGCGCGAGCTCGCGACGAAGGCCGGCCACCGCCTCCCCCAGCGTGTCGAGCAGCATCCGGGCCCGCACGGTGCCCTCGTCGCGGTCGGTGCGCTCGGCCCGGCGCTGCTCCCCGGCCTGCTCCTCGAGGCGGGCCACCTGACCGCGGACCTGGCGCAGCTCCCGCTCCAACCGGGCCGCCGCGTCCTCGGCACGGGCGCGCGCCTCCTCGGCCGCCTCACGAGCGGCGCGCTCCTTGGTGCGGGTCTCGCCCAGGGTCCGGCGGAGCGTGGTCACCTCGGCCTTCAGCGCGTCGAGCGCCTCCTTGTGCGCCCGCCGCTGCTCGCGCAGGGCGCGCTCGGCCTCCTCGGCGCGCTCGCGGAGCTTCCGCTCGCGCTGGTCCTGCTCGACCGTGCCGGGTGACCTCGGCGCGCGCTCGGCCGCGTGACGCACCGCGTCCTCCCACCCCGCGGCCCGCTCCAGCCATGCCAGCGCGGCGACGTCGACGTCCTCGCCGTTCGCCCGGACCCTGACCTGGACGGCGACCCGCTCGCGCAGCTCGTCGTCGCGCTCGAGCTCGGTCAGGATCGCGGTGGCCCCAAGGCGGGCCCGCCGGGCCGGCGCGAACCCCGCAACCTGCTTGAGCGCTGCGGGCAGCGGGGTCACCTCGCCCAAGGAGGCAGCGACCAGCGACACGACTCGCGTGCGCACCGCCTCAGGGAGCTCCATGCGACAACGTTCTCACCCGCGCGGTAGGCGACCCCACGACTTTGGGCTCGCGAGCCGACGCCGCGTCGCTTGCCGGTCACTGAGAAGGTCAACACGGTCTTGAATACCCCGGCGAGCTTCGGCCTGGATGTCCCCGACGACGCTCGCTGCGCTCGCTACAGCCCCGGTCGCTCGCTGACGCTCGCTCCGGGGCTGTCGTCGGGGCCACCAGGCCGATCGCCGGGCGCCTCGCTGCGCTCGGAAAGACCGGGGCGCTGCGCTCCC
>Ga0268264_10004370_pt1 | contig 12062 bp, 10 predicted proteins | sample KBSSwiS32_FD_190357 | JGI IMG/M metagenome (GOLD analysis project Ga0268264, IMG submission 190357) | Switchgrass rhizosphere microbial communities from Kellogg Biological Station, Michigan, USA - KBS Switchgrass S3-2 (SPAdes) (version 2) | ecosystem: Host-associated > Plants > Roots >... | reverse complement strand
GCAAAGAGAGATATTTCAAACGGAACTGGATAATGTAGAGCGTGATTTGCATACATTAAAAAATATGGGCGGAGAAATTTCAAGGCGAATGCTCAAAGGCCTGGAAATACGAAAGAATAATTTGCAGATAAAGCTCACTTCCATCCTGCAGGATATAGAACAAAAAAAAGATGCAGGCATCAACTTTAAAGACCTTGGAATAGACCACTTGTTTGTAGATGAATCACATAAATTTAAGAACCTCACTTTTACCACGAGGCATGATAGGGTTGCAGGACTGGGCAATATGGAAGGCAGCCAGAAGGCACTCAATATGCTCTTTGCGGTCAGGACATTACAACAAAAATTTAATAGCGACCTGTGCGTAACTTTTTTATCAGGCACGCCCATTTCAAACAGCCTTACAGAAATGTATTTGTTGTTTAAGTATTTGCGGCCAAATGAAATGAGGAGACAGCAAATTGAAAATTTTGATGCATGGGCGGCGGTGTTTGCACGAAAGACTGTAGACTTTGAGTTTTCAGTTACCAATGAAATCATTGCCAAAGAACGTTTTCGTCATTTTATTAAAGTGCCTGAACTGGCTTTATTCTATAACGAGATCACCGATTATAAAACAGCCAAACACATAAACTTAGTTAAGCCCGCATTAGAGGAGCAATTAGTAAACATTCCACCGACACCGGATCAACAGGAGTTTATTAAGAAGCTCATGGCATTTGCTAAAACAGGTGATGCAAAATTGTTAGGAAGGCCTCCGCTTACCAGAGAAGAAGACAAAGGCAGGATGCTTATCGCAACAAACTATGCAAAAAAGATGGCAGCAGATATGCGCCTTATCAATCCGTTTGCCTATGAAGATCATCCAAACAACAAAGTGAATGTTTGTGCAAGAAAAGTTGCAGAATTATACCAAGTAAGCAATGAGCAGAAAGGAACACAAATTGTCTTTAGTGATATCGGCACCCCGAAGCCGGATGCATTCAATGTTTATGACGCTTTAAAAAATAAACTGGCCGATGACTTTTCAATACCCCGGGATCAGATCACTTTCATACATGACTGGACAGATAAACAGAAGCCCGAGCTCTTCCGTAAAATGAATAATGGCGAGATAAGGATATTATTAGGCAGTACTGATAAAGCAGGCACAGGGCTGAATGTGCAGAGAAAAGTTATCGCCATGCATCATCTCGATATTCCATGGAAGCCGTCAGAGTTGGAACAGCGAAACGGGCGCGGTGCAAGGCAGGGAAATATTTTAGCGAAGCAGGAATATGATAATAAGGTAAAGAACTACATCTATGCAGTTGAGCAATCACTCGACAATTATAAATTCAACCTGCTGAAAAATAAGCAAACGTTTATCAGCCAGATGAAAAACTGTGAGCTCAATGTAAGAACCATTGATGAAGGTGCCCTTGATGAAAACAGTGGGATGAACTTTTCAGAATACATCGCCATACTCTCCGGTGATACTTCGCTCCTGGAAAAATCGAAGATGGAAAAGAAGATTACTGTGCTCGAAAGTTTGCGCAATGCCCATCATAAAGAAATAGTGCGGTCAAGGTTCCGGTTAGAAAATTTACAAAGAGATAAAGAAACAACAGCACAAACGTTAAGCAAGCTTGTGCAGGATGAAAAGGTCTACAAAGAGCAATTGCAATATGGTAAGGACGGAACGAAATTAAATCCTATCCAGCTTCATGATTGTAAATCTGAAGACCCCGAAACAATTGGAATTTATTTAATTAAGCTTTCTGCCGCATGGAAGCCAACGGGTGAAGATGATACGAAGAAAATAGGGAACCTCTGCGGCTTTGACTTATTCATCCGCAGCCAAAAGGAGGCCTATGAAGACAAGGGTATGTTTAAGTACCACTATCAGAATCTATACTATGCAGAGAGCAAAGATACGGGTATAAAATATTCGTGGAACCATGGCCTCATTAATATTGATAACCCAAAATTAGCTGCAAGATATTTTCTGAATTCCATTGACAGGGTTGAGGCACTGAAAGAAAAATATCAAAAGAATTTGCGTGACACAGATCAAAATATTTCCATGTTGCAGCAACTGGTTGTAAAGCCATTTGAGAAGGACGAACAATTGGCTCAATTAAAAAAAGATGTGTCAAAATTAGAAAGAGAAATATCTATTAAAATTCAATCGAACCAAATGAAGCAACATGAAAATTCAGTTGAAATAAAAGAAGCGCCTGTAATAAAAATGAATGGTAAAGAATTCCAGGAGGATGAACCTTTATTAATAAAAAAAGAAAGGGCAAAAGAAAGAAGGATAAGCATCTAAAAAAATTTATAGGATGAGCAACAGTGTATATAAGATCAACAAAGGCATTAACAAGCCCGTGGAATTTCGCGGGCTAAAGGCCCAGTACATCTGGTATTTGGGGGGCGGCCTGCTAATACTCCTCGTACTCTTTGCAATTCTTTATATCTGCGGCGTCAACACGTTTGTTTGCCTCGGATTGATATTGGTACTGGGTACCTTATTGTTTATATATGTATATCATTTAAGTCATAAATATGGTGAACACGGCATGATGAAAAATGTGGCCAGGCGTTCCGTTCCAAAACTGGTCAAATCAAATTCAAGAAAATCTTTTATAAAATAATGGAAAAGACATTAAAGAATATGATGCCCGTAATGGCGGTCGAACATGATGCGATTTTATCAAAACAGGGAGACATCACCATTGCTTTCATGGCTGAGCTGCCGGAACTCTTTACGCTCTCTGATAGAGACTATGAAGCCTTCCACCAGGCATGGATCAGGGCCATAAAAGTTTTACCGCCGCACTGTGTCTGTCATAAGCAGGATTGGTTTATAGACAGTAAGTACAAACCCAACTTTGCAAAAGCAGGTGATTCTTTTTTAAGCAGGAGCAGCGAACAATTTTTTAATGAACGTCCATATCTCGATCATGAGTGTTTTATTTTTCTCACCAAAAAACCGGCAGGCAGGAAAGTTGCTACTTCTTTATTTTCCAATTTGCTTCGCAATTCTATTGTACCGGAACAAACACTAAAACCGCAAATGCTGCAGGACTTCCTTGACAGCGTAGGGCAGTTCAAAAGAATATTGGAAGACAGCGGGTTCATTCATTTGAAAAGACAAAAAAATGAGGAACTGGTCAGTCATAAGAATGAAGCTGGCATTGTAGAAAGATATTGTTTCCTCCTGGAAAACGATAAGGATTTGCGCATAAAGGATATTAGTTATAATGGAGGAATACAAATAGGTAATGAATATTGCCAGCTTTATACAATTGCCGATGGGCAGGATCTGCCTGCTCTTTGCGGATCAAGAATTAATTATGATAAATACTCTACGGATAAGACAAAGTTTTCGGTAGGCTTCGCTTCACCCCTCGGCCAGTTGCTGAGCTGCAATCATATCTACAACCAGTACATCTTTATAGATGATGCACAAAAGACCATCCAAAAACTGGAAAGCAAAAGGCTTCGCCTCCAATCCCTATCAGCTTACTCACGCGAGAACACTATTGGGCGTGATGCCACCAATGATTTTTTAAATGAAGCGGTCAGCCAGCAAAGGCTCCCGGTTAAAGCGCATTTTAATATACTCGTGTGGACGGAAAATAAAGAAGAACTCAAAGACCTGCGAAACCTGGTTTCGAGCGCGCTTACCCAGATGGATGCTGTTCCAAGACAGGAGGTGAGTGGTGCGCCGCAAATTCACTGGGCTGGCATTCCCGGCAATGCTGCCGACTTCCCGGTGAACGACACCTTCGACACATTTGCCGAACAGGCATGTTGCTTCCTGAATCTTGAGACCAATTACCGCAGCTCGGTCAGTCCGGTTGGAATAAGGCTGGGTGACCGCCTGAGCGGTAAACCGGTGCACGTCGATATATCAGATGAACCCATGCAAAAAGGGATTTGTACAAACAGGAATAAATTTATTCTCGGCCCAAGCGGCAGTGGTAAAAGTTTTTTCACCAATCATATGGTCCGCTCTTATTTTGAACAGGGCACCCATGTGGTTCTCATTGATGTGGGACATTCTTACAAGGGATTATGTAACCTTGTTAACGGATATTATTTTACTTATAATGAAAAGAACCCGATAAAATTTAATCCTTTTTATATTGGTGAAGGTGACTTGCTGGATACAGAGAAAAAAGAAAGCATCAAGACCTTACTCCTTGCTCTCTGGAAAAAAGACAATGAAAATTTTAACCGCAGTGAATACGTTGCACTATCCAATGCGCTGCAATTGTATTATGAACACCTCGAAAAAGATAAAAATTTATTTCCCTGCTTCAATACTTTCTATGAATTCCTGCAAACCGGCTTTGTGCAGGTATTGATTGATGATAAAGTAAAGGATAAGGATTTTGATGTATCCAATTTCCTCTATGTTTTGCGTCCTTACTACAAAGGCGGCGAGTTTGACTATTTGCTAAACGCAACCGCAAACCTTAATCTGTTGCAACAACGCTTTATTGTTTTTGAGCTGGATAATATCAAGGACCACCCTATACTTTTTCCCGTGGTTACCATTATCATCATGGAAGTTTTTATTTCCAAGATGCGCAAGCTGAAAGGTGTTCGTAAAATGATCCTGATTGAAGAGGCATGGAAAGCGATAGCAAAAGAAGGCATGGCCGAATACATCAAATACCTTTTTAAGACCGTCCGCAAATTTTTTGGTGAGGCCATCGTGGTAACACAGGATGTCGAGGATATTATTTCTTCGCCGGTAGTAAAGCAGGCAATCATCAATAACAGTGATTGCAAGATTTTACTTGACCAGTCAAAGTATCAAAACAAGTTTGACCACGTACAGGAATTGCTTGGCCTTACGGAAAAAGAAAAGGCGCTTGTGCTTTCAATCAATAAAGCAAACGATCCGTCCAAAAAATACAAGGAAGTATTTATCTCGCTGGGCGGTATGCTTTCCAAAGTGTACCGGGTAGAGGTATCCATGGAAGAGTACCTGGCCTATACGACGGAAGAAAGTGAGAAAGTGAAGGTAAATGAATATTCAAAAAAATACGGAAGCATGAAAAAAGGAATAGCCGCCCTGGCCGCAGAATTGCGTAGCGGGGTTTTATCTGTTCTTCTCCTTTTCGTTTGGTGCATGAGCTGTACTAACGAGGTTGAAGATATCTCCGGAACCTATGTACATCATAGTGTAAATAATATGAGCATAGCCTCGGATACTGTAACAATCCGCAGTTATAATAAAGGAACGTATCTCATCGAAAGAAGAACAGGGTTCAACCGGGTTATTAACGGAGTGTTGCAGACAAGGTTATGTAAAAAAGAAAATTCTATTGGAGTGATTGATGCCGGCGGGACGCAATTAATAGAACAGAAGTACGGAAGAATATATGCTGTCTCTTCTTCAGGCAGTGAATTAATGATTGGAAAGGCAACCTATAAAAGAATCGCACCATGAAAAAAATTTTGTTGTGCCTGGTAATCGTGTTAACCGGGATTGCACCCGTGCAGGCGCAGGACCCAATTGCGGAGGTTATCAAACAGGGGATTAAAAAAGTAATCATTGCAGTGGACCTGAAAATTCAAAGACTGCAAACCAAAACCATCTGGCTGCAGAACGCCCAGAAAGTGATAGAGAACACAATGTCAAAATTAAAGCTGGACCAGATCTCAGGCTGGGTGCAGAGACAAAAAGACCTTTACCAGGATTATTTTGATGAACTGCGGAAGGTAAAAGATGTGCTCGTATTCTATCACCGGGCTAAAGAAATAACAGCCAATCAAATTGCCCTGGTAAAGGAGTATCGTAAAGCATGGAATGGTGTTCAGCAGGATGGCCATTTTACAAAAGAGGAACTCAGTTATATCAAAGAAGTCTACACCGGGATAATAGAGGCAAGCCTGAAGAACCTGGACGAGGTTGCTCTTGTTATTAACTCTTTCGCCACTCAAATGACCGATGCAAAAAGAATGGAAATTGTTAACCATGCCGCAGATGTCATGCAGGCAAACCTGGACGATCTGAAAACTTTTAATGAGCAGAATATCCGGCTCTCTTTGCAAAGAGCAAAGGACGAAAATGATATTGCCGTAGTGAAAAAATTGTATGGCCTTCAATAAAAGTTATGAAAAAAATATTAACCATTTTACTGGCAATAATTACTCAGGGTGTTCATGCACAAACCTGGGAAGAATGGACACAACAAAAGAAAACACAGATCAAATATTTGGAAGGGCAAATTGCTGCTTTGCAGGCTTATCTCTCTTACGCAGAGAAAGGATATGCCATCGCAAAGGCAGGTTTGACTGCAATTCACGACATAAAAAATGGGGACATAGCTTTGCACAAGCAGTACTTCACCTCGCTTAAAAAAGTCAATCCAAAAATAAGATCTTATTGGAAGATAGCAGACATTATTGCCTTGCAAATTAAGATTGCCCAAAGCTGCCACGGGCAAAGAAACGCAGCCCGGCAAAGTGGCCGGTTTTCCGCAGGCGAAATCAGTTACCTCAATTCAGTGTTTGCAAATCTCTTAAACCGATGTGCGGATATTATTGATCAATTGATTTTAATTGAAACAGATGGAAGCCTGCTGATGACAGATGATAAGCGGATCAAAAGAATTGATGTGCTGCATGCAGACATGAAAGATAAATATGTTTTTATTCAGCATTTCAACAGTGAAGCAAATGGGCTGACAGCAATGAGGTTGCTTGACGCGAATGATGTAAGAACCGGTCGTGCTTTATTAAATATCAGCAAATAATAACAGCGTATATGAAACAGTATGTAATGAGTGTACTCTTAATATTTTGTTTTGGGCTGAAAACAAACGCCCAGTCGCAGGAAGCAAAGCAATTGCTTCTGGACGTGGAAAAGCTGGCACAACTCAAAAATATTTTGAGTGATTTAAAGAAGGGATACGAGATTATTTCCAGTGGGTACAATACCATCAAAAATATCTCCGAGGGCAATTTCAATTTGCACAATACATTTTTAAAAACCCTGCTGGAAATAAGTCCAATGGTCAAAAAATACAAACGGGTTGCAGACATATTTGCGGCGCAATTAAGTATCGTTAAAGAATACAAATCCGCCCTCAGGAAATTCCGCGAAAGTAATTTGTTCAACCTCGGCGAAATAGATTATCTCGGTAAAGTATATAAAAATCTTTTCGATCAAAGCCTTAAAAATTTAAGTGCCCTGGCAACAGTAGTAACCGCAGGAAAACTTCGCATGTCCGACGACGAGAGGCTCAGTGCCATTGATGACATCTGGAAGGAAGTGGAAAATGAACTCGTATTTCTCCGGCACTTTAATAACAGCACGAAGATACTGGCACTCCAAAGAGCGAAGGAACAAAATGATGTTTCTGTATTGAAGGAATTATATGACGTAAACCATTAAATAAAAATGTATGGATGAATTAGGCGGGCTTCAAAAAGTCCTCGACCAGCTTTACGGTGAGATGCTGCCACTCTGCTCCAGGTTAATTGGCGTAGGCCGCGGGATTGCCGGGTTTGCCGCAACCTGGTACATTGCATCAAGAGTCTGGGGACATATTGCGAGAGGAGAGCCCATTGATTTTTACCCGCTCTTCCGGCCCTTCGTGATTGGCTTTGCGGTACTCATTTTTCCATCAGTCATTGCCATGATCAATGGAGTGATGCAACCTACGGTGACCGCCACCGGCGCCATGGTAAATAATTCCGATAAATCGGTTGCCCTTCTTTTAAAACAAAAAGAAGAAGCGATTAAAACGACTACGGTCTGGCAGATGTATGTAGGAGAAAACGGGGATGGTGACCGCGATAAGTGGTATGCTTATACCCATCCCGACGACCCCGGTGGTGATAATGAAGGATGGATATCTTCCATTGGCAATGATGTCCGTTTTGCGATGTCCAAGGCTTCTTACAATTTTAGAAATTCCATTAAAGAATGGCTAAGCGAGGTACTGCATGTCATCTTCATGGCTGCGGCACTTTGCATCAATACCATCCGGACATTTTATTTAATAGTACTGGCCATACTCGGGCCGCTGGTATTTGGATTGGCCGTCTTTGATGGGCTTGGTCATACCCTCATGATTTGGGTGGCACGTTACATCAATATTTTCCTTTGGCTGCCGGTAGCTAATATCTTCGGGAGTATTATCGGCAGGATCCAGGAAAAGATGATTGCCCTCGATATTGCGCAAATTAATTCTTCTGGCGATACCTTTTTTTCTACAGCCGATACCGCCTACCTGGTTTTCATGATTATTGGCATCATCGGTTATTTCACCGTGCCTTCCGTCGCAAACTATATCGTTCACGCGGGCGGCGCTAATACACTTTTGTATAAAGTAAGCAATGTATTTTCTTCTACTGCTTCATCAACAGTCAACAGCGTTTCTTCAGGCACGGCGATGATCGCAGACTCCATGGGCAGTGCAGCCAATAAAATGAGTAACTCCATGAGCAGCTCAGGCGCATCCGATGGTTATTTCAAAGATAAATTAAGCGGTAACTAAAAATTAAAAATCATGTTCAGGCATGCAAAAAATATTGATACGGCTTTCAGACAGGTAAGGTTATTTGCAACGCTCGTAGTCCTCTCCTGCGTGGCGATTTGCTCGTACGTTGTTTACAAGAGTTATGAAGCAACCGCCGCCGCCCGGTCAAGAATTTATATTCTCGCTAATGGCAAAGCGCTCGAAGCTTTTGCAGGTGACCGCAGGGAAAATATCCCGGTCGAAGTGCGGGATCATGTAAGGATGTTTCATCAGTATTTTTTTTCCCTCGACCCGGATGATAAAGTTATCCAAAGTAATATCACCAAAGCGCTTTACCTCGCCGACGCCTCAGCCAAAAGAGTTTATGAAAATTTAAAAGAAAATAATTATTACACCGGCATTATCTCCGGCAACATAAGCCAGGAAATAAATATAGACAGCATATCCGTAAACGTGAGCGAATATCCTTTTTACTTCCGGTGTTTTGCCAGGGAAAAAATAACCCGTCCCAGCAGCATCACCACGCGCAGTTTAATTACGGAAGGCTTCCTGCGAAATGTATCAAGGTCGGATAACAATCCGCATGGATTTTTAATTGAAAAATGGAACACGATTGAAAACAAAGATTTGAAAACTGAAGTTCGATGAAAATCTTCCGGAAGAAAAATAAGGAACTGCATCCATACTTTGTAAGAGCGCTGCTGCGTGTCAGCAATACATTAAAAGTATGGGCCATGTGGTTGCAACAAAAGACAAATGCCTGGTCTTCGGTAAAAAGAACCATCATTTTGATTTTATTCTGCGGGGTCTTTGTAAGCGGAACCATGGTTGCTGTTTATCAAAGTTTCCAAAAAAGCATTTCGGCTCCCTATGCTGTATCGCGCATTCAACCTGTGCGACTTTTGAAAAGAGAAGTTCATCCTTTGATCAGCGAAAAAGAATTCACACGAATCCATCGCTTTAAGGTTATGCTCGACAGCCTGCAAACTATGGACAGGACAAAATTTGACAGCCTGCTAACGCTCAGGCCTCACATGATAGATACAATTAACCTTTTAGAAAATTTATATTATGAACAACGAAAAAACAAACCCTAACTTTCTTTCCCCGAAATTTTTACGCAGGCGCAAAATGTTACTTGCGCTTCCTCTCCTCGTTCTTCCTTTTGTAATTCTTGGTTTCTGGGCGCTCGGTGGCGGTTCTGGAAACGCATCACAAGCAACAACACCGTCCGGGTTAAACCCTCACCTTCCCAATGCGCAATTGAAAGATGATCCATCAGCAACCAAGCTTAGTTTTTATCAGCAGGCTGACCAGGATTCATTCAGGTTGAATCAACAAATCAAAGACGATCCGTTTTTACGCTTCCGGGAGCCGAAGGATACCCAACTTCATTTCGCGCAAAAGTATTCCGGCGATCCTTCGTCAGCTGATTACAGGGACCCAAACGAACAAAGGGTATATCAGAAACTGGCCGAACTTAACCAGCAATTAAATGTGCCACCTGTGAAGAGCAATTCAAGTGGGCCAAAATTTTCTGCAGCCGGGTCACCCAAAGAAGATGTAGAGCGTCTTGATCGTCTCATGCTAAATATGAATAAAGACAGCATCACAGCAGACCCGGAAATAGATCAGTTAAATGGCATGATGGAAAAGATATTGGACATCCAGCATCCGGAAAGAGTGGGGGATAAGCTCAAACAAAATTCTGTTGAGCATAAGCAGGAAGTATTTCCGGTAACGGCACAGGATCATCCCGGTGATATTTCTTTATTTCAGAACGATACCATATCTAATGATAACACAGATACACTACAGAAACTTAATAGTCACAATGAATTTTATTCCCTCGATGATAATAATGAAAGCGGAAACGCTACACAAAATGCCATCGAAGCCGTTATTCATGAAACCCAAACGGTAGTCTCGGGAGCAACCATGAAGCTAAGATTACTCAGCGACGTTTACATCGCAGGCAGGCTGATACCAAAAAATAATTTAGTCTTTGGAACTGCTTCCCTGGATGGCGAACGCCTGAATATAGATATAAGAGGTATACGCTGCCAGAATTCTCTGTTGCCAGTGGCTTTATCAATTTATGACATGGATGGATTAGAGGGCATTTATATACCCGGTGCTATTTCCCGTGATGTGGCCAAACAATCCACTGACAATGCTTTGCAAAACATTGGACTAAGCACCGTTGATCCTTCCCTTAAAATGCAGGTTGCCAGTTCCGGCATTGAGGCTGCAAAAAGTTTGATCAGTAAAAAAGTAAAACTTATTAAAGTCACCGTCAAGGCAGGCTACCAGGTATTACTCAAAGACAATAACAATAAACAATAAAACTTTAATTGTATGAAAAGATATAATGCACTGCTGCTATCATTAATTTTTAGCAGCATGGTAATTGCGCAAACAGATAGTATTCCATCCATGCCGCTGTCTGTAGGATATAACAAAACCACCAGCCTCGTATTTCCGCTTATGGTGAAAACGGTGGACCGGGGTACGGGAGATTTGCTCGTGCAAAAAGTAAAAGGCGTGGAGAATGTATTACAGGTAAAGGCAGGGAAAGAAAATTTTGCGGAAACAAATATGACCGTGATCACGGCAGATGGCAAGCTCTATTCATTTGTGGTTCGTTATGCAGCCGATCCCTCGCTGAACATTGAACTGGGCAAGTCTTCCCTGTTTGAAAAAATTGCCGCTCAAAAAAAATCGGTATTCGGCATAAAAGATAACAAACATGAAATGCTTCTGCGCCTCTCCGGCCTTTATATAGCGGGCGATATCCTCTATTATCAGCTGGAGTTACAAAATCGCTCTCCCATTTCCTACGACATAGACATGTTGCGCTTTTTCGTCAAAGATAAAAAGCAAGGTAAACGTACCGCCTCCCAGGAGGTGGAACAGGTCCCCCTGTATATATATGGAAATGCCGGTTCGGTAAAAGGGCAGTCTTGCCAGGTTATTGTCGTTGCACTTCCGAAGTTCACCATCCCCGATAAAAAATTACAGTATATACAGCTCATGGAAAAAAATGGAGGCCGCAATTTATTGCTGAAAGTAAGGAACAGGAATATCGTACAGGCAAAAACCATGTAAGCCAAATGAATCAGCATGTGGTATCCGATGAAGCATTGGATAAGGTGGAGATCGCATTACACAAAGGCAAAAACTGGATGGCCTACAACAATGGTCTTTATTTCATAGAACCAAGGGATGTATCTTTTTTTGATAACAAAGATTCCGCGAATGAGTTTGCCGATAACAATAGTGATGCTAAGTATCTAGTGATCCATGTATCATCAGTTGCAGATGTTTTAAAGAAAATACCCTACGGGGAACTAGTAAACAAACAAATTGTGGATACGGAACAACAACAAATTACCAACACGGAACAACAACAAATTATCAATACAGAACAACAAACATTAACCAATAAAAACAAAAATGCCATGAACGAAAAAAACGTAGAGCACCTGAAAGGTAACCTCAGATACCTTGGCTTTGGTGAGGAGCTGAATGCCCCAATGGAAAATAATATTAAGGAGGGGAAAACTGAATTCA
>Ga0268264_10004363_pt1 | contig 12069 bp, 10 predicted proteins | sample KBSSwiS32_FD_190357 | JGI IMG/M metagenome (GOLD analysis project Ga0268264, IMG submission 190357) | Switchgrass rhizosphere microbial communities from Kellogg Biological Station, Michigan, USA - KBS Switchgrass S3-2 (SPAdes) (version 2) | ecosystem: Host-associated > Plants > Roots >... | reverse complement strand
CCGTGACGACGAAGAGCAAACACGTTCGTCTGGGCATGACCAAGGCCGATCTGGTCGACGTGGTCTACCAGCGGCATGGCGGCCTGACCAAGGACGAGGCGGCGGAGGTGATCGAAGCGATCTTCACCACCGTCAAGTCGACGCTCGGCGACGGCCGCCCGGTGCGGATCAAGAACTTCGGGACCTTCGAGATCACCAAACGCCCCGGGCGCCAAGGGGTGAGTCCGACCTCCGGCGAGAAGATCTTCATTCGTCCCCACAAAGGGCTCGCGTTCCGGCCCGCCCGGCGACTCAAGGACGAGATCACCGAACCCGGCGAAGAGTCGTAACCGATGCCGCCGAAGGCCCGCGTGCAGAAACGCCTCTACTACAAGATCGGTGAGGCCTGTAAGGCGCTCGACATCCAGCCTTACGTGCTGCGCTATTGGGAAACCGAGTTTCCCGCCCTGTCGCCGTCCAAAAGCCGCTCCGGCCAGCGCGTCTACAGCGAAAAGGAGCTGGCGATCATCCGCCGGATCAAGGAGCTGCTCTACGGCGAGGGATACACGATCGCCGGAGCCAAGAAGCGCCTTGAATCCGAGCTCGAAAACGGCGCGCTGGACGAAGACGGCACGCCGATGTTCGCGGAAGCGCCCGAAGCCGCCGAAGCGGCCGCCGCCCCGGAGGCTCCGGTGGCGGATCTGCCCTTGCGCCCCGTCCGCCGCGCCGCCAAGCCGCCCGCCTCGCCCGCGCTTTTGGAGCGTTCCGCGGACACGGGATCGGACCTCGATCTGGAGCTTCCGACGGCTCCCGAAGCGTTCCCGATGCTCCCCCTCTCGCTTGACACCCAGGGCACCGAGCGGATACAAACCCTCCGTTCGGGGATCCGCCAAGCGCTCGTCGAAGCCCGTGAGATCTTGGCACTCCTCGAAAGCAGTTCCCCGTAGTCGTTTCCCCGCAGCTCGGTCGGGACGTAGCGCAGTCTGGTAGCGTACCTGAATGGGGTTCAGGGGGTCCCGGGTTCAAATCCCGGCGTCCCGACCAATATCACTCCAACCACTCGTTTCGTCGGCGTAGGTGGATTGCTGCAACCGGACCTCTCGGGCTGCGTACTTAGTACCCGAAAGGAGCATCCATGTTGAGCCGATCGCGCCTCGCCGGTCTTTTGACGTCCTTCCTTCTTCTCCTGCCTTGCCTGCTGGCCGCCCAGGGCGCCGGGGGGCAAGCCAACGATTCGCCGGAGAAGCCGGCGGCGCCGCCCTCGTCCCCGAAAGAGTTCGTCACCCGTCACACCCTCGAGATCGGCGGCAAGACGTTGCGCTATCGGGCCGTCGCGGGCGAGACCTTCCTCAAGAACGACAAGGGAATGCCGAAGGCGAGCGTCTTCAGCATCTCCTATCTGCTCGACGGAGTGGACGCTTCGTCCCAGCGGCCCATCACCTTTCTCTTCAACGGCGGCCCGGGCTCGACCGCGACCTGGCTTCACCTCGGCGCTTTCGGTCCCCAAAGGCTCGATCTGGGCCCCGATCCTCTCGATGCCGGTAGCCCGCCGTACCCGCTGCGCCCTAACGTCCACAGTCTGCTCGACGTCTCCGACCTGGTGTTCGTCGATCCCATCGGAACGGGCTACAGCCACGCGCTCGGAGAGGGAAAGGACAGCGACTATTGGGGTGTCGACGAGGACGCGGCCTCGATGGCCGCCTTTATCCGGACATACTTGACGCGCCAGCGCCGCTGGAGCTCCCCGAAATACCTGGCCGGCGAAAGCTACGGCACGATCCGCGCGAGCGTGCTGGTGCGCGACCTGTCGCTGGACGTGCTGGACGGCGTCGCGTTCAACGGGGTGATCCTGATCTCCACCGCGATCGACGTCCGCGTCTTCCTCTCCGGCGCGCCGGGCAACGACGTTGCCTATGCGACCGGCCTGCCGACCTACGCGGCGACGGCCTACTACCATGACCAGCTCCCGGAGAAGCCGGCGAACCTGGAGGCCTTCCTCGCTCAGGCGCGCGAGTTCGCCGCCACCGAGTACCTGACGGCGCTATTCAAAGGCGACGCCCTGTCCGAGGCGGAGACCGCGGCGGTCGCCGCGAAGCTCCACCGGTTTACCGGCCTCTCCGAGGCGTACCTGCGCCGCAGCCATCTGCGCGTGCCGGTGGATCATTTCTTGAAGGAGTTGCTGCGGGACCGCGGCGAGGTCCTGGCCGTCCACGACACGCGCTTCCGCGGCAAGGACCCCGACGAGGCCGGCGAATTCGTCGCCTGGGATCCCTTCCTTTACGGTATCGCCGGTCCGTTCGTGTCGGCGATCAACGGCTATCTGACGGACGATCTGAAGGTGGACATGGGGGAGAGCTACGAGGTTTTCCAGCAGCGGGCGGGCGGCGCCTGGAAACGGCCCGCGAGCCAGCAGGGGATCTTCTCGGGCTTTCTGAATACCACGGAGTTTCTGGCCCAGGCAGCGGCCACGAACCGCGACTTCCGCATCTTCGTGGCGGGCGGCTACTACGATCTCACGACCACCTTCTACGGCGTCGAGCAGACCTTCAACCACAGCGGCATCCCCAAAGACCGCATCACCCTCAAGACCTACGAGGGCGGCCACATGATGTATCTCCGCGAGGCGTCGCTCGCGGCGCTCTCGGCAGACATCCGGGCGTTCATTCGCGGCGCCAAGTAACGCCGAGCGAGAAAACAATACTCCGGTTTATCGGCGGATCAGTCCTTTCAAGCACGGGAAGATTCCGCGGATACCCGGGAGTGCTTCTGGTACACCCAGGATCGCTCCGGGAAAGCCCCGGAATGCTCCTGGCACTAGACGGAAAGGTTCTGAGAACCTCCGATACGTTCCTGAGGATCTCAGGAGTGCTCCGTGCATCTCCAGGAACACTCCTCTGGACCCACGGAGTATTCCTGTGCTCTAGCGGACCGTTCCTGGCATTCAGCGGAAAACTCCGCTGGCGCTCCGGAGTCTTCCTGAGCCTCTCAGGAGTATTCCTGAGGAACAGCGGAATGTTCCTGGAGACATCAGGAGCATTCCTGAGCTTCAGCGGAGTCTTCCTGAGATACAAAGGAACATTCCTCGGGACATCAGGAACATTCCCGAGATAGCCAGGAACGTTCCGAACTATTAGAGGAGTATTCCTCTGAGCCAGCGGAATTTTCCCGGGCAGTGTAGGAGCAGTCCGTGCGACTCCAGAAATCATCCTCTGGATCTCGGGAGCGATCCGGGGCTTCTCCGTAGCATTCCGGGATTCCGGCGTGATATTCTCTCCGCACACAACAGTGGTCGTGGTTCCACGCGAAGGAGATCCCGGTGGGCGAGAAATCGTACGCGGCTCGGCTGGACCGGTGGCAGAGCATGGTGCAGAACATTCAAGAGGTGCTCGATGACCTTCCCGGCGTCGACGCGACGTTCGCGCTAGCCCGGCACACGGTCGCCGACCTGCGGGAGACGCAGGCCGATCTTCAGCGGTTGGAAGGGCAGAGGAAACAGGTCGTAGTCCGCCGCCGCCAGCTCGACCGGGAAGCCGAACAGGCGATCCGCCGGCTCTCGGCCCTCGCGCGCGCCCACATGGGCTTTGCCAATCCGCAACTCGAGATCTTCGGAGTCCGCTCCGAAGACCGCGGCCGCCGCGCCCGGAGCGTTAAGGACACGGCAAGGCCCGAAGCTGCGGAGCCGAAGGGCTGAGCGGGCGCAGCCGCCGATTGAGGCCTCCCCCTGGGGGCGCCGAGCTCCAGCTCGGCACGAATCGGCAACGATCGCTCAAACAGCCGAGCTGGAGCTCGGCTCCCCCAGGGGCGAACGTCGTCCCTCCGATCGTCAGCGTGCGCTGACCGGCTTTTGTCTAGCACGCCCTGACCCTCCTGCAGCCTGCCCCTACTGAGTCGTGGTGCCCGGACGTTTCGTCCGAATGAACCGGAGCTGCTCGGCATCCAACGTCCTGCTCTCCGTGGCTGCGCTGAGCAGGAACTCCTCCAACTCTCCGTTGTCGGCCAGGAATCGCGTGGCCCCCCGTTCTCTAACCTCGATATGGTTCCCGTAGACCGCGCGCAGCCCGGCTCCAGAGCTCCAGACGACGACGATCCCGTTGTAGCCCAGGATTGACGGGAGAACGGTCTTTCCTTCATGTCCGGGATCCTGACGGGCGGCGGCGATGAGCTGCTGCAGTCGCTCTTCCTGGCTCGCACTCAAGGTGAAAGTCGGATTCGGGCGGCCGGAGTAAATCAGGACAGTGACCTTCGGGCCGGCGGCGGCTCCGGTCTGCGCCGCAGCACTCCCCGACGCGCAGGCCAGGAAGGCCAGGCCCAACATAGCCGCTCCGCAGATGGAGAGGATCGCTTGTTCCATGTCACTGGATTTTTTCATGACCTTTCCCTTCTTTCCTGCTGGAGCAGGCGCACATATAGCCACAGAAATCGGTATAGGCCCCTCGGTCCGCTGTCTCAGGATTGGAGATGGGGTTGTTGGAGTTGTCGAGATTGGTCGCCTGTGTCCCTCCCGGCTTGTGGGTCCACATACCGTTCTTGTCCCTTCGGTACCAGTGGAAGTCCCAGTTCGGCGCCACAACGAGGGCCAGCGTACACTCCTTCTTCGGACACAAGTTTGGACCCGCAACAGACTGTATGCCGTCGGCGATGGCGGCGGTCCGAACGTTCGGGCATAGCAGGGCGGTATACATCGCTCCGGCGGCCTGCCCGGGTTGCGCGAAAGTGTCCGTGCGCTTGTTGGTCGAATAGTTGTAACAGTTGTTGTTGTACTGAACCGTTCCTCCGTCGTTCCAGAAACTGGGATGATAGCTCGGCAGGCTGCAACAGGCGCCGACCAGCACCATCACGCACAGGGTCAAAAGGTACAACGGTTTTCGCCTCATAGTCCCTCCTTTTCGCGCGGGGAGAATCCATGAACGAGCTCCCATGCATCGTTATGGTTCCTCTTCATGAGGCGCTGGCTTTGTGGCATTTGTTACGAACATTTCGAAATCTTTGCTGGTATGGGCGAAGCTGCTCGTAGTACGCCTCGCGCGGACGGAACGGTGGACCAGGCTTGCGGAGGCGGGGGGTAGGCGATCCGCTCCCGCAGTCACGAGCTGGATTGGATCGCGGGAACCCGAGATGAAGTCGCTAGGGGGAGGATTGCAGCCTCCTAGCCGATGGGAACGGCTCGTCGGCCGACACGGGAGGCACCGGCCCAGGCGGTCGCCATCGCGGCGACCCAACCGACCATGGCGAAGTAGTCGTAGCTGCGCACCCGGACGAAGGCCGCCTCCGTCACGTTCGTCCGCTCCACGGACCACGAGATTCCATCCCGGAAGATCGCGAAAAGCCCCACCAGCCCAAAGAGAACGCCGATCGTGAGGAGCGCCGTCCCGAGGCGCCCACGCCGCAGAGTTGACAGGCGGCCCAGGAAGATCCCCAGCGCCGCGATCCCGAGGATCAACCCGATCTGTCCCAGGACGATCGGGCAATGCCAGCAGCAAACGTTCGTAGAGAAGTCCATGGCGCCTCCTTGGCGGGTGGAACGCGTTCCGCCTATGAAGGGTTGGATCGGGGGAGCGAGGGGAAGGTTCCGAAAAATACCCACGCAGTTCAGCCGGGCGTTCCTAGAATTCGACCCTCGACGCATAACGGCTGCAAGAGCGTCCGCTGGCAGCGGCGCTGCCTACCTCACTCTCCTGCGAGTTAACGCGCCGTGGGCCTGCATGGACCGCTTGGACTCACTGGCCAGCGGAAGCACCCGGCGTGACAGAACCTGACTGATTTGGCAAGACGACAGGCTCGTGAGGTGAACCTTTTATGTCAACTTGGCCGATCATGGGAGCGCTCGCCATTATGCAGGCTATATTGCGAAATGTTGTATCGCGCTCAGATTCGATTTGATCGGCAATTTTATATGCCAGTAGATAGCGATGCGTGCGCTCCAGGCAAATATGAAATGCGCTGAATTGACGCGCACCGCGGGAGTAAAGCCAGAAGTTTATTCCGGCGATGAATTCTACGAGCATCGCGCTCACGATGCCGACCTTTTCAACCGTCATAGCTTTATCCGTGGCTGGGTCCAATAAACCAAAACGCGTGAGCGCGTCGAAGACCAACGCATAAGCTAGAGTGACAGCCAAAACTGCGAAACCGACCCACGCAACCCTGCGCGCCGAGAAGAAGCTCTGATTGGCCTGCAGGAGCACATCGGCGTAGTAGCGAAGGATTAACCTCTCGAGCTTTGCCACAATGTCGCCGAGATTTCCCTGCTCGACGGATTCTTGCAACTCATCGCAGGCTTGGCGAATCGCTTCTGCTGAACTGTTCGCCTGCGACTCCGCCCTTCCGCGTAAACGCCGAAACATGGATGCCTCCTATGTGCCTTGCGACAGGCAGCCAGCCTTTGTCTTTGATTTCAAGCTCTACCCCGATGCTAAAGCAATTGTCCCCTGGGCGTCAAAGGCGACGGGGGAGCCGAGGCTCGGTAGCGCCGTCAAGGACTTGTCGAGATCGGCGAGGCGGAGCCGCCCCGCGCCAACTGATCGAGCATCACCAGCCGTTCCCCAAGATCCCCCGGCAGCGCCTCGTACGACGCCAGCCGCCCCCCGCGAAGTGCCAAAGCTCTCGCCGCCCTTGCCACGAATGGCTCGATGTCGTGCGAGACCACGACCACCGTGGCTCCCGCGTCGAGCAGTCCGCCGATCCATTCCAGGATGTCCGCCCGCGCGGCGCGGTCCATAGCTTCGAGCGGTTCGTCGAGCAGCGCGTAGCGCGGTGTTCCGATCCGGGCCGCGGCGAGGACGGCTTTTCTTCTTTGGCCCATGGACAGTTCGCGGACGGAGCGGTGGGCGAGGGAGGCGGGAAGGGCCGCGCGTGCCATCGCTTCTTGGACTTGCGTGGTGGGCACGCCGCGCAGCCGGCAGACCAACTCCAGGATTTCTCGGATGGTCGCGTAGGGGGTGAGGTCGGGCTGCTCGGCGACGTAGGCGAGATCTCGGCGGGCGGCGACTTCGTCGCGCCAGAGATCGTGGCCTCCGATCTCGACCGTTCCGGCGTCGGGCGATTCGATCCCCGCGGCGAGCTTGAGGAGGGTGCTCTTGCCGCAGCCGTTTTCTCCGAGCAGGAGGGTGAGCCCCGGGCCGATCTCCAGATCGAGGTTGGCGATCACGGCCTCGCCGCGGCGATAGGAGAAGGAGGTGCCGCGAAATCGGATCATGGGGTCAGGCACTCCAAGATTGTGGATCGCCCACTGCGAGATGGTGGATTTCGAGCCAGCGGCTGACGCTCTGGCGCTGGTCGCGCAAGGCCGCGCGGCGGATCAGCCAGGGGGTGGCGAGCAGCGCCGGCAGGGCGAGCCAGGGGACGAGGGCGGTGAGGGCGACGGCGAGGGAACCGGCGAACAGGATCTCGCCGGCCGCCCCGGTGCGGCGCTCGGGGGTTCGGCGGATCGCCGCGGCGGCGAGGACGGCGAGCGGGGGAAGTAGTGCGAGTTGACCCGAGAGGGCGGCGACGAGTGCCCAAGTGGGCGGTGCGATCAGCGCGGCGAGGAGAAGCATCGGTAAGGAGTGAAGGCCGAGAAGGATCGCGTCTTCCCGGACCCGGTCTCGCGCGGACCAGGGGAGCGAACGCGCCCAAGGCCAGACCGGGCGCAGCAGCGCGAGGCTCTCGGCAAGGCCTGCCAGCACCAGAACGGCGGCCAGCCCTCCGGCGAGCGAGGCGCCGAGCGCTTGATGGCGATCCGAGAGGGGATTGTGGGCGACGAACGCCCAACCGCAGGCGAGCGGCAAGAGGCCTGAAAGATACGTTCCCGGCAGGCGCCGTGCGATGGCCCGCCAGGCGATTCGCCAGGCGAACGGAAGGCGGCGGAACCGAAACGTTGGGGCGCGCGGGCCGCTTCTTTCGAGCGGCCCGGCGAGGCGATCCGCGAGGAAAGCGAGCGCCGCTGCTGCAATGAGCGAGATGAGATCGGCGCGGAATGCGAGCAGCCCGGCCGGCACCGCGAGCAGGCGCACCCAGCCGCCGCGAACCGAAGGCACCGAAGCGAGCGCGGCGGCCCAGGCGGCGAGCAGTAAGCCGACGAAGAGCATCGTGAGACTGCGGTTTCCTTCCGCCACGAGCGCGAGGATCGCGAAGGCCAAGAGCAGCGGGCCGGTCGCGAGCATCACCGCGCCGACCGCGACGCGGCGCAACGACAGCCCCGAGATCGGCAAGTGGCGAACCCATCCGTCGAGCCCGCGCGACACCCGCGGCGCCGCTGCGCGCGCGACGCCGAGCAAGAGAAGAAAGCAGACCACGCCGGAAGCGAAACCTGAGCCCTCTCCGAACAGCACCCGGGCGAGCGAGCGGAGGAAATCCGAACCGAGCAACATCCCGGCGCCCGCCGCCGCGGCGAACAGCGGCACCATCACTCGCAAAGCCAACCGGGTCCCACTCCCGGCAAGAAATCGAAGCGCGGCGATCTCACCGGTGGGTCGGCTCGGCATCGTCTCCCTGTACGTAGGTTGCGGAGTCGGAGTTGCGCCTGCCCTGCTCGGCGGACGGCGTGCCCTCCCGAGCGGACGTTGCGGCGGCTGAAACCACGGACCTGTTGCCTCCGGCTCTCCCGGCCCAAGCCTTGCAGTCGACCGGACACCAGATCTCTGGAGGGCCGGCACAATGCGAGGGGTTAATTTGATCGCGATCGGGACGGTTCTGGTGACTTGCGCGAGCGGATTTCCGGCGCTGGCAGGCAGCGCGGCGGCGGACCCAATCTCGTTTCCTCTGCAATGCGTCCCTTCGGTGGCTCTGACGGTCAGGATCGACGACTCCGTTCGGTTTCCCGAGCCGAAGGTCGGTCTCGAACGCCGACTCCTCGCGGCGGCCGCGAAGGCTCTGGGGGAGAGAGGAGTGAAAATCGATCCGGGCGGGCGCGATCTCCATCTCGACGTGATCGCCGAGCTCGACGAGCTGTTCGCCGTCCTCTCACCCCGTGGCGAATCGGGCTTTGGCGCGCGCGACGAAGCGGACTGGCTGATCCAGAGGTCGATCCGGGCTCAGTATGAAGACGCCGTGACCGTTTCCGACGTCGAAGACTCCATTAGCGATGTCCTTGCCGAGGCCTTCGGCTTGGAGGAATCCTGCCGGCCGACTCGCTACTCCTCGGCGCACGATCGGTTCGTTTTCGAGCTGCCGCCGATCGATCCCGGTTCTCGGTCTCGCTATCTGCGCGCCGTTCACGGGGAGGAGGAAGGAGACTACGGAGCCCTGTTCGAGCGTCTCAAGGACGGGCACGACGCGCTCAGGTCGCGATTCAAGTTCGATTCCAATACAGTTCGGAACAAGTTCTTCGTCACCGACGACGGCCGCTTCCTGGTCGCTTACGACATCTGGCTGTGGATGGGACTCGGCAACGGCGACGCGTTGGTTCTCTTGCGCTCCGACGGCACGGAGATTCGCAGGCTTTCACGCGAAGATCTGCTCACTCCGGGCGATCTCGAACAGATGCAAAGGACTGGACCGCATCTCGGAGAGCCGACGCTGGACGACGCTCTCGATCGGCTCACGTTCACGCTCTCGATCGGCGACCGCCTGCGGACGGTCGAGATCGACCTTGCAACCGGCGAGCCGATCGTGCCGAAGCGAGATCTCGTTCCGTACCTGGGAGCGGTGAGCGGCGTCTATGCGCCTCGGGCCGAGCTGGCGACGGCGATCTATCGGACCGGCACCTGGAGCGATCCCGTCTGCGTCGGCGAGCCGGTCGATTTCGCGGCGGCCGACCTGGTGCGCGAATCGCCGGGCCGCTTCTATGGCCGCTCGGTCGCGCGTCCGCTTCCCGAGTACACGGAACTCGCGAAGCGCGCGAGGCTTGTCGGTACGGTGGACGTCGAAGTGGTCGTCGCGGCGACCGGCGAAGTGATCTGCGCCCGCGTCACCCACTTGCCGATGGGGCTCAGCAAAGCGGTCGAATCCGTCGCGACGCGCTGGCGCTTCCGGCCGGCCTTCCGCGATGGACTGCCCGTGCGATCGATCGGCCGATTCTCGATCCACTTCGGAACGATCGATCCGCTCGGGGAGTTTTGAGCGTTACAATCCGCGCATAGATCTTTCTTCTGTTCCCAAGAGGAAGCCTGCATGCCGAAGCGCGCCTGGATCTTGAGCGTCCTGCTTGTCGTGTCACCGGCCGGGGCGGCTACGCCATATCTGGTGAAGGACATCGATCCCTCCGGCCTCGGCGAGAGTTCGAAGCCGATGGGGTTCGCAAGCCTCGGGCCGCTGGCGATTTTCTTTACCGAGCAGCGCGAGCTCTGGTCGAGCGACGGCGAGGGAGCGGGAACGGTCCGGTTGACGGGCGAGACGTTTGCGCCCGGGGCGTTGGCGGTGGCGGAAAGCGTCGCCTACGTCCTGGCGGACGATCCTTCCGGATTCCAGCTTTGGGCGACCGACGGCACCGAAGGAGGGACCCGGCAGCTCACCACCGACCCGCTCCACGTCGGCGGGAATGCTCGGAGGCACACGCAGCTCGTCCTCCCGGGCACCGACCGGATTTTCTTCACCGCCGAAGATGCGAGGCACGGCTTGGAGCTTTGGACCAGCGACGCTACGCCTGAGGGGACCGAGGTGATCGACTTGGTCGCGGGACCTCACGGCTCGGCACCCCACGAGCTGACCCTCTTTCGGGGCCGGGTGTTCTTCGTTGCGGACGACGGCCGCGGATTCTCCCTCTGGTCGAGCGACGGAACGGCCGCCGGCACTCGGGCCGAGGATCCCGATTCGGTCGGCCGGCAAACGGGAGGCGCTTGGTTTCTCACCGTCGTCGGATCTCGGCTTTACTTCTTCGTCCGCGAGCCCGACGGCTGGACCCTGTGGACAAGCAACGGCAGCGCGCGCGGCGCGGTTCGCATCAAGCGGTTCGCTCCCGCCGCGGCCGGCGAGCAGGCGGTGACCGCTCTTAGCGACGCGATCGCCCGCCAGGGGCGGCTCTTCTTCGTTGTTCTGGATGGAACCGGCAGCCGACAGCTCTGGGTCTCGGACGGCACCTCGGCGGGGACCCGGCGTTTGACCCACTTTTCGGGTTCGGCGAGCTCTACGGAAGGGAGTTTTCCGCCTCAACCGGCGACAGGAGGGCTGCTTTTCGCGGCTACCGATAGTACCCACGGTCGCGAGCCCTGGACCTCGGACGGCACGGCGGCCGGCACCCACAGGCTGAAGGACATCTGCTCGGGGACTTGCTCGGGCTGGGTCGAGTCCGGCCGAGCCGTTACGTTTCGCGGTCGAGTTTTGTTCTCGGCGACCACCCGCAAACGCGGCATCGAGTTGTGGACCACGGACGGCACGGCGGCCGGAACCCGCCTGCTCTTGGACGCCTGCCGCGGCGCCTGCTCGGGCGATCCGTACCCGATCGGCAGCGCGAGCGGCAAGCTCTACTTCGGCGCATTCGGCGGCCTTCGCAACCAGGTCTGGCGTACGGACGGCACCGCTTCCGGCACTTTGAGGCTCTCCGATTTCCCGGATTCGCCGGCGCCCGGAGAGCGCTATTCGGGAGCGGGGGCGGGCCGGTTCTTCCTGTTCGACGGATTGGATGCAGTGCGGGGACGCGAGCTTTGGCGCACCGACGGCTCCCGCCCGGGGACGCAGCTGGTTGCCGATCTGGCCGCGAACCATCCCGGCAGCTCGTCGCCTCAGGCGCTAAGCCGGACGGGATCGCACGTGGTCTTCTTGGCCGACGCCGGAGGCGGGACGGGCCTCTGGGCGAGCGATGGGACGGAATCCGGAACCCGGGAAATCGTCGCCGCGAGCGGCCCGACCTCGCCGTTCATCCTTTCGGGCGCATCGACCGGCGACCGCGTCACCTACTTCTATGAGATCGAAAACGGCGTCTACGACCTCTGGCGGACGGACGGCACCGCGGCGGGCACGTTTCCGATCACGCCCCCCGGATTCCGGATCGAGACCTCGCAGGCGGTTCAGGTATTCGGCGACGTCGGTTACTTCACCGCGGAGGATTCCGACCTCGGCGAGGAGCTGTGGGTGACCGATGGGACCCGGTCCGGCACTCGGCTGGTCGCCGACGTCGATCCCGGTCCGCCGGGCTCGCAGCCGGACCGGTTTACTTCCTTCGTCGGCCACCTAATC
>Ga0268264_10004362_pt1 | contig 12072 bp, 22 predicted proteins | sample KBSSwiS32_FD_190357 | JGI IMG/M metagenome (GOLD analysis project Ga0268264, IMG submission 190357) | Switchgrass rhizosphere microbial communities from Kellogg Biological Station, Michigan, USA - KBS Switchgrass S3-2 (SPAdes) (version 2) | ecosystem: Host-associated > Plants > Roots >... | reverse complement strand
GGCATCGTTGACGTCGTGTCGAAGCGTCCGCCATCCAAGACCCGCGTGGTGGGCTACTTCTTCGCCGGCAAGATCGACGTGGACGCCGCGCACAAGGCCCTCGAGCGTCGGCTTGACGCGCTGATCACAAACGTTCATGCCCACCCGAACGCTTGAGGAGCACGGTACATGGCCCGCATGAAACGAATCCATACGCTCACGTTCAAACGTTGGCAGGAACTTCTATGCGCTGACGACTTCGTGAAGGAAGGCACGCCTCCGCCCCCGCCATCGCTTGAGGAGGGTGTCCTCTTGTGTGAGGAGATCGTCCGGTTGCGCATGATGCTGCGTGGGATACTCGGTCATCTCGACGCCTTCATGCCAACCAAGGAAGTTATCGACGGGGAATTCCCCGAGATCCAGAAGGTGGGCGAATGACCGACGCAAAGCAATCTCCGAGCACGTTCGATCGCGCCGAGCTGGCCAAGTTCCAGCGCATTGTTTCTCGGCTGAACGAGCGCGGGCAGTATCCGCAGATCTACGAGAGCGTGAACCAGGAACACTACGCGGCGTTCGCTGGCTACAGCGAAGAAGAAGAGCACGGCAAGAGTCATTTCCGGCGGGTGAATTTCGATCGAGAAAAATGTCAGGTCGTCTTCGTCATCCCTCGGACCTCAAAGGAAACATCAGCGACGTTCCGATGGCTGTCTCAAGACGAGAACAACCTTCTCGGTTGGCTCCGTCATGTCGGCGTGACGGACGAAGATCTCGTCAGCCTCGCGCTCGACCTTGGGGCTGCGATCGATGGTAAGTGAAACGCACAAGGACGCGCTGTCGGTCGTCTGTCCGACGTGCGATGCCGACGTAGGCATCCGATGCTGGAGCGGAACACGACGAGGACGTCATCTCGCGCGCGGATCGCACGCATCTCGGCGCAAGCTCGCGGCTGGTGAGCGCGTCACCGAAGACTGGTCGGCGTTCCTTCGTCGTGAGATCCGGCGTGTAGCGAACGGCGTCGTGCAGGGCAGGAAGCGATAGCGATGAGCGGCACCTTGTATGTCATCGAGCCCCGCGTTCGAATAGTAGTCATTCATCGCGACTCGGTCATCGCGGCCGGATGGGGCGACGACATTGAGGTGGAAGTGATTCGCGACGGCGTGATGCACAAGTACGGATTCTCTCCGTCGCTTTTTCTGGATGACGAGGGCTGGCAGTTCATCTGTGACGTGACGTTCAACGAGACGGACCACGACATCACCTGGCAGCTCTACCCTTATGAGATGCGGCGCGGCCACCTCCCGAGAAGCGAGCGCAACTGCCCGCAGTGGATGCGCACGCTCGGACGACCGACGTTGCGCGCGGCCTTCGGAGGTGCATTGTGAGCGGCGTCGTGTACATCGTGCTGCCACCCTTCAGCGTCGCCGTCATTCCCAGGAGCGAGTGGTGGAAGGATTGGATCCGGTGAGCGACGGCGGCGTCGTCTACGTCTTGATCCCGCCTACTCGGATCGAGATTATCCCGCGCGATTGCGTCCTCGGCATCGAGTGCGCCGCAGATATCCCCGGATCCCATCTACGTCCACCTGGGACTGAGGTTCTTGCGATCGATCTTCATCGTGATGGCGTGTTTCGTCGCGTCGTGTTCGACCTATGGATGTGGACGGAAGAAGAGCGCTGGTCGTTGATGTGTGATCTCACCTTCAAGGAGACCGACCACGACATCACCTGGTCGGCGCAGGGCTCGAATGACAAGGTCACGGTCACGTGGAAGAGGACGCTCGGCCGGCCAGAACGAACGGCCGAGCAGATCGACGGGGAAACGCGATGACGAGGAAGACGAAGACGACGAAGAACAAGGGCAAGCGCGCGGCGACGGCGAGGACGAAGACGACGAACCGCCAGAAGCGGACGTCGACCGCTAAGCCAACGACCGAGCGCGACGATGACCCGATCGATGTAGGCCTCAACACCGTGAGGATCAACCGCGGCTTGTACGACCGCTTGATGGAGATCCGCGAGATCTACCAGACGCGCGAGGACGTCGATCACCCGAACATCAGGGACATCGAGCACGTCGAGTACCTGATCAAACAGGTCGAAGAGAACGGCGGCGCGCTCGCGGATGGGACCGTGGCGCTGCGCCGCATCTGCAACGCGGCGAAGAAACATCTCCAGCGACCGAACGACTGGCGAAATGTCGCCGTGGACGCGTTGCTCGAGGACAACACCGAGGCCGACAAACGAGCGATGAACATCATCGCAGCGGAGGTTGCATCGCCTCTGGATCCGTTACCCATCGACGAGGTAACGGTCGAGCTGACGGGATCCTTCGTGCTGGTCTCGCTGACTGTATCTGGAAAGCGTTATCGCGTCCTGGAGATCCTGATGGAGCTGGCCGCAGGTTCGCTGTCTGGTGCTACAGCGAAGGCGAGCGATCTCCGACGAGCGATTGCCGATGATCGACCGATCGCACCAGGCTTCGTGTCGTACCGCCGAAATCCGACGACGATGGACAGCATCGTTCCGGCGGGGCCGCCGATCGTCACATCGTCAAACGTGACCTATCCAGATCCATTGCCGGGTGGCGATCGAATCAGTTCGCCGTCGGATGAGGACGGTGATCGATGGTGAGATTGACCGAAGAACACATACGTCACCTCGCGAAGCGCCTCCGCCAAGCTAGCGTTGATGTTCCTCCCCACAGGCCAAGTGACTGGCGCACCGTGGCGATCGACGCGCTGCTCGAGGAGAACCCGCGGTCAGATCAGCGAGCGATCGCCATCATCCAGGCGGAATCGCCGACGCCGCCAGACGCCGTCACGATCGAAGGCCTCGTGCTCGATTTCAGTGGCGAGAATGTCTCCGTCTCGGTCGTAGCTGACGGCAAACGTCATCTCGTGATCGGTCCCGTGTCGCGAGGCGTATTCTCGCGCGTTGTGTCGATCGAGACGGACGGCGCTTCGGCGCTTCGCAAGGCGATGACGGGCAACGGTTCCCTCATCGAAGCCGACCGTGACGGCATGGAGTTGCGGGGTGTGAAGATAAGGGGTGGCAGGTGAGCAAATGAACGGGCGACGCAAGTGGAACAACCCGAAGTGCGCGGGGCCGCTGTTGTCACAGGCACGCGAGACGATGTGATCAGCCGACCATGACGTCACGCTCGGTGCGCAAGAACAAGCGACGCAAGCTCACGCCCGAAAGGCGAACGAGCGCGCACAACGGGTATGGCAACGGGCTGCTCACCGACATCAATGGCCTTTCTGGTCCCCGCGGTTCGATCACGCGGGATGCGCGGCGTGATGCGAAGGTTCGAATCGAGCGTGACCGATGGCTTGCAGCGACGTGGTACATGCGCTTGGTCATCGACCAGATTAAAACTGAGGACATCGATCTGACCGCGCTCGAGGATGCGATCGAATCGAACAACGTGCCGCTGGCGCGCACGATCTTCGAGCAGCTTGCTGGTGGGTTCCGCGAGCATAGTCGACTCGATGCTCCCAACTGGCAGCCCACGCTAAAGCGCTACGATCACCGCAAGGGGATCCAGAACACCGAAGAATTCTGGAAGTGCATCGATCTGGCCGTGATCTACTCGTGCTGGCACGACAGAGAGTTTCTACCGATGAGATTGCCGATCATGCGCGTGCGTCGCGGAAGCTGGCCGGATCCCGAGCCAGAGATTCTCGTGTCACCGACAGACGGCGAGCTGACGTGCAATCAGAGGATTAACGGAGAGCCCTGTCGTCAGCGACTCGTTGGAGCGCGTCTGTGCCGACGCGCGCACGACTGCCCAATGATCTGCACTTTCTGTAGTTCGCCGATCGCCATTGCCGCTGAATACGGGTTGACCGATGTCCAGAAGAGTCGGTTGACGACGAAGACGAACGAGCACACGCTCACGTGTGCGCTCTGGTTCCTCTCGCACGGCCTGCACGATACCAACAAGGACAGCAACGCAACATGAGAACGCACCGCATCGTCTTCCCACGATGGATCGAAGACGTCGAATCGAAGCGACGCACGCTGGCCCACTTTCCGATCTTGCCGGTCGAGGTGCAGGTCTTCGAGCCCGGCGATCGCATCTTGGTCGCATCGCATCACGATGCGGCGGCCGTGTACGAATGCGAGATCCGCAAGGCCGACAAGGTGCACATCAGCGAGCTCGAAGAGGCCGATCTCGTGAAGCTGAACACCACGCGCGAGACCTACGTGAAGCGTTGGGATGCGCTACACCCCGAGCTTCTGTTCGCGAGCAATCCGCGCGTGTGGCGCTTGGAATTCACGTGGGAGGCTTCGATGCCGATGCCCGAGGAATGCCTCGCGGGATAGAGAGCAAGCACATGGCTGACGAGACCACACATCATCAAGGCACGTACGAATGTAAAGGGTACGGCTGCGAATTTACCGACGACGATCTCGCGAAATCCGGGTTTCGCGAACGACGGTGCGCGCTTGGCAGCCGCTGCAACAAGCGTGACTTCGTTCGCCCAAAGCCTGCAACAGCGGCCGATGCGGCGGTTGACGCTGTACTCGATGAACTGCGAGCACAACGTGACTCTGGCCGTGAGCACGACCCGATGGCGGCGCGCAACGTAGGCATCGCCGCTGGCAGGGCATTCCTCGAAGACGTCGTAGACAGAGTCTGCTTTGCGGTGATGAACAACCACGACGGTCAAGAGCTCTGGGCACACGCGCGTCGCGATCCGGAATCGTTTCGGTATGTGGTACGCATCGCACTCGGATTACTCGGATTGCAAAGCAATGACGCGTCCGCGAGCCTGGTGAACGATGTCGAGTGATCGAGATGGGATGCTCAAGCACCCGTGCGCGTTCCTCGGCGACCGCGTGGAGAGCGTGTTCGTGCAGGCGAACTCAACGTTGCCGTACGTAGCGCTCGTGTTCGCTGAGGGCTACCTTGCGTACGGCGTAGCGGATCCGTCGCTCGGGAGGCTCGTCGTTGGAAGGGGCGCGCGTGGAGTCGTCAACCACGCAAGCATACGCGTCGACCCCGCCACCACGATCGAGACGAAGTTGGCTTCCCGCGTCACGGTGCGCATGCGCGTCGGGACGGCATGGATCTCGTGGTCGTACATGGACACCGACTACCTCGATCCTGGTCGCAACCGTCCAATGGTCTGCGCCGCGCTCGTCACCAGCTGGAGCGATCCGTGGCCCGTTTTCGGGTGGGATGACGTCACGGACTCAGGGTTGTTGCGACGCGAGACATCCACCCAGGAAGCGGCGCGCGTCAGCATGCGCGCCGTGGCGTTCCACGTGGAGCACCCAGAAGCTTAATGAGAGATGTCAGACAGTATCGATAATCTTCCGGTCGTGAAGCGCACGCCGCTCAAGCGCAAGACGCCGCTGCAACGCAAACCTCCGAAGCGTCGGCGCACGCGCAAGAACTCGTACCGGCTGCGTCGGCGATACCCCGAGTACATGAAGTGGGTGCGCCGGCAGCCTTGCATCGTGCGAGAGCTACCACCGCCAGACGACAACGACTGGACTGCGTACGACGACTGGGACGCGTTCATTCAGCGCGTGAAGACGTGCTCTGGTGAGATCCAGGCCGACCACATGGGGCGTCGCGCGATGGGCCGCAAGGCGCACGACAGCACATGCGCGGCGATGTGCGCCAACCATCATGATCAGAAGACTAACGGGTGGGGATTGTTCTGGGGTCTCACGCTCGCCTCGAAGCGTGCGTGGCGTCAGGCGGCGATCGAGCGCACGCAGGCCAACGCACGCAAGCAGGGCGTCGAAGTGCCCGAAGACGACTCGTGACGCCGACGACGTTCCTATTCACGCGCAACATCCCGCATCGCTGGCGTCGGGCTGGAGAATTGCTGCGCGACTTCGGTGTCGTCGCGGGACGCGTCGAGATGACGTTCGACGATCACATCTCGGTATCCTCGATGCGGGACGTCGAGTTCACGCGTGTGAACCTGGCGAACGGCCAGGTCTCACATCACAATCTCGAAGGTCCAAGGTGGTTGGGGATGCGTACGCGCGCCTATCAGGTTGATCCGGGCGAGCTCTGGTTCCCAAAGCCGTACAGGGATGTGATGCCCGAGAGCCATCATTACCTGCCTGTCGTCATGCACGACGTGTGCGGATGCCCGTGCGAGGCAACGGACGCGATCCAAGTGATTCGGGATGCTGTTCAGAGCGAAGACTTCACGCGTGCACACGACCTCGCGATGAAGTTCTGGCCGGGCGTCAGCCGATTCATCGTCGAGGTGCTGCGCAGAGAGCACGCGTGGCTCAAGGCAAGGATGTGAAGTACGACGTGGGACGAGACTTGCTCGAATTCGCGCGAGTCAGCAAAGAGCGACCGGGAGCTATGCAGAGCCACACCTTCACCGGCACACTCACCTGGCGAGAGGCGTGGGCCATCGACCGGCTGTTCCCTGAGGCGTCTGCGGCGTGGGACGCGCACGTCGTGAAACTGCCGCACAACTGGGATGGCGCAGACGTCGCGATCTCTGTGGTGCGACCGCGTAAATGGGTGTTCGATGACGTCGATGCTCAGTTCGAACGCTGGAAGGTCGACGACCTTCGCCTCTATGTGCATCGTTGCGACGCTCGCGGGCTCGTCCAGTGGCGACTGTGGCGCGAGCTCGTGCCGGACGTCGATGATGATCGCCCCGGCTTCTGGAGCAACTTCGCCAGACGCGTCGCCGCGCACTACGTGCCCGGATGCGACGCGCAATCGCCAACGTGGGTGACCATTCGATGATCGAAGCAGATGATCAGATCAACTCGTGGCTCAAGCGTGGGTGGCGCGTCGCTGTGATCGGCCAGCACGACGCGACGGGCCGATGCTCGGTGAAGTTCGTGCGACCACCGGGACAGCCGAAGCTCACGCCGAACGAGCGCTACGAGCTACTCGATCAGCTCGCGACCCGCATTCTCGAAGAGGCCGCCAAGGTTCGCCAAAGCTTGTACGATGGCGACGTGCTGCGCGAGATCCGCAGGCTCCCCGAAGCAGAGGTTGTAGAAAGCTGGCTTGCGTTGCACATGAGTGGCAAGCACGCCGGCCAGAGCGCGCCGGACGTCTCGCGATGGCTCGGCAAGGACAAGATCTGGGTCGAGGTTGCGATCCCGCACGAGCTCTACGACGCCGACTGGATGATCCAGAACGGATTGTCGGAATCGAAGTTGAAGCGCGCCGAGAAGTACGCGCAACAGCCGGGACCGCTGCCACCGGGGATGGCGACCTACAACGAGCGCTCGTTCAAGCGCGGAATTCGCCAGGTGTTCGTGCAGGATGGCAACCATCGCGCGCTCGCATCCTCGTTGCGAGGCGAACCGACGGCGAGGTTCTACATGCCTCTCAACGATTGGCAGCGCTTTCGTACGGCAATCGAGGGCGAGGGATGATGACCCGACGAGAGGCTCTTGCCTTGCTGCACGAGGTCGAGGAACTCGCACCGAACGTCGCGGCGATGGCCGACGTGATCGGAAGGAGCGGTCTGTGGCGGGTCGTCGAACTTGAGATGGAGCGCGCAGCGCGCATAGCGCGTGAGAGCCCTGGAATCCCGGAGGTCGAAGAAGCTGAGCAGATCCGCAGGGCATTACGCTCGGAAATCGTTACCCTCTTCGCTCCTCCAGTCCGTGACCTTACGACGATGCGGCTCGCCTATGCTACCGAGCAGTACGTGATCACTGTCGGTCACAAGAACTTCCGCGAAGAGCCGTGCTGGTCGTGCATGTCATCCCTGGTACCTCCAGGCTCGGAGGTGTGCCCAGCATGTGGAGCATTCTTTCCATGATCGCGAGCTTGCGGGCGAGCGCGATACTCCGGCTTGGATATCGTTCGCGTCTGACATCAGACACGGGCTGAGGTTCCGATCGCGAGCTTGCGGGCGAGATCGATGCCTTCGGATGAGCGATCAAGCAGTCGAGCAGCCACTTGGCGCGCTCGACGTCTGGATCGTCCAGTCCGACTGCCGAGTCGGTATGCACGAGCCACGGGCGCAGCTCGTCCATATCGTTCACATCATCGAGAATCACGAAGGCAGTGACATCTGGATGCGCCGCAAGCCACTCGCGGATCTCCCAGCCACGTTCCAGGCGCTCGTACGTGAACGCGTATCTGGGCCGCCCCACCCCCCACCGCCCCACGGCCATGCGGTGACGACATCGTTGCGACGCCAGGAGATCAGTGACGCGATCGACGCGATCGTGCCGCTTTTCCAAGCTCTTTAGCGTCAGTCATTGCTGACTTGAATCCCGATTCAATCGAGCGTCAGCGCCGACGTTTCATACGTTGTTCGGCGAGCGTCGCCGCAAGGGCGACGTATGCATCACGCACCAGACCCCCTCTTCCCCCGATTGCTTGGCCGATCGTTGATCGCACGACCGTTTCCGGTTTTCCTTCAATAATCGCGTCCACCGCAACATCAATGATATGCTGATCGACGGTTGGTAGATAAATCCAAAGTTGGTCATCCCCTGAGCGCCCTTGCTCATCGCCAATGTACGCATGGCCGAATGGAATCTGTACCGTTTCACCTGGAGGTATCGGTCGCTTACCACCAACTCCAAGACCGATAATCCAATTGGGAACACCAGATTCGTCAAATGGCGCGGTACTGACCTCATTAAGCATGGCGATGTGTGGGGTTCGCTTTTTTGCACGTAAAGACCCATAAGGAGCGAGAGCTGCGATCTCTTTCAGTGTCTTCTTTGCCATCGTGTCGTAACCCGAGAGCCGCGCCTTCCTGCCTTCCCGGTGTCTCGTTCCTTCAGCGAGCGCCTGCGCAATGTCGGCGTCGAGCTGACGTGATCGTGATGCCATACATCCAACCCTATCCCAACTTGCTTCGTAACCCTAGATCTTGGCGATCAAGTCGTTCTTGCGTTAGAAACAGAGCATGGCGAAGCAAGCAAAGTCACCTGCGAACTATTTCGTGGTGCCAGCTCCGAGCACGTACGGTGAAGTTACGAACGTGCTCTGGAACGGCAAGAAGCTTGATGCCGTGAAGGAGATGGCTCCGCGTGGATATGTCGTACGCCTTGGTCCCAAGAAGGCAGGCGACAGGTGGTACCCGCGTGAAGAGGCAGATCATCCGGAAGTGTGGCGGCGCGAAAGCAAGATCCATCATGCAACGAAGGGCCGACAACGTGTGCATCATGTGACGGTTGCAGACGAATGGGACGTGGTGTTTGACGCTCTTGAGGACGGCGATGCGAAGCGAGCTGCGGAAATTGTGAGGAACATCCGCAAAGAGCACGGTGTAACGGCTGTGGAAAGCTTGATCGCTGCGAACGCGCTTCGAGTCGACGAGCGCATTTCTGCGAAGGTGTGGAACGCGTTTTTGAAGGCCATCAAGCCGCGCAGTGCGCGTCTCGGGTTAATCGGTTGAACGTCGCCAACTGTCTTGAAACCCGATTCAATCGAGTGTCACGGCAGCTCGTCGGCCAGACGAGAATTTCTCGCGTACTTCCAGGCTCGCGAATCGGAAGGTAACCGTCCCCTGCTGGTTGCTTGAACTCCCATTCAATCCAGTGTCACCTGCGATCCCGCTCGAGCGTGATGCGGTCCCATGTACGCGCATGGCCATCCTAGTTCGTCATCGTATTCGCAGGACGTTGTTACCTCGGGAAATCTGCGAGCTCGTGTACGTTTGCGCTGTGTGCAGTCGACGATTACCCAAATGTAGTCGCTGTTGTATGGCCATCGCGCGATGGCTCCCTGCTCGTGCATTTGAAAAAGCGTTTTGCTGACCGCTTGCGTGCCGACTTCAAGTGAGATTGAGCCGGGACCGATCGCTAATTCTGGACCATCAACGAGCTCACCATCGACGCAGACGTGACCTCCCAGATGGAGGTGGTCATGCCATCGAAACATCCCGTCGTGGTCTCCCCATCCTCCATCAAACACCGCGCTGAATTGTGGGTTCAAGCCCTGTAGTCGTCGGTTGTTTTCTTCGGCGGCGTTGTCGCCTGCCGGACCGCTTCCAATGTGAATCTTCGCGACTCTCCAATGGCCCAGAACGATGAGCGCGTACGCGTTCAGGAAGCCGTACGCGTCGTAGAAATTGACCGGAGACCTCTCCCACTTTTGAAGGATCGCATCGACGAGTCCTTGTTCGTACATGGTCCTGTTCCGCAGCCGCCCCATCACCTCAGCGACTGTCGTTGCGATCTCGGGATGCTTTGCCAGCCTATCCGACATGACGTCCTCGAACACCGTTCCGTGAACGGTTCCGCGATCGCTCATGGCATTCGCTTTCTTTCGTCCCGGCGATCGCGAATCTTCGACGGCATCAGATCTGCGAAGCTGTTGGCAACCCCGACGTGTTTCTCGGCGTACTGGAGATACCCCTGTGTGGTTCCAACGCGCGCATGCATCATCGCGCGCTGGAGATCGAAAAGCCCGGTGCCACGGCGCTCGGCCATCGAGGCGAATGTTCGACGAAAGGCGTGTGGTGCGATCTTATTGAGGTCAGGAAGACCGGAGCGTCGCGCCTGATTTTTCAACGCGTTGCGGACCGTTCCCACACTGATTGCGGTGGAGCTTGACGGTGTTGCACGAAAGATGGGTCCGGTCGTGATTCCATGCTCTCGGCACCACGCGAAGATCTCGTCGGCCAGTGCCGCGATGATTTCGGCATCTTTTGTCTTGTCCCCTTTCACGCGAAGAGGAACGAGCCATAATTCATCGGAGACCTTACGGAACCGATCGATGGCGATCGATGCGAGGTTGCTTCGGCGAAGTCCGGTGTAGCTCGCCGTCAGCGCGATCAGATAGTCGCGTCGCTCCGCAAAGTTCGCCGTTTCACTCGGGATGCAGCTAATCAGACGTGCGAGCTCGTCCTCGGTCAATACAGGCGTCTTCCGATCCATCGAACCCTTCGGATTTTTGGCTTCGCGCGCTGGGTTGGTCGGCACCACTCCGAACCTCGTGAGAGATCCAAACACCGCGCGAAGGACAGCGAGAGCTCGCGCTCGTGATCCTGTCCCCAGCGGGCCGCCTTCTTCTACGGATCGGCTGCGCATCCATAGCAGGTACTCTTGGATGTCCTTCGTCTGCGTCTCGAGCACGTTGATGTTTCTCGCGCTGATGAACGACACGAAATTCGCCCATTCGCGCTCGTACGCGCGGCGACTCTCATCGGAGTTGAGGCTGCCTTCGACGTCGCGAAATGCAGCTTCGAATCCTGAACGCTGGCGATCGGGGAGCGGGAACGCGAGCTCGGCCGTTGGAAGCACGACGAGCGCCGTACTTGATTTCTTCTTGGGCCGTCCCGGTCGACGGCGTTCCTGAGACGCAACCATGTCGATAACGGTAATGAGTCCTTACCGACAATTCAACCTAAGAGACGCGTCAGGTGCTTGTAAACGGTTCGTGGGGACCGTTTCATAACGCCTGGTAGGTTGTGGTATAAAACGGTCGATGATCATCGAGACCGAATTCAAGAGCGCGGCCGACGAGCTTCAGGCGCTCGTCACCAGCGAGAAGAACGAGCATGCTCGAGAAGCTTTCAAACGAGCGATCGAGATCGTGGAGCGTCACGAGAAGCGACGTCTGGAGGACAGCAAGGTCGCTCTCAAGGTGAGAAAGTCCAAAGGGAAAAAGATTGGCGGTGGAATTCCGTACGGTCGTCGACTCATCGATCCGAACGCAACGTTAGACGAGAGAGGAAAGTTGGAGGACGATCCGGACGAACAGCGTGTGATCGCCAGGGCGAGGAAGCTCTATCTCGATGGACTCTCGCTGGAGAAGGTCGCCGATCAACTAAAGCTCGACGGTATCGAGCCTCGAAAGACGACCGAAGAAAACCAGGGTCGGTTCTTCGCATCTCAGATCTCGCGCATGATCGACGCAGATACCAGGCGACTCCGCTCGGGCAGAAAAAAAGACCGACAAGACCAAGGGACGCTGACCGTCATCCGTCATCCACCGATGCTGCGCACTCGACGACGATCTCGACGACGATCTTAAAGGTTACGAACATCGACGATATTCCCTGCACCCAAGAGCCTTAGATGAGAAGAGAGCGCAGGTCGCGGGCGATCTGCTCAGCCGCAGCCGCATATCCCTGGCGATAGGGCGCATCGTCAGGCTCGTCGTTCGCCTTTGCAT
>Ga0268264_10004361_pt1 | contig 12074 bp, 9 predicted proteins | sample KBSSwiS32_FD_190357 | JGI IMG/M metagenome (GOLD analysis project Ga0268264, IMG submission 190357) | Switchgrass rhizosphere microbial communities from Kellogg Biological Station, Michigan, USA - KBS Switchgrass S3-2 (SPAdes) (version 2) | ecosystem: Host-associated > Plants > Roots >... | reverse complement strand
CTTTTTGCGATTCTCGACACGAGGAACCGCAGACTGTTGTCCGAGCTCCGACGACGCGAAGAGTCTCGTGTTCACTCAGGCTCGCCCGGGCGTCGCTTGTTCGGGATCGTGCCGGTACCTGAAGACCATCGGAAAGATCACGCCGAGGATCAGCGCGTAACCGGCAAAAGCCAGCCAGATACTGGTCCATTCCTTCACACCGTTCACGGTAAAGTGATCGACGACCCAGCCGCTCGTCATTCCGCCAAGGAACGCGCCGAGGCCATTCGTCATGATCATGAAGAGTCCCTGAGCGCTTGCTCTGATGGTCGAGTCAGATTCGCGGTCCACGAACAGCGAACCCGAGATGTTGAAGAAGTCGAAGGCCATGCCATAGATAATCATCGACAGCACCAGCATCCACAGTCGTGCGCCTGGATTGCCGCCTGCGAATAGGCCGAAGCGGAACACCCACGCGAAGATGCTTATCAGCATGATCTTCTTGATCCCGAACCGCTGAAGAAAAAACGGGATAGTCAGGACGAACAGCGTTTCCGAGATCTGCGAGATCGATAACAGCAGGTTCGGATGCGTCACGCCGAAACTGCCGGGATAGGTACCGTTGAAATCATCAAGGAATGCACCACCGAAAGCATTGGTGATCTGGAGCGCCGCACCAAGTAGCATCGCGAAGACGAAGAAGACGGCCATCTGCTGACGCCGGAACAGCACAACGGCGTCTAGTCCAAGTGTCGAGATCACGCTGCGGGCTCCATGCTGTCTCGTGGGTGGGCATTGGGGCATCGTGAATGCGTACGCGCCGAGGAAGAGCGCGGCGCCCGCACCGGCGTACAGCTGGAGCGCGGTCCTGCTCCAGCCGACAAGATCCACCATCCCCATGGCGGCAATGAAACCGACGGTACCCCAGACGCGAATCGGCGGAAATGTCTGGACGATGTTGAGGCCACGCTGTGTAAGAACGTTGTACGACACGGCGTTGTTGAGCGCGATGGTTGGCATGTAGACGAGCGCGTTCAGTAGCATGATCAGGTATAACGAGTCGAATTTCTCGACAGCCGAGGCCCAGAGCAGGAGGCCCGCGCCGACCAGGTGACAGATGCCATAGACGCGCTCTGCGTTCGCCCAGCGATCGGCAACGATTCCCGCCAACCCTGGCATCACGAGCGATCCGAGCCCCATCGTCGCGTAGATGCTGCCGACTTGGCTGCCACTGAAGCCGAGACTGCCAATCATGTAAGCACCGAGGGAAATCAGCCACGAACCCCAAACGAAGAACTGCAAGAAGTTCATCACTGCCAGGCGGGCTTCGATGCTCATATCACGTAAGGGATGTCTCTCTTCCCAATGCGCGAAGCGCGGCTGAAAAGTCACAGCATCAGCGACGGAGTTCGCGCGCCAACCAAGCTCTCGCAAGCTTCCAGTCGCGCATGACCGTTTGACGCGACACCTTCAGAAGGTCTGCGGTCTCCTCGACGCTCAGTCCGCCGAAGAATCGCAGCTCGATGACCTGCGCCCGGCGCGCATCCAGGCTAGCCAACGTGTCGAGCGCGTCATCGAGCGCACACAACTCGCTGGCGCGGTCGGTCCGTGTCGCGGGAAAGGCGTCGAGGTCAAGAGCCTCCGAGTGTTCCACGCGCGCCATGCCACCGCCCCGCTTGGCCGACGCGCGAGCGCGCGCGGCCTCGACGAGAATCCGCCGCATGATGCGCGCCGAGACCGCAAGAAAGTGCGCGCGATCCTGCCACTCGATTCCTTTCACGTCGACGAGCCGCATGAAGGCTTCGCTGACGAGACCCGTCGTCTGAAGCGTGTGCCCGTCCCGCTCGCGGCGCATATAGCGGTGCGCCAGGTAGCGAAGCTCGTCGTAGATCAGCTGAGTGAGGCGGTCCAGCGCGGACCGGTCGCCTTGGCTCCACGCCCTGAGCAGCGTCGTGATGTCGGGAGGCCTTGTCGTGGTCACGGGACCTCGCGGATTGCTGCGAATTGTAGTTCCGACGGCCGGGTTCAGGTTGCACCATAAAGGGATTGGAGTTTTCGCCCACAGTTTTCGCATACCAGTGCAGGAGGGACCATGATCTCCAGGGCAGCAACAGCCAGGCCGGCTGCGACCGATCCCGCCGCCCACAATCTGACGATCCAGGATAACGAGAGGCTGTGCTAGATGAGCTCAGTTCGGAAATAGCGGAGGCGCCGATGGTTCCACCCGGTCGTTCTTTTTGCAGGTGGTTTGCTGTTGTGGTGATTACGTGGTTGGCCGTCGGCGTTGTGCCGATGACGGCGCAGCAAGGTACTGGGACCGCCAGCCAGAACGTCCCGCAGGTGCGCGCCCCCCAACCCTTGACGATGTATGGAGTGCCGGCCGCTGCTGATCTAAGGACTCTCCAAGCAGACGTGGTGTTTCTTGGCGTGCCCTACGATCTTGGACACAACAGTCTTCCTGGGGCGCGCCTGGGGCCGGCGGCGATCCGAGCGGCGTCTGCGATCGGAGGGCCATCGAGAGCCGACGGTTTCTACGATCGCGAAACAGGTGAACCCTTCATGAAGGGCGTGCGGCTTGTCGATGCCGGCGACGTCGTCATTCCAACCGCAAATGTTTCTCAGAGTCTTGCCAACGTGACCTCAGCGATCGCGTCGATCATCGCGCGTGGCGCAATGCCCGTGATTTTTGGCGGCGATCATTCGATCACCTTCGCCGTCCTCCGAGGCTTCGAGGCATCCGAGCGAAAGATCCACGTCATTCATCTCGACAGCCATCAGGATTTCGCACCGACGGTCGACCAATCGACCGGCCAATCGATTATCCAGCATGGAAACCACCTGCGCCATGCGATCGAACTGCCGTGGATCGGTGGCCTGACGATGCTCGGCTTGCGCGGGCTGGCGCACGGAAACGGTGGAGTGGCGTCGGACGCGCGTGCGAACAACGCGACGATGTTTTCGGCATCGCAAGTGAAGAAGATGGGTCCAACCGCCGTCGCCGCCCGCATCCCCGCTGCGGACGCGTATTACGTTACGATCGACATCGATGTTCTAGATCCCTCGATCGCACCTGCCACGGGCACGCCAGTGCCTGGCGGCTTCTCTTACTATCAGATGTGTGAATTGCTCGACGCACTCGCATCGAAAGGTCGGCTGGTCGGATTCGACATCACTGAGGTGTCGCCGCCATACGATCACAGCAACGAAACATCGCTGCTTGCGTCCTATCTTGGCCTGAGGTTCCTCGAATCGATTTACAAGTATCGCGCGCAGGATCTGCGAAAGGCGCCCTAAGGTTGCGGAGAGAAAAACGCTAAACTGGCGCGGCGTACCGCATGGACTCAGAACGCTGGCAGCGGATCGCTCGGCTTTACGATCAGGTCCTCGAGCGAGAGCCTGACGAGCGAGCTGCGTTCCTTGCATTGCAGAGCGGCGACGACGCCGATCTGCAACGTGAAGTTCAATCCCTGCTGGCCCAGGATAATGAGAGGCTGTTGCTCGATGAGCCCATCCTCGAAACGGCCGCTGAAGTATTGGACGAATTCGATCTGAAGCCGGGTACGCAGTTAGGACCCTACCGGATCGACGCGGTCATCGGAGCGGGCGGCATGGGTCAGGTGTATCGTGCGACTGATACACGTCTCAACCGCACCGTTGCGATCAAACTGTTGCTGCGGGCCCTGGCGACAGACCCGCAACTGCGCGCACGCTTCGAGCGCGAAGCGCACGCGATCGCCGCTCTCAACCACCCGCACATCTGCGCGCTGTATGACGTCGGCCACCACGACGGCGTGGACTTCCTGGTCATGGAGTACCTGGAAGGCGAGACGCTGGCCGCCCGTGTCGACGGCGGGCCAGTGCCATTCGGGAGCGCGCTTTCGCTCGCGATTGACATTGCCGACGCACTGTCCGCCGCCCATGCTCGTGGGATCGTTCACCGTGATCTCAAGCCGAGCAACATCGTCCTCACGACCGGCGGCGCCAAGCTCGTTGATTTCGGTGTTGCCAGGCCGGTGGTTCCCGTCGTGACGCCACGCGAAGACGACGTGGCGCCCGCAGCCGGCCTCACAAAGCAAGGCGCCATCGTCGGCACGCTCCAATACATGGCACCGGAGCAACTCGAGGGGCGAGAGCCCGACGCGCGAACGGACATCTTTGCGTTCGGTGCGGTTCTCTACGAGATGCTGACCGGGAAGAAGGCGTTCGCGGGCAAGAGCCAGGCGAGCGTGATCGGGGCCATTATGCAGTCGGACCCTGCATCGCTCACAGTGGTTCAGCCCCTGACGCCGCCACATCTCGAGCGCATCGTCCGCCGATGCCTGGCGAAGGATCCGGAGGACCGCTGGCAGAGTGCTCGCGATCTGTGGCACGAGCTGCGATGGGTGAAGGACAATCCAGCGACCGAAACCATTTCTCGCGTCGAGAAATATCGCCGCCGACGTCTTGTACTCGCGGTGGCGACCGTCATCACCGTTGGGGCTGTCGCCGTTGCTATTCGTCAAACTGCCAACCCGGCCCCCCTCGGCGAAGTCGCGCGGTTCACGGTTGCCCCTCCGGCTGGCACTTCACTTCCAGTGGCTCCGCCGTTTATGCCGGTGATTTCACCCGATGGACGTCGTTTGGTTTTTCGCGTCATCCGGGGCGAGGAGAGCATGCTTGCCGTGCGCCCGATCGATGATCTGGACGCGCAAGTCGTAGCCGGAACTGAGGCAGCGGCGTTTCCGTTCTGGTCACCCGACAGCCGCGCGATCGGCTTTTTCGCTGCCGGGAAGCTGAAGAAGACCGCTATCCCAGGCGGACCGGTTCAAATAATCTGCGACGTGGGCACCGGGCTCGGCGGGACTTGGAACGTCGAAGGCACCATCGTCTTTCTGTCGTCGGGGACAAACGGTCTGTACACAGTGTCGGCAGCCGGCGGCGAGCCCACGCGTCTCACGTCTTTCTCTCACCCGAGGGGACTTCACAATCGCCCGATCTTTCTGCCGGACGGCCGCCGTTTTCTGTACTTCGCGGAACCCGACGAGGTCTACGTCGGATCGATTGACGGCGGCGCGCCGGCTCGAATTCCGATCAGAACTGAGGCTGCCGTGTACGCGCCACCAGGCGACCTCGTGTACCGGCAAGGATCAGCGCTCGTGGCACAGCGATTCGACTCCACTCTTAGCAGACCGCTTGGCGATCCGGTGGCGGTTGCTGGAGATGTCGTTCGTGCGACGCTTGGAGGCCTCCGTGGCAGCGCGTCATTCTCCGTGTCCGCAAATGGAGTGCTCGCGTACGCAACGCCACCTACGCCGACGACTTTCCATCTGGAGTGGTTCGATCGCGAAGGCCACGCGCTTGGTACCGTAGGACCGTTTCCGTTCGAGACATTCAGCGGCGTCGAGCTGTCTCCCGACGGGACCCGGCTGGCTATGCAGAGTCACCGCGCGGCTGACAGGAGGTCGGACATCTGGCTCTTCGATTTGATTCAGAACCGTGCGACCCAACTCACATTCGCCGAAGGCTCGGACCGGGGTCCGATCTGGTCCCCCGATGGCAAGCAACTGGCGTTCGCATCGCTGCGACCTGGGGCTCCAGGTATGTATCAGAAGCCGGCTGGCGGCGCGCAGCCAGAACAGCTGCTGCTTCCCTCGCAGATCACATGGCGAGAGGAACACTGGCCGTCGGATTGGTCTTCGGCTGGGATCGTCTATGAAAGCGGGAAAGATCCGGAGAGCGATGATATCTGGATGCTGCCGCTCGAGGGAGATCGCACGCCGTATCCCCTCGTTCGCGAGCCAAACAACCAACGTCATGCCAAGCTCTCGCCCGACGGCAAATGGCTCGCTTATGTGACGGACGTCACCGCAGGTCTCCCGGAAGTGATCGTCGCGAGTCTCGCGACCCCTGGGGCCAAATGGCGGATCTCCACGGGCGGGGGCGCATTTCCGCGATGGCGCCGGGACGGAAAAGAATTGTTCTATCTTGCGTCCGGCGGCGCGCTGACTGCTGTGCCGGTCGGTGTCGACCCGGATGGTGCGTTACGCGTGGGTCCAGCGCGCTCATTGTTCCAGACGGGCATTCGGACCCTTGGCGGACTTGGAGTCGGAGCCCTGTTGTTCAACGTATCGCCAGACGGTCTACGATTTCTCGTGATGACCCCTGACAAGGAACAACCGGCGACGATGTCCGCCATTGTCGTTGTGACGAACTGGACCGCCGCGTTCAACCACTGACAGAAACAGCCGCCCTCTTTAGCGGGTATTCCGCCAACAAACGCCGGTTTGACGAGTCATCTCGCCGCGCGGATTACCGCCTGCCACCCGCGCGCGGTCGACTCGTCTGGTAACCAGCTTGCTGCGTCTTTCGTCCCCGAAAACGTTGCATGAAGAGCAGCTTCTGCAGTCTGCGGATTCCCAAGCCATTCGCCATCGCCCGAAAGTGGTCGCAGAGGCTCGCCGGATGCTCCCATACGCAGACGAACAACAGCGGCGATCCACGGAAGGATCAGTTGATGGCTGGCCACAACGGCTTCTTCACTTGCATGTGTTGCGTCGGGCTCGGCGGCGAACGTCCACGGCGCCCCTGCTGATCGCCCGCGCCTCCAAAGGGTTTCGGCATCTTCCGTCCCGGCCAGTTCGTCTTTGCCTCCGGCAATGAGCAGCCCAGGAATGTTTTTCAAGACGGCAATGTCAGGGGACAATCCGCGTAGATGCGTGTGATAACGAATGAAGGCGACCGTACGTTCTGAATGAAGCTCGGCGAACGTTGTCGCGAAGCTCGCGGCCGCGGACCATCCCCACAGGACCAAGCGAGCATTCTTCAGCTCCTTGTGCGCAGAGTCTTCTGCGAGCTCCGCAAGGATCGAGAAGAGTGCGTGCGCGCCGCCCTCTCCAGCAGTCCGTATCAGACGATTCGAAATACCGTTGCGTATGACCACTCCATTCCGGACAACCCCGCCCGACATTTCAGGACGAATCGTTCCGAGGCGTAGGTGAAGGAGGGCACATTCGCAGCTGCGTGCCGCGCCGCGCCAGGCCTGGTCGCGAAACCGTCCCACCGCGAGATCCGGCTCGGGTGCTGGCGTATTGTCTGAACCCATGCGCCGAGCCGCTTCGGCATCATCAAGCTTGCGGCCTGTCGCATCGTAAACGCCGCGCTCCGCGCCCGGCCAGCTTTCGACCACCACGATGACAGCGCGAACAACCTTCGCGTCATCAGGCACGAAGATCGTGCCTTGCGCCTTGACGTTCTTCTCGATGAGATTTGCACCGGCCGAGAACTCGGCTCCGGGAACGAGTCCATCGGAGTGTTGTGCCGTCACCAGACGAGGCGACATGCAGACGCAGAGCACCGCGATCAGCTCGAGAGAAGTCCGCTTCTGGCCCATACGCCCTCTTCCGCTCATACCGGTGTCAATCGCCTTAACTCACAGGCGGTGCCGCAGCGTACATGAGCGCCATCGTCGCCCAGCACGACCCCGCATACGAAATAAACTGAAACTTCCCGTGTGGAAAACCGCTTTCGAAATACGCGTTGGCGGCGGCCGCTCGCTTCGTGACGAACCACGAGCCATCGGCCTCCTGTGTCTTGAGCAAATACTCGATGCCGGATTTGTATGTCGGATCTGAAACCGGCAGGCCGATTCCCCAGCGGAGCGCGACGAGTACCATTCCCGTGGCATAAGCGTCGCTGTTCGCCCCGGCAAGCTGGCTCCAGCCGCCATCGGTCTGCTGCTGGCGCTTCAGGACGTCCGCTGCGCTCCTGATCCACCGCTCGTCCGCATCTGTCCACCGCAGACCGAGCAGTCGAGAGACTTTGTCGTCGATTGTGACGGGTGCTTTGGCAATCAGCCACCGCCTGGCCCGCTCGACGCGTTCGTTGATCTCGACCGCGTCTCGAAATGCGCCGTACGCGGCGATTGTCCGCGCAGCGACGGCGGTGATGGTGAAATCGCTCGAAAGAATGGGGACCCGCGGCAGTCCATTGCGCCAGCTTCCATCGGCCAGCTGTTTTCTCGCGAGGAGGAGCGCACGCGCTTCGAGTGCGGCGCTGCGTCGTACGCCGAGCTCGAGGATCGCGTTCAGGTTCAGGGCGTCACCGGAGGCCCCGTCGCCCGCGATGCCGAGAGCACTGCGAAGAACGCCGTCCTCGCTTCCGAGCTGTTGTCGCAGCCGCGCTTCCTCTGTACCGGTGCGGCGTGTAAACAGGTCCAGCTGTTCGTCCGCTAACGCCGTCGCCGCGTCGAAGCCAAGGTGTTTCGCGAGTGCCGCGACCCGGTCGATCATCAACCGATGGTGACAGGCTCCGCACGATTGCTGCTGGCTCCACGTCTGCCATCCACGCAGGAGTAGCGGCAGACTCTTGTTAACGGCTTCGCGAGGAGTCGTTGTCGCCCGGATGCCGGTTGCGGTCGTCGCTCGCGCGCCGCTGTTCTTCAGGAGGTCAGCGACCGCTGCATGCCCCCTCTCCTCCGCGTAGACCAGCGGGGCACGACCGGACGTATCGGCCACATCGATCGATGCCCCGGCGGCGAGCAGCGCCCGGACGATGTCGGCGCGACCCGTGCGGGCTGCCCAGTGCAGGGCCGTCCGATTCTTTCGGTCCTGAGCATTCGGGCTCGACCGGCTCGTCAAGAGCAGCTTCACGGCGCGCATTGACCCGATTCGCGTTGCAGCCATCAGCGGTGTGTCGCCATGCTCGTCTTGGCTGTTCGGGTTGGCGCCCGCGGCTAGGAAGATCTCCATGACGTCCGTGTACCCATTCGCAGCCGCGACGAGAAGCGGCGTTGCCTCGGCGACATCTGGCGCATCGACGGGGACGCCCTTGGCAAGGAGCGCACGGACCGCGACACGATCGTCGAGGCTCGCCGCGACCGCTATCTTTTGACGAGCGGCCACATCGGTGGCCGAGATGCTGGGAATGGTGGCGAGAAGCAGCTTGAGCGCCTCGTTCTCCCTGAACTGGAGCGCCCACATCCATGGTGTGAAGCCCTGATCGTCCTTTTGGGTGGGATCCTCGCCCGCGTCAAGCAACTGCTGCAGACGGGCCAAGTCTTGTCTTATAACCGCCGCCGTAAGGGGCGGGACACCACGCATCACGGCTTCACGTGCCGGCAAGTCCTGACCGGCGACAATGAGGACGCCCCTCAGGCATAACATCGAGATGAAGAAACCTCGCACCAGCCGCATTAGTGAACTCCAGATCTGTGGTGTAGACACGCGCGCCATCCTGTTTCTTGCGCCCGAACGGTTATGCGAAAAACGCGAGGAGAAAGTCCCAGGAGGGCAGAACCGGATCTGGAAATCCGTAGACCGAACTGCTCGAAGCTACGGGGTCAGCTGACAGAGCATCGGCATCATCGTCTCGATTGCTCAGGTCGGGTGGCGTGAACCCCGCAAACCCAAATCGACACTCTTTCCGGCGTGCCAGCAGTCATCATCGACGCAGCCTTGGCGACGCCTCATCGTCGCCGGCATAGTCGGTCGCCGCCGGTCGGCCTGACGAAGAGTCTCTTGGCGCGTCCGAACGTGGCGCTCGGTGGACAACAGCGACTGTGCCTAAAACTGTGCCCACGCGCAGGTCGAGATTGCGTCGATTTCCTCAGCATTTTGGCGAGGACGAACTGGCGAAAACCGTCGCCTTGAATCCGCGTCATGCTCGATCGCGGAAATGTCGATATTTCGGATACTTACAAGGACCGGTGAGGTGGCCGAGAGGCTGAAGGCGGCGGTTTGCTTAAGGTCGCCCGAGATTCCAGAACGGGCCTGAAATTCACGATTTCAGGCCCGTTTTTTATTGGTTCCTTGGTTGGCGTTGGCTGCCGTTTGGCGGTCCTCGGACCGAGTTTGGGCACACTGGCGGGCACACTGGAGCCGACGCCAATGTGTGCCTATCAAGCACACATCGTGATACCCTAAATACCGGTGAAGTACTTCGCTTGGGACGACGCGAAGAACGCGAAGCTCAAGGCGGACCGCGGCATCGGGTTCGAGGACATCGTCTTCCACATCGAGCGCGGCGATCTGCTCGACATCCTGGAACATCCAAACCCCGACCGTTACGCCGGCCAAGGCATCTTCGTCGTCCGGCGCGAGGGCTACGTGTACTTGGTGCCGTTCGTGGAGGACGAGGGCACGGTGTTCCTAAAGACGATCATCCCGAGCCGGAAGGCGACGAAGCAGTACTTGGGCGAGGAGTCAGACGATGAAACTTGATGCTGACGAAAAGGACTTGCTTGACTCCGTCGAGCGCGGCGAATGGAAGCCCGCCAAGGGAGGCAAGCGCGAGCGCAGTCGGTACTCCCGCTTCGCCAAGGCCACGTTCCGCAAGGATCGCCGGCTGAACATTCGCCTGTCGAGCAAGGACCTGGAGGCGATTCAGAAGCGAGCACTCGCGGAAGGGTTGCCCTACCAGACATTGATTTCGAGCCTGCTGCACAAGTACGCGTCGGGCCGCCTCAAAGAGCTCTGACGACAGCGGTGCGTCGTGTCGAAGCGCACCGCACCGCTTGCGCTCGACGCCCAGCCGATAGAATCTCGTCGTCGGTCAAGCCTGCGAGGTTCCAGGCGAGGCGATGGCGAGGTGCGTCGTTACGATTTGTCGTCGAGCGCGTACTGGATGGCGTGTTTCAACGACATGGCGCGGCCTTTTGCGAGCGCAGCCTGAAAAGCGGTGTCCCCGAGCGACTCCCTGGCAGTGTCAAAGTAACGATCACGAATCGACTTGTAGAAGGACGCTGCGCCCACACTGTCGAACAATCCGTCCGATGCTCCCCACAACTGCGTCGCACGAACGCACTGACCTGACGCCGCCTCCGCAGCCGCGAGAATATCCAGTCCCGAGGCGATCCCGACCATGTTTGCCAATTCCTCATTGAGCACGATCACTTCAGCAAGCAGGACTTTGGCCTGAGCATAGAGTCCCTCAGCGACTCGGAATGTGGCGAGGTCGGTGAGCGCTATTCCCAGAATCCACTTATCACCTGTCGGGCGAAGGAGGGCCAACGCCTCCTCGTAAAGGCGGCCGGCCGAGTCGTGGTCTCCCCTTTCCTGGGCGTTATACGCCAGCACCTCGACAGCCTCACCTTGGAGCCGCACATCTCCGATCGCGCGGGCAGCCGACTGACTTTCAGTGGCCAGCCCGGCGCCTCGTTCGAAATCGCCAACCATAATCGCGACGATGGCCTGCATGAGAAGAGACCAGGACACGGCCCACAGATCGCCGGCCTCCCGCGCGAGCGACAAACTCTCTTCCGACTGGACCCTCGAGCTGGCGTAATCGCCCTGCAAAAATACGGTGTGGGCCAGTTCAATGAGCGCCTTCGCGCGCAGCGCCGGCGATCGCCGGCTCTCGGCTGCCAGCCCGCGCTCCAGCCACTGACGTACTTCACCGAGGTAGCCGCGCTTCGTCCAGAACCAGAACAGCGCGGCGGTCAGCTCCAATCCCCGATCGGCACGTTCCGGAGCGGTCAGACACCAGTCCAGCGCCGCTCGCAGATTGTCGTGTTCGAGCTGCAGCCGATTCAGCCACGCCACCTGATCGGCTTTTTGCAGTTCCGGTTCAGCACGTCGAACCAGGTCGGCGAAGAAGATGAGATGACGATCGCGTACGCGTTCCGCGTCGCCCGATCGCACCACGCGCTCCCGCCCGTACTGCCGGACCGTCTCGAGCAAGCGATAGCGCCGGCCGCCACCCCCATCGTCGTCTGCGATGACCAGGGACTTGTCGACCAGGTGTGACAACAAATCGAGCATCGTCTCCTTCCTGCCGCCGATCCCTGAGCACACGTGCTCAGCAGCTTCGAGCGTCCACCCTCCGGCAAAGACCGAAAGCCGACACAAGAGCCGCCGTTCCGTCTTCGACAACAGGTCGTAGCTCCAGTCCACTGTGGCTTCGAGCGTCCGCTGACGCGCCACGCCCGTCCGGCTGCCTCCGGTGAGCAGGCGAAACCGATCGTTCAGCCGGACGCTGATCTGATCCACCGACAGCACGTTCAGTCGGGCTGCCGCCAGCTCGATCGCCAGGGGGATCCCGTCAAGACGACGACAGATGTCTGCCACCGTGGCGGCGTTGCCATCCGTGATGGAGAACGCGGGCGTTACCGCCATGGTGGC
>Ga0268264_10004357_pt1 | contig 12081 bp, 13 predicted proteins | sample KBSSwiS32_FD_190357 | JGI IMG/M metagenome (GOLD analysis project Ga0268264, IMG submission 190357) | Switchgrass rhizosphere microbial communities from Kellogg Biological Station, Michigan, USA - KBS Switchgrass S3-2 (SPAdes) (version 2) | ecosystem: Host-associated > Plants > Roots >... | reverse complement strand
GTAACACGGTGCTTGCCCGGGCGATCGCCGCGGTCCGCGCGCGCGGAATCCAGGTCGTCGCTGCGGTCGGCAACGATGGACCGGCCGCGCCGCCGCAATTCCCGGCATCCTATCCTGGCGTCGTCTCGGTGACCGGGGTCGATGCGCAGGGCCGTGCCCTTCCGGAAGCCGGCAAGGCAAGCCATCTCGACTTCGCGGCGCCCGGCGCGGACATGATCGCCGCCTTCCCCGGCGAGGGGTATGAGATCGTCCGCGGCACGAGTTTCGCTGCGCCGCTCGCCGCTGCACGGCTGGCGCTGGCCGGGTCCTATGAGCGGCTTGCGCTCGAGGCTCGCCCTGGGCGGGGCAAGGTCGGGCGCGGCATCGTCTGCGCCGATTGCCGGGTCGATCCCAAGGTGACCCGCCGATAGTCGGGATGAAGTCCCGTCCCCCCGTCGTTCTTAATGACAGGGAAGACGGGTTCGTCAGTCCTCGTCCTCCTCACTGAAAAAGGAGGAACATGATGCGAAGCTACATTCTCGTTGCGGGGACTACGCTCGCCTTGTCGGCGGCACCCGCTTTCGCCGGTGGCCCGGGTCTGGGTCGAATGATCGGTGCAACCGGCGGACCGGCCGGCGGGGCCAGCCACAGCGGCAGCCCCGCGGCGTCGACGGCGTCCGCCGGCGATTGCCTCTGCACTGCCGTTAGCCACATCGTTCGCGGGTCACGCTGGCACGGCTCCGGTGGAACCACCGGCGGCGCCGGAAGCGTGGGTTCGAGCGGCGGCCTGGTCAACAGCGTCACCGGCTTCGGTAGTGGCGGCCACCACGGCGCCTACGGGCACGGAGTCGGCTTGGCCGGCACCGTTAGCGGAGTGACGCGGATCGGCGTCGGCCACGGCGGCGTTGGCAGCAACAGTGTCAACTCGGTCGCCAAGATTGCCATCGCGAACGGAACGGCCGGTCGTGCCGGCTGGCTGGCCAACATCGCCCTGCTCAATGGGCACGGCCCAGCAGGACGTTCCGCAATCAACGTCGCGGCGTTGAACGGCACGGCAGGAACCGCCGGGCGGCTGGCCAACGTTGCCTTGATTAATGGGCACGGACCTGCCGGGCGCTCCGCGATCAACGTCGCCGCGCTGAACGGAACGGGCGGAACCGCAGGCCGGCTAGCCAATGTCTCCGTGCTCAACCGCACTGGCAGCCACGGCCGGTCGGCGATTACGGTCGCCGCTCTCAATGGCACGAACGGATCGAACGGCCGGCTGGTGACGCTCGCCGCGCTGAATGGCGGCGGGCGTTTGCACGGCGGCCGGTTGGCGGGCGGATTCCGCATCATCAACGGCGTTCCCTGCCTGCCCGACGGTACGCCGTTGACGGGAAGTGCTGCGTTGGTCGTGCTGACGGCGTTGACGCCCCCTCCGGGCGGCGGTGGATCGACCAGCGGCGGCTCGACCGGCGGCGGATCGAATGGTGGTGGGTCAAGTGGCGGTGGGACGGGTTCGCCCGGCTCGACCGGCACGCCCGGAGTGACCGCTGGTCCCGAGCGAGGCGATCATGATTCCCCCGCCATCGGCCCAAGATCGACCAGCAAGAACGTTCGTTACCTGCCGCGGCACAGCTGACGGCTTCGCCTTTGGTCCGTCGCCCTTGCCCCCTGAGGGTGGCGGACCTTCTTACAGCTTCTCGGTCAGTTCCGGGACGATCTTGAACAGGTCGCCGACCAGGCCGATGTCCGCGACCTGGAAGATCGGCGCTTCTTCATCCTTGTTGATGGCGACGATCGTCTTCGAATCCTTCATCCCCGCGAGGTGCTGGATGGCGCCGGAGATGCCGATCGCGACATAGACTTCGGGGGCAACGATCTTGCCCGTCTGGCCGACCTGATAATCATTGGGCGCATAGCCGGCATCAACCGCCGCGCGGCTCGCGCCGACCGCGGCGCCGAGCTTGTCGGCCAGCGGGTCGAGCAGGGCGTGGAACTGCTCCGACGAGCCGAACGCGCGACCGCCCGAGACGATGATCTTGGCGCTGGTCAGCTCAGGCCGCTCGCTCTTCGACGCCTCGAGACCGACGAAGCTGCTGGTGCCCGGATCGCCGGCTGCATCGACTTGCTCGACGGAGGCCGAGCCGCCATCGGCCGCCGCTTTCTCAAAAGCCGTGGTGCGGACCGTCAGCACCTTTTTGGCGTCGTTCGACTTGACCGTCGCGATGGCATTGCCGGCGTAGATCGGCCGCGTGAACGTGTCCGGACCTTCAACCGACAGCACGTCGCTGACTTGCATCACGTCGAGCAAAGCGGCGACGCGCGGCGCGATATTCTTGCCGGTCGTCGTCGCCGGGGCGACGAACGCATCGTGGCTGTCCATCAGCTTGGCGGCGATCGGCGCGACCGCCTCGGCCAGCTGATGCTCGAGCGCCGGGGAGTTCGCCGAATAGACCTTCGCGACGCCGGCGATCTTTGCCGCCGCCTGGGCGGCCGCATCGCTGCCCGCGACCAGCGCGTGGACTTCGCCGAGTTTTGTCGCGGCGGTGACCGTCGCCAGCGTCGCATCCTTGATGGTGGCGCCGTCATGCTCGACCAGGACAAGAACGCTCATTTCGCAACTCCCAGGGCCTTGAGCTTGCCGACCAGTTCATCGACGCTGCCGACCTTCACGCCGGCCTGGCGCTTGGCCGGCTCGATCACCTTCAGCGTTTCCAGACGCCGCGCGACATCGACGCCATAGTCGCCAGGCGACTTGGTCTCGAGCGGCTTCGACTTGGCCTTCATGATGTTGGGAAGCGAGGCGTAGCGCGGCTCGTTCAAGCGCAGGTCGGTGGTGACCACCGCCGGCAGGTTGAGCTTGACCGTCTCGAGCCCGCCGTCGACCTCGCGCGTCACGGTCGCGTCACCGGCCACCTCGACCTTCGACGCGAACGTGCCCTGCGGCCAGCCGAGCAGCGCGGCTAGCATTTGCCCGGTCGCATTATTGTCGTCGTCGATCGCTTGCTTGCCGAGGATGACCAGCTGCGGCTGCTCGCCCTCCGCGATCTTGGCCAGGATTTTGGCGACCGCCAGCGGCTCGACCTCTTCGTCGGTCTGGACGAGGATCGCGCGGTCGGCGCCCATTGCCAGCGCCGTGCGCAGCGTCTCCTGCGCCTTGGCCGGCCCGATCGACACAGCGACAATCTCGGTTGCGACGCCCTTCTCCTTGAGCCGGATCGCCTCCTCGACCGCGATCTCGTCGAAGGGGTTCATGCTCATCTTGACGTTCATGAGATCGACGCCGGAGCCGTCCATCTTCACCCGCGGCTTCACATTGTAATCGATCACCCGTTTGACGGCGACGAGTACCTTCATTCGCTTGGCTCCTGAATTTCCTAGGCCGCGACCGGGCTTTTCACCGCGGCAACGATCTTTCGCGCGGCGTCGCCCAAGTCATTGGCGGCAATGATTGGCAGGCCCGATGATGCCAGGATGTCCTTGCCCTGTTGCACGTTCGTGCCTTCGAGCCGGACGACCAGCGGCACCTTCAAGTCGACCTCGCGGGCTGCCGCGACAATGCCCTCTGCGATGATGTCGCAGCGCATGATTCCGCCGAAGATGTTGACGAGGATGCCCTCGACCGCTGGGTCGCTGAGGATGATCTTAAACGCCGCGGTGACCTTCTCCTTGTTGGCTCCGCCGCCGACGTCGAGGAAGTTGGCCGGGAAGGCGCCGTTCAGCTTGATGATGTCCATGGTCGCCATGGCGAGGCCGGCGCCGTTGACCATGCAGCCGATGTTGCCGTCGAGCTTGATATAGGCGAGGTCGTATTTCGACGCCTCAATCTCCATCGGATCTTCTTCGCTGAGGTCGCGAAGCTCGGCCAGGTCCTTGTGCCGGAACTCGGCATTGTTGTCGAAGCCGACCTTGGCATCGAGCACCAGCAATTCGCCCTTGTCGGTGACCGCCAGCGGGTTGATCTCGATCTGCGACGCGTCGGTGCCGATGAAGGCGGCGTAGAGTCCGGCCAGCACCTTGCCGGCCTGCTTGGCGAGATTCCCGGATAGGCCGAGCGCGCCCGCGACCGATCGCCCATGGTGCGGCATCAGCCCCGTCGCCGGGTCGACGGTGATCGTCGTGATCTTCTCTGGCGTGTCGTGGGCGACGGTCTCGATGTCCATGCCGCCCTCGGTCGAGGCGACGACGGCGATGCGCCCAGTCTCACGGTCGACCAGCAGCGCGAGATAGAATTCCTTCGCGATGTCGACGCCGTCGGTGATGTAGAGGCGCTGGACCTGCTTGCCGGCCGGGCCGGTCTGGATCGTGACCAGCGTCTTGCCCAGCATCTCGGCCGCATGGTCGCGGACTTCATCGACGGATCGCGCCAGCCGCACGCCACCCTTGGCGTCCGGTCCGAGCTCGGTGAACTTGCCCTTGCCGCGCCCTCCGGCATGAATTTGCGCCTTCACGACCCACAGCGGCCCCGGGAGCTTCTGCGCGGCAGCAACCGCCTCCTCGACATTCATCGCGGCATAGCCGGCGGGCACCGGCACGCCATATTTGGCGAGCAGCTCTTTCGCCTGATATTCGTGGATGTTCATGGCCGCGGGCCTTAATCAGAACATCGGCCCGATGCAAAGTGACCAAGCTCCGCGACGCAAGATCATCCATGTCGACATGGACGCATTTTACGCGTCGGTGGAGCAGCGCGACGACCCCTCGCTACGCGGCAAGCCCGTCGCGGTCGGCGGCCAGCATCGCGGCGTTGTCACCGCCGCCAGCTATGAGGCGAGGAAGTACGGGGTACGCTCGGCGATGCCGTCGGTCACCGCCAAGCGCCGCTGCCCCGAACTGATCTTCGTCAAGCCGCACTTCGACGTCTACCGCGCCGTCTCGCAACAGATCCGGGCGATCTTCCTCGATTACACCGACCTGGTCGAGCCGCTCAGCCTCGACGAGGCCTATCTCGACGTGACCGAGGACCGGCACGGCCTCGGCAGCGCCCGGGCGATTGCCGAGGACATTCGCCGCCGGATCCGTGAAGAATGCCAGCTGACCGCCTCGGCCGGCGTGTCTTATTGCAAGTTCATCGCCAAGCTCGCCTCGGACCACCGCAAGCCCGACGGCCTGTGCGTGATCACGCCGGAGAAGGGCGCGGACTTCGTTGCCTCGCTCCCGGTCGCGCGCTTCCACGGCATCGGGCCGGTCACCGCGCGCAAGATGGAGCGGCTCGGCATCCACACCGGCGCCGACCTCCGCGAGTGGAGCGTAGCGGCGCTGCAGACGAGGTTCGGCAGCTCGGCCGAATGGTATTGGCGCATCTGTCGCGGCATCGACGAGCGCGAGGTCAAGCCCGACCGCCCCTACAAGTCGGTCAGCGCCGAACGGACATTTGCCGAGGACCTGCGCGATCCCGAGTTGCTGGCGGCCGAGCTCGAGCGGATCGCGGGCTACGCCTGGACCCGCGTCGAGCGTGCCGAAGTCGCCGGCCGGACGGTCACGCTCAAGGTGAAGTTCGGTGATTTCACCCTCATCTCCCGGTCGAAGAGCTTTGCCGCAAATGTCCCCGACGAGGCGACCTTCATGGCCGCCGGGCAGGCGCTTCTGGCCGCGTTGCTTCCCCTGCCAAAGGGCGTGCGTCTGCTTGGGCTTGGCCTGCATAACTTATGTGAGAACGGAACCGGCGAACCCCAGCAACTTGGATTCGCAATTTGAGCCGGGTTGTGATATAAAACTGTCATACGGGGCCGCGAGCGATTCAGCTGCGGCCTTAAATTCATAGGGATGCCACAAGGCTGGGGAGCCACGACTTCGGTCGCTTTGGGGGAAGGCGCTTCTAGCGCTCGGCTCGCCTGTCGCAATTTTGAAAGGTGAGCAATGGCTACAAAGGCGCTTAGCTTCGACGTCGGTGATTATGTTGTGTACCCCAAACATGGCGTCGGCCGTGTCGTCGAGCTGCAAAGCACCGAAATCGCCGGAACCCGTCTCGACCTCTACGTACTGAGGTTCGAGAAGGAGAAGATGACTCTTCGCGTTCCGGTCAACAAGGCGGACTCGGTCGGCATGCGCAAGCTGTCGTCCGACAAGACCATGAAGGACGCGCTCGAGACCTTGAAGGGCAAGCCCAAGGTCAAGCGCACCATGTGGTCACGCCGCGCCCAGGAATATGAGGCGAAGATCAATTCGGGCGACCTGACCTCGATCGCGGAAGTGACGCGCGACCTGTTCCGCCCGGACGACGCGCCGGAGCAGAGCTATTCCGAGCGGCAGATCTTCGAAGCCGCCTCGTCGCGCCTGGCGCGTGAGCTTGGCGCGATGGAGCAGACCGACGAGAAGGGCGCCCTGGCCAAGATCCTCGAGATCCTGAACAAGGCGGCGGTCATCCATCACAAGACTAAAGAGCCGGCATAAGACCGGGATCACTCGATGGTTCAGCGAAGGGCGCCCCTCACCGGGCGCCCTTCTTTTTTGGCTTGTGCTGCAAATGTAGCTCTGTCATATAGGACTAATACACCTGCCGACAGGAGGAATGAATGCGCAAGTCGATCGCCGCGGCCGTAGTGGCCGCTGCTGCCGTCACCTCGGCGTGCAGCCATAGCCGTAGCGAGGACGGTGGACCGACGGTCGCCCGCAACTACAGGGTCGGCGGCTTCGACCAGATCGACGTCGCCGGCCCGTATAACGTCACCGTCCGTACCGGCTCGGGCCCGAGCGTCTCGGCCAAGGGTCCGCAAAAGATGATCGACCACCTAGTCGTCGAGGTGACTGACGGAAAGTTGCGCATCCATTCCGAGCGCCAGAAGAGCTGGTTCGGCGGCTGGAATTCCCACGGCAATGTCGAACTCACTGTCACCGTTCCACAACTTAGCGGCGCCGCGATCGCCGGATCCGGTGATATCAATGTCGACCAGGTCAAGGGCGACAAGTTCGGCGGATCGGTAGCCGGCTCAGGCACGCTTTCGGTCGGCACCGTCGACGTCCAGGCCCTTGAGTTCTCGGTCGCCGGCTCGGGTGACGCCAAGGCCGGCGCGGGCAAGGCGACCAACACCAAGTTCGACATCGCCGGGTCGGGCGGCATCGACGCGCGCGGCGTCCAGGCGACGACCGCCGATGTCTCCATCGCCGGCTCGGGCAGCGTCCACGCCCACGCGACCGGAACAGCCTCCGTCAGCATCATGGGCTCGGGCGACGTCGATGTGACCGGCGGAGCCAAATGCTCGATCAGCAAGGCCGGCTCCGGCGACGTGCGCTGCTCTTAAAGCGGAATTAACCATAAGGCGGGAAGGTGCGGTCATGCGAACCCACCTCCCCGTCCTGCTCGTCGCGCTGACGCTCGCCGCCCCGGCCACTGCGAACACGCGCAATTTCGGCGTAACCAGCTTCGAGAAGGTGCGGATCGATGGTCCGTTCCGGGTGACGCTGACGACCGGGGTGGCGCCGTTCGCCCGCGCCAATGGATCCGCCGCCGCCATCGACAAGGTATCGATCGAGGTCCGCGGCAACCTGTTGATCGTGCGCAAGGACACATCGTCCTGGGGCGGTTACCCGGGGGCAGATTCCGGGCCGGTCGATATTGAGCTTGGCACGCACGACCTGACGTCGGCAGCGCTTACTGGTTCGGGCTCGCTCGCCATCGACAAGGTGAAGGGATTGTCGTTCGACCTCGCGGTGCAGGGGTCGGGACTCGGCGAAATTGGCCAAGTCGCGGTCGATCAGTTCACTGTGACCGTCGCCGGCTCAGCGAATGCGCGACTGGCAGGGGACGCCGGCACCACCGTGTCGGTCGTTCGCGGCATTTCCAACCTCGACGCCGCGCGGCTCCACGCCAAAGATGCCACGATCACGGCCGCAGGCGCGGCGACCGTCGACGCGGACGTCGCCAATTCCGTCAAGATCAATGCGACCGGCCCGGCCACCATTCGCCTGACCGGCAGCCCGGCCTGCACCGTCCGGACCAACGGGTCGGCAACCGTCACCGGCTGCAGCGCACCTCAGTGAACTGAGGCGCGGGCCTCCACGCCCGACAGGAAGTTCCACAACGCCCCGGCCAGTTCCTCGCCGGCCGCGACCGCCTCGGCCTTGTCGGCCTCCGGCAGGCGATCGAGCAGCTCGCGGCAGACCGCGCTATGCTCGACGTCGGCGCTCTCGTGGACGCGGAAGAAGCGCAGGGTCGCCTCGTCACTAATCCCGTAGCGGTCGATCAGGCCCTCGATCTTGGCACTGGCGACTCCCGGGAACTGGGTCTCATAGGCGTAGAGCGCGCCTAGGCCCGCGGCGTAGGACTGGTGCGACAGCTTGCGGAAGGTGTCGATCAGCGCCTGCGTCTCCGGGTTGAGGTCCTCCGCCCGCACCGCCGCCTCATCCGCGCCGAGACCGGCGGCGAACAGCAACCACAGGGTCGCGTGATCCTGCTTACCGGCTTCCAAGCCCTCTTCTTCGGCAAGATTCTCGGCCAGCATGCGGCGGCCGTCGCGGTCCGGGCAGGCGCTGTGAACCGCGCTCACCGCGCGCGGAAACGCCTCGACGTGATGGAAATATTGCCGCGAATAGTCGGCCAGCGTCGCGAGCGGCAGGCGACCTTCGGTCCAAGCCTGGTAGAAGGGATGCGACAGCATCGCGCGCTCCGAGACTTTGGAATCGATAAGCGTCGACGTGCTGGTCATGCGGGCCTCCATGATAGTGCTTCGATCGCGTTACCGAGACGCGCCACGGTCGGCAAGCGGGCTAGACGAGGGCAAGCGCCGAGAGCCGGGTGTAAAGCAAGGGCGGGAGCTCCGCGAGGCCGCTTTCGTCGCCGCTTGCGTCGGGCTCCTTGGCAGCTTCGAGATAACGCCAGCCCTGATGGGCGCGCTTGGGGTGAGGCGCGATCAGCTCCAGCTCTGCGGACAGGACGATATCGATGCGCCCGTCCTTGCGCTCTTCGAACCGGAGGATCTCCTGGCGACCGACCAGGCGATGCTTGACGATCCAGTAGATCGAGCCGCCGATGAGCTCATCCGCACGCTTCGGCCGCATCCGGGTGACGACACGCACTTCCCCGTCGCGAGCGCGCGATGCGACGCGCTTTTCGAGCGCCTCGATCGTCCGGCACCCGAATGCGACTTTGGTCAGATGAAGCTTCGGCACGGATAAGGACTTGGCGGCAATGCATATGCTGTTCAAGCGCTTAGCGCATCAGAAACAGAGCGGCGAGCCCGAGGAAGCTGAAGAAGCCCATGACGTCGGTCATGGTCGTGACGAACACCGCAGATGAAACGGCCGGGTCGATCCGCGCCTTGTCGAGCGTCAGCGGAACCAGCACGCCGACCAGGCCCGCCACCAGGCTGTTGAGCAGCAGCGCCACGCCGAACACCGCCGACAGCCGCGGGTTGTGAAGGATGACCAGCGTCCCCAGCGCGCCAACGACTCCGAGCGCAATGCCGTTGGCGATGGCGATGCGGAATTCGCGCAGCAGCATCCAGCCGGTATTCGAACTGGTCAGCTGGTTGGTCGCCAGCGCGCGGACGACGACCGCCAGCGTCTGCGTCCCGGCGTTGCCGCCAAGCGCGGAGACCATCGGCATCAGTGCCGCGAGCAGCGCGAAGCTGCGGATCTCGCCCTGGAACAGGCCGACCACCGCGGCCGAGCAAATCGTCGCGCCGAGATTGATGATCAGCCACACCACGCGGGTGCGGACGGTCATGTGGATTGGCTCGTTGATGTCGCCTTCGCCCGCGCCGGACAGCAGAGTGATATCCTCGCCGGCTTCCTGCTGGATGATGTGGACCACGTCGTCGACCGTGATCATGCCGACCAGCCGCTCCTCGTCATCGACCACCGCGGCCGAGACCAGCGCATATTTCTGGAAGCGCAGCGCGACGTCTTCCTGGTCCATGTCGACCGGGATCAGCGTCTGTTCGCTCGTCATGATCGCGGTGACCGGCGTGCCGCGCGGCGTGCGCAGGATGGTCGAGAGTTTGCACGTGCCGACCGGGTGGTGGCTCGGATTGACGACGAACACTTCCCAGAAGTCGGTCGGCAGGTCTTCCGTCGACCGCAGGTAATCGATGACCTGGCCGACCTTCCAATGCTCGGGCACCGCGCAAAGGTCGCGCTGCATCAGGCGGCCGGCGGACTCTTCTGGATAGCTGAGTGCTTCCTCGACCGCGGCGCGGTCGTCCGGCTCCATCTTTGCGAGGACTGCCTGCTGCTCGGCCGCGTCGAGGTCCTCGATCAGGGCGACGGCGTCGTCGGTGTCGAGCTGGCCGGCAATGTCCGCGACCTGCTGCGGCTCCATTTCGTCGAGCAGGCCTTCGCGGACGTAATCGTTCATTTCCGCGAGCACGTCGGGGCTGATGATTCCGGCCAGCGCCTTGACCAGGCCTTCGCGCTCGTCGGAGCGGGCGAGTTCGATCAGGTCGGCGACGTCGGCCGGGTGGAGGGGCTGCACCAGTCGGCGCGCGGTTTCGTCGTCGCCGGCCTCGACTGCGTCGAGGACCCTGTCGACGAATTCCGACCGCAGCCGGTCCTCTTCGTCGATCGCCGAGTCCCGGCCCTCATCGGGGGCGGCGGTGGCGATGATCTCGCGCTCGCTCATTCCTACCCCCGAAAGCTAGCTGGCCGCACCCGAGCCGCCCTCCTATTGGCGGCACGAGTCTGGCGCAACCACCGACGCATCCCTAAATCGCCGCCATTCACGCGTTTCATCCAGGAGTTCATCAATGGCCGACGGCGACCGCCTCACCCTTTCCCTTTCCAGCGGCGGCGACGTCGTCATCAAGCTCCGGCCGGACCTCGCGCCCGGCCATGTCGAGCGCATCACCGAGCTCACCAACAGCGGCTTTTACGACGGGGTGGTGTTCCACCGCGTGATTCCCGGCTTCATGGCCCAGGGCGGCGATCCCACGGGGACCGGCTATCACGGCTCGGACCTCCCGGACATCAAGGCCGAATTCTCGGACGAGTCGCACAAGCGTGGAGTCGCCTCGATGGCGCGCTCGCAGAACCCGAACAGCGCCAACAGCCAGTTTTTCATCGTCACCGAGGACTCGCCGTTCCTCGACGGCCAGTACACCGTGTGGGGCGAGGTCGAGAGCGGCATGGAACATGTTGACGCGCTTCCCGTCGGCGAACCGCCGGCTGCGCCGGGCAAGATCGTCAAAGCATCGATCGCTTGACCAAGGTCGCATTGATCACCGGCGCGTCCGCCGGGCTTGGGGTCGATTTCGCGCGCGAGCTGTCGAAACGGGGTCATAAGCTCGTCCTGGTCGCGCGGCGCAAGGACCGGCTCGCCGCGCTGGCCAAGGAGCTCGGCAATGCCCGCGTCGTCGCCATCGACCTGTCGAAGCCGGATGCGGCCGACAAGCTCATGGCCGATGTGGCGAAAGCCGGGGAGCAGGTCGAACTTCTGGTCAATAACGCCGGCTTCGGCGCGATCGGCCGCTTCGCCGAATTGGACGCGAAACGGCAGCGACAGATGATCGACCTCAACGTCGGTGCCCTGATGGACCTGTGCCGGGCGGTGGCGCCGGAGATGATTGCGCGGAAGTCGGGCGCGATCCTCAACGTCGCGTCGACTGCCGCCTTTCAGCCCGGGCCAAAGATGGCGGTCTATTTCGCAACCAAGGCGTTTGTCCTCTCGTTCACCGAGGCGCTGCACGAGGAGTTGAAACCGCACGGGGTCAAGGTGAGCTGCCTCTGTCCGGGTCCGACGCGCACCGAGTTTGGTGAGGTCGCCGGGTTCAAGGGTAGCGGCGCGTTCGACAAGGTCGGCATGGAATCGCTTCCGGTCGTCGTCGCGGGCTTGCGCGGATTGGACCAAAACCGAGCGGTGGTCGTTCCCGGCTTGGTCAACAAGGTGGGGGCGGCAAGCACGCGTTTCGTTCCGCGCTCGATCGTTCGCAAGATCGCCGGCGCGATCAAATATTGAACCGTCATGCTGCGCAGCTGTTACGAAGGCGATATGAGGCCGTTACCCAGGAGAGTTCATGGCTGAGACCGACACCATCGACCGCGTGACCGCGCGCAAGGTCCAGGTGGCGAGCTTGCCGCCGGCCGATAGCGGCCGCGGCTTCGCCCGCCTCCCCGACTCGCTGATGGATGAGCTTGGGCTGAGCGAAGGCGACGTGATCGAGATCGTCGGCAAGCGCACCACCG
>Ga0268264_10004355_pt1 | contig 12083 bp, 6 predicted proteins | sample KBSSwiS32_FD_190357 | JGI IMG/M metagenome (GOLD analysis project Ga0268264, IMG submission 190357) | Switchgrass rhizosphere microbial communities from Kellogg Biological Station, Michigan, USA - KBS Switchgrass S3-2 (SPAdes) (version 2) | ecosystem: Host-associated > Plants > Roots >... | reverse complement strand
GAGCGAGGGCGAGCACTCGCTCTTCTACTTCTCGCACCAATACAGCCACGCGGCGCTCAAGCAGCCCAAGGCGGGCGACTTCCGCGTCCAGGAGGAGCACGGCGCCCGCATCTCGCCCGAGGCCCCCGCGGCCGATCTCCGGGCTACCGCGGACGCGGTGATGGCCACGCTGGCCAAGCCGCTCTTGCAGGCGCGCGTCGACCTGGTGCGGCTGGAGGACGGCGCGCCGGCCGTGATGGAGCTGGAGCTGATCGAGCCGTCGCTCTACTTCCGGGTGGACGAAGGAGCCCCGGGGCGGTTCGCCGACGCGCTGATCGAGCTGGCCACGACGCGCGGCGGCGGCGCGGCCTCCGCTTCGCCTTGAGCCCGTCGATGATCAGCGCCGCCGCGCCGTCGAAGACGCCGTCCGGCGTGAGGTCCTTCCCCAGCCTGGCCGCGAGCGAGGGCGGGGCCTCGGGCGGCGGGCCCCGCCGGACCGGGTGAGCAGCCGCAACTCCGCTTCCAGACCGCCCGGTGTCCTATGCCGCCGAGGCGGCGGATGCCTGCCGCGGGATGGTGACGCGGAAGATGGCGCCCTTCCCCGGCTCGCCGTCCACCTCCAGCGTGCCGCCGTGCTCCTGGCAGACGCGCGCGGCGATGGCGAGGCCCAGCCCGGTGCCGGCGCCCTTGGTGGTGAAGTAGGGCTCGAAGATGCGGGTGCGGTCCTCCGGCTTCACGCCGGGCCCGGTGTCCTCCACCTCGATCACCGCCTGGCCGTCGCGGGAGCGCGCCCGCACCCAGATCTTCCCGCCGCCCGGCATCGCCTCCTGCGCGTTCTTCACCAGGTTCACCAGCACCTGGGTGAGCTGGTCGCGGTCTCCCTGCGCGTGCAGCCCCGTCTCCAGCGCGGGCTCCAGGCTGATGCCCGGCGGCGGCGCCGCGTAGAGCGTGCACACCTGCTTCACCAGGTCCTCCAGGTCGAGGTCCTGCAGCTGCGGCTTGGGGAGGCGCGCGAAGCGGGTGAACTCGTCCACGATGCGCTTGAGCCGGTCCACCTCCTCCAGCACCACCGCGGCGCTCTCCTTGAACAGCGCCGGGAAGCGCGGGTTGTTGTCCGCGCTCGCCGCCTGCAGCGTCTCCAGCGACATCCGGATCGGCGTGAGCGGGTTCTTGATCTCGTGCGCCAGCCGCCGCGCCACCTCCTGCCACGCGGCGACGCGCTCGGCGGCCACCAGGTTGTCGGTGGTGCGGCGGAGGTCGGAGGTCATCCGGTTGAACGTCTCCACCAGCGCCCCCACCTCGCCCTGCGCGCTCGCCTCCACCTTCGCTCCCAGGTCGCCCGCCGCCACCCGCCGCGCGCCTTCGGTGAGCGCCTCCACCGGGCGGGTGATCACCCGCGACTGCCACAGCGCCAGCACCAGCGCGAGGAACACGCCCAGCGCCGCGAAGGCCAGCACCGCCGCCAGCACCACCCGCTCCGCCTCCGCCACCGTGGCGCGGCTGAGCGCGAGCGTGGTGGTCACCTCCGACGAGAGCACCGGCACCTGCCGCTCGATCAGCGGCGGCAGCGCCTTGCCCGCGGTGGCGTAGGAGGCGGCCGGCGTGGAGATGTCCACCTTGGTGCCGGTCAGGTCCGCCAGGTGCTGGGCCACGGACTCGTCGAGGAGGACCCCGCCCACCACCCACAGCTTCATCTCCCCGTACTCGACCTGGCGGGCCGTCACCAGCGCCGGCATCTTCTTCAGGCCGGAGTCCCCGCGCACCTCGACCAGCACCACCTTCGGGTCCGGGTCCTGCACCTTGGTGACGGCGAACAGGTCCGGGTCCGGATCGCCGCGCCGGGCGGGGAGGTGGCCGGAGAGGATGGTGATGCCCTTCTCGTCGAGCACCGAGAGCACGGAGAGGAGGCGGACGCGGATCAGCTGCTGCGCGGTGGCGGAGAGGCGGCTGGGCGTGAGGTTGGCGTGCAGCTCCTTGGCGAAGCGCTCCATCGCCTCGCTGTCGGAGAGCCGGTCCATCGTCTCGCGCACGTCGCGCTTGCGCTGGTCGATGTCCGCCACCGTCGCGGTCTCCGCCGACCGCATCCGCTTGTCCAGCTCCTGCTCCAGCGTCGCGCGGAGCTGCGCGCGCGCCTCGGGCAGCACGATGGCGATGGGCACCAGCGCCAGGAGCACGAACGAGAGGAGGAGGCGGGTCTTCAGTCGCATCGCGGCCTCACTCCTGGGAGAGGAACACCTGGTCCAGCATGGGAAGGCCGAAGGCGTCCGAGCGCAGGCCCTGCAGGGTCGGGGACGCGGAGACCTCCGGGGCTCGGGCGTAGAGGGGGAGCAGCGGCAGGGAGGCGCGGAGGGACGCCGCCCGCTCCCGGGCGCGCGCGTCGCGGGCGGCCCCGTCGGCGATGGAGCCCAGGCCGGTCAGCTCCACGGCGAGGAGGTCGTGGCGGCCGGCCAGCTCCATGGTCACGGCGAGCGCCGCGGCCGGCGCGGGCGGGAGGAGGAGCGACTGGAGGAGGAGGTCGAAGTCGCCGGTGGCCCAGCGCGCGCCCAGCTCCGCGCGGGGGACCGGCTTGAGGGCGACCTTGTAGCCGCGGTCGTGGAGGCGGACCTGGATGCGCTCGGCGACCGCGCGGTGCTCGTCGAGGGCGGCGTCGTAGAGGAGGGTGAGCTCGCGGGCAGGGGCGCGCGGGGCGGGGCCGGAGAAGGCGGCGGGTGGGGCCGCGGCGCCGCCCATCAGCGCGGGCGGGAGGAGCTGCGTCATGGGCACGGCGGGGGCGGTGACGAAGCGCTGGACGAGGTCCTGCGCGTCCACGGACTGCTCGAGGACGGTGCGCAGCTCGGTGCCGGCGTGCGCGGAGCGGTAGACGAGGTAGGTGGCGAAGAGGGCGGGGGCCGGGGCCGCGGGCGGGGGCTGCGCCTCGTCCGGCGCGGCGCCGAAGAGGAGGTCGGCCTGGCGCGTGGCGAAGAGGCGCGCGGAGCGGCGGTCGTCGCCGGTGGTGAGGAGGAGGCGGTCGGGGAAGGGGCGGCCCTCGGGGAAGGAGAGGTTGGCGAGGTAGGGCGCGCGCGGGGTGGGCGCGGTGTAGGGGCCGCCGTCGGTGAAGCCGAGGGCGGGGTGGCAGAGGGAGCGGTCGAGGTCCGGCCAGGGGAAGGCGAGGGCGGCGTCGATGGTGCCGGCCGCGGCGGTGATGCCGCGCAGCGGGGCGAGGAGCGCGCGGTAGGGGGAGAAGGCGCCCGGCTGGGAGAGGGTGCTCCAGCGCGCGGCGAGGTCCGAGGCCCGGCGCGGGCCGCCGCCGCGGAGGAGGAGCTGGACGCGGTTGGGTTGCGGGTGGGTGAGCTCGGCGACGGTGGGGACGACGCCGCGCTGCGGGTCGAGCCGGCACAGCGGAGGCGCCAGCAGCGCCGCCAGCGCGGCGGTTTCGGGGCGATCGATGCTCAGGGGATCGGCTTCGGCCACCGGGGAGGCGAGCGCGACGCGCAGGGTGCCGCCGTACCTCGGGCGACCGGCGGCGAGCGCGTCGGAGGTGGTGAGGAACAGGGACAGAACCAGAAGCGCGCGAGCTGCGCTGCGCGTGGAGGAGACGTGCGCGCTGCGCGCGGGGGAATGGCCGCTGCGCAGCGTGGGGTCGATCTCGCGCGAGAGCGCGCCGGACAAGCTCATGGCGCCACCCTCCGGATCACCAGCAGCTCGCTCGTCCCATCCGCCAACCACGTCCCCAGCAGCAGCTGCTGCGCGCGCTCCCGATCCAGGCGCGCCGCCGCCGCGACCATCACCCGCCCGCGCGCGACCGCCAGCTGCCACTTCGGCGGCGCGCCCCACGGCCCATCCACGTACACCCGCAGCTCATCCACCTCCGGCGCATACGCCGCGCTGCTGGTCGCCAGCTCCGGCACCCCATCCCCATCCACATCGAACAGCGCCGTCCCGGCGCCGATCCCCGTCAAGATCTCCCCCGACCCCGCGGCCGGGAACCCGCGCACCCGCGCGCCCGCCCCTCCCGGCAACACCGCCACCGCGTCCGTCCGCCCGCCCTCGAACACCGCCAGCGAATGGAACGGCCCCGGCGCGTTCCACCGCTGGACGTCCACCGAGATGAGGTTCTCCCCCGGCACCCACCTCCCCGAGAGCAGCCCCCTCGCCAGCGGCACCTCCTCCAGCTCCCGCACCACCCGCAGCGCCCCGCCGCCGTACGCCAGCACCTCACCCTTCGCCCGCCGCGCGTGGAAGTACGCCACCTGCCCCTGCACCACCGTCGCGGCGGCGATCGGATCCCGCACCGGCGCGCTCGCCCCCGGCAACCCCTTCACGTCGTGCCGCGCCAGCACCCGCCCATCCGCCGCCATCACCACCACCTCGTCCTCGGTGACCGCGACCACCTCGTCCACCCCGTCCCGATCCAGGTCCCCCGCCGCCAGCGCCACGATCGCCGAGGGCAGCTTCGCCAGCACCGCCGACGCGATCTGCACCTTCACCGGTGGCGGCCGCTCCCCGCCGCCCCCGGTACCCACCGCGATCGGCGCCGTCACCGGCGCGGCCAGCAGCGCCAGCGCGTGCGCATCCGCCTCCGCCGCCGCCTCCAGCACCGCCGCCGGCTGCGGCGGCCGCGTCGGAGACCGCCCCGACCAGAAGTTCACCCACGTCCCCAGCAGGTCCCCGCGCGCCACCAGCTGGCCGCGCTCCAGCCCCGCGTTCACCCTCGCCAGCGCCCGCGCGCCCTGGTCCCTCGCCCGCGCCTCGGCGATCACCGCGTCCGGCGCGTCCACCACCATCCCGCCCAGCCCCCTGCGCGACAGCTCCGCCGCGATCAGCGTCGCCAGCGCGCGCGACAGCACCGGGCTGGGCGAGCTGACGTGCACTGCCAGCGGTCCCTCCGTCACCCGCCCCGCGATCTCCCCCGCCACCTGCAGCGCCAGCTTCTCCACCGCGGCGCCGGGGGCCGGAGCGCCGGAGGCACCCATCAGCAGCGCGCCGAGCAGAGCGGTCGCGGCGAGCGCGCCCGCCCGCGCCCGGCTCACAAGCCGCCTCCCCGCCCGTCCTCCAGCATGAACTTGCTGGGGTCCACGTTCCCCGGCGGCGGCGCCTCGGCCGTCGGCGCGGTGCCCTCCAGGAACGACTCCAGCCGCCCCGGCACGGACCGCCCGGCCAAGAGCCCCGTCACCGGATCGATCCGCACCTGCTGCACTCCAGCCGGGACCTCGAAGTCGCGGACCGGGAGCTCCCCCTCCGCTTCCTTCATGAACCGCAGCCAGATGGGCAGCGCGGCGTGGCCGCCGGTGCCCGTCTCGCTGCCGCCCAGCGAGGAGTGGTCGTCGAACCCGACCCACGCGGTGGCCACCAGGTCCGTCGTGTACCCGGAGAACCACGCGTCCCGGTACTCGGAGGCGGTGCCGGTCTTCCCCGCGGCGGGCCGGTTCAGCTCCCGCACCTGCATGGCGGTGCCCTCCTCCACCACGCTCCGCATCAGCGACGTCGTCAGGTACGCCACCGCCGGCTGCATCGACTCCTCGAACACCGCCTGGTGCTCCTCCACCACGGTGCCCTTGCCGTCGGTCACCCGGACGATCTGGATCGGGTCCGCGTACTTCCCCATCGACTGCAGCGTGGCGTACGCGTTCGACAGCTCCAGCACCCCCACCTCGCCCGTCCCCAGCGCCAGCGTCAGGTTGTCCGGCAGCTGCGAGGAGATCCCCGCCCTCTTCGCGAAGTCGATCGCCGCGGCCGGGGTGAGGTCCTCGATCAGCCGCACCGACACCGTGTTCTTGGACCGGGTGAGCGCCGCGCGCAGCGTCATCGGCCCCTCGTACCCGCCCTTCTCGTAGTTCTGCGGCTTCCACACCTTGCCGGTGTACGGGTCGCGCACCATCTCCGGCGCGTCGTTCACCTGGCTGATGGCGGTGTAGCGCGTGCTCGCCAGCGCCGCCGCGTAGAGGAACGGCTTGAACGACGACCCCGGCTGCCGCTTCGCCTGCGTCGCCCGGTTGAACGGCGACCGCTGGAAGTCCCACCCGCCGGACATCGCCACCACGTAGCGGTTGGCCGGGTTGATGACCACCAGCGCGCCCTGCACCTCCGGCACCTGGTCCAGCGCGGCCTCCAAAGGCTCCGCGCCCGGCGTGACCTTCAGCACCCGCACCCGCACCAGGTCGCCCACCTTCATCACGTCCGACATCCGCGACGGCGGCTGGGTCCACTTGCCGATCCCGCGGGGCCGCGCCCAGCTCACGGTGGCGAAGTCGATCTTCGCCGTCTTCCCCACCAGGTCGACCACCGCCTTCTTCCCCGGGTCGTCCACCTGGGTGACGTAGCCCACCGCCCGCAGGTCCGGCTGGAGCACGCGCAGCGACACCTGCTGGGTGAGCAGCTCGTCCGGCGACGGCGGCGGCTCCTCGCCCTCCTCCACCGCCACCGCGCCGCTCGCCTCCGCCCTGGACGCCTCCACGCCCTCGTCCGACTCCTGGCCCGGCGCGCCCTCCGGCTGCGGCGCCAGCGCGGCGAGGTCCGCCACCTTCACCTCGTCCGGCTTGCGCTTGCCCGCCTCGGCGATGCGCTTCTGGATCATCGGCGCGAGCACCTTGAAGCGGTCCGGCTCCAGCTTCCCCAGCGGCCCGCGGTACCCCATCTTCCGGTCCAGCTCCTCCAGCCCGTCGCGCAGCGCGTGGTCCGCCATCGCCTGGAGCTTGGGGTCCATGGCGACGTCCACCCGCATCCCGCCGGAGAAGATGGACTGTTCGCCGTACCTGGCCACCAGCGCGCGCCGCACCTCCTCCGCGTAGTACGGGCCCACGCGCTCCGGCGACCGCGGCCCGAGGACGATGGGCTTGGTCCGCTCCGGCGCCACCTGCGCCTCCGGGTAGAAGCCCTTGCTCACCAGCTGGTCCAGCACGTACTTCTGGCGCTGGCGGGCGCGGACGACGTTGGTCTCCGGGTTGAAGCGCTCCGGCGAGGGGAGCAGGCCCGCCAGCACCGCGGCCTCGCCCATCGACAGGTCCTTGGCGTGCTTGCCGAAGTAGTAGGCCGCCGCTTCCTCCACCCCGTAGCGCCCGTGCCCGAAGACGATCTGGTTCAGGTACAGCTCCAGGATCTGGTCCTTGGTGAGCGCCTTCTCCATCCGCACCGAGAGGATCCACTCCCGCGCCTTGCGGCCGAACTTGCGCTCCTGGCTGAGCAGGATGTTGCGGCACGCCTGCTGGGTGATGGTGGAGGCGCCGGTGACCCGCCCGCCGGGCAACAGCGACTTCAACGCCGCGCGCGCCATCCCCAGCGGGTCCACGCCCTGGTGCTTGTAGAAGTCGGCGTCCTCGGCGGCGAGGAAGGCGTTGCGGACGTGCTGCGGGAGCGAGGCGATGGGCACCACCGTCCGGCGCTCCAGGTAGAACTCCGCGCACACCGAGCCGTCCGCGCACCGCACCTTGGTCACCTGCGGCGGCTGGTAGGTCCGCAGCGTCTCCACCGAGGGCAGGTTGCGGTCGAAGTAGAAGAAGCCGCCCACGCCCACCAGCGCGACGAGCACCACCCCGGCCAACATCAGGACCAGCAGCCGCTTGAGCACGCGCATTTTCGGAGCAAGTGGCATAGCACTTTCACCAGCGACCAGCTTGGGTCCCTGCTTCGACGTCCGAAGCCCCGCGCTCGGTTCGAGCGCGGGGCCTGCTTGCCTGGGTGGCGTCCATCCACTCACTCAGCGGGGGTCTCGATCTCCGGCTGCTCGTTGGGGTCCTGGGTGCCCGGCCCGACCCCGGAGCCGATGTTCTCGCCCGGCTCGACCACCGCGTCGGTGGCGCTGCCGCTCTCGTCGGGGGTCAGGGCGGCGGTCTTCTTCATCCGCTCGTGGTTGAGGACCGCCTTGACGTACTTGGGGGAGAGGCTGGTGGAGAGCATGTACTCGGCGCTCGCCTCGTCGGTGCGGCCGACCCGCTCCATCGCGACCCCGAGGTTGTTGTGGACGTAGGCCACGTTGGGGAGCAGCTCGGCGGCCTTGCTCAGGACCTCCACCGCCTCCTCGTTCATGTTGGCGCGGAGGTAGGCGAAGCCGAGGTTGTTCAGCGCGTAGCCGTGGTCGGGCTTGATCTCCACCGCCTTGCCGAACATCACCATCGCGCCCTGGAGCTGGTCGCTGGAGAGCATCGCCCGGCCGGTGACGTGGTAGGCCTCCGGGTTCTCCGGGTCGCGGGCGATGGCCTGCTGGCCGACCTTGATCGCGCGTTCGGCCTGGCCGCTGGAGAGCAGGATGCGGGCCAGCGCGATGACCGGGGTCGGGTCGTCGGCGCGGATGGCGACGACGCGGGTGAGCGCCTCCTCGGCGATGGCGGTCTGGCCGACCTGGCGGGCCAGCTTGGCGGCCAGGTCCAGCGCCTCGTCATCGGCCGGGGCGTCGTAGACCGCGCGGCGGGCCTCGGCGAGGGCGCCCAGGAAGTCGCCGCCGGTCTTGAGCGACCTGGCGCGCTCGAGGTGGTTGGCGGTGTCCGGCGGGTGCGCCAGCGCGACCACGTCCGGAGGCGGAGCGGGAGGCGTGGCTTCGACCGCCGGGGTGGGGATGGGGGCCGGCTTCGGGGCGGAGGCGATGCTCCGCGGCGGCGGGGGAGGGGAGGTGGACTTGGAGGCGTGGTCGTCGCAACCCAAGAGGGAGCAGGCGAGGAGAGATGCGGCGAGGAGCGGCTTGTGCATGGCGTTGTCTCCAGGGAGAGAGGTGACGCCCTGCTTCATTGCGAGCGATGTGCCAGGGAGCGGGTGCGGGCGCGCGGACGCGGCCGTCAGACCCATGGACGGACGCTGAGGCCCCAGATGTAGATCGCGTTCTCCAGCTTCATCCCGTTGAGCGGGTCGAGGATGGAGTCCAGGCCGTAGCGGCGCGCGGTGCCCAGGAGCCCTTCGTGGAAGGACTTGCCGCCCGGGTGGATCCGCGCCGCGGCGAGCGCGAGCGCGCTGGAGCCCACCCCGTAGCCGAAGATGAGCGGCCCGGAGTCGGAGTCGGGAGGGTTGTCCACGCCGCGCGGCCACTCGCGGCAGGCGGTGAGGGCGGCCCTGTGGTCGCAGAAGCGCTTGAAGAGGTCGACGGCGAAGGCCTCGCCGCTCTCCGGGGAGGAGACGCCGAGGAACGCCGCGGTCCAGGCCATCGTGGTGGCGCGCGGGGTGGCGATGATGACCTTCCCGCTGGGCCCGTAGGCGGTGGGGAAGCCGCGCGGGCGGTGGAGGTCGGCGACCAGGCGGTCGCGGAGGGCTTCGCCGGCCTTGCGGGTGGTGTCGTCGTGGTGGAGCTGGCCGTGGAGGAGGAGGCCCGACGCGGCCGGGGACTGGTCGCAGGGCCAGATCTGCTTCACGCCGAAGGAGGGGAGGTAGCCCAGCTTGGTGGAGGCGAAGTCCGCGGCGAGCGCCTTCGCCAGGGCGTCCCCTACCTTGGCGCGCGGGCCGTCGAGTTGGAGCCGCTCCCGGCCCTCGAGCATGAGCAGCAGGAAGCCGCGGTAGAGCACGCTGTTGGGGAGCGTCTCGCCGCCCACCACGGTGGCGCCGGTGGCCGCGAAGGCCTTCTTGGCCTTGGAGCTGAGGGCCTGTTCGATGAGCTGGTCGACGATGGGGAGGACCTGGGTGGTGCGCTCCGGCTTCTCCACCGCCAGCGACACCAGCGCGGAGGTGAGGAAGGCGTCGCAGGCGATGGGGGCTTCGATGAAGGAGGCGCCCGGGGTGCGCATGAGGTACGGCGGGCAGCTCTCCTTGAGCACCAGGGGCGCCAGGCGGAGGGCCCGGGCGTAGGGGTCGTCGTCCGCGGGCCGGGCGGTGTGGCCGGTCAGCGGCACCAGCGCGGCAAGCAGCAGGATGGGCGTGGCTTTCATGCGGCAATCCCTCCTCGGTGACGGGGAATCCGGAGGGAATTGCAACCTGGAGACCAGGCGCCCGCGTGGCGCGGCGGCCACGGTCTAATCGAACGTCAGGTAGCCGTAGCCGCTGAGGGAGTAGAGGAGGGGGGTGGCGTCGTCGGGGGGAAGCTTGGGTTGGGTGCGGGCCAGCTGGAGGGCCTGGGCGGTGGGGACGCCGGAGAGGAGAGCGCGGTGGAAGGCGATGGCCACGGCTTCGGCGCCGGTGTCGGTGGGTGAGCCGAAGCAGCCGATGAACGCGCCTACGCCTGCGCGCATCGCGACCTCGGTGAAGCCCATGCGGCCGGCGGCGGTGGCCTTCATCAGTTCGGCGCCCTTGGCGCTGACGCCGGGAGGGACGAAGGCGGTGTAGTGCGAGTTGAGGAACAGCACGCAGGGCGGGTGGTGGCTGAGCCCAGCGCGGATGAGGTCGTCGGTGAGGCGGGCGCCGTTGGCGAGCACCAGGTACACGTCCTGGGCGTCGTACCAGGCGTGCCCGGCGAAGTGGACGACCTCGAAGTCCATTGGGCCGATCATCCCGGTGACCCGCTCCAGCGTGGCGTCGCGGCCCATGAGCACCGTCGCGTTCGGGTAGAGCTTCGAGAGGTGCTCGATCTCCTGGCGAGCGCCGGGGAGCTCCTCGGTCGGATCGCCGACCAGCAGTGCTCGGACCGGCTTGTGGTACATCGGCCAGCCGCGCGCTTCGGAGGACAGCCCCACCGGCGCGCGCGAGACCGCGGCCTGGAGCGCCAGCGGTTGCCCTCCAACCTCGAGGAGCTCCCAGGGCATGGGCTCGAGCTCGTTGTCCAGCGCGAGCTCGATGGACATCCCCGGTTTCAACATCCGCTTAAGCGTCTCGAGCACGGAAGAATGGATCCGGGCGGCCAGGCTTTCTCCGATGTCCCCGTACTCCTGAACGCTCCTCGCCTGCCCCAGGAGATTCGCGAGCGCCCGCCCCGTCGCGGGCATCCCGGGTCCCGACGCGACCATCTCGCCGGCCGCGTTGAAGACCTGCGCCGAGGTGCGGTGGGCGTTCGCGGAGATGGAGAGGGTGATTGATTCCGCCCGTTGAGTTGCCGCCGCGGCGGCGCCGGCTGATGCGCTGCCGAAGGAGACGGAGCCATGTGCCGCCGTTTGCTCGCCGGAGATCTCCTCTCCCTCCGGCTCGCGAGCCGCCGCCGCGGTTCCGGAGGGCGCGCTCCTGACGCGCCCGCCACGCTCCTCGCTCGCAAGCCGTCGTTCGTCACGCTCGGACTTCGGAGGGAGGGGCGCTGATTGCGGTGGCGCGGGCTGGACCGTGGCGCGTGGTGGCGCCGGCGCCGCCGCGGGGGGTGGAGGCGAGGAGAGGGCGTGCCCCAGCCTGCCGCCTCGAGCCGGAGGGCCCAGGCCGCCGGCGTCCAGGAGGTCGTCCGGGAGTGGCGCGCGGTCACCTTCGACATGCGTCGGTGGCTTCTCCTCAACCGCGGCCTCGTCGAGCGCAACCTTCGGGGACGCATACGTGGAGAGGTGATTCCTCATGGCCTCGAGGCTCATCCCCCCCGCCCTTGCCGCGGGCGGCGGCGCTCTCTCCACCGGGGTGCCGCCCGCCTCCTCGCGCTTGTTGAGCGGCGGCGCAGGGGTGGCCGCGACCTGCGTTTGGAGCATGCGGAGGAACTCCACCAGCTGATCGTGCTGCCCCGCCGGATACGGGATCACCTTGATCTGCGCGGTCCGCCGCAGCACCTCGCGCTCGACGTCTCCGACCCCGGCCATGATCGCGTACCGCTCGGGGACGAACTTCTTGAACATCGTGAGCTGGCGGTCCAGCAGGAGCCGGAAGTCCGGATCGTTGAGCGAGTACCCGACGAAGAGCACCGCCCGGGTCAACAGGATCGCCGAGAACACCGCCTGGAACGCCGGGTTGGAGTGGATGATCTCCCGGTAGTCCCGCGTGGTGAAGATGAGGCTCTCCGGCTTGTCGACATCTCCGTGCGCCTTGAGGATGAACGGCGCGCCGTCGAACAGCAGCGTCCCGAACGTGTCCGCGTCCAGGTGGGTGAGCGTCTTCGGCACGCTGCCGCGGACCTGGAAGTGGGCCTGTTCGAGCAGCTTGTCGTAGTTGGTGGTGATCCACGCCGCGAACGGCAACTGCATCACCAGCTGGTGCGCCTCCGGGACCGGGCCGGTGCCGACCTGCAGCGCCTTCGACAAGAAATCCGCGTACCCGGAGCCCAGCCGCTCCTTGCACTCGTCGGCGACGTCGAGATACCGCCCGGCGTCGAG